>Ga0208328_1000002_pt1 | contig 327445 bp, 329 predicted proteins | sample DeeseametaMP2633_FD_184170 | JGI IMG/M metagenome (GOLD analysis project Ga0208328, IMG submission 184170) | Marine microbial communities from the Deep Atlantic Ocean - MP2633 (SPAdes) | ecosystem: Environmental > Aquatic > Marine > Unclassified | place: Northeast of Antigua and Barbuda, North...
CCCCCGCCGATATCCGCCGGGTGCTACGCGGCGGCTGCTTCTCAAGCCCTGCGTGGAAAGCAAACGGCGTCTATCGCGGCTCGCTCGAACCCGCAGGCTCCTGGCGCGGTAACGGCTTTAGAGTGATTGTAGCGAGGAGCTGAAATAGGATCAAAGTTAGGGAGATAGTTCAAGAATACATAAAACCCTTATAATATCAGTATCTTAAGAGTTTCAATTGGCGGAGAGGGTGGGATTCGAACCCACGGTACGGTCGCCCGCACGCCGGTTTTCAAGACCGGTGCCTTAAACCGCTCGGCCACCTCTCCGACCGGGTCGTCATTGCATGAAACGGCAAATCTGCGCAACTGCGAAAACGTCGCCTTTTGTTTCGCCATCCGCCTGATCCGTCGGCCATTCTCCAGCGTAGCCAAATATGAAACAAGGAGAGGACGATGATAGACGGATCGACGCTCGCGCGCGTTGCCGGCGCCGCGTTCCTGACTGTTGGTGTCTCAACCGGGGCCCAAGCAGAGTGGCTGCAGAGCGAACGCGAAATAAGATCGCTCGTTTCGGGAAAACGCGTTTACCTGAAGGTCCCTTTGGGCGGCGAGTTTCCGCTGTATTACGCGCCATCGGGGAAGGTGACGGGTGACGGATCCGCGCTCGGACTCGCAAAACACTTCGCGCCGCGAGAAACGGGACGCTGGTGGGTGAGCGCCGGCAAACTCTGCCAGCAATTCCCGAGTTGGTATGACGGCGATACGAAATGTTTCCAACTTGCGCCGACCGACGAAACGCGTTTGCGCTGTCGCCGGGATGATGGATATAGCGGACGGGCGCGCATTGCCAATTAACGGGCGGGGAGGGGCGCTGACGAGCTCATTGTGGCAAAATTGGACACCGCAATACCCCGCATCTCGCAGCGCAGCATTAACGGTTTGAAAAATCCTGTCGGCTAACGTGAGCCTTCCGAGGCCATAAAGTGTTGGCCCGATGAAGGATTTTGTGTATCCCCTTTCCGCCATGCCGTTGCCGCTCTTTCACAATCGCGCCAAAGCCGCTGCCGCCATCGCCCTGACGGGCCTTCTTCTGGCTGGGTGCTCGTCGACGGAATCCGGGCACGGTTCGCAGGGGATATACGCCGCCAATGGCAAGACATCGGGCCGCGAATATTTTTCGGCGGCCTCGCTTGGCGTGTCTGCCAGCCCGCGGGTCGCGGCCAACTCCTACATGCCGCGCGGCGGCGGAAGCGAGAAAGTCGGCAAGCCCTATACCGTTGCCGGCAAAACCTATTACCCCACCGAGACGCCGAAGCAGACCGAAGTCGGTCTCGCATCATGGTACGGCGCCGCCTTTCACGGCCGACAAACCGCCAATGGCGAAGTCTACGACATGACCCACCTGACAGCGGCTCACAAGACGTTTCCGCTGCCGAGCTACGCGCGGGTGACCAATCTCGAGAACGGTCGCTCGCTGATCGTGCGGGTCAACGATCGCGGCCCCTTCGCCAATGATCGTGTTATCGACCTTTCGAAGCGCGCCGCCGACCTTCTCGACTATTCAGGCGACGGCGTAGCGAAGGTACAGGTGGAGTATGCGGGGCGAGCGCCGCTCGACGGACAAGACGATGCGTTTCTTCTTGCATCGGTTCAAGGCGTACCCGGCTACGATCCGAACCGACCGTGGCGATCGGATGACGGTGTGATGGTCGCGATGAACAAACCCGCGCGCAACAGCGGCCCGGAGCCTGTACGCGGCCTTTTCGGCGCAGTCAGTTCCGGCGCATCGCTCATTGGTTCGGCCTTCGGATTGTCATCCTACAATCCGCGCCCGCGAGCCGCGGTGCCGTCTTCCGATACGATTTCGGCCTATGCGTCCGATCGCGTCTCGCGCGCCTTCGAATACGATCCGTTCGGGCGCTTCTCGACCGCCGGCTGGAAATCGGAATAGGACAACCCTTCCTTGACGTTGCCTTCGCGGTGACTGATTTGCTATTCGGAGGGAACACCCCGTTTCACCGGATAGCGCGATGCAACCCAGCACTCTTCAGACTCTCCTGATCCGCCTGCTGGTCACACTGGCTTTCTTGGCCGGTATTGTTGTGCCGGCCACAGCGCAGCTATTCGAGACGCGCGCCAAACAGGCGGTCCTGCTCGACGCCAATACCGGAACGGTGCTCTTTGCAAAGAATGCCGACGAGCAGGTCCCGCCGGCTTCACTCGCCAAGCTGATGACCATGGAAGTGGTTTTCCACGCTCTGAAAGTCGGCCGTCTTTCCATGGATGACGAGTTCCAAGTAAGCGAGAACGCCTGGCGCACGGGCGGTGCTGTTTCCGGTGGGTCGACGATGTTCGCCGAACTGGGCTCTTCGATCCGGGTGGAAGATCTTATCCAGGGCGTAATCGTCCAGTCCGCCAATGACGGCTGCATCATCATCGCGGAAGGCATGGCGGGTTCAGAAGGGCTGTTCGCTCGCCTGATGAATGCCCGTGCACGCGAGATCGGACTGAACGATTCAATCTTCACGAATTCGACAGGACTGCCGGACCCGTTGCAGAAGGTCACCATGCGGGATCTCGCCAAGCTCGCTGATCACATTCGCCGCGAGTACCCCGAATATTATAAATATTACTCACAGCCCCAATTTACCTGGAACAAGATACTGCAGCGCAATCGCAATCCGCTGCTGACGATGGATATTGGCGCTGACGGAATGAAGACCGGCTATACCGAGGATTCCGGTTACGCAATTGTCGGCTCTATCAACAAGGACGGGCGTCGACTGATTGTGGCCATGAGCGGGCTTCCCGATCAACGCGCACGCGGCGAAGAGGCGCGAAAACTGCTCGAATGGGGACTTCGCGCCTTCGAACCCTACCAGATATTCGAGAAGGACGAGGAGATCGGCAATGTCCGCCTTTATGGCGGTGAACAGTTGACCGTGCCGGTGACAGTGAAGGAAAATCTGTCGATCCTGCTGCCAATCGCCGACCGCGAGAACATGAAAGCGCGCATCATTTACACAGGGCCGATCATTGCTCCGGTGGAGAAGGGTCAGGAGATCGCCACGCTGAAGGTGTGGATTGGAGACAATCTCTCGCAGGAAACACCATTGTATGCCGCCTACTCGGTTGGGCTCGGTCCTATTCATCGCCGCGCGCTCGACGCATTGACGGAGCTCGCCTTTGGCTGGATCTGATGGCGGCTCGGCGGGCGCAGATCGCGGCCTATTCATCACATTCGAGGGCGGCGACGGGGCCGGCAAATCAACGCAGATCCGGCGGCTGGCCGGCGCGCTGCGCCGTGACGGCTATCCCGTGACTGTGTCACGCGAACCAGGCGGAACACCAGGCGCGGAGGCCGTGCGGCATGTCGTGCTCGACACGAGCGCCGCCGAACCCTTCGGGCCGTACCTGGAAGCCATGCTGTTTGCAGCGGCGCGCAATGACCATGTCGAGCAGACGATACGGCCGGCGCTCAAGCGCGGCGAAATTGTGCTGGTCGACCGTTTCATGGATTCCACGCGCGTCTATCAGGGCGCGAGCGAGAACCTCGATAGCAATTTCGTCCGCGCCCTCGAGCGTGTCGCAATCGCGGACGTGGTGCCGGACTTGACGATCATCCTCGATCTCTCGCCAAGCGAAGGGCTTCGACGAGCGCATGCCCGCCGCGATCCGAATGCACCGGCCGACCGGTTCGAGAAAGAGGATGTCGCCGCGCATGAAATCCGCCGGCAGGCGTTCCTCGATATAGCGGAAAGAGAGCCGGCGCGGTGCCGAGTCGTCGACGCGTCTCGCGAGCCGGAGGACGTGGCGAAAGACATCGCGAGGCTCGTCGCCGGGGTGATTGAAAAGAAGGGGATCGCGAGCAGCCGGAGCGCCGCGATGCGGGACAGCCTGCTCGGTGCCGGGGATGGCAGATCGTGATCGAGGTTCCGGAGGTGCACGACAAGCTCGAAGGCGTTTCGCCGCCGCAGCTGACGGTCAGGTTACACGGTCACACCGACGAGATCGCGTTCCTGTCCGACGCCGTGAATACCGGCAAACTGCATCATGCCGTGATCTTTGAAGGCGAAAGGGGCATCGGCAAGGCGACGGCCGCATTTCAGCTTGCGAACCGTCTCCTGCTCCCGGCGCGGGATCTCGGAGCACCGATTGGCGCTATCGACCCAGAAAGTTCCACCTTTCGCCAGATCGCCCAGGGGTCGCATCCGGGGCTGCTTTATCTGACGCGCCCTAAAAATGACGCCGGCACCGGGTTCAAACAAGCGATCACCGTCGATGAGATCCGCCGCTTGCAGCGCTTCTTCTCAATGACCGCAGCAGGACCGGACAGCTACCGCGTCGTCATCATCGATCCGGTTAATGATCTAAATCGCAATGCCGCCAACGCATTATTGAAATTGCTGGAAGAGCCGCCGGCCCGTTCGGTCTTCATTCTCATCGCGCATGGCACAGGCGGGCTGTTGCCGACGATCCGCTCGCGTTGCCAGATCCTGAAATTCTCGCCGCTGGCTAATGGCGAGATCGGCCGCGTTCTGACCGAGCAGATTGGCGCTGAGGACGAGGCGGCAATCGCGCGCGCGGCTTCGCTTGGCGGAGGAAGCGCCCGCCGCGCATTGCTTTTCGCGCAATTCGGCGGGCTGGAACTTGAAGAGGCGCTCGACGCGTTTCTCGGCGCCGCACGGCCCGACACGAGGAGCGCGCACAAGCTTGCGGAGATCGCCGGCAACCGAAAGAGCGACGTCCATCGCGACATATTGCGCGAACTGGTCCTCGACCGCATGCGCGAGGAAGCGACCACGGCGGCACGAACTGGGCGAATGCGCGCAGCCGAGCGCATCGCTGCCGCCGACATGGCCATGCAGGAGCGAATGCGCATGGCCGATGCGTTCAACCTCGACCGCAAGCAGGATTTCCTGACGCTTCTGGCCGATGTCCACGACCTGCTCTTCGCCGCGCGAACCAGCTGATTTTTCGAAGTCTTCGGCTTTTCTTTTCGCTTCGAAATCGGATAGAGCAGGGCACCTTTCCATTCTCGCTGCAAATTGGGCCCACATGTCCGCCAAAGAACGTTTCTATATTACGACACCGATCTTCTATCCGAACGGGGTCCCGCATATCGGTCACGCCTATACCGCGATCGCCACCGATGTGCTCGCCCGCTTCGCCCGTCATGACGGCAAGGATGTATTCTTCCTGACCGGCACGGACGAACACGGCCAGAAGATGCAGCAGACTGCCGAGAAGGAAGGTATCGCGCCGATCGAACTGGCCGACAGGAACTCGGCTGTCTTCCGCCGCATGGTCGAAGTGCTCGGCTGCTCTAATGACGATTTCATCCGCACGACGGAGCATCGTCACAAGCTCGCTGTCCAGGAACTCTGGAAGCGCATGGAGGCCAATGGCGATATCTATCTCGGCAAATATGGCGGCTGGTATTCGGTTCGCCAGGAAGCCTATTTCGACGAGAGCGAAACGACGCTCGGCGAGGACGGTCTGCGCCGCGAACCGCTGGGGTCGGAGGTCGAATGGGTCGAGGAGGAAAGCTACTATTTTCGCCTGTCGGCCTATGGCGACAAGCTTCTGAAGCTTTACGCGGACAATCCGGAATTCGTGATGCCGGCCGAACGCCGCAACGAGGTGGCGAGCTTCGTCAAGGGCGGCCTTAAAGACCTGTCCATCTCGCGCACCACCTTCGACTGGGGCGTGCCTGTGCCCGGCAACGACAGCCACGTCATGTATGTCTGGGTCGATGCGTTGACCAACTACATCACTGCCGCGGGTTTCCCCGACGAAGACGCCGAACGCTGGGGATACTGGCCGGCCGTGCACATCATCGGCAAGGACATCGTACGCTTCCACGCCGTCTACTGGCCGGCATTCCTGATGAGCGCGGGCGTCGAATTGCCGAAACGCGTCTATGCCCATGGCTTCCTGTTCAACAAGGGCGAGAAGATGTCGAAATCGGTAGGCAATGTTGTCGACCCGTTCGCGCTGGTAGACGCCTACGGTCTCGACCAGGTGCGCTATTTCTTTATGCGCGAAGTACCCTTCGGAAATGATGGCTCCTACAGCCACGAGGCGATCGTCAATCGCATCAATGCCGATCTGGCGAACGGTCTCGGCAATTTGGCGCAGCGCTCGTTGTCGATGATCGCCAAGCATTGCGAGGGCAGGGTGCCCGATCACGGCGCATTTACTTCCGAGGACGAAGCATTGCTGGCGGAGGGCGCCAAGGCGCTTGCCACGGCAAGAGAAGCCATGGACAGGCAGGCGATCCACAAGGCTGTGGAAGCCACATTCGACGTGGTAGCTGCCGGTGACCGCTATATCGACGCACAGGCGCCGTGGGCGTTGCGCAAGACCGACCAGGAGCGCATGAAGACAGTGCTCTATGTTGTAGCGGAAACGGTGCGGCGCATCGCCATTCTGGCGCAGCCCTATATGCCCAGGACGACGGCGAAGCTGCTGGACCTGGTCGCTGCCCCCGCCGATAGCCGCAATTTCGACAGCCTCGACGCGATGCTCGTGCCCGGGACGGCACTTCCGGCGCCATCGGGCGTTTTCCCGCGTTACATAGACCGCGAACCTGAAGAATAGGCGTCAATAAATTGGCCGACGCATTTCCGCCAGGAACGGCAAACTGCGAAGCCGGGCCGGCGCGCGGCCTGCGCTATTCATTCTGTACGCTTGTCTCCGATGTCTCGCTTTATCGAGATATGGTTTCATCGTTTCGGAAGAACGGATTTTCGGAGGAAGTGTGTGAATTCCTCTATGTCGACAATAGCACGGAGAACCGGTTCGATGCCTATCGCGGACTGAATTACATGATGTCTCGGGCGAGCGGCGAGACGCTCGTACTGTGCCATCAGGACCTTCTCGCCTACGATTCGATGTCCATTCTGGATCAGAAGCTCGCGGAATTGGCGGAAATCGACCCCGACTGGGGGCTTGCCGGAAATGCCGGCTACAGCGATGAACGCGGCCATTTTGTGGAGTGCATCTCCGACATGGGCGGATATCAACGCAGAACCTGTCCGCTGCCCGCACCCGTCGTATCACTCGACGAGAACTTTATCCTGGTAAGGAATTCGGTGCGTATCGGCCCGTCGGCCGATCTCGAGGGTTTTCATATGTACGGCACCGACATGGTCGTTCAGGCAGCGATCTCGGGCCGCAAGTCTTATGTGATAGAATTCCACGTCGAACATCGCGGAAACGGCTTTACAGGTCCGTCTTTCGTTCGATCGGCGCAAGCCTTCGAGGACAAATATGCGCAGGTATTCAAGCGCCGAAAGATCGTAACTACAGTAACGAAAGTGATGGTCGGCGGAACGCTTATTGACCGACTTTACAGGCGCTACAGAAGAAAACGCCGCTTCGAAGTGCCGGACGAAAGCACTGATCGTCGAATCAAGCCTCGCAAGCTGCTTTTTGCTGTCCGCGAACGGTTGCACGGTTCAGTATACGCGCTCGACGGCCATCGCTTCGAAATCCCGCCCGACAGCACATATCCAATGAAGAAGGCCTTCCATAAAGGCGAGTATGAGATGCCGGAGCGCAGCTTGGTCGCAAGGCATCTTCCAATTGACATCGACGTCGTCGAATTGGGAGGCTCGCTCGGCGTTGTCAGCCATTCCATACGCCGCAAAATCGGCAACGGGCCGCGCCATGTCATCGTGGAGGCGAACAAGCGTCTTGAGCCACTGCTTCGGCGCAATATCGGGATTTCAGCTGACAGCGAGACAACCACGATCGACCTCGCGGCGGTCTGGTATGGCGACAGCCCTACAGTCGACTTTCTGGTTGATCCCGACACGCCATCCAACAGCGTGGTAACGAAAAAAAGCGACGGCGAAACAGTTTCCGTTCCGGCGAAAACTTTGAACCGTCTCCTTGAGGAAAACGGCATTCGCGGCCCTTATTCGTTGGTGTGTGACATAGAGGGCGCCGAGTACGATCTTCTGGAGAAGGATCGTTCAGCGCTCGATAACTGCGTCTGCATGATCGTGGAAATCCATCCGAGACCTTTTCTCTCATCCGGCCGCACGATAAAAGCTTGGCTGGATCTGTTCCGACAGGCAGGTTTTGAACTGGTTGATGCAGAAAAAAACGTCATCGTCGGTATAAAGCAGGCTCAACCAGCAAACAGGACTTGACCGCCTTCATGCTCGTCGACAGCCATTGCCATCTAGACTTTCCCGATCTCGCCGCGGAGCGCGATGCGGTCGTTCAGCGCGCCCGCGACGCCGGTATTGTTCGTATGGTGACAATCTCGACTAAGGTGAAGCAGTTTGACGAGATCCGCGCGATCGCGGCCGCCTATGACGAAATCTTTTGTTCGGTCGGAACGCATCCACACCACGCAGACACTGAACTCGATGTAACCTGCGACGATCTTGTTCGCCTTGCGGAGGGCGACGAGGTCGTAGCGATAGGCGAGGCCGGTCTTGACTATTTCTACGACAAGGCCCCGCGCGATGCTCAGGCCGAGGGGTTTCGGCGCCATATCGACGCCGCACGCCGTACCGGCCTACCGCTGGTCATACATGCTCGCGACGCCGACGCCGACATGACGCAAATCCTGACCGATGAAACGGGGAAGGGGGCCTTTCCCTTCGTCCTGCACTGTTTCTCCTCCGGTCGCCGCCTCGCTGAAACCGGCATAGAACTAGGCGGCTATGTCTCCTTTTCAGGCATCCTGACCTTCAAGAACTCGCAGGACATCCGCGACATCGCCAAGGACATGCCGGCCGACCGAATCCTGGTCGAGACCGACGCACCGTATCTTGCGCCGCCGCCGCATCGCGGAAAACGCAATGAGCCAGCCTATGTCGTTAACACGGCGCAGGTTCTTGCCGATACACGCGGCGTCACCCTTGACGCGATTGGCGAAACGACAACCGAGAATTTCTACCGGCTGTTTTCAAAGGTGCCGCGCCACGATGGCTGACAATGCCGGTTCCAGGATGCGCTACACCGTGCTCGGCTGCGGTTCGTCGCCTGGCACGCCGAGGCTCAATGGCGATTGGGGTAATTGCGATCCGCACAACCCGAGAAACCGGCGGCTGCGCGCATCTTTGCTTGCAGAGCGCATCGGGCCGGATGGTGAGAAAACCTGCGTCGTTATCGACACCGGACCTGATTTCCGCCAGCAGATGCTCAACGTGGAAATTAACCAGCTTGACGGTGTCGTTTACACGCATCCGCATGCCGACCATATTCACGGTATCGACGATCTTCGCACCTTTGTTCTCTGGCAGCGCCGCCTCATGGACGTATGGGCGGACGAGGCGACCTATGAACGGCTGTACGAAGCCTTTGGATACTGCTTCGAGACGCCGCCTGGCTCCGGTTACCCACCGATCTTGAAGCGCCATGGCATTGACCGCGAGACGCCATTCACGGTGACGGGGCCGGGCGGGGATATCGTTTTCTCGCCGCTTTTCCAGCGCCACGGCGCGATACATTCGCTCGGATTTCGGATCGGAGATTTCGCTTATTGTCCGGATGTCAGTTTCTTTCCCGACGAAACGCTGGACAAGATGTGTGGCCTCGATGTGCTGATCGTCGACGCGCTGCAGTACCGCGAACATCCGAGTCATTTCTCGCTGGAACAGGCATTGGCCGTGATTATGGAACTGAAGCCGAAACGCGCCTTCCTGACGCATATGCACATTCCGCTCGATTACGAGACCGTGAAGAAAGAGACGCCCGAAAATGTGCTGCCAGCCCACGACGGGCTGGTGATAGAGCTGGAGACTTGAAACCTTGAGCGAAGCGATCGTACCTAAACCCGGTTCCTCGATGCAGCGGGTCGCGCTCGATGCCGAGCGGCTCGGTTTGAAAATCGAGCTGAAGGTCATGGACCAGTCGACGCGGACAGCCGAGGAAGCGGCTACGGCATGCGGCTGCGAAGTCGGCCAGATCGTCAAGTCTCTCGTCTTCGAGAACGCCGATACCGGCAAGCTCGTTCTGTTGCTTGTGTCTGGCGATCGAAACGCAGATCTCAATTATTTGTCAGAACGTTACAAGCTGAAGCTCAAGCGATGTGACGGCCGGCGCGTGCGCGATGAGACCGGGTTTGCCATTGGCGGCGTCGCGCCAATCGGACACGCTGCGCCGATCGCGACTTATCTCGATCAGAGCCTGTTGCGCCACGGCACAGTCTGGGCCGCAGCGGGGCGGCCGGACAGCGTTTTCAGCGTCGATCCTAAAGCGCTTGCCGCCGCTATTGATCCCACAATAGTCGCGGTCAAGGGCTGACATCAGTTCCATAATCTATCTTATGCGACAATCGTCTTAATCCGCGACGGCGCAATAAAGGACCGTCACAGGCTCCCTTTTCTCACGCCGACAGCACCGCCCATCCATGACCTTCCAGGTCGACGGTCGCGGAAGAACCATTTCGAGCCAGCACGCCGCTTCCCATCAAGACGCCATTCGCGTCTCCAACTGGCAAACGCGCATGATCGTCATCGAGATTGAACGCAATCACCAGACGGTTGCCGTCGGCACTGACCTTGATGACCATCTGCCTGTTTTCCAGATGGACAGTCTCGGTCCGCGCGCGCACCATCCGTGGATTTCGGCGGCGCAGGCCGATCAGATCCTGATGCAGCCTGTAGACCGTCCAACCGTCCGGCGGCAGAGCGTCCGGTGAATCGGGAAACGCCGGCCGAACGGCGTCATCGCCGCCCGCTCTGTCTTCCTTGATTCCCCGGAAGCCCTGCTCATCGCCGGAATAGACACTTGGCGTCCCGCCAAGAAGGAAGAGCAACACCAGGGCGTGCGGCAGGTGGCGGATGTCATCGAGACGGCTCGCAATCCGCGTCACATCGTGATTGCCGACAAAGGTAAGCGGAACAAAGTGTTCCAGAAAGCCATTGTGCCTATCCAACGCCCAGGCAAGCTCGAAAAAGTTCCCATCGTTCATTGTGCTCCAGATAGCTTTCCAGAGCTCATACTGGGTTACCGCGTCGACGCCGCTTTCCTGGACGAAACCGGTATAGTCGCCGTGAATGACTTCGCCGAAGATATAGGCGTCGGGATGCGATTGCCGAACTTGCGGCAAGACATGCGCCCAGAAGCTGGGCGGCGTCGCATAGGCAGCATCAAGACGCCAGCCGGATATTCCGCGATCAAGCCAGTGCGTCATCACATCCGCGACATACTCCGCTACGGCCGGATTATCGTGGTTGAGAGTTATCAGTCCTTCATGCCCCTCGAATGTCGCCCATCGTCCTGCGGCAGCGTCGACAGGGCGGAACCACTGCGCGGCGTCAGAGCCCCTACCCTTTGTTTCAGCTTCGACGAAGCGCGGAAAGTCGCGGCCGACATGATTGAACACGCCGTCTAGTACGATTCTCAGGCCGCGCTGGTTGGCGGCGGCGATCAGCCGGTCGAAATCCGTTTCGTCTCCAAGGCGGGGATCAATGCGAAAGTGATCGATCGTGTCGTAGCCGTGGGTTGCGGAGGCGAATATCGGATTGAGCAGGATCGCCGACACGCCAAGATCGACGGCGTAATCCAGCCAGTCAATGATACGGTCCAACCGGTGTATCACGCCGGCGGACGGATCCATCATGGTCGGCGCGCCGACAAATCCCAATGGGTATATCTGCCAGAATACGGCGTATTGAACCCAGCTCGGCATATCTTTTCCTTGTGCGGTTTTATCGATCTCGTGAAAGGCAATTTTGAGCAGCACGCGAACGACATCATCCAACAAGGCGCGGTCGCTGGTGTTCAGCGCATCGCGGACGACCCGTTCCAGCCATTGCTGATGCGCAAGCAAGTCTGCGTCGAGTTCCCTAGTGCCCAACTCGGTCAAAGCGATGATTAGTTCGCGATTGTCCTCCTCGCTGCGGGTACGGCGGATGAGGCCATCCTCTTCCAGCCGCTTGACGATCCGCGTCAGGGATTGGGGCTGAAGACGTTCCTCGCTGGCAAGCTGTCGCGCCGACATTGGCCCGAGCATATGCAGTGTATTGAGCATGCTGGCGGCTGATGACGTAACACCTCCGGATGCGCGCTCCGAGCGCAGCCTGCGCCCGAAAGCCAACACGGCCCGGATCAAGGCGGCCACATCGTCTCTTGCATATTCTGTCATATTAGTACGCATAGCGTACTATATTCATATGATCAACGAAGCTCAACGTGAGGGATCAGTCAATCGGGCGCTGCGTCCTGCCCGACTCACAGAGTCTGGCCCTGCGACCATCGGCGCCAACCAACAAGGTTTCGTGAGGTCTCCATGCCGCGCCTTGTGTTCGCAGCCGGCCATGATAGATAAAGCGCGCACTCTTTACGGCAGAGCGAAATGAACAAGACTGACATGGTAATCGACCCGATCAACGCCGGCGACACGGCCGTTTCCGACAAGATGTTGGAAAACGCGACGATTACCACACAGTTCCTGAAATCGCTGGCGCACCCAGCCCGTCTCGTCATCCTGTGCAGGCTGGCCGAAGGCGGCATCAATGTCGGTGAATTGGAAGCTATGCTCGAATTGCCGCAGGCCGCCGTATCGAAACAACTGGCTCGGCTGCGCGAGGACGGCCTTGTGGACTGTCGCCGCGAAGGCCGCTCGATCGTCTATTCTCTGGCCGACGAAAAAACGCGCAGGATCATCCATGCCCTCTACGAGGAATTCTGCAAGGAATAGCCCCGCCGGTCCGCGTACCAAATCCTTTCTGATGTCTGCAAGTAAGGACGGGAGAACGCGCTTCAAAAGCCGAAGGAACGAGCGAAGCTCATAAACGACCGAATGACCGCGCTGGTCATTTCGCCGTTGTTCTGCGCGAAATCCCACACGAGGAGAATAGTCAGGGCCAAGACAGCCAAGAGCGGTTTCATGCGACGAGAATACCACCCTCGCGAACGCAAAGAAATTACCAAAGGGAATGTTAGCCGGTTTATCGTGAATCGTCTCGCTTTCTTGGACCCCCGTGCCTGGTGCTGCTCGCACATTGCTTTCTCCTCTGGCGCAATCGAGTGCTCCGCCCTACGGTAAAGCGGCTCACGAGTGCCCAAAGACAGCGGACGATGAGGATCGCGACTTTCAACGTTCAGAACATGCGCTTACGGCATTCGAAGGCCGGCGTTTTGTTGACGGGCGCGCGTGATGGGGATGGCCCCGCCAGGGAAAGCGCCGCCGCGAAGGTCTCGGACGTGATCGACCGGAAACTGACCGCCGCAATTCTGCGCGAAGCCGATGCCGATGTGGTCGCGATGCAGGAGGTATTCGACCGGGAAACGCTCGATTATTTTCACGACCGCATCCTGCTGCCGTCCGGAAGCGCGCCCTACCCTTTTCGGATTTGCCTTCCGGGCAATGACGGGCGCGGCTACGACGTCGCGCTGATGAGCCGGATCGGTCTCGAGGATGTCAAAAGCCACGCCACGTTGACAGCAAAAGATCTCGGGCTCGAGAGAGAAGCGGGAGACGACGCGGACGAGCCGGTCTTCCGCCGCGACTGCCTGAGCGCGCGGGTGGGCGAATTGACGCTCCTGGTGTGCCACTTCAAGGCGCCGTGGCCCGACGCAGACATTGCCTGGATGACCCGCCGGCTCGAAGCACTCGCGGTTCGCCGGCTGATAGAGCGGATGTTTCCGGACCCGGCCTCGGCGCAGTGGCTGATCCTCGGCGATCTGAACGAGCCGCAAAACGAACCACGCGGCGAACGGGCAACCGCGCCGCTAATCGACGATTTCGCAGTCGATCTCGTCACGCGGCTGCCGGAGGACCGCCGCTGGTCCTACCATATGCAGGACACAAGCATCTATTCCAGGCCGGACGCGCTGCTGGCGTCGCCCGCCTTTGCCCGCCGGTTCCCGAACGCCACACCGCTCTATCTGCGTCAGGGGCTTGGACATGAGGCTGCGCGTTTCTCCGGAGAGCGCCTGCACGGTGTCGGCTATCACAGGCCGCACGCCAGCGACCATGCTGCCATAGCAATCGACTTCGACTGATTATGAAGCGGCGTTCTGCGCAGCGCCCCGATATTTGACCGTCAGTTCCTCCTCGACCTCAGTGCCGTCATAGAGGCCGAGCAGGATGCCTTTGCGGCGCGAGCCGCCCCTGCCCGCCTCGATCTGATCGTCCGAGATCGCGGTTCGCTGCGCCATGCGCCGCGCCCACACCGCGAGCCGCTCATACATCATTTCTACGATACCGGCATGATCGACGCTGGCGCCCAGATCGACATATTCGTCCGGATCGTTTTCCATGTCGAACAGCATCGGGCGCATGCCACCCTCGGCATGCATGAATTTCCAGCGCTTGTCGGCGATCATGAACAGGCGCGCATCTTTCGGCTCGACTCCGAGCTTCACCGCCATGGGCGTCGCCGAATAGTCATACTCACTGACGGCGAACTCCCGCCATTCCTCCGGCGTCTCGGCACGCAGGAAGGGTGCGAGCGACCGGCCCTCGACAATATGGCCGGGAACCTTCCCTCCGGCGGCTTCGATGAATGTGGCGGCGAGGTCGATCTGTTCGACCAGCTCGTCGCAGACCGTACCGCGCGCGGCGTCCGCTTCCGGCGAGGGATCGACGACCATCAGCGGCACCTTGACCGACTGTTCGTGAAACAGATCCTTCTCGCCCAGCCAGTGGTCGCCCAGATAGTCGCCGTGGTCAGAGGTGAGCACGATGAGAGTGTCGTCAAGCCGGCCGGTTTCCTCCAGATATTTCATCAGTCGGCCGAGTTCGTCGTCGCATTGCTTGATGAGCCCCATATAAGCCGGAATGACCTTTTCGCGCACATCGTCGCGCGAGAAGGCCTGCCCGATCGCATTCGACATGAAGGCTTCATAGACGGGATGCGGGTCTTCCCGCTCATCCGGGTGGCGGATCGCGGGTAAAACCTGGTTGCGGCCATACATCTCGTGATAGGGGGCGGGCACGATGTAGGGCCAATGCGGCTTGATATAGGACAGATGGCACAGCCATGCCGTCGCGTCGTCCTTCCTGGCCTCCAGGAATTCTATCATCCTGTCGGTGAGCCAGGGCGTCTCGGAATCGCGGTTGTCGATATTGGCCGGTTTGTCGGCATGTTTCATAAACCAGCCGGACGCCATGTCGCCGTCCTCGTCGACGCCGGCATTGGCGAAGTCATGCCATGGGTTTGCCCCGGCATAGCCCTTTGACTTCAGATACTCATTGTAGGGCGAGCGCTTGGAATCGTAGAAGCCGTCGGGCCCCTCGCCCCACAACCCGTCATCGCGGACGAAGACGTCGAACCCGCATTCCGAAACGCGCGCGCCGATAATGCCGTCGCGTGCGATGCCGAGGCGGTCCATGCCTTCCTCATCGACCTTCATATGCGTCTTGCCGATCAGCCAGGACTGCATGCCGATCTTGCGAAGATGATCGCCCAAGGTCTGTTCGCCGACCTTGAGCGGGAAGTTATTCCAGGCCGCGCCGTGGCTGCTGACATAACGGCCGGTGTAGGTGCTCATGCGCGATGAGCCGCAGACCGGCGACTGCACATAGCATCGGCTGAACCGGACGCCGCGCGACGCCAGCGTATCCATGTTCGGGGTTTTCAGCCACGGATGGCCAGCGCAGCTCATATAGTCGAAGCGGAGCTGGTCATACATGATGAAGAGGATATTGCGGACTTTGCGGGACATATGAGGCTGGCTTCGATCTTCGTTCATGTGGACGGGGCCGGCATAACCGGCCCCGCGATTTCTGGTCACTGCATTTCGTCAGGAACTTCGATTCCGATTTCCTTGTAGTACTTGATGGCGCCCGGATGGAGCGGCATTGCGCTTGACTTTTGCAACCCTTCGAGCGTGACCTTGCGCATGAAAGGCGTGGTTTTCTGTACGCCCGGCAGGTTTTCCCAGAAGACCTTGGTGATCTCGTAGACCGTGTCCTCGGACAGATCCATCCGAACGCCGACACCGACCGTCGAACCGACTTCATAGACATCTTCACTGTTCACGACGCCATCGCCGTAAATGCCGGCCGGGATGACATCGAGCGTCCGGCCCGGACCACGTGTCGGGGCAAGCATCTCGTCGGAGGCCGCGTCGACTTCTGCCTTGGTCGGACCGAGAATGCGCAGCTTGGACGTCAACGCCAACTGCTCGATCTGCGGATAGGGCGGAATGCCGCCATTGATGTAGACGTCGATCTGCCGGTCCTGGAAGGCCTGCAGGGCCGCGCCCCAGGACGCCTTGACGTTTTCATAGTCCTCGCCGGCCTTGTAACCGGTCATCGACCCGATCCACGCATTGGCCGTGTTCCATGCGCCGCCGCCCGGAGGCCCGAGGAATACCTTTTTGCCCTTGATGTCCTTGAGCGACATCATGCCGGAATCCGCATAGGTCACCACGTGATAGGCGCCATAGGGGAACCAGTAGATCAGGCCGAGGTTTTTCGAGAGTTCGGGCGCCTTCTCCAGCTTGGAATACATCGCCTTGCCGTTCTTCATGAACTGATAGACGGTCGGCGAGACCATGCAGAGATCGATCTTGCCGGACGCGACCTCGACCATGTGTTTCGTCGCCGCGCCTGTTGCGTCGACGGTGATCTCGTAATCGCTCTGCTTGTCGTTGACGATATTGGCCATGGTGGTCATCACCAGATAGGCCGAAGAGCCTGGATCGATGGTGGCCATCTTGAGCTTCTCGGCGGCGAATGCACCGGTCGACAAGGCGACCGTCGCCAAGCCCGCCAATGCGGCACGGGTTAGATGTTTCATGCTTTCCTCCCTTGGGTTGTGGTTTCCGGAAGCGCCTCCACGCTCCGAGATCTGAGGTAATGCGAGACGATCAGCAGGACCGCGACCGCGCCGCCGCCGAGGCTCGACAGGATGTCGGGCGTCAGGATGGTGATTGCCGCAACGAGACGAATGGCGCTTTCCCATAACGGAAGGCGAGACTTGTCGAAGCCCGCGAGAGCCGTGCCGATCATCCAGGTCGCCAGCATGAAACAGGCGAGCGACCAGACGAGACCGGTAACGGTGAAGCCGTCAATGATCAGGATATCCGGGTGATAGACGAAGATGAACGGTATGATGAAGCCGGCGATCGCCAGGCGAACCGCCTCGACACCGGTCTCCATCGGCTTGGCCCCAGCGATCGGCGCGGCGGCGAACGCGGCGAGCGCGACTGGCGGCGTGATAACCGAAAGCACACCGAAGTAGAGCATGAACATGTGCGCTGCGATCTTGGAGATGCCGAGACCTTCCAATGCCGGCCCCATGACAAGCGCGAGAATCAGATAGGCGGTCACAGATGGCACGCCCATGCCCATGACGATGCAACCCGCCATGACGAGAAACAGGGCGACCAGCAGGCTGCCGCCGGATGCTGCGCGGATCGCGTCGGCGAATTCGAGGCCGATCCCGCTCATATTGACGATGCCGATCACGACACCGACTGAAGTGACGATGATCATCAGGTTGGCAGCCGTCTTGCCCGCGCTGACGAGCGCCTGCCACCATGCGGACGGATACCGAAACCGGGGAAACAGGATCAGGCAGAGGACCGAAGCGACGCAGAGCGCATAGAAGCCGGCATTCTGCGGCGTGCGCCCGGTCAGAAGGACCGCGATGATGACGCCGAGCGGAATCCAGAAAGCGAGACTCGCGATCCAGTCCTGACGCGTCAGCGTCTCGCGTTTCTCGGGCGGTGTCGCGCCGATGCCCTGCTTTCGCGACTCGATCAGGACGACAATGAACAGGCTCGCATAATAGAGGATCGCCGGGATGAGCGCCGCAATGACGATCTTCAGATAAGGGATCCCCGTCACGTCGGCCATGATGAAGGCGACCACGCCCATGACCGGAGGCATGATCTGCCCGCCGGTCGAGGCTGCCGCTTCGACCGCGCCTGCAAATTTCGCCTTGAAACCGGCGCGCTTGATGATCGGTATGGTGAAGATGCCTGTCGAGACGACATTGGCGATGGCCGCGCCCGACATGGTGCCGAACATCGCGGAACCGACAATCGCGGCATGTGCCGGACCGCCGGCGAACCGGCCGGTGGCGGCAAACGCGATCTTCAGGAGCACGTCTCCCGCACCGGACGCCTGCAGCACCGCTCCGTAGACGATGAAGATCAGTACCGTGGTCGCAACCACCTGGAGAGGCCTGCCGAAGACGCCATCGGTCGTGAACCACTGCCGATCGGCGATACTCGACCAGTCGAGATCCGCACCGCCCAGGCCATCAGGAAGGATGGCGTAAAGCAGGACACCGAAGAAGACGAGCGCCATCGGAATGCCGAACAGCCTCCAAGTCAGATAGCCGATGATCGCGAAAGCGATCCAGGAAGCCATCAGGTCGGTGCGGGAAATATCGACGAAGAACTCCTCCTGCTCCAGCATGATGCCCATCCAGCGCAGGACGAGAACCGCGAAAACCGCGAGGACGACGAAATGCAAGACGCTCAGAAGCGGATTGGCGGTCGGGACCGGTTCACTGCCGACGGGCGCGTCGACAACTTCGCGTTCTCCCGAATTCAAGATCAGGATAGCGACGACCACACCGGTCAGAGCGACGCCGCCGAAGACGATGATCGTGTCGAAAATTCCGAACCCGGCGATATAGATCGCGAACGCCGCCAGCGCGGCGGCGAGAATCTCCGCGATTCTATTTGTCAGCTGTCGCACGATGGCTCCTCCCAGACGCGCTTCGCAGACAATCATGCGGAATTCGCCACCCAGCACAATCGAACCTTGAACAGCGTGCCACTGAGTGGCACGCTCCCCGTTCTGAGGACCGTGCAAAATGACCGACCTGGCGAACCGCTCCCTCGACCGGGGAATTACAATTCTGGAGTCACTCGCGCGCAACGGCGCGAGTTCGCTCGCGGATCTGCATCGCGACACCGGCATCGCCAAATCGACCATCAGGCGGCTGCTGGGCACGTTGATACAGCATCGCCTTGTGCGCCGCTCGGTCGCCGACGGCCTTTACCGCGTGACGATTCCCCTCCCCGCCGGCGCCGGCGAACCCATCCCGCATGAAATGGCGAGCCTGACCGATGTCGCCATGCCGCGCGCCGTGGAACTCACGAAAAAACTGGAATGGCCATCGGACATCCACGTACTCGACGGCCTATGCATGCGCATCGTGGATTCGACACGACCGCTCAGCCCGTTTCACATGTATCGCGGCATCATCAATCGCAGGATAAACATGTTCGGATCGGCGACCGGAATGGCTTGCCTGGCGGTTCGCACCAACGAGGAGATCGCCGAATACGATCGCCTGACCGCCGGCAACATGTCATTGGGTCTGTCGCGGTTTGGCTTCACGCTGAAACAATTCATGCCGGAGATCGAAAAGGCCCGCGCCCGGGGTTTCGGCACGCGCCTTGGGGTCTATCGCGGCGAAACCATGCTCGATGACGGGCTGGCAGCAATTGCCGTACCCATCAATGTCTACGGACAACCAAACGCCGCGATCAGCATGATCTGGCCCCGCGCTTTCCAGGATCCCAGGGAATTCGCAAAACGCCATCTGGCACCGCTCAAGAAGGCCGCCGAGAGCATCGCCGCGGACCTGGTCAGACTGTTCCCGCAAGACGCGAAAACCGCACGTCGCAAGTGAAGATCAGACCAGCCGGCTCTGTTCGAGCGCCGCGGCGATGAAGCTGGAGAACAGCGGATGCGGTTCGAAAGGCCGCGACTTCAGCTCCGGATGGTACTGAACGCCGATAAACCACGGGTGGTCCGCATATTCGATCGTTTCCGGCAGGACGCCGTCCGGTGACAGGCCCGAGAAGACGAGGCCGCATTCCTCAAGCCGCTCGCGATAGTCGATATTGACCTCGTAGCGGTGACGATGGCGCTCGGAGATTTCCGTATCGCCATAGATCTCGGCGATCCGTGTGCCTTCCTTCAGCGACGCCTTGTAGGCGCCGAGACGCATCGTGCCGCCGAGATCGCCCGCCTGCGTGCGCTTTTCGAGCATGTTGCCCTTAAGCCATTCAGTCATCAGGCCGACGACCGGCTCCTTCGACGGGCCAAATTCGGTCGAGGATGCATTCTCGATTCCCGCCAGCGACCGCGCCGCCTCGATGCAGGCCATCTGCATGCCGAAGCAGATGCCGAAATAGGGAACCTTGCGTTCACGCGCGAAAGTCGCCGCGGAAATCTTGCCCTCGGCGCCACGCTCGCCGAAACCGCCGGGGACGAGAATGCCATGGACATTTTCGAGATAGGTTGCCGGATCCTCGCTCTCGAAGACCTCGGATTCGATCCATTCGAGATTGACCTTCACACGGTTGGCCATGCCGCCGTGATTGAGCGCCTCGATCAGGGATTTGTAGGCGTCTTTCAGGCCTGTATATTTGCCGACGACGGCGATCGTGACCTCGCCTTCCGGATTGTGGACGCGGTCGGAAACGTCTTCCCACGTCGCCATACGCGGCTGCGGCGCCGGCTCGATGCCGAAGGCGGCCAGCACTTCCTCGTCGAGCCCTTCGTCGTGATAGGCCTTCGGCACATCATAGATGCTTTTGACGTCGAGCGCCTGGATGACCGCGGACTCGCGCACGTTGCAGAAAAGCGACAATTTCTTGCGTTCGGCCTCGGGGATCGGCCGGTCCGCACGCACCAGCAGGATGTCGGGCGCGATGCCGATTGAGCGCAGTTCCTTCACCGAATGCTGGGTCGGCTTGGTCTTCAGCTCGCCGGCGGCGGGAATGTAGGGCATCAGCGTCAGATGCACATAGACCGCGTTGCCGCGCGGCAGATCGTTGCCGAGCTGACGGATCGCCTCCATGAAAGGCATCGCCTCGATATCGCCAACCGTTCCGCCGATCTCGCAAAGCACGAAATCGTAGCCCTTGTTGCCTTCAATGACGAAATTCTTGATCTCGTCGGTAACATGAGGAATGACTTGAACGGTCGCACCCAGATAATCGCCACGACGCTCCTTGGCGAGGATGTTCTGGTAGATGCGCCCTGTCGTGATGTTGTCGTTCTGGTTGGCCGAACGACCGGTGAAACGCTCATAGTGGCCAAGATCGAGATCCGTTTCCGCACCGTCGTCGGTGACGAAAACCTCGCCATGCTGATACGGCGACATCGTCCCCGGATCGACATTGAGATAGGGATCGAGTTTCTTCAGCCTGACGCTGTAACCGCGAGCCTGCAAAACCGCACCGAGTGCGGCGGAAGCGATGCCTTTTCCAAGGGAAGAAACCACGCCACCAGTGATGAATACATACCGTGCCATGGGCTTTGACCGATATCGCCTCGTTTATGATTCCGCAAAGAAAAAATCGCCTCGCGCGGACTTACCCACACGAGGCGATTTGTTTGGAGCGTCTGCGCTAGTTGTTCGGGATCGCCGGAGCAGCAGGTGCCTCTGGCGCGGCGGCGCCATCGGAGGGAGCCGCCTCTTCCGCCCCGCCAAGCATATCCAGCACACCACCTTGCGACGGAACTTCCGTTGAATTGCCGCTGTTCTGGTCGCCCTGCACGGCGGCCGGAACGCGATCCAGAATATCGGTGGGATTTTCGCCGTACCGGGCAAGAACGCCGAGCGCGATGGATGTGATGAAGAAGCCGGCCGCCAGGATCGATGTGGTACGGGTCAACGTATCGGCTGCGCCGCGCGCTGACATGAAACCGCCGGAACCGCCGCCGCCCATTCCGAGCGCGCCGCCTTCGGAGCGCTGCAGAAGTACGACGCCGACAAGGGCGACCACAATCATGAGGTGGATGACGATCAGGACGGTTTGCATGAACTGTTCTTGCTATTTGATGTGACCGCGGGTCTCTACACGTTCGCAGTCAGGATTTGAAGGGCCAATTCGGGCGGTTATGAGCCAATTCCTTCACAAATGGCCAGGAAGTCGGCTGCTTTCAAGCTCGCGCCCCCTATCAGACCGCCATCAACATGCGGAATCGCGAAAATCTCGGCCGCATTGCCGGGCTTCACCGACCCGCCATAAAGGATGCGCACCAATGAGCCCTCTTCGCCGAAACGCGAGGCCATGGTTTCCCTGATAAAGGCGTGCATCGCGGCGATGTCGTCGCTGGACGGCACCAGACCGGTGCCAATCGCCCAGACTGGCTCGTAAGCGATTACGGTGGTGTCGGCCTTCATGCCGTCCGGCACCGAACCGGATATCTGCGTTCCGACAACATCCTGGGCTTTGCCGGCTTCCCGTTCTTCGCGCGTCTCGCCGACGCAGATGATTGCCGTCAGACCTGCGCGCCAGGCCGCTGCGGCCTTGGCCTGCACGATCGCATCGGTCTCGCCGTGATCGGTACGGCGTTCGGAATGGCCGACAATGACCGACTTCGCGCCGGCATCGGCGATCATCTCTGCGGATACATCGCCGGTATGTGCGCCGCTTTCCTTCTCATGGCAGTCCTCCGCTCCGATAGCCAACGCGCTTTCGGCCGCAACGCCGGCCGCACGTTCGATCAGCGTCGAGGGCACGCACAGCAGCGTTTCATGCGGTAGCGTCGATTCGGCGTCGAGTCCGGCACAAACGTCGCGAATCTCATCGAGCGAAGCGGCGGTTCCGTTCATCTTCCAGTTTCCGGCAACAAGTGGTGTCACACCCGGCGTCATCGCTTTTCCTTTCCATTTGTTGACGCTCCTGTTACCGCCTTGGGCCCGAAAGGAAAAGACCGGTGTGCGCTTGCGTCGCTTTGCGCGCGCCCATAAAAAGCCGGAAACGAAAACAGGTTACTCCAGAATGCTCGACGGTCTCCGCAAATCCTCCAAGTCCTGGGTCGCCAAGGCGCTACTGCTGTTGCTCCTCGCGAGCTTCGCAGTGTGGGGCGTATCAGGGTCAATGTTATCAGGCGGAGCCTCTAATGCGGTGCTGACGGCGGGAGAAACCAAGGTTTCAGCAGTGGATTACCGCCTGGCTTACGACCGGCAGATGGTCATCCTGTCGCGCCAGCTGGGAGAACGCCTCACCCGCGACCAAGCGCGCCAGTTCGGCATCGAGCAGGCCGTGCTCGGCCAGATGGTCGCGGGCGCGGTACTCGACGAGCAATCCCGCGTTATGAATCTCGGGCTCTCCAAGGATCGGCTGGCGACACTGGTCGCGGACGATCCGACCTTCCAGGGCGTGAACGGTCAGTTCAGCCGCGACACATTCCGTCAGGTTCTGCGCACGATCGGGATGAGCGAGGACGATTATATCCGCAATCGGCAGGACGTGGCGATACGCCAGCAGATCGTGGAGGCAGTCTCCGACGGAATCGAAGTCCCGCAGGTAATGCTGGAAGCATTCGCCAAACACACAGGCGAAAAGCGCGATGTTGAGTATTTCTTTGTCGGCGAAAGCGCGATCGAACCGGTTTCCGCACCGAGCGACGACGTGTTGCAGGCATATTTCGAGGCCAACAAGGCCGCTTACCGCGCTCCGGAATATCGCAAGATCAACTTCGTGCGGCTCACGCCCGATGCGATCGTGGATGAAGCGTCTGTGCCCGAAGCCGATGTACGCGCCGACTACGAGGCGCGGCGGGACCGCTACAGTACACCCGAAACCCGCGCCGTCGAGCAACTTGTCTTTTCGGATCAAACCGCCGCTGACGCCGCCTATGAACGCATCCTTGCAGGCCAGAGCTTCGAGGATGCGGTCGCCGATGCCGGCAAGACGATGTCCGATGTTCAGATCGGGACCATGTCGAAATCGGACCTGCCGGATCAGGCGATCGCCGATGCAGCATTTTCGCTCTCCAAACCCGGCGATGTTAGCGGCGTGATCGATGGTACATTCGGGCCGGTGATAGTCCGCGTCACTGAAATCAATCCGGAATCGGTCAAGCCGATCGAAGAGGTCAGTGCCGACATTCGCCGCGAACTGGCGATGGTTACGGCAAACGACACGCTGCTGGATATTCACGACGCCTATGAGGACGCCCGCGCAGCAGGCGAAACCATGCAGGAAGCCGCGGCCGACCAGAAACTAAAGATGCAGACGATCGATGTCGATACCGATGGCAACGCCCCGTCAGGCGAACCAGTGGCGAGCATTCCTGAGCAGCGGGATTTGATCGCCGCCGCATTCGAGGCCGAGGAAGGAGCGGAGAATTCGCCGCTCAACGCGGCCGATTCCGGTTTCCTTTGGTATGAGGTTGCGGGGATCACGCCGGCGCGCGACAGGACATTCGACGAAATTCGCGAGCGCGTAACGGCGGACTGGATCGCAGATGAAACCGACAAGCGCATCTCGGAACAGGCAAAGGCGCTGGCCGACCGCATGGACAATGGCGAAACGCTGACCCAGGTTGCCGAAGCAGAAGGCTTCACAGTAGAGACGAAGTACGGTCTGCAGCGTGGCGGCAATGACGGCGATTTCGGCGCTGGCGGGATCACGGAGATCTTCAATGGGGGTCCGGAGCACAAAGGAACCGTCGCATCGCCCTCCGGCAATGGCTATATCGTTTACGCAGTCAGCGCCGTCACCCAACCGGTCGGCGGGATTGAGACACTGGGCGCGAATGTGCGCGACACGATCAAACAGTCGATTTCGGACGACCTGCTTGACCAGTTGGTCGCCAAGCTCCAAACGATCTACCCGGTTCGGGTAAACCAGAGCGCACTCGAACGCGCTTTGGGTACACAGTAGAAGAGTTCTCATGGACGATTTGAGACCGTTCATCGCCAAGGCCGCCAATGGCGAGCCGCTAACGCAGCGGGAAGCGCGCGACGCTTTCGATGTGATGATGTCTGGCAATGCGACGCCGTCCCAAATTGGCGGCTTTCTGATGGCGTTGCGCGTGCGCGGCGAAACGGTTGACGAAATTACCGGGGCGGTCACCGTGATGCGCGAGAAGATGACGCGCGTCAAAGCGCCACAAGGCGCGATCGATATTGTCGGAACCGGCGGCGACAACTCCGGTAGCTACAATGTTTCGACCTGTGCGGCCTTCATTGCATGCGGCGCTGGCGCGGTAGTGGCCAAGCACGGCAACCGGTCGCTATCGTCAAAATCCGGCTCTGCGGAGGCGCTGGCCGAACTGGGTTTCGACCTCGACGCCAAGCCGGACACGATCGGTCGTTGCATTGCCGAAGGCGGGCTCGGCTTCATGTTCGCGCCGGCGCACCACGCCGCCATGCGCCATGTCGGACCTTCGCGGGTGGAACTCGGTACGCGTACGATCTTCAACCTGCTCGGCCCCCTTTCCAATCCCGCCAGCGTCAAGCGGCAAATCGTCGGGGTCTTCGCACCCGAATGGGTGGAGCCGTTGGCTCATGTGCTGAAAGCGCTCGGATCGGAACATGTTTGGGTCGTCTTCGGCGAAGGATTGGACGAATTGACGACGGCCGGCACGACACAGGTCGCCGAATTGAAGAACGGCGTGATTTCCACCTTTTCGCTGACGCCTGAAGAGATCGGCTTGCACCGCGTCGGTATCGAGGATTTGAAGGGCAGCGACCCGAAGTCGAATGCGCGGGCTTTGCGCGAAGTGCTGGACGGCGAAAAGAACCCCTATCGCGACATTGCCTGCCTCAACGCCGCCGCCGGCCTCGTCGTTGCCGGTCTCGCTACCGACCTGTCGCAGGGGCTCACACAAGCTTTCGCATCAATCGACAGCGGAAAGGCCAAGGCCGCCGCCGAGAAGACAGCGGCGCTTTCGCGTGGCGAGAAAGTTTAACTGAATTATACAAATGACTGATATCCTGAAGAAAATCGAGGCGTACAAGCGCGAGGAAATCGCGGCAGCAAAGGCTTCTATGCCGCTCGCCGACCTTCAGGCCCGCATTGCGGATACGGAGCCGCCGCGGGGGTTTTTCAAGGCGCTGCAGGAGCGAAAAATGGCCGGCGAATTCGGCTTGATCTCGGAAATAAAGAAGGCGAGCCCGTCTAAGGGCCTGATCCGGTCGGATTTCGATCCGCCGGCGCTCGCCAAAGCCTATGAGGATGGCGGCGCCGCCTGCCTCTCTGTACTTACGGACAAGCCTTCATTCCAGGGGGCGCCGGAGTTTCTGACCGCGGCGCGCACTACATGCGCCCTGCCCGCCTTGCGCAAGGATTTCATGTTCGAACCCTACCAGGTTTACGAGGCGCGCAGTTGGGGCGCGGATGCGATCCTGATCATCATGGCGTCGCTTTCCGACGACGAGGCGCGGGCGCTCGAAGACACCGCATTCGAGCTCGGCATGGACGCGCTGATCGAGGTCCATGACGAGGAAGAGACAGGGCGCGCTTTGGCGCTGTCTTCTAAATTGCTTGGCGTAAACAATCGCAACCTGCGCACGTTCGAAGTCGATCTCGCCAACTCGGAACGGCTGGCAGCGATGGTCGGCGACGATTGTCTTCTTGTCGGCGAAAGCGGCATCTTCACGCACGCTGATTGCGAGAGGCTTTCGCGGGTCGGGATTAGTTCCTTCCTCGTCGGTGAAAGCCTGATGCGCCAGGAGGACGTCGAGGCTGCGACCCGCCGCCTTTTACAAGGCGATGCGGCAGCGGAACGAAAATCGGCCTGATATGGCGCGTCTCCCAACCGGCAAGCTGACGCATCTGGGCGCCGACGGCGCGGCCAACATGGTGGATGTCGGCGATAAGAACGATACGGCGCGCGAGGCGGTCGCGGAAGGCTTCGTCGCCATGACCACGGAGACACTGGAGACGATCCTTGCCGGCAACGCCAAAAAAGGCGATGTCATCGCCACTGCCCGGATCGCCGGAATCATGGCGGCCAAAAAGACCCACGAGCTAATCCCGCTCTGCCATCCGCTCATGCTCAGCAAAGTCAGTGTCGAAATCCAGCCCGACCGGGACCTGCCCGGCTTGCGGGTCGAGGCGCTGGCGCGCCTTTCGGGCAAGACCGGCGTCGAGATGGAGGCGCTGACGGCTGCTTCCATCGCCTGCCTGACGATCTATGACATGGCCAAGGCCATCGACAAGGGGATGGAGATCGGGCCGGTTCGCCTGCTCTCCAAGACAGGCGGCAAGTCAGGAACGTGGACGCGGAGCGCGACTTGAACGGGGGACTGATTCCCGTCGCCGAAGCGCGAGCGCGGCTGCTCGCTGACGCCGTTCCGCTCGGGACGGAGATCGTGTCCATTGGCGAGGCTCAGGGCCGTGTTCTTGCAGAAGACCTGATCGCCCTCCGTACGCAACCGCCCGAAGCCGTTTCGGCTATGGATGGCTATGCGGTGCGCGCCGACGATATCGCCAGCGTTCTCTCCGATTTGACCGTCATCGGCGAAGTCGCCGCCGGCCATCCCTTCTCGGGCACCGTCGGGCCCGGCCAGACGGCGCGGATCTTCACTGGCGGAGTACTGCCTGCCGGGGCCGATACGGTGATATTGCAGGAAAACGTGACGGTCCTCGGCGACGGCCGTATTCGATCGAATCAGGCGGAACCCGCCGGCAAGCATGTCCGCGATGCGGGACTGGATTTTCGAAAGGACGAAACCGTTCTTGCGGCCGGCACCGTCTTCGACGCGGGTGGCATCTGCCTTGCCGCCGCCGCCAATCACCCCGCCATTTCCGTCATTCGGCGTCCCCGTGTCGGCGTGCTTGCCACCGGCGATGAATTGCTCCCACCCGGCTCTGAGCCCGGTCCGGGCCAGATCATCGCCTCAAACAGCTACGGCATCGCCGCGTTTGCTCGTGAGGCCGGCGCAGAGGTTATCGATCTCGGCATCGTCAGCGACAATGAGGCCGATCTCGCCGCGGCCCTCGGCCACGCGGCTGCGAGTTGCGATGTACTCGTCACACTCGGCGGCGCTTCGGTCGGCGACCACGATCTCGTCCGAAAAGTCTTTCTGGCCCGTGGCATGACGCTCGATTTCTGGAAGATCGCCATGCGCCCAGGAAAACCACTGATGTTCGGCCGCCTCGACGCTCTGCGCATTCTGGGCCTGCCGGGAAATCCCGTATCGGCGCTTGTCTGCGGCCTTTTGTTCATGAAACCGCTGCTGCAAAAACTCGGCGGATTGACCTTCAACCTGGAACGGCAGCGCGCGATCCTCGACACGGCAATGCCCGCTAATGGCGGTCGAGAAGACTATGTCAGGGCACGCGCCTGGCGCGATGACGCCGGCACATTACGGACGAAGCCGTTCGACCGGCAGGATTCCTCGATGATCAGTGCATTTGCGCGTTCCGAAGCGCTGCTAGTGCGTCCGCCGCAAGCCCCGGCAGCGTCCGCCGGCGAGGAAGTCGAGATCCTGCCCCTGAAACCCGCCCCACTTTAAACATTTGTTAAACGCTTGCAGAACACAACTGGAACAGATAAAGACTGTTCCGTGTTTGTTTTTATTTGATTCTGCAAGGATGCGGCGATGCTGACACGCAAACAACTCGACCTTCTGATGTTCATCAATGAGCGCCTGAAGGAAACCGGTGTGCCTCCTTCCTTCGACGAGATGAAGGAAGCGCTCGATCTTGCATCAAAATCCGGCATCCACCGGCTTATCACGGCGCTGGAAGAGCGCGGCTTTATCCGGCGGCTTCCGAACCGCGCCCGTGCGCTTGAGGTTATTCGGCTTCCCGACAGTCTGACGCCGGGCGGCCAACGCCGCGGATTTTCGCCGAGCGTAATCGAAGGCAGCCTCGGCAAACCGGTGCCAACGCCGCAGCCCGCACCGCGCGCCTCAAAGGACAGCGATGCCGGCTCTATGATACCCGTTCCGATGATGGGCAAGATCGCCGCCGGCGTTCCGATCTCGGCGATCGAACACCAGACACGCATGATCTCCCTTCCCGCCGACATGATTGGCAAGGGCGAGCATTACGCGCTCGAAGTCGAGGGCGACTCGATGATCGAGGCGGGCATTTTCGACGGTGACACAGCGATCATCAAGAAGGGCGACACGGCCAATGCTGGCGATATCGTCGTCGCGCTTGTCGATGACGAGGAAGCGACTCTGAAACGCCTTCGCCGCAAAGGGGCGTCGATTGCCCTGGAAGCCGCCAATCCGGCCTATGAGACACGCATCTTCGGGCCTGACCGGGTACGCGTTCAGGGCAGGCTCGTCGGCCTGATGCGGCGTTACTGAGACCGCCGCCACTCGGGCAGGTTGCGCGCTGCGCGTGAGTAACGGCGATGGTCGAGCCATGGCCGTTCTGGGCCCGGCAGGGCGTGTATGATCACAGGCCGGCCTTCGTTTTCATAAATCTCCGCCGCTCCGCGTCGCGCAAGCATTTGCGCGGAGATGACAGGCGTTCCGTTCGGGCAGGACTGCGGCGACGGCGCCTTAGCGAAGATGACCAGGTCGAATTCATCGCAAAGTGTTTTCAAAGCCGGCATGTCCTCGTCTTCCAATGAAGTCAGAACATAGCCGGCCAGCATCTTTCCCGTTTCCGCGCGGCACACTGTTTCGTCGCATCGCATCAGTGGCGACTTTCGGAGCTTGACGATCACGGGCGCCACAAAGGCCGCCTGCCATTGCTCGACCGTAAACGCATTGGGCCGGTCGCGATTGACGTGTAATCTCGCGGCGTTTCCCCACTTCTCAATAATCGCAAATTGCCGGGCATCTTCCGACACGATCGCTACGGGCGATTGTTCGAATAACCAGAACACCGTGCCCATCGCCAGAAAAGGCAGCGTTGTCAGCTTGAACCGGGTCGACGGGAAACACAGCAATATCAGACCGAGCGTATAGGCGATCAGCGCAGTCGCAGGCATTTGCCCTGTTGAGATTGCTGGCGAGAGCGCGGCCACCCGCTCCGCTATGACAATCACAAGTTCGACCGCCCATGCCATTGCCTTGAACAAATAGACATGCAGGCCAAACGGCATTGCCACCATAGCGGCGACCGCAATCGGCATGACAAGGATCGTTACGACCGGCATCGCTGCGAGATTGGCAAGGAGGCCATAAGGTGCGACACGACCGAAATGATAGGAGGCGAACAACCCGGTCGCGAGGCCAGCGATCAAGGAAGTGATCCCGATCCCCAGCGCATATCGGCCCATGGCTACGAGGAAGGAGATTGCGGCACTATGCTGCCGCCGGTCGATCCGTTGCCTCTCGCGCCGGTGACGCCAGTCCTGCCAGCCGCCATAAACCGCGATCAGCGCCGCGGTCGCCGCAAAGGACATCTGGAAACCGGGACCCGCGACCTCATCCGACGCGACAATCATGACGGCAACGGCTGCCAAGGCGAGATTGCGCATGGTGACAGCGTTGCGGTCGAATGTCAGCGCCAGCAACATGATCGCAAGCATCACGAACGAACGTTGGGTGGCGACACCTGCGCCGGCAAGGAAGAGATAGAATCCGGTCGCGGCAAGCGCTCCTGCCGCGGCATATTTGCGCACCGGGTGACGGGCCGACCAATCCGGCGCGAAGGCGAAACCTAGCCGCAGCGACGCCATGACGGTCGCTGCCACGAGCGCCATGTGAAGCCCGGAAATCGAGAGGATATGCGCCAGACCCGAGACGCGCAGCGCCTCTGTCACATCTTCCGGTATACCGGACTTGTTCCCGGTCACCAGCGCTGCTGAAACTGCGCCCGAGCGACCGGGCGCAGCTTGCTGGATCTGCTGGCTGATGGACCGGCGCAACCGCTGTAGGGCGACAACTACAGTTTCATAGCGGCCGAAGGCCATTTCGAGTTCAATCGCATCCGGCCGTCCGAGGAAGAAGCCGTTTGCGCCTATTCCGTTGAAATAGGAATGAAAAGCGAAGTCGTATCCGCCCGGCAGCGCCGGCCCGGAAGGCGAGGTCAGGCGAACGAGACCGTAAACGCCCCCGCCGAGTTCAAAACCTTCGGCGGATCCGGGCGCCGTAACGCGAACTCGACCCGGCGGATGGCGGAGTTCCGGGCGCTCAGTCGTCAGGACATCTATGGTAAAGCGCGTGCGGCCATTTGCTCGTTCCTCGATGGCGACGATCCGACCTTTCAGCCGTGTCGTCACATCGGATCCGAGCATCTGCGTCGCCTTCCAACTCGTATGTAGTTGTGCAAGCGCCATTCCTGTGGCCACGAGTAGCCCTGCAGCAAATACGGTCCGGATCGCCAAATTTGTACCCAGGGAAAGCGCCACGAGCGCGCCGAGCACAAGAATGCCGGCTGGCACGTTCCATGGCGCCGGTTCCACGGGCAACGAAAAATAGAGCAGAATTCCCGCGAGGAGCCCGACTGGAACGAACAGGAACGCCGTTCCCAGCCCCTGTTCGCGGATAAATGCCGCCTGTATTTGTCGAACGACTGTGCGGCGCGCCGGCAGTCTGAGCCCATGATGACGGCGACGCCTTGGTTTGGCGAGCGGTCTTTCCTGCATGTCCGCAACGACCGGAACTCTCGCGGCAAGCTCCTGTTCCGGCAGACGGAAGAAAATGCGCTCGTCCGCCGTCGTGCGTGTTTCGTCCTCTTCGGCGTCGCTCATCCTGCGCCTCCGTCAAGGGCGAGATGCCTCGAGTTTGCGCAGGCTGCCGCCTGTGCTAGACGTGCGCCAGAATCCTCATCCGGCCGCCCCGACGGCTGGTCAATCAACACAATCGGAGCACAGCATGACTGGCGAGGTCGTCACCCGTTTCGCCCCCTCCCCGACCGGTTTTCTGCATATTGGCGGAGCCCGCACCGCTCTTTTCAACTGGCTGTACGCAAAACACACCGGCGGCAAAATGCATCTGCGCATTGAGGATACCGACCGGGAGCGATCGTCGCAAGCAGCGGTTGCAGCGATCCTCGACGGGTTGAAATGGATGGGGCTCGAATGGGACGGTGACGTGGTATCGCAATATGACCGTGTCGACCGGCATCGCGCCGTAGCCGAGGAATTGCTTGCCAAGGGAAATGCCTATCGCTGCTACGCGTCGCAGGAGGAGCTGACTGAGATGCGCGAAATGGCGCGCGCGGAAGGCCGCCCTCCGCGCTATGACGGGCGCTGGCGCGACCGCGACCCATCTGAGGCTCCCGCGGGCGTCTTGCCGGTGATCCGCATCAAGGCTCCACAGGAAGGCGAAACGCTCGTGCGTGATGCCGTCCAAGGCGATGTCCGGTTTCCCAACAAGGATCTCGACGATTTTATCATTTTGCGCTCCGACGGCAATCCGACCTACATGCTGGCTGTCGTTGTCGACGACCACGATATGGGCGTGACAGACGTCATTCGCGGTGACGATCACCTGACCAATGCCGCGCGCCAGACCGTTATTTTCCAGGCGATGGGATGGGACGTTCCCAAATGGGCGCATATTCCGCTGATCCATGGTCCCGACGGCGCGAAATTGTCGAAGCGCCATGGCGCGCTTGGTATCGAAGCCTATCGGGCAATGGGTTACCTGCCCGAAGCCCTGCGCAACTATCTGGCTCGGCTCGGCTGGAGCCATGGCGATGACGAAATCATGTCGACCGAGGACATGATCGGATGGTTCGATGTTACGGACGTCAACAAGGGCGCCGCGCGTTTCGATTTCACCAAGCTGGAAGCCGTCAACGGACACTGGATCCGCGCAGCCGAAGATGCTTACCTGGTCGACAGCATCGAAGCCTTGCTGCCGGAACTCGACGGCAAACAGGAGATCGCCGCGAGGTACGAAAGCCGCCGGGCGCAACTTCTCGCGGCCATGCCCGGCCTCAAGGAACGCGCCAAGACACTTGTCGAACTCGTCGACAGCGCCAATTACCTTTTTGCCGTGCGGCCGCTCGATTTCGATGAGAAGGCAGCCGGCATTCTGACAGATGACGCGCGCGCAGTTCTCGCGGGAATTTGTGTCGAACTCGAAAAGGTCGACGACTGGTCCGTCGATGCGCTGGACGCCGCTGTTCGGTCTTTCGCAGAAGCAAATGAACTCAAACTCGGCAAGGTCGCACAGCCGCTCAGGGCAGCCCTGACAGGGCGCAGTACATCTCCGGGCGTATTCGACGTTTTAGCTGTCCTCGGCCGCGAAGAATCACTCGCACGTATCCGCGATTGCGTTGCATAAAGGCTTTCACCGTAGCTGTCGGAACACTATAATGCATTGCAGCATTAAGCCCTTAGGCTGCCTTGGCAGGAAACAGCAATTGGGATAGCAACCATTGCAATGCCTTGGCGGTGAAATCTGCTGCGCCGCAAAAATTTCACGTCATTTTCGTGATAACGATTGGATGGAGAAGGGAGACATCATGTCTGATAAAACCGCAAAACTCTCATTGTCTGGTGGGGAGCATGAGTTTTCCGTACACGACGGGACGATCGGACCCAGCGTGGTCGACATCTCCTCCCTCTACAAGGAAACCGGCGCATTCACATACGATCCCGGCTTCACATCGACGGCGTCCTGCGACTCGAAAATCACCTTCATCGACGGCGATGAAGGCACGTTGCTGCATCGGGGCTATCCGATAGAACAACTCGCCGAGCAGGGCGATTTCCTGGAGGTTTGCTACCTGCTTCTGTATGGCGAGTTGCCGACAAAGACCCAGAAACACGATTTCGACTATCGCGTGACGCGCCATACCATGGTGCACGAACAGATGATGCGGTTCTTCACCGGCTTCCGACGCGATGCGCACCCGATGGCCGTGATGTGCGGCACTGTCGGCGCGCTATCGGCTTTCTATCATGACTCCACCGACATTTCCGATCCGCATCAGCGCATGGTCGCTTCAATGCGCATGATCGCGAAGATGCCGACGATCGCAGCTATGGCCTACAAGTACCATATCGGCCAGCCCTTCGTGTATCCGCAGAACGATCTCGATTACGCCTCGAACTTCCTGCGCATGTGTTTCGCCGTGCCCTGCGAGGAATACCAGGTCAATCCGGTTCTGGCGCGCGCCATGGACCGCATCTTCATCCTGCATGCGGATCACGAACAGAACGCATCGACCTCTACGGTCCGCCTGGCGGGTTCGTCGGGTGCCAATCCGTTCGCCTGCATCGCCGCCGGCATCGCCTGCCTCTGGGGCCCGGCGCATGGCGGCGCCAATGAGGCAGCGCTCAACATGCTTGGCGAGATCGGCTCTGTGGACCGTATCCCGGAGTACATCGCGCGCGCCAAGGACAAGAACGACCCGTTCCGCCTCATGGGCTTCGGCCACCGCGTCTACAAGAACTACGACCCGCGCGCCAAGATCATGCAGAAAACCACGCATGAAGTGCTGGGTGAACTTGGCATCAAGGACGATCCGCTGCTCGAAGTCGCGATGGAACTCGAGAAGATCGCGCTCCACGACGACTATTTCGTCGAGAAGAAGCTCTATCCAAATATCGACTTCTATTCCGGCATCACGCTGCGGGCGCTCGGTTTCCCGACCACAATGTTCACTGTGCTCTTCGCGGTTGCACGCACAGTCGGCTGGATCGCCCAGTGGAAGGAAATGATCGAGGATCCGAGCCAGCGCATCGGGCGGCCCCGCCAGCTCTATACAGGCGAACCGAAGCGCGATTACGTGCCCATGAACAAGCGCAGCTGATGCGCAAGGGCCTCACCGCCCGTTCGTTCTATTTGCTATCGCGTCCAGTATGATTTCAGCGGCCCGGCTTCCGGGCCGCTTTTTTACTGCCATTAGTTCTCTCGCGTGCCGAAAGCCCTGCATTTGCACTTCAAAGGGCAAGCTGTTCGGCTCGACCAGCTCTTCTATCCGCCGAGCCAGCATCCCGGGCCTTATCATATAGTCGAGATATTCGGGCACGATTGGCCGATCGCAGATGACATTCGGCAACGCTGCCGTCCAAGTCGTGATCAACGGTATGAACGGTCGCATGAACAGGTCTACGCGGTAACAACTGATCACCGGCACGCCCGCCAGGGCGAGTTCGAGAATGACGGTACCGGATGCCGCCAAGGCCGCGTCCGCCTGACGAAAAGCCTCCAGCTTGTCCTCATGCGCAACCGTAATCCGCGGCTGGACGGGCCAGCTTGCGGTCTCGCGCTTGATGCTGTCTACAAGCTTCGGCAGGGTTGGTATGTGAATCCGAAACCGTTGCCCCCGTTCGTGCAGCGTTCGCACCGCCTTTCCGAAATCAGGCAGGAGCGCTTTTATCTCTCCGCTGCGGGAACCGGGCAACACGAGAAGATCGAACGTCTCGCTCTTGCCATACTGAGTCCGCGCTTCGCGTTGCAGCCAAATCTCCGCCAGATCCTCGCTAGCGGCCAGCGGATGGCCGACATAGTGGGTGGGCGGCCCCCCGAGCTTCTTCATGATGTCCGGTTCGAAAGGGAGAATTGCCAGCACATGATCGATGTGGCCCGTCATCTTTGCAGCCCGTTCCGGCCGCCAAGCCCATACGGTCGGCGCAACATACTTGATGACAGGCACGTCGGGCAGAGCCTTCTTCAAGCGCTTGGCGACCCGGTGCGAGAAATCCGGGCTGTCGATCAGGATAATGACATCGGGCCGTGCCGCAATCATGGCCCTCGCAGTCTGGTTGATACGCATGATCAACCGCGGCAGGCTGGCAATGACGGACGTCAGACCGATAAGCGCTATTTCCGACGCATCGAAGACGCTTTTAAGCCCCCTCTCCCTTAGCCGGTCACCACCGACCCCGACCAGTTTCGGTGTATGTCCGGTCTGCTCGGCAATAGTATCAATGAGATCGACAGCCAGATTCTCGCCGGAGATCTCACCTGCGACCAATCCTATGACAAGGGCACGGTTTGTCGTCATTCGCCATCCACCGGCTCACCGAAGGTTTCAGGATCGATTCCGGTCAGGAAAACGCCAAGTTCATCAGCCTTGGCGCAGGTCACGTCCAGATCCGCGATCAGCGCCCGCCCGGCATGAACGCATATACCCGATAGGCCGGCCGCTGCCGCGTTTTCGACCGTTCTGACACCAATTGTCGGTAGATCTGCGCGCAACTCCTGGCCAGGCTTGGCCAGTTTCACAAGAACACCACCACGGCGCCCAGAGATCCGTCCCTCGGCGCGCAATCGCGCGACGCGCTCAAGCATCGCGTCCGTGCCCTCCGCGCCTTCAAGTGCAACGATACGCCGGCCGATAGCGACACAGCCCTGCCCCGCGTCGAGATTGCCCAGCGCAATCGCGCCTTCTATCGCTGTCGCGATTGGTTGTCTGTTCGAGGACGCCGGTCTCGGCCCGGCAATATGCCCCTCACTTGCCAGGAGATTCGGCACCAACTCGTGAACGCCACGCACTCGATAACCGGCCTCCTCGATCATTTCGACAACACCGCGCAGCAAAACGTCGTCCCCCGAACGAAGCTTAGGCAAAAAACGCGCCATCACTTTGATGGTCGTCCAGTCAGGCCTGATCTTGCGAAGTTTCGGGCGGCTTTTTACGCCGCCCACCATCACGACATCGGATGGATTAACCCGTTTCAGGATGGACATGAGCACGCCGGGCCGTATCGGATAGACGACCTGATGCTCGAACCGGTAGAGGGCCGGATCCGCTTCTCCCTCGATCGCGACGATGAAAGGATTACGACCCTGTTCCGCCAGTGTTTCCGCTACATAGAGCGGGATATCGCCACCACCGGCTATGATCGCGACGCGCGAAGCACTGTCGGCGGCACCCATTTCAGTCGCCGGTTTCCAGACGCCCATTCGAGGCCGATATGGGTGTCATGAATTTACGCCTACTATCAGCCAGTATGAAATCAGCGATGTCGCGGATTCCCTCGGAACCGGGGTTGTCCGCGATCAGCCTGGCCGCGTTCTCGCGAAGAGACCCGTCAACGCCCGAAAACAGATCCTTGAACGTATGTCTGAGCGCGTTGATTTCGCCCTTGCCCATGCCCGATCGTTTCATACCGACGAGATTGAGGCCAGCCAGATAACCGCGATTGCCCATAATCATTCCGAACGGGATAACATCAGCCTGCACCGCGGCAAGACCGCCGATGAAAGCATGGTGGCCGATCCGACAGAATTGGTGCACACCCGCTCCTCCGCCGATGATGACCCTGTCTCCGACGGTAGTATGGCCGCCGATCATGACATTGTTCGCGAATGTCACATGGCTCCCCAGAACGCAGTCATGTGCGACATGTGAATAGGCCAGGAACATGCAATTGTCGCCAATCGTGGTTTCGCCACGCGCATTGTCCGTTCCGAGATGCATCGTGACGCCTTCCCGGATGGTGTTTCCACGACCGATCACAAGCCTGGTCCTGGACCCGCCATGGGCGGTATTCTGCGGCTCGGCTCCGAGCACGGCATGCGGAAAAACGCGGCTCCCCTCACCAACGATCGTGTCGCCGATCACGACCGCATGGCTCATGAGCTCAACATTGTCTCCCAGTTGCACATGCGGCCCGACATGGCAGAAAGGGCCGATCTTCACTCCCGCGCCAAGCTCTGCTCCCCGCTCGATAAAGGCGGTCGGATGGATATCGCACTGCATGCTGTGTTGCACGATCAGCCTTCCGCGTCCGGGACATCGAGCATGGCGGTAAGTTCAGCTTCAGCGACTTTCTCGCTCCCAACCATGGCCACGCAGGAATACCGGCAAACCGTGCCGCGCTTCTTCAACAGCTTCACGTGATACTCGAGCACGTCGCCCGGCACGACAGGACGGCGGAACTTCGCATTGTCGATTGTCATGAAATAGATCAGGGCGGGTTGTCCGAGGTCTGCAGCCTTGATGCTGATCGCGCCCGCTGTCTGGGCCATGCCTTCGATCATCAAGACCCCCGGCATGATCGGTCGAGACGGGAAATGCCCCTGGAATTGCGGTTCGCTCGCCGTCACATTCTTGATACCGACAGCGGACTTATCACCGTCGATGTCAATGATCCGGTCTACGAGGAGAAAAGGATAACGGTGCGGCAGCAGCCGCATCAAATCCTGGATATCCATGGCCTCCAGGCTCGACGCCTGATTGTCGGTATCGGTCATCGGTGTTCCTGCAAGTTACTTTTTTGGCTTCTTATCGGTGCTGACAAGTTTCCGCAACGCAGTGACCTGACGCAAAGCCAACTTGGCTGGCAATGCCGGCGTGCCAAGCCATCTTTCTCCGTCGGGAATATTGTGCATCACTCCGGACGATCCGCCAATCTGCACCCTGTTTCCGATGGTGAGATGATCAGCTATGCCGACACGTCCGCCGAACATGCACCCGTCGCCGACCGTCACACTGCCGGAAATACCCGTATGGGCGGCTATCACGCAGTGTCTACCGATACGAACGTTGTGGGCGATTTGCACAAGATTATCGATTTTCGTGCCTTCGCCGATCACCGTGTCGTCCAACGCCCCGCGGTCGATCGTCGTATTAGCGCCAATCTCGACACGATCCTGGATGATAACGCGTCCGAGTTGGGGGACCTTTTCCAGACCGCTCGGCCCCGGCATAAAGCCGAATCCATCTTGACCGATCTGAGCGCCTCCAAAGATGCAGACACCATTGCCGATCAGCGAATATTGTATGGTTGCGGACGGGCCGATCCGGCACTCGCGGCCAATCTGGCAATGATCTCCAACGACCGCATTTGCGCCGATAACAGAATTTCGACCGACCGCCGCATAATCGCCGATGACCGCCCCTGGTTCGACGACCGCGCCGTCCTCGATCTGCGCAAGCACGGAAACACGCGCGGCAGGGAAGTCGGGCGACAGTCCCGCCGAAACATTCACCGGGCCCGGCCCAAGAGCATCGGGAAAAAGGTGCCTTCCAATTTTCGCGAACGCATGATGCGGCGCCTGCACGACGATCTTGACCGGCTCAGCCGGCATGAATTCCAGGCTCGCTTCAGCACATAGGATCGCACCCACGCCTGAAATCCGCGCTGCATCCGCGAGGTGTGCGCCAGGCTGAATAAAGATCAGCGAACCGGGCTTCGGCTCCACAGCCGACGATAGGCGGTCAATCGCAATCTCTCCGCGCGCTCCATCCACGACCCTGCCGTCACAAATACGGGCCAGATCGGCTGAACTCAGCGTCTCAACAGGCTTCAGGAAATCGGGAGAGGTAACTGACACGAGAAAAACGGCCCGGCGCTAAGCCGGGCCATTGGATCAAAACGCGGTGGAGATGGAGAAGTTGAACTTCTGCACCTTGTCGGTGGACTGCTTGGCGATCGGTACCGCGTAGTCGAAACGCAGCGGTGCGAAGGGCGATTGCCAAATCAAGCCAAACCCGGCAGACGCGCGCCACTGCATATCAGTACCGGTAGCAGTCGCAGAATCATGCCCATAAAGCGTGGCCGCATCGGCGAACACAGCGCCCTTCAACCCGAAATCACGCGGAATGGCCGGGATCGGGAACTGCGCTTCCGCAGTTGCATTGAAATATGTCTTGCCGCCAATTCGGTCGCCGTTTGAATCAACCGGTCCGATACCATTCGCCGCGAAACCGCGAATTTCCGACGGCCCAAGACGGAAGTGATCGACGGTCCGAACCTCCTGTCCAAGTCCGTAAATATTACCGCCGCCAAACTTAACCAGCCCGACAATATCCGCGCTCTCCGACAGGGTGTGGAAATACGTCCCCTTGACCACAGACTGGATATGCTTCGCGTCGCCGCCAATGCCGGCAATCTCCTGCGAGAAGTTCACATAGAGACCGTCATGCGGATCCTGTACGTCATCGACGTCATTATAGGTAAACCCGTAAAACGCCGCCGATTTTGTCCAAGTCGTTCCGTAAGCAGTAACATCAGCGCAGATCGACGCAGGCGTAGTACCGCCACAATCGAGATCGGAGTACTCGTCCTGCTCGAAGCGATATCCAACGTTGGTTTTCAGCTCTTCAGTAATCGGCAACCCGAAACTGATCGAACCACCCTGCGTGGAAATGCTGTAGCTGTCGTAATCTTTCGACCGCTTGAAGGCGGCAGCAGTCGCAGCCAAGCGATAGCCTAGGAAATATGGCTCGGTGAAAGAGATATTGTAGGACCGGTTGTCTGTACCGCCACCCGCGCTTACGCGCACAGTCTGACCGCGGCCGAGGAAATTGCGCTCAGTGACATTCGCCTCAATCGCAATACCGCCACCGCCAGTTCCGCCGGTCGAATAGCCCGCACCAATTCCGAACTCACCCGTCGACTTGTCGACCGCATTGACGACCACAACCACACGGTCAGGAGCGGAGCCCTGGCGGGTCGAAATTTCGACACGCTCAAAGTAATCCAGCGCCTCAAGACGCTTCTGCGCGCGGCGCAGGAGGATCTGGTTGAAGGCGTCGCCTTCGGAAAGGTCGAATTCGCGGCGGATCACGTAATCACGCGTACGCGCGTTGCCGACAATCTCGATCCGCTCGATAAACGCTCTCTGGCCCTGGTCGACCACGTAGGAAACATCGATCGTCCCGGTCTCGAAATTGCGATTGCCGACAGGCGTCACTTCCGCAAAGGGGAAACCGTCGGCGGCCAGGCGCTCGGACATCGCAATCAGCGTGTCTTCGACATCCTCTGCTGCATAGGTCTTGCCACTGCGGGTCTTCACCGTCTGCCGAAGATCGTCCGAAGTTACGCCGTTGACCGAGCTATCGATATCGATGTTGCCAAAGCGATACTTTTCGCCTTCGTCGACCTCGATCGTGACCATCACGTTTCCGGTGTTCGGATCTATGTCGCCATTGGAGGCGAGAATCCGGAAATCCGCGTAACCGTGATTGAAATAGAACTGACGAAGCATCTCCTCATCGGCTGCGAGGCGCTGGTCGTCATAGATGTCATTGCGGGTCAGCCACGACAGGAAATTGGACCGCTTCGTAGAGATCACGCCCTGCAGGCGACGATCGCTGAACGCGTTGTTTCCGATGAAGTTGACCTGCGTGATCTTCGTGCGGCCGCCCTCGTCGATCTGGAACACAACGTTAACGCGTCCCTCGCCCAAGTCGACGACTTCAGGATAAACGCTCACATCGTTGCGACCGATGCTGCCATAGGCATCCTTGATGGCCTCGACGTCGGCGTCGAGCGTCACCTGGTCGAAGGTGCTGCGCGGCTGAAGCTGAACAACGCTCTTCAGGCGACTGTCCTTCTGCTTGCGGTTACCGCGGAAAACAACCTGGTTGACGATCGAAAGCTCGGAAACCGTCACCACGAGGGTAGACCCGGAAACGGAGACATTGACGTCGGAAAACAGTCCGGTCGCGAACAGCTTCTTGACCGCATCATCGACAGCGGCGGCCGTATAGTTCTTGCCGGACTTGTAGCCGATAAGATTGGAGACAGTGGATGAGGAAACACGCTGGTTGCCGCGCACGGAAATCGCACGCACAACGGCCGCCTCGGCCGCCGATGCAGTGGCGAGTGTCGCAACTATTCCGCCGCCAAGAGCAGGAGTGAGCGCCAAGGCGATTGCGGATACGGCGCTTAAAAGTTTCGGTGCCGGCTTCATTCGGTCCGTTTCCCCTCTTTTCCCGTCCGCCTCTTTACGGGTCTTGTGAACATAAATCATTGAATTGACCGTATTACAGGCTTTCATTTCACACGCAAGGGCTGCGGTTAAAATGCGTTTACGAAGGCGCCCTGCGTGGCAAAATCGTCACGCGCGAAATGCCCGGATGGTAAACAATTTGACTAAAATCCACCCTAATTGCCTCCCAGCAGCGATGTGATGTCGTTCCACGTTGCGAAAACCATAAGACCGAGAATCAGTCCGAATCCGATGCGATATCCGTATTCCTGCGCATTTTCAGGGACAGGTTTGCCCCGCATCGCCTCGAAAGCGTAGAACACGAGATGCCCGCCATCAAGGATTGGAACGGGCAACAGGTTCAACAATCCGATCGAAATCGACAATATCGCGGCGAGGTTGAGCAGGGCGACAAATCCAAGCGTCGCGACCTGCCCTGACATCTTGGCGACCCGAATCGGTCCGCCTATCTGGTCCGGCTTCTCGCGGCCCGAGAATATGCCCGCGATATAGCCGCCCGTCCGCTTGATCACATAGCCGGTTTCCGTGACCGCCATGACGAAAGATTCGCCGACACCGTAATGCTCGACCCTGTGACCGCCGGTCTTGCGGTCATTGAGCACACCGATGATGCCCTGCTCCATCTTGTTGCCGAATCGATCCTCGATTTCGAGCCGCTCCGGAGTAACATCGAACGTGAGCATCTCGCCGGCGCGTTCCATCACCATTTTGATGGGCTCGCCGGAGCGGACGGATACGTAACGTTGTACGTCGGAGAACTGTTCGACAGGAATTCCGTCAACGCTTACGAATCTGTCGCCCGGCATGATGCCGACGCGCTCGGCGACGCTTCCGGGCCGAATCTCAGACACCACCGGATCAGCCACGCCCCGGCCGTAAAGCGAAAAGATCGCTGTAAAAATCGCGACCGCAAAGATAAAATTCGCCAGCGGGCCGGCGAAAACCGTCGCCGCGCGACGCCCGACCGACTTGTTGGGAAAAGCAACCGCCTGTTCCTCCGGCGTCAACGCCTCGCTGGATTGGCCTTCCGGCATGGACGTGGCGTTCATGTCGCCAACAAACTTCACGTAACCACCGAGAGGAATCCATGACAGCCGCCAGCGCGTTCCCTTGCGGTCGGTGAAGCCGGCAAGTTCCGGTCCAAAACCAACCGAAAAGACCTTCGCGCCGATTCCGCACCAACGACCGACGAGATAATGGCCGAGCTCGTGGACGAAAACCACGATCAGGAGAACAAAGAGGAAAGGCAGCAATGTGCCAACGATGAAACCGTCAGTCGAAAACAAGCCCGTCACAAAACTCAGCATGGCCAATCCCTGTCAGTTCCCCAATTCATATCGCCGCCGAAATCCGGCGGCAGCGTGGCAGAACATCCCGCCAAAAACTAAAAAAAGGCAGAGGACGGCCGACCGAAACCACCATCCAGAACACCTAGAGCCCAAAGAGCGATAGCCGCGAAGACAAGACCATCCACGCGATCCATGAACCCGCCATGGCCCGGGATGATATGGCTCGAATCCTTTACCCCGTTGCGCCGCTTTATCCACGATTCGAAGAAGTCGCCTGCCTGCGAAATCACCGACAGGACGATGGCGAGTACAACAGCGAGACCATATGCATCCCGCCCCGCGCAGAAAAACACCAGCAAAGCCGCGATGATCGCCGAACCGACACCGCCGAACCCGCCGGACCAGGTTTTCTTCGGAGAGATGACGGGGGCGATCTTCGGCCCACCAAAATGACGGCCCGCGAAATAGGCGCCGATATCGGTCGCCCAAACCACTGCGAACAGGAACAAGATAGCGACAAGACCTGAGGCATCCGTTTCGGAGTGGCGCAACATGTTCAAAGCCACGAGAGCCAGGCCGGAATAAACAAATCCAGCCACAGACCATTTCCCGCCGGCCATGCTCGCGCTTGCCACCGTGAAAACGATTGTCGCGAGAGCCCAGACATAAGGCATGGCTTCGTTCGGGACGATCAATCCGGCAATGAACAGGAGGCCGAGAAAGAAGAAACCGAGCAAACGAACCCTGTCGTCGCCATTGGGCGATACGACATCGAACCATTCGGCCCACACGATCATCGCGATAAGCGTGCAGATGACCGCAAACAGCCACCCTCCGACAAGCGTAGACCCGAGCACCAGCACCGCCAGAATGACGGCAGACGCAATTCGCGCTCGCAAGTCATTCATAATGCGATGTCTTTCGCGTCTTCCACGCCGCCAAAGCGGCGTGTCCGCGACGCATACTCTTCGATCGCCTGCTCCATCCACGACTTGTCGAAGTCGGGCCACATGCAGGGAAGAAAGACAAGTTCAGAATAGGCGGACTGCCAAAGCATGAAATTGGAAAGACGCATCTCTCCGCTCGTGCGGATCAACAAGTCAGGGTCGGGCTGCCCTCCGGTATCGAGCGCGCCACAAATGTCGGCTTCCGTGATCGTGCCCGGATCCCTGCCCTTCTGCGCGAATTCAGCTGCGAGCCGCGCAAATGCGCGACGAATCTCGTCGCGTCCCCCATAGTTGAAGGCAATGTTCAGATTGAGGACCGAATTGTCCCGCGAACGAAATTCGGCGGTCTCCATCAGACCGAGAATGTCGGGAGAAAGATCGGTGCGCGAACCGATGATCCGAATGCGCACACCGTTGGCGCACAACTCCGCGAGATCGCGCGTGATGAACAGCTTCATCAGGCCCAGCAGGTCGCGCACTTCCCGCTGCGGCCGGGACCAGTTTTCTGACGAGAATGCGTAGAGCGTCAGATGCGAGATACCCAGCTCGCTGGCGGCGCGTACAGCCTTGCGCACCGCATCGACGCCTGCCTTGTGTCCAAAACCGCGCGGTTTATGACGAGCGGCCGCCCACCGCCCGTTACCATCCATGATGATGCCGACATGGCGCGGCGTCATTGTATCCCGGTTCTGGCTGTCATCGGCCAAGGCGTTCGATCTCTCCTGAGCGTTCCGTCTCCGGATTACACCTGCATGATTTCCTGCTCTTTCGCCTCGAGCAGGGCATCGATTTCCTCGATGGTCTTGTCAGTCGCCTTCTGGACTTCGTCGGACTTGGAGCGGCTATCGTCCTGGCTTATCTCGCCGTCCTTCTCGAGGCGTTTCAGAGTGTCCATTCCATCGCGACGGACATGGCGCGCGGCGACGCGGGCACTCTCCGCATATTGATGGGCGATCTTGACCAGTTCACGCCGCCGTTCCTCGTTGAGTTCCGGAAGAGGCACGCGCACAGTGGTCCCGTCAGTCATCGGATTCAAGCCCAAGCTCGATTCGCGGATCGCTTTCTCGACGGCAGACACCATCGACTTGTCCCACACGGAGACGGCGAGCATGCGCGGCTCGGGAACGTTCACATTGGCGACCTGGTTGATCGGCATCTGCGATCCATAGGCCTCAACCATGATTGGATCGAGAAGAGACGGCGAGGCCCGGCCCGTTCGCAGACCCGCAAGATCGCCCTTGAACGCCGCGATCGCGCCGTCCATCCGGCGTTTCAGATCGGCAAGATCAAATGACTGACTCATTGTTATGTCCTCTTATTGCCCTAAGACGCCATTTTCTCGGTTACCAGAGTGGCATGTCCTCCGCCCTGCAGTATCTGCCGGAAACCGCCGCGCTCATGAATGGAAAACACCACAATGGGAATATGGTTTTCGCGGGTCAAGGCGATGGCTGCAACATCCATGACGGAAAGGCCACGTGCGAGCACCTCGTCATGTGTTATCACTGGGAACCTTTCGGCGTCCGGAACGCGCTTCGGATCCGCGGAATAGATGCCGTCGACCTGGGTTCCCTTGAACAACGCATCGGCGCCGATCTCAGCAGCACGGAGCGCGGCTGCCGAATCGGTCGTGAAATAGGGATTGCCCGTTCCTCCGGCGAAAATCACCACCCGCCCCTGTTCGATGTTCCACATCGCCTTGCGTTGCGAGAAGCTTTCGCACAACTGCGGCATCGCGATGGCGGACAGAACGACAGCATCGACGCCCTTCTTGACCAAAGAGGTCCGCAGCGCCAGCGAATTGATCACCGTGGCCAGCATGCCCATATGGTCACCGGTCACACGATCCCCGCCCTTGGACGCGACCGCGACTCCCCGGAAGATGTTGCCGCCGCCTATCACCACGGCGACCTGAACGCCCATATCGGTGGCATCCTTGATGTCACCGGCTATTCGGTCAGCCACCTCCACATCGATCCCGAAACCCTGCTTGCCCATGAGGGATTCGCCCGAGACCTTGAGGAGAACGCGTCTGTAGATGGGAGCCACTGTCATGAAACAACATCGAAAACCGGATTGAATTGACCTCCCGATACATGAAGGGCACCGCGTTGTCACGCGGTGCCCCGATCGGTTTTCGACAATCCAGAGGATTGCCCTATGAGGTCCGGATCAGCCCTTCGCGGCGGCTGCCACCTCGGCTGCGAAGTCGGATTCTTCCTTCTCCACACCCTCGCCGAGCGCAAAGCGAATGAAGCCAGTGATCTTGGCCGGCGCACCGATTTCTTTTTCCGCCTCGGCAAGCGCCTTTTCGACTGTCAGATCCGGGTTGATGACGAAAGCCTGTTTCACCAGGCAAACCTCTTCGTAGAACTTGCGCAGGCGACCTTCGACCATCTTTTCGATGATGTTCTCCGGCTTGCCCGAAGCGCGCGCCTGATCGGAGAAGATAGCGCGTTCGCGTTCGACGGCGGCCTGATCAAGATCGGTGATGTCGAGCGCCATCGGATTGGTCGCGGCGACATGCATTGCAACCTGGCGTCCGAAAGCACGTGCGGCATCCTTGTCGCCCGCCGTCTCGAGGGCGACGAGCACGCCGAGCTTGCCGAGGCCTTCGCCAACCGAGTTGTGGACATAGGTCGCCACCGTGCCGTCCAGACGGGCGGCGCGGCGCAGGGCCATGTTCTCGCCGATGGTGGCGATGGCATCCTTGACGGCCTGATCGATCGTCTTCGAAGCGCCCGGATAGGTCGCCGATGCGACCGCCTCGACCGAACCGTCGGTCGCCAGAGCGGCGTCGGCAATGTTGCGAACGAGTTCCTGGAAGGCGTCATTGCGGGCCACGAAGTCGGTTTCGGAGTTCACTTCGACCACGACTGCGCCGTTGTCGTCGGATGCAACACCCACCAGACCTTCGGCCGCCGTGCGACCGGACTTCTTGTCGGCCTTCGCGATGCCTTTCTTGCGCAGCCAGTCAACGGCTTCCTCGATATTGCCGCCGGTTTCGGTCAGCGCAGCCTTACAGTCCATCATGCCCGCGCCAGTCATGTCGCGGAGTTGTTTTACGAGTGATGCAGTAATAGTCATCGGTTCGCCTCTTTGTATCGAGCGGTATCGGGCGATAGCCCGAAACGGTGACGCACGGGGGATTGCACCGAGCCATGCGCCGATTCATGTAACGGTTTGATGACCGCGTCCGGGAAACCGGACGCGGTTTGTGCGCGTCAGGCCTGCGCTTCGGGCTGTTCCGCCGGTGCTTCGCCAGCGGCCTCGGCCGGTGCTTCGGCAAGGGCCTCTTCGACCAGTGCCTCGGCGGATGCGCCAACATCGATACCGGCTGCGCCCTGTTGGCGAGCAATGCCGTCAAGTGCGGCGCGAGCGATCAAATCGCAATAGAGCGAGATAGCGCGCGCGGCGTCGTCGTTGCCCGGGATCGGGTAGTCGACCACATCCGGATCGCAGTTGGAATCGACCACGGCGACAACCGGAATTCCGAGACGCTTGGCTTCCTGGATGGCGATCGCTTCCTTGTTGGTGTCGATCACGAACATCAGGTCCGGCGTACCGCCCATGTCCTTGATGCCGCCAAGGGCACGGTCGAGTTTGTCGCGCTCGCGCTCGAGGTTGAGGCGCTCCTTCTTGGTGAAGCCCTGAGCATCGGAGGCCAGAATCTCTTCAACCTTGCGCAGACGCTGGATCGAGTTCGAGATCGTCTTCCAGTTGGTCATCATGCCGCCGAGCCAGCGGGCATTGACGTAATACTGGGCGCTGCGGCCGGCAGCGTCAGCGACGATCTCGGAAGCCTGCCGCTTGGTGCCGACGAAGAGCACGCGTCCACCGCCGGCGACGGTGTCGGAGACGATCTTCAGCGCCTGATGCAGGAGCGGTACGGTCTGCGAGAGATCGAGAATGTGAATGTTGTTACGGGCACCGAAGATGTATCGGGCCATTTTCGGGTTCCAGCGGTGTGTCTGGTGACCGAAGTGAACGCCAGCTTCGAGGAGCTGACGCATGCTGTAATCAGGCAACGCCATCGTTTTTCCTTTCCGGTTTTACCTCCACGAAGCCAAAAAGCGGTTTCCCGCCACCGGTGGTCCGTCCGGATTTCTCCCGGAACAAACCGAACTTCGTGTGTGGAATGCTGGCGCCGATAACCTATCGAGGCCGGGAAAGCAAGTGGTGACGGCCTACCGGAAATTCAAGCCTACTCGCCCTCACAGCTCTGCCGAGGCAGCAGATCGAGCTGCGTCAGATGTGCTGTCAGTGAGAAATCGCCATAATCCATGAGAAGGTCTCGGGTCACGCCATTTTCGTAGAGTTTGAAGGCGATCTGGTAGTTGGGTAACGACTCGCCGGTATGGTCTTCGGCGCTCTCGTCGAAATAGGAGATCGAGACGTTCCGATAGGGATCGTCCTTCAGGACTTCCGCCGCCTTGGCGTCGCCATCCTGTTCCATCTTTTCCTGGCCGATTACGACCGTAGTCGTCAGGACCCTGTCGGCATCCTCGGAGCCATCGAAAATTTTTGTCTCATAGAATGTCTCGCCGCTTCGCGCCCGTTCGATGAGATCGAGCATGTGCGCGCTCGGGAACAGTGCCGGCTCCAGCGCGAGTTCGGCCTTCTCCGGCTCCCTCAGGTCAACGATGATCTGGTCGTCCTCGCGCCTCGCCATGCCTGAAACCTCGCGATCCAGCTTCTCGTCGACGAAGGACTTGTTGACGAAACGGAACTTCTCGCCGGCGCCATCCTCATAAGTCGTTGTCTGCTGATCGGTCAGGCGGTTTCCACTTGCGGAGCGAATGCGGGTCACGAAACGAAAATTTGTCGTATAGCCGTCACAGACGGAGCCCAGGAATTCATATACGATCCGTCCGTTCATCCCCGAAATCCCGGACCGGTCCGACGCGTCTTTCAGCGCAACGTCATAGACGGCGCGGTGTGGCGCGAGCGTCTGCGGCATGGCGAATGACGGCAGTGCAAATGCCGAAGACAGACAGATGGTCGCGAGTGCGATGGTACTGATACGTCCTGTAGTCATCATGGGTTCCTGTTTTTTGACGACTATAGGTTTTCTGATGGCGTAAGCGAGGCAAAAGTTGCAAGACGTGGCCGAGTCCGAAACCGATCCACAAGGAGACCCAGCAATGGTATCGCCGATCGACGAACGCCTGACTGCACTTGGCATTTCGCTACCGGAAGCCGCCGCGCCCGCCGCGAATTATGTTCCCTTCGCCATCGACGGGAACCTGATCTTCACGTCGGGCCAATTGCCGCTCAAGCAGGGTGCACTCATAGCAGAAGGCCTCGTCGGAAAAGACCTGGATGTCGAGGCAGGCAAGGAAGCGGCGAAATGGTGCGCGATTAACATTCTCGCCCAGGCCAAGGCCGCGTTGGGCGATCTGGAGAAAATCGAGCGCATCGTGAAGATTGCGGTCTTCGTGGCCTCTGCTCCGGAATTCACCCAGCAGCATCTGATTGCAAACGGGGCATCGGATTTCCTGGTCGAAATTCTCGGAGATGCAGGGCGTCACGCAAGGTCCGCGGTGGGCATGTCGTCGCTGCCGCTGAATGCACCTGTCGAGATCGAAGCCATCATACGCGCCAGATCCTGACCGAAAATGGACATTCGCGACCTCCTGACAGCGCGCCCGATCGCCCATCGCGGATTGCACGACGGCAATGTCCACTGCATGGAAAACTCTCTCCCCGCTTTCGAAGCGGCGGTGAACCGCGATTTTGCAATAGAACTGGACGTCCAGCTTTCAGCCGATCATGTCGCTATGGTGTTTCACGATGAATCGTTGGATCGCCTGACAGGCGAATCCGGGCTCGTTGCCGAACGTACCGCGGCGGAGCTGCGCTCGGTCACGCTTTCAGGGACGGACGCGTGTATACCCACCTTGGCGGAGACCTTGGCGTTCGTCAGCGGCCGCGTGCCGGTCGTCATCGAAATGAAGGATAATGGAGACCGTAACCGGCAACTGCCGCTCGCGGTCGCGGGCGATCTGGTGGGCTATTCCGGACCGGTCGCCGTCATGTCGTTCGAGAAGCAATTGCTGTCCCACTTCCGGAAGAGCGGCTCGCCGGTACCATTCGGTCTAACCGCCGAAGGGATCGGCGGGCCCGCCCTCGCCGAGCATGAAGAGGCGCTGAAGCTCGGCATTTCCTTCGTATCCTATCACGTGAAAGCGCTTCCCAACGCCTTTGTTGCCCGGGTGCGAGAGGACTTCGGATTGCCGGTTATCACCTGGACAGTGCGCACACCCGAGGATGTCGAAACGACGCGCCTCCACGCCGACCAGATGACATTCGAGGGTTTCATACCTTGATTGCTTTCCCGGTCTTGTTTGCAGTGCAGTATGAGATACATCTAGGAGCATGTCCCAGGACTCTCCCGATCACGAGGCCAAAGCGGACGTGGCAGACGACTCCTTCGTCATCCGCGTCAATGAACACTTTTCAGATATTGAAAAGGCCGATTGGGACCGGCTCTCGGGCACCGCGCCCGGCAGCCACCCGACATCCTATAATCCGTTCATTTCGCATGCTTTCCTGAGTTCGCTGGAAGAGTCCGGCAGCGCCATCGCCGGCACCGGTTGGCTCGGCCAGCACCTCACGCTGGAAGATGGCGAAGGCCGTATCGCGGGCGCCCTGCCCTGCTATCTCAAATCGCACAGCAAGGGCGAATATGTATTCGACTATGGCTGGGCGGACGCATGGGAACGGGCCGGAGGGCGATACTACCCGAAACTGCAATGCTCCGTGCCGTTCACGCCGGCAACAGGCCCTCGCCTCCTCGCATCGGGTACGGTCGACGTCGCGACTACGCGACAGGCTCTCGCCGCCGGGTTGAAAACATTGACTGAACGGCTTGGCGTCTCATCCGCGCATGTCACATTCGCAGCCGACGCAGACATTGCGGCCTTCGAGGAAGCGGGTTTCCTCCACCGCACCGACCAGCAGTTCCATTTCAGAAATGAGGACTACGGTAACTTCGACGGGTTCCTCGACAGCCTCTCGTCGCGCAAGCGCAAGAATATCCGCAAGGAACGCGCCACCGCCCTGCAGGATGGGCTAACGATAGACTGGTTGACCGGCAGCGACCTGACCGAAAGCGTGCTGGATGCGTTCTTCGAATTCTACACGGATACGGGCAACCGCAAATGGGGGCGGCCATATCTGACCCGCGAATTCTATTCGCTGATCGCCGAACGCATGCCGGACGATATCCTGCTGGTGATGGCGAAGCGGAACGGGCGCTATGTCGCCGGAGCGATCAACTTTATCGGCGGCGACCGCCTGTTCGGCCGGCACTGGGGATGTATCGAGCACCATCCCTGCCTGCATTTCGAGGTTTGCTATTATCAGGCAATCGAATTCGCCATCGAGAGGAAGCTGGAATTCGTTGAGGCCGGCGCTCAGGGCGAACACAAGCTGGCGCGCGGCTATATGCCGGTCACCACGCATTCTGCGCATTTCATTCCAAACGAGAGCTTCCGGAACGCTGTCGCGGACTATCTCGAGCACGAGCGCAAAGACGTTTCCCGCTTCTCCGAATTGCTGTCCGAACACAGCCCGTTCAAAAAAGAAAATTGACACTTTGCCCGCATTGATGGTCGCGCCCCGTGCCGCTAGGAAAGCGTAAGCATGGAGGGCGTCATGACCGCTGAATACGATCCCGAAAACATCTTCGCGAAAATCCTTCGAGGCGACATTCCGAGCCACAAGGTTTACGAGGACGACGACTGCGTCGTCATCATGGATGTGATGCCCCAGGCCGACGGACACTGCCTGGTTCTTCCGAAAGCGGGCTCACGGAACCTGTTGGACGCCGATCCGGATGTTCTCGGCAAAGCGATAGCCGTTACCCAAAAGATGGCTCAGGGGGTCATGCGCGCCTTCGATGCTGACGGCGTGGTTATCCGGCAGTTCAACGAAGCCGCCAGCGGACAGACGGTATTCCACCTCCATATCCATGTCATACCCTGCAAGGAAGGTGTGCCGCTGCGCAAACATGCAGCGACCACAGAGGATCCGGATATCCTGGCCGCGAATGCGAAGAAGTTGATCACCGCCTTAGAAGCCTGAAAGCATTCCGGCCACGAGCACCAGAAGCGCGACGCCGATACCCACAGCGATGCGCTGGCCGGCCAGCAGGAATGCGATGAACCCTATGACCGCAGCAGAAAGCCGGAGTAACAGAGCGGTTTCGGCAAGCGATCCGGAGGGAAACAGAATAAGCCGGGAAATAACCGCGGCTACCAGCGCCGTTGCCACGGCGCGCACGAACACGAATGCTTGCGATGTCTCCGACAGTCGGCGTCCGAGCAGCACACCCGCATAGCGCCAGAAATCGGTTGCGAACCAACCGGCGACAAGGATGTAAACAAACGGCCACCAGCCGGCGTCGATCGACGAATAGCTCATTGGCCGGCGGTCTTTCCGCCGGCGGGGAAACGGCGGCCGATAAAGAACGCGGCGACACCGCCCACGATGCCCGCGAGCAAAAGATCGAAGTCGGGGGCAAGAAGATGGAAGATCGGCCCGAGCAGCAAGCCCGTGACCATGGCGATCTTCACAACATGATCCCGCGCCGTCGCCCACAACGAGGTAAGAAAATAGATTGGTGTGAGGAAAAACAGGACGCCAAGCACCGGCGCCGGAATTCCGGTCGAAAGTTCGTAGATCACCGCGACGACGCAGATATTCATCGTTGTCAGCGTCACCGCAAAGCCACCGAAAAAGGCGGTGCGAAAACGGCGCGGAACCTGGCCGATATACTGGTTTGCCATCACCCATGAGGTCACGGCGACGAAATGGGAGAGGAAAATCAGTGTCAGCGTGCGTGTCTTCTCGGCACGCAGGTCAGGCACCAGCGCTGTCACCATAGGCATAAGTCGTACGGACGACAGTGTCACCGCGACGAAGGTCGGCACGATGGTCATTCCGGCCCCGATCGCTGCGATCAAAACGACTTGCGCCGGGAGCGCCCATATCACAGCCGTCATGAACACCGCATGAGCGAACTCGATACCGCTCTCGCGCGCGAAGCCCGCGAAGCCGACGAAGGCGCTCATCAGGATGAATGCGGGCAGGGAAAGGATCTTGCGCATGCCGCGCCCGAACCAGAGCAAGTTTGTTCCCTCGGGCGGCGCGCCGGCGGCGGTGTTCTGCATCTAATCGCGCTAGCATGGCGACCAATGCTTGGCGAGAGCCCGTAAACAAAAAACGGGCGGATCTCTCCGCCCGTTTGCTTCGGTCTTGATCGGCCGCGACTACTTCCGGGGCACTTTCGGGACCGATGGCTTGGACTTGGAGGAACCATCCTCATCGCCGTCGCCCGCCGTCGCCTTCGCCGTCTTCGAAGCCGCCGCCGTCTTTTTTGCGGTAGACTTGCGCGTCTGCCGCTTCGGCTTGGACCTTGGTTCGTCCGGAATCGATTCCAGCGTCAGCTTGGATTCTCCGAGCTCGTCCTTCTCGACGCTGACCTTGACCGTCCCGCCCTTCTTAAGCTTGCCGAACAGCACTTCCTCTGCAAGCGGCTTCTTGATGTATTCCTGGATGACGCGACCCAACGGACGCGCGCCCATCTTCTCGTCATAGCCGCGCTCGGCGAGCCAGGAGACGGCTTCTTCGGAAAGGTCGAAAAGGACACCGCGATCGGAAAGCTGGGCTTCCAGCTGCATTACGAATTTCTCGACGACGCGATGGATAACCGGAACCGGCAGCGGCCCGAACGGAATTATCGCATCGAGACGGTTCCGGAACTCTGGCGAGAACAGACGGTTGATCGCCTCCACATCGTCGCCTTCACGCTTGGAAGACCCGAAGCCGATGGCATTCTTGGCCATTTCGGACGCGCCCGCATTGGTTGTCATGATGATGATCGTGTTACGGAAATCGACCTGCTTGCCGTTGTTGTCCGTCAGCTTGCCGTGGTCCATCACCTGCAACAGGATGTTGAACAGATCCGGATGCGCCTTCTCGATCTCGTCAAGCAGCAGCACGCAATGCGGGTGCTGGTCGACGCCGTCGGTTAGCAGGCCGCCCTGGTCAAATCCGACATAGCCGGGCGGTGCGCCGATCAGACGCGACACGGTGTGGCGCTCCATATATTCCGACATGTCAAAGCGCAGCAGCTCGACACCGAGCGACAGAGAGAGCTGCTTTGCAACTTCTGTCTTGCCGACGCCGGTCGGGCCGGAAAACAGATAGGCGCCGATCGGCTTTTCAGGTTCGCGTAGACCCGCCCGCGCCAGTTTTATCGCGGACGAAAGCGATTCGATCGCAAGATCCTGACCATAGACGACGCGCTTGAGCTCCTTCTCCAGATTCGCGAGGACTTCTTCATCGTCCTTGGAGACGGTTTTCGGCGGGATACGCGCCATCGTAGCGATGGTCGCCTCGATCTCCTTCACGCCAATCGATTTCTTGCGCTTTTTCTCCGGCAACAGCATCTGACTGGCCCCGGTTTCGTCGACGACGTCGATAGCCTTGTCCGGAAGCTTGCGGTCGGAGATATAGCGCGAGGACAACTCCACCGCCGACTTGATCGCGTCGTCGGTATATTTGATCTTGTGAAACTCCTCGAAATAGGGCTTCAGCCCCTTCATGATTTCGATTGCGTCCTCAAGCGACGGCTCGTTGACGTCGATCTTCTGGAAACGACGCACCAAGGCGCGGTCCTTCTCGAAGAACTGGCGATATTCCTTGTATGTGGTCGAACCGATGCAGCGGATCGCACCTGACGACAGAGCCGGCTTCAGCAGGTTGGATGCGTCCATAGCCCCGCCGGACGTCGCGCCGGCACCGATCACCGTGTGGATCTCGTCAATGAACAGGATCGCATTCGGGAACTCCTCGAGTTCCTTCACGACCTGCTTCAGCCGCTCTTCGAAATCGCCGCGGTAGCGCGTTCCGGCGAGAAGCGCGCCCATGTCCAGTGAGAAGATCGTCGAGGTCGACAGCACTTCCGGCACATCGCCCTCGACGATGCGCTTGGCGAGCCCTTCCGCGATCGCCGTCTTGCCGACGCCGGGGTCGCCGACATAGAGCGGGTTGTTCTTCGAACGACGGCAGAGGATCTGGATCGTGCGGTTAACCTCGGAACTGCGGCCGATCAGCGGATCAATCTTTCCGCCGCGCGCCTTGTCGTTGAGGTTTACACAATAGGCGCTCAGCGCATCCTGCTGCTTTTTCTTGCCTTCTTCGGCCTCGCTCGCCGCGCCATCAGCGGCTCCGTTTTCTTCCGCGCCTTCCGGCGGACGGGTCACCGACGCACCCGGGCGCTTTGCGATGCCATGTGCGATGTAGTTTACCGCATCGTAGCGGGTCATGTCCTGTTCCTGAAGGAAGTAGGCGGCGTGGCTCTCGCGCTCGGCGAAGATTGCAACGAGCACGTTGGCACCAGTCACTTCCTCGCGACCGGACGACTGGACGTGGATCACGGCGCGCTGGATGACACGCTGGAACCCTGCGGTCGGCTTTGCGTCCTCGTCATAACCCGTCACCAGGTTTTCGAGTTCGTGGTCGACATAGTCCATCACGGTCTTGCGCAACGCCTCGGTGTCGACCGAGCAGGCGTCCATGACTGCCTTGGCATCCTGATCGTCGATCAGCGCCAGGAGAAGGTGTTCGAGCGTCGCATATTCGTGCTCGCGCTCGTTGGCATAGGTCAACGCCTGATGCAGGGATTTCTCAAGGCTGGCGGTGAATGTCGGCATTACTTTTTCTCCATTACGCACTGCAATGGATGTTGGTTCTGCCGAGCAAAATCCATCACCTGCGTCACTTTGGTTTCTGCGACTTCGTAAGTGTAAATACCGCACTCCCCAACGCCATGGTTGTGGACATGCAGCATGATCCGCGTGGCCTGTTCGCGGTTTTTCTGGAAGAAACGCTCCAGCACATGGACGACGAATTCCATCGGGGTGTAGTCGTCGTTCAACAAGAGTACGCGGTAAAGACTTGGTTTCTTCGCCTTCGGCTTGGTGCGCGTTATTACGGCGGTTCCGCGACCTTCTTCTCCGCCGTCCTTGCCGTTATCGGCCTGCATCTTATGCGGCTTGTCGCTCATTCTACCCCTGTGATCCTACGGCCCTTTCGGTCTTTTCCGAACACGATACTTAGGGATTCATATGGCGATTGTAAGCCCCCTTTGAGGGCGCGCAAGGCGTCATTTCGCATGATCACAAACAAACGGGCCCGCGTGTCATCACACGCGGGCCCATCTCGGTTCGGTTGTACGAGATATCGCGCAACTTATTTCGTGGCGGAAGCCATCGCTGTTTCGAACGGCTTGTAAACTTCCTTGGCAAGATCGGTGTAGAGCTCGCCCATCTTGGTCGCTTCCGCGACGAAGGACTCGTATGCCGACTTCATGTAGTCGGTCTGCACGGCCATGGCGGTCTCGACAGACTTCGCAGAGGCCAGCTTCTCGAAAGCAGCGACGCTTTCTTCATACGACTTCTTGGAGTAGTCGGTCGCCTCGGTGGCGATCGCCTGCATGCCCTTTGTCATGGCAGCATAGCTTTTCAGGGAGTGGTCCATCATTTCTTTCCCGATTTTGTTGGCATCATCGAACGATTGCATCATTGCGCACCCATTTGGTTTGAATTCTGGTTCAGTCACAGACACTGCCCAACCTCGTCGGCAACATAGTGTGCATCGCACAATTTTTCAATAATTTGTTTTGCGCCGCACAATTCCCGGTCATGAGAATTTTACGAAAACGCTGTCGACGGCAGTAACTTTCCAGTCACCATAAACGACTTGGTAACGCTGTTTCCCTAGGATCAACTTCAGTTGCGGCCCGCCTCGCGGGCCAGAGTAAATCGCGTAACCACAGGTGTACCAAGTGTTTCACAGCAAGACGCTGCCGCTCCGTGCAATGGCGAATGCGATCTCGGCATTGATTGCCGCCATCCTCGTCATCATAGCCGTCGCCGCCTCGGCCGAGGCGAATCCGAAATACGCCTCCTTCATCATCGATGCGAATACCGGCAAGGTTCTCTATTCCAGGAACGCCGATGCGCCGCGTTATCCGGCTTCGCTGACCAAGATGATGACGCTCTACATGCTGTTTGAAGCCATGGAGCAGGGAAAGGTCACGAAGAACACCCGCGTGCCCTTCTCTTCCCACGCAGCCTCGATGCAGCCGACCAAGCTGGGCGTTCCGGCGGGCAAGAGCATTTCGGTTGAGACTGCTATTTATTCGCTCGTCACGAAGTCGGCCAATGACGCGGCCGCGGCTGTTGGCGAATTGCTTGGCGGAACCGAGAGCCATTTCGCCGAAATGATGACCGCCAAGGCGCGCTCGCTCGGCATGTCCAGAACAACCTTCCGGAACGCATCAGGCCTCCCGAATTCCCGCCAGGTGACCACAGCACGCGACATGGCGACGCTTGGGATCGCGCTCCAGGAACATTTCCCGCGGCAGTTCAAATATTTCGACACGCCCAGCTTCAAATACGGCAGGACAACGATGCGCAACCACAACCGGCTGCTTGGCCGCGTCGCGGGCGTCGACGGTATCAAGACTGGCTATACGCGGGCTTCCGGGTTCAATCTTGTGACGTCGCTCCACAAGGACGGGCGTTCGATTGTCGGCGTTGTCATGGGCGGCAAGTCTGGCAGCTCCCGCGACGCTCACATGCAGCAGTTGCTGGCGGCCAATCTCGCCAAGGGTTCGAAGCGGTCGCGCGGCATGCTTGTCGCCCGCGCCGGCGGAACCAATTTCGCCATTGACGAGGCCACCGTTGCGGAGATGGATATCGACGAGATACCCCTCCCCGGCAAGCCGCTGCGGGCCCGCGACATGGGCACGCCGATCGCCGCAGCGATGGCACCTGCTCCGGTAACCGCGTACGCGGCCGAGCCGGCAACGCCGCGTACGACCGAAGCCCTCGACAGCATCAAGACGGCGTCCACCGCACAGCGTACCGGCTGGGTCATCCAGATCGCGTCGCTGCCGAGCCAGGGCGAAGCCGTCGACTACCTGCGCACCGCGCAAAGCCGCGCAGGCTCCGTTCTCAATGGTCATGATCCCTTTGTCGAGGAATTCACCAAAGGCGGCATTCTCTATCACCGCGCTCGCTTCTCCGGCTTCAGCTCGAAGTCTGAAGCCTGGGCCGCCTGCAACGCTCTCAAGAAGTACGACTACGCCTGTCTGGCCTTGGACAATTCCTGACGCGGCCTACTCGCGTCGGGCACCCGTTTGAATTTTGTTTCGAGTATCAAAGGGTCAATCAGCATGATCACGCAGAAGAACGTCTCGCGCCTCGTTAACCCGCTGCGCCAGAAAAGCATTGCCTCCGAGGTCGGGGTGTACGCGCTGCATCAAGCTGCGATGCGCCTTGCGGATATCCACAGCGGCCGCTCCAGGCTCAAGGCCAAGGATCTTGTAAGCCTCCTCATGTGTCATGGCGCCCGTGCTGTACGGGCCTCGATGCCCCGCGCCAGCGTCCGCATCAGCGTCGTCACGCCAGCCCGGCATTCGGCGGTCAAGATACGCCTCCAGTAACTCGGCGCTTTCGCGGTCGTCCTTCACGTCGGCCGCGAGTTCGAGCAATTCATCATCGCTCATCTCGAAAAGTCTGCGCCCTTCGAAACGGCCTACAAGGACGACCCCGTCCATGTCGCCGCTGTCGTGATCGAGTTCCATTTCAAGCCACGCCGAGCGCACCACGGACTTCTGACCACCGGTCCTGCGGGAGTTGACCATCCGTCTCTGGCGGCCAAACCAGGCCACCGCCAGCATGATCAGCGGCGCACCGATGCTGACGCGTCCGGCAAAGCTCAATATCGCTCCGACCAGCACGAGGAATGCAGGCCCCAGAAGCCGCAATGTACCTGCGACCTGTGCCGGCGTCGCTGATACAAAATAATAAAGTCCGAGCACGACCAGTGCTGTGATACCGACCAGCAAAAGAAAGATGCTCACCCTCTCTCCCCTTTGTTCCCGCTGCCAGACATCTGGGCCAACAGAAGACGGTCTTCACGCGAAGCTCTTGATTCCAACGCCTGCAAACCACCCGTCGCGTAGACTGCAATCGCCGACAGAAGGCGCGAAAGGACCGAGGCCGAGTTCCGGTCGAATCGGAACCAGCCTCCCTTGGTGACCCGGGCGATCTCGCGAAACGCCTCCTCGGCGCGGGCATCGTGGCCCTCTTGGAAGAGGAAAACCGGGACGCCCCGCAAGCCGAGTTCGCCGGCGGCCTGAACGAGGTCGTCTACATTCTCTTCCATGGCGTCGCCGATATAAATCAAGGCATTGACCCGGTTGCGCGCATGCTCTTTGGCGGCGTGTTTCAGAACCTTGAGGATCTGCGTGTGGCCGCCCCGGCAGTCGATGCGGCTCATCATGGCCGCCAGAGATCCGCCGTCTTCTGCCCATTTCGATGCCCGACATTCTCCTATGCCGCGAAAATAGACCAGTTGCATCAGCAGACTGCCGACATCGGCCGCGCTCTTGAACATGTCGGCCTGGATCGTACAGGCCATGTCCCAAGTCGGCTGCCGGCTCATCGTCGCATCGAGTGCCAGTACAACGCGGCCGGTCCCGGTCGAGGTCTGCCCGGCCGCTTTCGCCGCCTTGAGAAAAGCAGCGATCTCGCCTTGCGAGGATTTTGTCCCGGTGAGCGCGTCTTTCGGCTTGTTGGTGATCGATCTGGCCATCACTGAAAAATGGCGCGTTCGCCGGCTCATGCAAGACAAATCCGCCACGAAGGCGTAACCGGCATTCAGATCAGGCCGAGATCGGCGAGTTCGTTTCTCATATCGGCGGGCAATGCCTCGATGCCGCTTTCGTCGTTTCCTAGATCGCGTGGCACGTCCTCGGGCTTGTAGTAGCGCCAGCCCTGGAACGGCCGCTTGGGTTGTGAATGGGTCAGCACAACCTCCGGATCGAGAACGATCCGGCAGCGCGATATGCCTTCATTGTCCACGAAAGGCCGGATATCGACGACGCGCTGACGGCATTGAACACGCCCCTTGATCACCCAATAGAGCGATCCCTGCCCGACAATCTCGTCCGCGCGTTTTGGGATCATTCGCGTCGTATGGAAATGTTCCGGTTTCTCACCGGCCTCGCGTTTCTCGTCGAGCCGGAAGTCTATCCACGCGCGCAGATCCTCAACGCTGTCCGCGCCGACGCAAAGCTTGATAAGGTTCAAAGCAGCCATGAGACATGGTTTAGGCCGCGAGCCGGCACGGTCAAGCTTGCCCGGCTTCAGTCCACAGGCTCAGCATTCGGGAACATTGACGGCAAGGCCGCCAAGGCTTGTTTCCTTGTATTTGTGGCTCATATCGAGACCGGTCTGGCGCATTGTTTCAACGCAAGCGTCCAACGGCACGAAATGCGTGCCGTCGCCTTTCAAGGCCAGCGAAGCGGCCGTGACCGCCTTAACAGCAGCCAGAGCGTTGCGCTCGATGCAGGGTACCTGCACCAGCCCCGCGACCGGATCGCATGTCATGCCGAGATGGTGTTCTAGCGCGATCTCGGCGGCATTTTCCACCTGCTCCGGCGTTCCGCCCAAAACCTCTGCAAGGCCCGCCGCAGCCATCGCCGCCGCACTGCCGACTTCGCCCTGGCAGCCGACCTCGGCGCCCGATATCGAAGCGTTGTGCTTGATCAGCCCGCCGATCGCCGCCGAAGTGAGCAGGAAGTTGCGGATATCTTCCGGGCGCGTGAGCTCGTGAAACCGGGTCATGTATTTCATGACCGCGGGCACGACGCCGGCAGCGCCATTGGTCGGCGCGGTGACGACCCGCCCGCCGGCGGCGTTTTCCTCGTTGACCGCCATTGCATAGGCCGCCAGCCAGTCATTGGCGAGCATCGGATTAGGCTTGTTGGATTGCCAGTCGGCTTCCAGCTTGTCATGGACTTGCCGGGCACGGCGCTTGATCTTCAAGCCGCCCGGTAAAATGCCTTCGCCGCGCAGGCCGCGCTCGATGCAACCGTCCATTGCTTCCCAAACAGCGTCGAGTTCGGCGTCGAGCTGTTCACGGCTGCGGCCGACTTCTTCATTGGCGCGCTTCATGGCCGCGATCGAAAGACCGCTCTTCTTAGCCATTTTGAGCATCTCGTCCGCTGAGCGGAACGGATAAGGCACGTCGGAAGGTTTTGTCTTGGCGGTTGCCGCCTTCGCCTTCTCCAACTCGTCCTCGGAGACGACGAAGCCGCCGCCTATCGAATAATAGATGCGCCGCAAGAGCATCCGGCCGTCGCTGTCATGGGCGTTAAAGGTCATCCCATTGGCATGACCCGGCAACGGATTCTCCCGATCCATTACCAGATCGGAATCGGGGTCGAAATCATAGCTCGGATGGCCGGGCGGCGAGACACTCCGGTTCGCCTTGATCAGCGAGAGGACACCCTCGATCGCATCCGGATCGACCCTGTCCGGCTCATGGCCGGCAAGGCCGAGAATAACAGCGCGGTCCGTTCCGTGACCGACGCCGGTGTAGGCCAACGAGCCGTGCAGGGAGGCCGAAAGGCGTTTCACCTCCGCGCCGGCCGGTCGCGGCCAGTCTCCTTTTTGGATCTCGTGGAGAAACCGCACTGCGGCCGACATCGGCCCCATCGTGTGTGAGGAGGACGGTCCAATTCCAATTTTGTAGAGTTCGAATACGGATAGAAACATCTGCGCCAATCGCCATGAAGCGACCTGAAGCTAACAGACTGTGCCGACCACGCGAAGCGCCTACCGACGCGCCTTGGCCATGTTACGACACGGCCAAGGCTGGGTATGCGTATTTCGTCTGTGAATTGCCGATTACCGCGGGAGGATGGCGGATACTTCGGCGACGTCGTTCATACCAAGGAGGTAGGCGACGACCATGATGCAGGCAAAGCCCGCTACTGCCCAGGCAGTTGTGCCCCAGCAGGACTTCTGGACGTTTTCATCCATCAAGACAGCCCCATTTAGTTCGGCACGGTGAACCCGTGCTCTCGTGGAGGCGGCGCTCTACAACGCGTTATTGCCCTTCGCAACCGCAAAAAACCCGGGGCTGGCATGCATCGATTGCATCGCTTTGCAGGACAGAGGGGATTTCCCTGTTCTTTCAATCGATTGCGAAGTTGTCCCCGTAATGCGACACCTTAGTCGTACAACTTATAAAAAGACCGCCCTTTAACCGGGAAAGAACGCCCCGATTCGCCCCGTCGCCGCGTAGACCGCGAGTCCGATCCACTCGCGAATGGCGAGGCTGACCTCGGACATCGCCTCCATCGGATCGTCGCGCCCGATCGCAAAACCGTCCGTGCCGGATGTCCGGTAATCCGCTGGCCACGGAATAACGCCGATCCCCTGCTCGCGGAACGCCCCGACGGAGCGCGGCATATGAAAGGCGGATGTCACCAGCAGCCAGTCACCCTTGGGAAGGCCCGCGATGACCGTTTTGGTTAGGGCCGCGTTTTCATGCGTGTTGAGCGACCGGTTTTCCAGGATCAGACGGTTCTCGTCGATGCCGAACTCGGTGAAGAAACGCACCGCGATGGACGCGTCGCCCTCGGTCGTTCGGATCAACGAGGCTTCGCCACCGGAGATGACCACAGGCACATCCGGCAGTGCCTTGGCCAAACGAAGTGTCTCCACGAAACGATCACCCGATTCACCCAACTCAAAGCCGCCTCGCCTCTGCGTCACATAACCGTCGAAACCGCCGCCAAGCACTATGATGCCGGCTACCCGGCCTGGAGGCGGGATCTCACCGGGTCGGGCGAAGCGGTTTTCCAGCGGCTGAAGCATGAGGCGCCCGACATTGGTCTGGGCCGCGCCGAGCACGAACAGTAGCCCAAGAAACGCCAGCAATCGCAAGAGTTTGCGAGAGCGTAAAAAGGACACCAGCAAGATTGAAGCAAAACATAGCGTCAGCAGCCCGACGGGCTGGATCCCGAGCCATGCGATCTTCGACAGGTAATAGAACATCTGAAGTACCGCACGCGAACAGTTGGACGCTTCACGATCCCATACACGGAATCTCTCTTCCGTGCATGGCCGTCTGGATCAGGATCGCGGCTTGACTAGGCGGCGTCCCACTGCGGCGCGAATCCGCTCAGATTGACCAGCCGATCGTGATTAGCTCCGAGTGCCGTCAACGAAGCCATCTCACTGTCCGACAGTTCGAAATCGAAAACGGCGAGATTCTCCGCAAGCCGTTCCGGCTTGCTCGTTCTGGGGATCGCTCCGCAACCGTCCTGCTGCATGTGCCAGCGTAGGACGATCTGTGCCGCGGTCTTGCCATGCGCCACGGCCGCTTCCTGCACTGCCTTCTCGTCGAATAGCGCACCGGCTTTATAAATCGGACAATAGGCGATAACGGCCATTCCCAGCTTCGCCGCCATGTCATGTACCGCCTTCTGCGAGAGATAGGGATGATACTCCACCTGATTGCAGGCCAACGGCGCCGCCGACAAAGAAGCCGCCTCCTTGAGCATCGTTGAGGTGAAATTGGAAACGCCGATATTGCGCGCCAATCCCCGTTCGCGAACCTTGTTGAGGGCACCAATGCTGTCGGCCAGCGGAATGGCCTTGTTCGGCCAGTGGATAAGCAGGAGATCGACATAGTCGGTCCCCAGAGATGACAGGCTGGTCTCGGCCGAGCGCTGCAAATCCCCGTCGCCGATATCCGTCGGCCAGACCTTCGTGGTCAGGAAAACGTCCTCGCGAGGAACCGATACGGCCCGGATGCCCTGCCCCACTTCTTTCTCGTTTCCATACATGTGCGCTGTGTCGACATGGCGATACCCGACGTCGAGCGCCTTCGAAACGATATCGATGCAGATGTCGTCCTTGAGTTGCCATGTGCCGAGGCCAAGCGCAGGCATCTCTGCTCCGTTTGCAGGCAGTATTTTCATCACATCCAATCCTGGTCTTTGCAGACTTGCTTCGCCATGCGATAGCTGGCGGTCATGCAAACGGTAGTGCGCCACGACGGCCATGACAATGACTGACGCCGCTTCCTCTCGCCGGATTGACTGGATCGACATCGCGCGCGGCGTCGCTCTGATCGCGATGGCGATCTATCACTTCAGCTGGGATCTTGGATATTTCGGCTATATCGATCCCGCCGCGGCCAGCTCCGGTCCGTTGAAATGGTTCGCCCGCTCAATTGCATCCAGCTTCCTGTTCCTCGTCGGGATCAGCCTCATTCTGGCGCATGTCAACGGCATTCGGTGGAAAGGCTATGGACGCCGGCTCGCCATGATCGTCGCCTCGGCTTTGGCGATTACGGTCGCCACGAGATTGTTCACGCCGGATGCCTATGTCTTTTTCGGCATCCTGCACCAGATCGCCTTCGCAAGCGTTGTCGGCCTGGCCTTTCTGCGGCTGCCGTCACCGGTTCTGTTCGCCATTGCCGCGGCATGGCTTTCCGTCCCCTTCTGGGGCAAGTCTATGCTTTTCGATGCCCCATGGCTCACATGGCTTGGCCTTTCGCCTTTCCCGCCGCGCTCCAATGATTTTGTGCCCGTCTTTCCCTGGTTTGCGGCGGTTCTGACTGGCATGGGCGTCGGACGCCTGCTGATCAAGACAAACGCGACCGACCGGTTGCGCGCGCATCCGCCCGGCCGGAATCTGGTTTCCACCGCGCTTCGCTTCCTTGGCCGGCACAGCCTCGCCACCTATCTGCTTCACCAGCCGATCCTGATCGCGTGTGTCTATCTCTTTTCGCTTGTCATCCTCCCTGATCAGGGTGCGAGCTTCGTTCGTTCATGCGTCGCAACCTGCAGTGCGCAATATGAGGCCAACAAATGCGAGGCTTTTTGCGGCTGCGCGCTGTCGAAGCTGCAGGAAAACGGCTTGTTGGAAGGCGTCTTTAAGGGTGAACTCTCCCAAAGTAACGATCCACGAGTGGCTGAACTGACGGACGCCTGTTCTATCGAGGCCTTCTCCGATGACAAATGAAAAAAATCTCTTCGCTGAACGGCCGAACCGGTTTCCATGGCCCCCGGTCATCTATGTTATCGCACTGGTGTTAGGCGCGCTTCTCGGATGGGCGCTGCCCTCGCCTTGGTTCTTGGGCTCGACGAGCGAACTTCTGCTCGGCTTCGGCTTCATAATGGTTCTCGTAGCACTCGGGATAGATTTCGCCGCAATGACGACCATGCACCGGGCGAAAACTACCATCATGCCGAATCGCGGATCGCGTCATTTGGTGACGAAGGGTGTCTTCGCCTTTTCGCGCAATCCCATCTATGTAGCCAACACAATGCTGGTTATCGGAGCGGGGCTCATCTCGGGAATCGCATGGTACTTCCCCCTCGCCCTGATCGCCGCCTATGCGACCCAGAAACTGGCGATCGAACGTGAGGAAAAGCACCTAGAATCGCATTTCGGCAAGGCCTATCGCGACTACAAGAAACGGGTGAACCGGTGGATCTGAGGCCTAGCCTCAGGACGTGACGCGCAGCTCAGCGAGGCGACCGAGACACGCTTCCTCGACCTGTTCGAGCTCGGCAAGCGTATCCTCGATGTCCTTGCGCTTTTGACGCAGTTCCTCGCGCCTTTCCGCCGCCTTCGCAATGATTGTACGCAACTGGCCGACCTCTCCAGGCGGCGCTTTGTACATCTGAATGATCTCGCGGATCTCGGCGATCGAGAAACCGAGCCGCTTGCCGCGCAGGATCTGCTTCACTAACAGACGGTCGGCGGGGCGGAACAGGCGCGTACGTCCGCGACGAACCGGATGAATCAACCCCTCGTCTTCGTAGAACCGAAGGGTCCTCGTTGAGATGCCGAATTCACGTGTGAGTTCGGTTATGGTGTAGTAGTCACGCATACACCGGCTCTTTCAAGATCAATGACTTACGGAGTGCCATGTTTGTGACACTCTTACGTAAAAGTCAAATAATCGCCCTTGGCGACTTGTAATGCCCGCCTCTAGATAGAGAACCACCATGCCGCGAGGCCCAAAAAGGCGAAAAATCCGACGATGTCGGTGACGGTTGTCACGAAAACGCTGGACGCGATTGCCGGGTCGGCGCCGAATCGATCGAGCATTAGCGGAATGAAGATGCCGGCCAGGGCCGCGCAAACCATATTGATCACCATCGCGGTGGCGATGACGCAGCCAAGCGCGAAGTCCCCGAACCAGAGGGATGCGACCACTCCCATGACAATGGCAAAAACGATCCCGTTGATGAACCCGACCGTCAATTCGCGGCGAATGATGCGCGCCGCATTATAGATGGAGAGCTCGCGCGTCGCGAGCGCGCGGACCGCGACCGTCATTGTCTGGGTGCCGGCATTGCCACCCATCGAGGCGACGATCGGCATCAGTACGGCCAATGCCACCATCTGCGAAATTGTCGCGTCGAAGAGACCGATCACGAAAGAGGCCATTACCGCTGTCGCAAGGTTGATCAGCAGCCATGTGAAACGCGACTTCGTGGTCTCCAGGACCGAGTCCGACAGTTCTTCGTCACCGACACCACCGAGGCGCTTCAGGTCTTCTTCGGCCTCTTCCTGGATGACGTCGACGACGTCGTCGATGGTCAGTACACCGACGAGCCGCTCGTTCTCGTCAACGACGGCGGCGGAAAGAAGGTCGTATTGTTCGAAGATCTGCGCCGCTTCTTCCTGGTCCATCTCGGCCGGGATGGCATGGCGCGTCTCGTGCATGATCTCCTCGACCTTGACCGGGCGCGGCGTGCGCAGCAAGCGGTCGAGGTCAACGGCGCCGACGAGGTGGAAGGTCGGATCGATCACGAATATCTGGGCAAAGGAGTCCGGCAAATCCTCGCTGTCGCGAAGGTAGTCGATCGTCTGGCCGACCGACCAGTATGGCGGCACGGCTACGAATTCCGTCTGCATGCGCCGACCGGCGCTTTCCTCGGGATAGTCCAGCGAGCGACGCAGCCGGATCCGCTCGGTGAAGGGAAGCTTGGCCAGGATCTCGGCTTGATCTTCTTCCCCGAGATCCTCGAGAATGTAGACCGCGTCGTCCGAATCGAGCGCCTGGACGGCGACAGCGATCTGGTCGTTCGGAAGCGCATCGATGATGTCGAGCCGGATGCCCTCGTCCACCTCGGTCAGGGCCGAGAAGTCGAAACGGTCGCCGAGGAGCAGCACCAGTTGTCGGCGCGACCCGGCCTCCAGGGTTTCGATCAGGTCGCCGAGCTCAGATTCGTGCAGCGGAGCGACTGCCTCAGCCAGCGCCTCGACATCTTCCTCTTCAATGAAGCGATCGATACGGTCGAGATAGTCGGCACGAATCGAGCCGTCCTCGCTGTAGATATCAGCGTAGGCGGTGTCGTTGGACGACTCGGCTTGTTGCGTCTGGGTCTCGTCCACCGAGGGGCTCCATCGTTCTGGTGCTCACAGTCACAACTAAACGGCTGTTATGAAAATACAATTGCCGGCAGGCCATTCGGTTCGGAATTTTCCCTTACCAGACGGAATTTCGCGGCCGGTCAGAGGTTCTCTCTCAGCTTTTCGGGAACGTTGTCGATACCGTAAGTGCCGCCCGGCCCACAGCGAGCTACGCGCTTAAGGGTCAACCAGCCTCCCGCGATCAGTCCGTGCCGGGCAATCGCCTCATAGCCGTATTCCGAGCAGGTCGGCATGTGACGGCAATTGTTGCCGATAAAACCCGACAGGGTGAGTTGATAAAGCCTGATGAGCGACGTCCCGAGCAGCCGCCCCGGCGTCTTCGGCCAAGCGCCCCTCCAATTACGGCCGCGCTGGCACTCCACACCTTGCTTGTGATCTGCTTCATCGGCGCACATATCCGGATCCCGTCAAGCGGCGCTGGCGCGCTTTTCCTCGATCTGGTCGAGCGCATCGACCACGGCGTCGAACACCAGCAGGGTCGACGCATGACGCGCCTTGTAGTCCTTCACGGGCATCAGATATTGCAGGTCGGCAAATCGGCCGGTCGGCGCGGGACCATCGGCTTTCAACATCGCTATCATTTGTTGGCGAACGTCCCGAAGTTCCTGCGCTGACGCCCCGACGATATTGCGCGCCATGATCGAAGATGAGGCTTGCCCAAGCGCACAGGCCTTAACGTCCTGCCCAAAATCAGACACCACGTCGCCGTCCAGTTTGATATCGATGGTGATAGTGGAGCCGCACAGCTTCGAATGCGCCTTTGCCGATGCATCGGGTTTATCCAGCCGCTCGGTACGGGCGATATTCCCGGCGAAATCAAGGATTTTCGAATTGTATATATCGTCAATCACGATGCGCTCCGACTTTCCGGGGGCTAATTCAGGACCTGGGCCTGTTCTGCCGGTCTCGTGCACTTATATATTTTACAACGGAGCGGGAACAAGGCATATGCCCCATGCCGTTGACGGAACAGCGGCAGTTTCGATTAACTGAATGATCAGTGGTCCGTTTAACTCGTTCCGGCGTAAGATCGGGACTACGGGAGACACATTCATGGATGCCATCGTCAGCACCTTTTCCAAGGACAAGGACGAGGAAAATCAGAACGCAACGTCGGCGCGCCCCACGCGAAAGGAAGCGGAGGCGGCCGTTCGTACGCTAATCCGTTGGACTGGTGACAACCCGGACCGCGAAGGTTTGCTGGAAACCCCGCAGCGCGTCGTGAATGCCTATCGCGAGATGTTTTCCGGCTACGATATGGATCCGCACGAAGTTCTCGGCCGAACTTTCGAGGAAGTGGCCGGCTATGACGACATCGTTCTGGTCAGGGATATTGGCTTTCACTCCCATTGCGAACACCACATGGTGCCGATTATCGGCAAGGCGCATGTAGCCTACCTGCCGGACGGGCGCGTCTTGGGCCTGTCGAAGATCGCCCGAGTCGTGGATATTTTTGCACAACGCCTGCAGACACAGGAGTCGATCACGGCGCAGATCGCGAATACCATCGATGAAGCCTTGTCGCCGCGCGGCGTCGCGGTGATGATCGAGGCGGAGCACATGTGCATGGCGATGCGTGGCATTCGCAAGCAGGGTTCGACAACGCTCACAACAACCTTCACCGGTGCATTTCGCGACGATCCGCAGGAACAGACGCGCTTCATTTCGATGGTGCGCGGTCGCTAGCCCGCTTGATCCTGCCGTACAGGCGGCGTAGAGCCGCTGCATGAACGACAGTACAACAGAATTGTTTCCTAAAGCGGCGTCGAAGGCCGAACTTGAGGATGGTGACGTCCTCTCTCCCCGCTTCTCGTCGGACGGGCTCATTACGGCGGTGACGATCGACGCCGCGGACAATACCGTGTTGATGGTCGCGCACATGAACGCCGAAGCTCTCCGGCTCACCATCGAGACCGGCATCGCTCATTATTGGTCGCGGTCGCGATCCGAGATCTGGAAAAAAGGCGAAACGTCCGGGAACATGCAGGCCATTAAGGAGATCCGGATCGACTGCGATCAGGATTGCGTTTTGCTTAAGGTGGAGACGGCCGGCAACGGCGCCAATTGCCATACCGGCCGCAAATCATGCTTTTACCGCGTACTCGAAACGACCTATGATGGCCGGCCGCGACTGACCATCGATGAAACGGATAAGCCGCGCTTCGATCCCAAGACGGTCTATGGCTGAAAACGCCGCAGCGTGGCACGGGGCGGATTTTTCACTGATTTGACACCATTTCCATGCAAACTCACCGCTCTAATGCCGGAGTGATCGTAACAATCCATGCAACTGGTCGCTTTCTCGAAACGCAAGGGTGACGGCGCCGATATCGAACCGGTCGCCAACGACGAGGTTCCCGCGCCAAAAGGCCAGCAAGGGATCGCGCTTGCACTTGGCGGCGGCGCGGCGCGTGGCTGGGCGCATATCGGCGTATTGCATGCGCTCGACGAAGCCGGAATCAAGATCGACATGATTGCAGGCACCTCGATCGGCGCGCTCGTCGGCGGATGCTATCTTGCGGGAAAACTCGATGAGCTGGAGAAATTTGCGCGGTCGCTGTCGCGGCGGCGCATGCTGGGCTTGCTCGACATCCAGTTTGCCGGCAGCGGCCTCTTCGGCGGCATGCGGCTAAACCGCGAAATGGATGCCCATATGCGCGAGATCCAGATCGAGGACCTCCCCAAGCCCTTTGTCGCCGTCGCGACAGAGATCGCCACGGGTCACGAAATATGGTTGACCCATGGCGACCTGATCGTGGCGATGCGAGCGTCCTATTCGCTGCCCGGCATTTTCGAACCCGTCGACTGTAACGGCAAGGTCTTGGTCGATGGCGCCCTGGTCAATCCCGTGCCGGTTTCCGTTTGCCGCGCATACGAACAGCGCCGGGTCGTAGCCGTGAACCTGAACTACGACATTTTCGGCCGGTCCGGCGTCGTCAAGCACGGCGTGCCCCGCGCCGAAATGAATGTGAAGGCTACCGAGAGCAAGCGGCCCGCACACAAGACAACACCGTCGCCTCCGGTCAGACTCGGGATTTCAGGCGTCATGGTCGAATCCTACAACATTATCCAGGATCGCATCTCGCGGGCGCGCTTGGCCGGTGATCCGCCCGACTACGCATTGCACCCTCGCCTGTCCGACATAGGCCTCGCGGATTTCCACCGCGCCTCCGACGCAATAGATCGCGGCTATGATGTCGCGATGGAGCGCTTGCCTGATCTAAGGCGTCTCGCCGAACTCGCGTAGGTCGCTGCCAGCGGACGCGCCGTTCGCACGGACGTCGGCACCGGGCGCGAAACAGAATGTCTCTGCCTGATCCTGAAAGGTCCTAAGCCGAAGCGATATAGGAGCGGATATCGTCCGCCTCCCGCTCGATCTGGTCGATGCGCCGCTTGACGATATCGCCGATGGATACCACGCCGATGAGCTTGCCACCACGCTCAACCGGCAAATGCCGGAAACGACCTTCCGTCATCAGTTCCATCAGTTCCGGAACAGTCGAATCCTCGGTGCAAGTCCGCACCTTGGAGGTCATCAGTTCGGAAACAGAAGCATCCAGCGCCGCGGCGCCGCTTCGGCCGAGGGCCCGAACGATATCGCGTTCGGACAAAATTCCTTTGATCGTCATGTCCGGACCGGCAACGACAAGAGCGCCGATATTGTACTTCGCAAGGGCGGCAACAGCTTCCTTGCAAGTCGCGTCCGCCGACAGGGTAAAGACGTCTGCACCCTTTTCGGCAAGTATGTGCTTGACCATCATGGCACGCATTCCTCCTCATTTCCCCCTTTGGAAAGAATGCTTTGCGCTCGGCGATTTTGCAAGCGGCCTACGTCAGTTCACCTTTTCCGGTCAAAAAGGGGGATGAGCAAAAACCCGGCGACAAGACCGCCGATATGGGCCTCCCAGGCAATTCCGGGTCCCTGCCCTACTCCAAAAGGATCTACCCCGACCACGACGTTCATGATGATCCAGATCACCAGAAACGGCAGCACGCCGCGCGCGCGCAGGCTGTTGCCGATGGACAGCAGCGGACCGTCGAAACCACGGCGCGGATCGCGCCGATTGGCACGCAATCCGAAACGCGCGGCAGCGCCCATGAAACCCGAAACGGCGCCCGATGCCCCAATGACGGGAACTGCATCACCGAAGAAAACTGCCAGATGGGTAGCCGCCGCAAATCCCGCAGTCACGATCCAGAAAAGCACGCTGCGCCGCCAACCGATACGGTAGGCAAGCGGCGACCCGAAAATCGCGAGCCAGATAATGTTGATGCCGAGATGCGCCCAGCCTCCATGCAGGAAGGCATAGGTGATAGGTGTAAGTATCGTGGGCAGATCCAACGTGAAGACCTGCGGCGCGTAGCGAATCGGAAAAAAGGCGCCGTTCAGCAGCAGCCAATTGTCGACGCGACTGGACAAGAGCAGCGTTCGAACGAGGTGAACCGCAATACAGATGAGCGAAAGCGATACAATCGCGCCATGCAGATTGAACACCGGCGCAGGAGGCGGTTGTTCTTCGAGTTCGGCTGGTTCCGGGTGCTGATCAGTCATGAGCGAGTTTCATATGTTCGGCACTATCGCGCGAAAAAAAAGGGCCATTCAAGCCTTAGCTTGAATGGCCCGGCGGAGTCCCCACTCCATCCCCTGAAAAGGTGCTGTGAACCAATTTTCGGTGACATGATCCTCGCAAATCCGGCCGGCCAATTCAACGGAAACCAATCGTTAACCTTAATTTGGGCGGCCATTCCAAACTGGCCCGAAACCTGCGCCTTCCGCCTTCGGATGGTAAAACAGCGCTGACCTGTGCCGACTTGGCACAACGGGCGCATTCGAAATGGGGACGGTCCGGTCATGCGCCACAAGGATACGGTCGCACTGTATGATTACTGGAATGAGATGCGTGGCGACGCGCCCGCACCGTTGCGCTCCCGGATCGCGCCGGCAGGGCTGGGTCAGTTGCTGCCCTCTGTCATGCTGCTGGACAAGACAGATGCCGACGATTTCATTTTCAGGATTGCCGGCTCCAGGCTTTGCTCCCTGCGCTGCGGCGAACTGAAGACTAAACCTTTTGCGAGTATCTTTATGCCCGAAGACCGCCAGGGTTTGACCAGGATCATAAACTCCGTCGACCGTGGCAACTCCGTCGTTATCCTCGATACCCTGGCCAAGCGTCCCGGAGGCTCAGGCGTCTCATTCGAGATTGGGCTTTTTCCGCTCGACGGCGGCCCGACGCGCATTATCGGTGTCGGATCCGCGTTCTCGTCGCCGGAGTGGCTGGGCATGATTCCCGCGATGCTGGAATTGCGTGGAGTCCGCCATATGAATCCGGACGCGGGCCTTGCCTTTCTGCAAAATCGTCCTTCGATCCCGATCCTGCGGCGCAGGAATGACACGGACGACCGCATTCAAAATCGCCTTCATGTTATTGACGGAAATGGAAAACTCGGCCCCGCCCGAGCCATTCGCGCCTTTCGGATCGTGGACGGCGGCAAAAAATAAGTAGGTAATTTATCGGCAAGATCATGGGGGCTTGAGCCAAACAAAAATAACTGCCCGTTAACCAGAAGAACCCTATTTTAGCGGCGTCCCCTCTGTCGAACCGGACCAACCGCAGAATGCTCGGCGCACAGCAAACCGTTTCCGATCATGATCGCCGTCAATATCAGCGGGTGAAGGTTATGCTTCACGGTCGCCTTATGTTGTCCGATCGGACGGAACATAGGTGCCGGGTCATCGATATGTCGCCGGGAAGCGCATTCTTCGAAACGGATGCGGCCGCGAGGATCGGCGAACGTGTGATCGCCTATATCGACCATATCGGCCGACTCGAAGGCAAGGTCGCGCGTATTCGCGACGATGGTTTCGCCCTGGAATTAAACACGACGCCGCGCAAGAAGGCGAAGCTTGCCGCGCAGCTCACCTGGCTCGCCAACAAGCACGAACTCGACCTTCCGGAAGATCGCCGTCACGAACGCATCCAGCCGCGCAATCCGTCAGGCATCATGACGCTCGACGACGGCCGCCAGTACCGTTGCCGCATTATCGATCTGTCTGTTTCTGGCGCAGCGATCGAAATCAATGTCCGCCCGGCAATCGGAACGCAGGTCACGCTCGGCAACATGCGCGGACAGGTGGTTCGCCATTTCGAGGATGGCATCGCGATCGAATTCGCCGTCGTTCAGAGACGCGATACGCTCAGAGAGTATCTCGGCTAGATTCTAGCCGACCTCCAGGGAAAGCGCCTCGCCAGTCCGGGGCGCTTTTCTTGTTTCGACGCCCGGTCGCGCGAGGCGACACCCGCCCGAAACCACCCGGCGCGGCGCGATTGCAAGATACATAAAAATTGAGCTTCTTTTTCGGAAAAATTAAGCTGTATTTTCCACAATCTTTATTCAAGACTACATCGTTGTTTCATTAAATACAGCCGGCGTTTTTCGCGTTAGCTAAAATAGTTCGTGCCATTGTGCTCCCATCGGGGAGACGATGGAATGAAGAAGATCTCAAAAGGACTTGTTCTGGGTCTGATGCTGGCTACGGGGGACGTGCTCATCGGCGCCGCAACGGCCAACGCAATGCCGATGACGACCGGTCGCACGACCAGTCAGCCCATCGGCCATTACGAATTCTGCCAACAAGTACCCCAGGAATGCCGCGCGACCGGTAACTACGCGCCGGATCGCTTGACCCAACGCGCTTGGGCTAAGATGGTCGAGATCAACGCGCGTGTGAATGCCACGATCGCGCCGCGCACCGACCTGGAGATGTGGGGTCGCGAGGAAATCTGGTCCTATCCGGTCAAATATGGCGATTGCGAAGACTATGCGCTTCAGAAACGCCATGAACTGATCCAGGCCGGATTCCATACCTCCAACCTGCTGATCACGGTAGTACTGCAGCCGAATGGCGACGGCCATGCCGTGCTTACAGTCCGCACGGACCGGGGCGATTTCATTCTGGACAATCTTGTAAGCAAGGTCCTGGACTGGCGCGACACCCGCTACCGCTATCTTAAACGCCAATCCACGGCCAATGCAGGCAAGTGGGTGGATATCATCGACGACCGCCCAAACATCGTTGCGGGCAATTTCTAGGTCGATAAAGGAGTTCCCGGTCGGGTCCCCAAACCATCCCATCCCCAACGACCGGGTTCGAAGCCGACCATCTCAGATGGTCGGCTTCTTTTTTGCATATCAGGCGTCGCGACGTTTCAGACCAGACGCAAACCGCCTCGCATTCTCCACATAATGCTCCGCCGAATCCCTCAGCGACGCCACAGCCGCATCGTCCAGCGTGCGCACGGCGCGCGCCGGAGAACCGATAATCAGGCTGTTATCGGGAAATTCCTTGCCCTCCGTAACGAGAGCGCCGGCCCCGACGAGGCTGTTCTTGCCGATCCTCGCGCCGTTGAGAACGATCGCACCGATGCCAATCAGACTGTTGTCGCCAATCGTGCAGCCGTGAAGCATGGCGCGGTGCCCGATCGTGCATCCTTCGCCGATGGTCAACGGATAGCCCATGTCGGTGTGCATGACGCTATGTTCCTGCACATTGCTTCGCGGCCCGATCGAAATGCCTTCGTTGTCGCCCCGCAGCACGCATCCGAACCAGATACTCGTGTCCTCAGCCAGTGTGACCTTACCGATGATCCGTGCATCCTCCGCAATGAAAGCCGGCCCCCTGCCCTCAAGGTCGGGAGCGATATCATCAAGTTCGTATAGCGCCATTGAGAAGGATCCATATTGCCGATGAAGAACCCTTCGCTCAAAGGGTCACGATCCGGCGCACCCTACAGAAGCATCCGCGTGCTTTCCACCGCAACAATACCGAGCACTCCTGTCCACAAAAGGAGCAGAAGAGTCTGCAGTACCGTGTTGAACAATACGGCAGCATGGCGCTCGGCCAACCCTTGATCGATGGAGCGCGCCAGCAATACCGGTCCAGAGCCACAGAAAAGCGCGAAGGCGCCGATCAGGCCAACCCTGTCCACGGTCTCCCTGTCGAATTCAGGCGTGAAACCCGCGAAGCCCCGCCCCAGAAAAAAAACAGCCAGCGAAACCGCCGCACCGGTCACAAACACCATGAACGCAATCATCGACACCAATCCGATTTACCGAATTTTTACCATAACGGTGTCGAGTGATGCACATACGATGCCAGAAAATTTGTACCATTTCGGGTCAGGTGGAACGGATTCATGCCAGCACACGCGGCTACCGCCGATGAACATTTCGATATTCGCAAGGGCATGCCGATCCTCGCATTTCGGCTGTTTGTCGGCTTCGGCGTTCTCGCGCTTCTTTCGCTGGCGATCCTTTTGGCGGGCAAACTGTACGGGAGGTCGCTGGCGCACGCCGGATATACGTCCTCGACACAGCCCTACGAAATTAGCATCGGCAGCGATGTCGTTACCGTCGCCGCCAACCTGATCCGGATGAATGATCAGCGCCATCCCGGCATTGCGAACAGGCTGGACCTTTATATCCATTGGCCGACCATGTCGGGCTTCAGGGACGGGCTTGCAAGCGCGTTCAACGACATCGATCCGGAAACGAATTCCATCATCTTTATGTCGATCCTGCCGCGCGCCACATCTGCAGACATGGCGGGCCGTTTCGACGCGGTATACCGGAATGTGCTGGCTGGCCCGGTCACAAATGCCGGATACGGTCTTAGAAAAGCGCCGCTTTCAGCAGAGCACGGCTATATCGACGAGGAGATCATCTTCTCCGCACCCGATTTGAGAACCGGACGCAGGTTCGTCGTGCGCTGCCAGGATGATGCCGCCACAGATCATGTCGTCGTTGCGCCCTGCGAGACGGATGTCCATTTCGGCGAAACGCTGACAGCGCAGATCCGATTCCCGAGGCGACTGCTAAGCGACTGGGCGAAGATCAACGCCGCCCTGCCCAAATTTGCGAATGGATTGCTGGCGACGGACCGCCAATAGAAATCAATCTTCTTCGAGATCGAAATCGAGAATCGACATTGAGAGGTCGTAGGAGACCTCTCCCTCATCCTCGATACGGGTGACAATACCCAGAAACTCTTCGCCGGCATAAAGCTCGGCAGAATCCGCAATTCGAGGCCGCGGCTTCACCGCAAGTGACGTGTTTTCGAAGGTTCTCTGGAAAAAACGCGTGAGTTTCGTGAGTTCTTCGGATGTCACCTAGGGCTCCTTGCATGTCATGACGGCGGTGGCCGCACGCAAACCACGAATGGGGCGCAGACGCAAGCCTTGCGTCCCGCCCCTTGCGGTTGAAGCACTCCGGCCCGGACTCAGTCCGATTCGAGCAACTGGTCCATGGCCCGCGAAGGCTCGCTGCATCCGGATCCGCCCACTACGCGCGCCGGCACACCGGCGACTGTCATGGATTCCGGCACGTCCTTCAAAACCACCGAACCTGCAGCGACCTTGCTGCAATTGCCGATCTTGATGTTGCCTAGGATCTTGGAGCCGGCGCCGATCAGAACGCCATCGCCGATCTTGGGATGCCGATCGCTGCCTTCCTTCCCGGTTCCGCCCAGCGTGACCGAGTGCAGAATGGAGACATTGTCTCCGATCACCGCGGTCTCGCCGACGACGAGCCCCGTTGCATGATCCAGGAAAATACCTTTTCCGATTCGAGCCACCGGATTAATATCGGTCTGGAAAACCGATGATGAGTGACTCTGCAGATAAAAAGCGAAATCCTTGCGTCCCTGCCGGTAGAGCCAATGCGCGAGACGGTGCGTCTGTATCGCGTGAAACCCCTTGAAATAGAGCAACGGCTCAAGGAAACGCGTGCAGGCCGGATCGCGGTCATAGACCGCCTGCAAGTCGACGCGGACGACTTCGCTCCAGGAACCGTCGTCTTCCATCATGTCGCGAAAGGTCTGCCGAAGCAGGTCGGAACGCATGTCGGGGTGGTCGAGCCGTTCGGAAATCCGGTGAATCACCGCCTCTTCCAGTGTGGGCTGATTGATGACTGTCGACAACATGAAGGCGCCAAGCGCCCGGTCGTTGGCGATCGCCGCATCCGCCTCGTGGCGCACGGCGTACCAGATCGGGTCGACCGATTCGAGCTTCGCGCCCGAAGCGTATTTCTTCTGCTGCGGCATAGTGGCCTCCGTCAGCGGGTCGGCTGTCGCCCAAAGATAGCCCATCGATCGGCGAATTTAAATGAATTCACTTCAACGTTTCGTCAATGAAATTGAAGACCCGTTAATGGGCCGCGAGAAACTCCAGCGCGGCAGCTTTGAATACGCGGTCGCCCACCGCGAGCATGTGGTCGCGGCCGGGAATGTCCAGCGCCGTCGCATTCGGCATGAGGTCCGCCAGATCCTGCGGCGATCCCGCGATGTCGTCTTTTGTGCCAACGGCAACGAGCGTGGGCGCGTTGATGCGACCCGCCTGTTCGGGCGTCAACTTCTTGCGCGATGTTTCTATACATGCGGCCAAGGCAAACCGGTCGCTCTTGGTCTGATCGGCAAAGGCGCGGAACATGCGCGGACGGTCGCCGGACACGTCGTCGATCGACGGCGCGCGCAACGCTGTCGCGATTCCCTCCCAGCCGCCAAGGCCTTCCACCATGCCGAGTCCGAGGCCGCCGAGAATCGCCGAACGAACCATGTCCGGTTGGGCGAGGCACAGGAATGCGGTGATACGCGCGCCCATGGAGTAGCCCATCACATGGGCGCGGTCGATTTTCAGATGCCGAAGCAGCGCAGCGGCGTCACCTGCCATGATTTCAGGGGTGTAGGCTTCCTTGTCATGCGGTTTGTCGCTTTCGCCATGGCCGCGATTATCAATCGCGACAACACGATAGCCGGCATCGCCCAGCGTCTTCAGCCAACCTGGATTGATCCAGTTCACGGCCTTGTTGGAGGCGAAACCGTGAATCAGCAAAACGGGATCACCCGAAGGCTCTCCCTCGTCAAAATAGGCGAGGCTTAGACGGTCGTGCTCGAAATGGGGCATTGCTTCTTTCTATTCGTTTGAATACCGAACCGCTATCGAAAGCGGCTGCTGGCTACCAATTCCCGTTCGGGGGCGCTAGGGTGCACTGCGGCATCAACACATAGGCTCTGGAGACAGGACTTACCATGGCAGGTCACGGAACGCCCCATTTTCAAAACGACGCGGGACACGCAAAGATCGAGATCGGCGTCAAGGAATTCATGTGCGTCGGCGCGCATCCGCCCTATGACCATCCGCATGTCTTTCTGGACATGGGCGACGAGGCCGAAAAAGTCTGTCCCTATTGCTCGACCCTCTTTGTCTACAACGCATCGCTTGGCGCGGAAGAAACCCGTCCCGATGGATGCATCTTCGAGGCCCGATCCGCGGCCTGAGGCGAAACTCCCGCAAACAGGCGGTTTGGCAACTTGACAGAAGAGACGAATATTTTCATCGCCGGCGCCGGCATCGCCGGGCTGACAGCAGCGCTCACCCTCGCCCAGCGCGGTCTCGACGTGGCCATTGCCGACGCCTTCGAGGAACCGTCTGAGGTTGGCGCAGGTTTGCAAGTGGCGCCGAATGCGAGCGCCGTCCTGTCATCGCTCGGCGTGCTCGATTCTCTCGCAGAGCGGGCGATTAGCCCCTCCTCCATCCGGCTGGGTGACGCGCCCAGCGGCCAAATTCTGCTCGACATGGCGATCACGCAGGAATGGCTTGATCGGATGGGTGCGCCCTATCTGACGGCACATCGTGCCGTGCTGCACGGCGTGCTCTATCAGGCGGCCCTTGCGCATCCGTCAATCCGGGTTCTGCCCGGCCATGCCGTGGTCGAGGTACGCGAAAGCGAAGAGCGCGTTACCACGGTCTTGCGATCCGGTGAAGGAGAGACCGTCATGGTTTCCCGGCTGGCGATCGGCGCGGACGGTATTTGGTCGAAAATGCGCGAAAGTATACGCGACGCGGCGGTGCCGCGTTCGACAGGCCGGATTGCGTGGCGGGCCATCGCGCCGACAGCGTCAGACGCAAAATGCGTTACGGCCTGGATGCTGCCGAAGGGTCACATCGTCACTTATCCCGTGCGCAATGCCGATACGCTGAACGTCGTCGCGATCACGTCGGGCACATCGAAGCAGGGCGACTGGGCGCAGTCCGCGGAGGCCGGGCCTCTCGCAAGATTGCTCGGCGAAGCGCGCTCGATCGACGGATTTGCCGCAATCGAGAAAGCGAACTGGACGACATGGCCGCTGAATGCGGTCGATCCCGCCGGTTCATGGCACAGTGCCCGCATTCTGCTGATCGGCGACGCGGCCCATGGCATGGAACCCTTTGCCGCCCAGGGCGCGGCCATGGCCATCGAAGACGGCTACGCCGCTGGCATATGCATCGGAAACCAGCCCGACGAGCCGGCGAAATCCTTCCCGCGATACTCGGCCATGCGGCGAGGTCGCGTCGCGAAGGTCGCCAAGCGCACCGAATTCAATCGCTGGGTTTATCACCAGAGCGGCCCGGGCAGAAAAGCGCGCAATCTCTATTTCTCAATGCGCAAACCCGCGGCGTTCTTCACCGATCTCGACTGGCTCTATCGCTACCGGATTTCGGAGTGAGCCACCGCAGTCCTGGCGAGCCCGAATTCCAGCGATTGCGCGAACACCGTCCACAATCCAACACCTACACCGGCTTCGCGCAGCCGGCGGCCGGTCCACACATTGCATCCCTTGATCGCCGAGAATCGGCCCTTTGCGTGATAAAAACGGTCGCCAAAACCCTGTGTGATATCGGCGATCGGCTGTGTGTCGTCTGTGAATGAGCGGCGAATACCCGCAATAAGGCGATCATAGTCGGCCGGTGAAATATCGAACGCATAGGCGCCTTCTCCGCCTGTGATTTCGCCGAATGGCTGAACATGCATGACGCTCCGGTCGAAGGCCAGCGCTCGGACAACGATACCCGGCGTCAGATCAACGACCCGGCGCAGGCTGGTATAGGCCGTACGCGACCCCCAGCCGACGGCCCAATGGCGCACGCGTCGCACATCAACGGGGAAATCGGTAGCTGCGAGGTCCAGTCGAGATAGCGTCTCGCCATCACGATGGGGCAACACGATGTCGGAATGAAAACCGTTGGAGAAAACGTAGATGCGAACGGAATCTTGACCGTCGGCTGCGGCGCGGGAGCCGACCGGTACGGGAATTGCGCCGAGCGCAATCGCCGCCGCGATGGCCAGCAACAGAGCTGCCAGCCATCGAATCAAACGCATCAGTGCAGTATCTGGCTCAGGAAGAGCTTGGTGCGTTCATGCTGCGGATTGTCGAAGAACTCGTCAGGGCTGTTCTGTTCCACGATCTGCCCCTGGTCCATGAAGATCACGCGGTTGGCCACCTGGCGGGCGAAGCCCATCTCGTGCGTCACGCACAGCATGGTCATGCCCTCCTCCGCGAGACCGACCATCGTGTCGAGCACTTCCTTGATCATTTCCGGGTCGAGCGCCGAGGTCGGCTCGTCGAACAGCATGATGCGCGGATTCATGCACAGCGAACGCGCGATGGCGACGCGCTGCTGCTGACCGCCGGAGAGCTGGCCGGGATATTTGTGGGCCTGCTCCGGAATCTTGACGCGGGTGAGGAAGTGCATCGCGCGCTCTTCCGCCTCCTTCTTCGGCATCTTGCGCACCCAGATTGGCGCCAGCGTGCAATTTTCGAGGATCGTCAGATGCGGGAACAGGTTGAAGTGCTGGAACACCATGCCGACCTCACGGCGCACCTCGTCAATCTTTTTCAGATCGTTGGTAAGCTCGTTGCCATCGACGATGATCTGGCCCTTCTGATGTTCCTCGAGGCGGTTGATACAGCGGATCATCGTCGATTTGCCCGAGCCCGACGGGCCGGCAATAACGATACGTTCGCCGCGCATGACCTTGAGATTGATGTCGCGCAGAACGTGAAAATCCCCGTACCATTTGTGCATCTGGACGATTTCGACGGCGACATCGGTATCCGACACCGTCATTTTCGACCGGTCGGCCGCGCGGATTTCCTCGTCGGTGGCTGCGTTTTCGGCTGTCATGGCATGGCTTCCTTACCGTTTGTGGCCCGTGTCGAGTTTTCGTTCCATGAACATGGAGTAGCGGGACATGCTGAAACAAAAAATCCAGTAGACAATCGCCGCGAAGGCATAGCCCGTCATCGCCTGCACGGGAGATGCCCATGCAGGGTCGGAATAGGATGACTGGATCTGTCCGAGAAAATCGAACAGTCCGATGATCAGGACGAGTGTCGTATCCTTGAACAGGCCGATAAAGGTGTTGACGATCCCGGGGATCACAAGTTTCAGCGCCTGCGGCAGAATGATCATCCGCATCATCTGCGTCCAATTCAGCCCAAGCGCCATCGCGCCCTCATACTGGCCTTTCGGCAGCGCCTGGAGCCCGCCGCGAACGACCTCGGCCATATAAGCAGACGAGAACAACGCCACACCGATCAGGGCGCGCAGCAGCTTGTCGAACGAGACGCCTTCCGGAAGGAACAACGGCAGCATCACCGATGACATGAACAGCACGGTGATAAGCGGAACGCCACGCCAGAACTCGATGAAAACGATCGAGAAGAAGCGCACGATCGGCAGCGCCGAACGACGACCGAGCGCCAGAGCAATCCCGAGCGGCAGCGACGCGGCGATGCCGGTCACGGCAATGACGAGCGTCACCAGCAAGCCGCCCCAGACTTCGGTTTCCACATGAACCAAGCCGAAATCGAATCCCAGGATGAACAGCAGCACGAACAAGCCGATAAACAGGAACGCGACATTCTTCAGTCCCGGTATCGGATCCGACTCCGAGAGCTTTGCGAACAGAAAGCTGACGCCGAGCGCGATCACCGTCAGGATGGCGAGCGGAATATAGAGGCCGCCCACCGAGAGGTGACCGCCGGTCAGGAGAATGAGCGCTGCAATCGGGAAAACTATCGCGAGAAAAATAATATTCTCGCGTTTGTAGGGCACGGAGGGGATCAACAGCCCGGCAAGACCTCCGATGAAGAGGATGCCGACGATGTTGACGCGCCATTGCTCTTCATTCGGGTAGCGGCCGTAAATGAACTGGTTGCCGTAATCCCCGACATAGGCCCAACAGGCGCCGAACCATCCATCCGGCTGAATGCCGCCCTGTGCCTCGGTTGCGCATACCGCACGGTCTGCGCCGCTCCATACCGCACTGGTGAAAAGGAAGCTCACCAGCGGCGGGATGATGACCCAGAGTATATAGAGGCAGGCAAGTGTCAGGATCGTATAGGGAATCGAGGAAAACAGGCTCTCGCGAAACCAGGCCACGATACCCCTCGACGTGGCCGGCGCGTCTTGCTGAGGCAGCATTTCGCGGCGGACAAAGGCGATATCGGCAGCGGAGTGTTGTTCGGCCATTGTCTTATCTCTCCACCAGCGCCACGCGATTGTTGTACCAGTTCATGAACAACGAGGTGACAAGCGAAATCGTCAGATAGGTGAGCATAGTCAGCGAGATGATCTCGACAGCCTGGCCGGTTTGGTTCAGCGCCGTGCCGGCAAAGACCGAAGTCAGTTCCGGATAGGCAATGGCTACCGCGAGCGACGAGTTCTTCGTCAGGTTCAGATACTGGCTCGTCAGTGGCGGAATGATGATGCGCAATGCCTGCGGGATGATCACGAGCCTTAACGTCGGGCCGTTGCGCAGTCCGAGCGCGTTTGCCGCCTCGGTTTGCCCCCTGTTGACGGCGAGGATACCCGCACGGACGATCTCGGCAATAAACGACGCCGTGTAGGTCGAGAGCGCGATCAGCATGGCGATATATTCCGGGATCAATGTCATGCCGCCGCTCGGGCGGAAACCGCCCATCTTGGGGATGTCCCAGCTCAATGGCGCACCGCTCACAAAGAAGACGATTAACGGCAGGAAGATAATCGTGCCGAGCCCGACCAGGAAGCTCGGGAATATCTGCCCCGTCGCCATTTGCCGGGCCCTTGCCCAACGACCGACGCCCCACGCGATCACACACGCGATGATGAACGCATAGAGGGTAAATTCGGCTCCCTCGCCCCACACCGGTTTCGGAGCGAAGAAGCCACGGTTGTTCAAAAGACCGAGCGGCCCGAAATCGAAACCCTCACGCGGCTGCGGCAGCAGGCGAAGGACGCCGAAGTACCAGATGAAAATCTGCAGCAGCAAGGGGATGTTGCGCAGGCTTTCGACATAGACGGTGGCCAGCCGGCTGACCATCCAGTTCTTGGAAAGACGCGCCACACCGACAATGAAGCCAATGATCGTGGCCAGGATAATGCCGACGAATGCCACGGCAAGCGTATTGAGAAGCCCGACGATATAGACCCGTCCATATGTCGAAGACGCCTGGCTATACTCAATGAGCGACTGGCTGATCGCAAAACCCGCATTGGTGCCGAGAAAGCCCCAGCCGGAGGCGATGCCCGCGGCGCGGAGGTTAGCGTTCATATTTGTCCAGCCCTCGAACGCCAGATAGACGATCAAGACAGCCAGGATGATCTGGAAAACCCAGCCCCTGACTTCCGGATTGTTGAGAAGAGCGACCTTTGGCGCACCATCGCCGGAGCCGTTCGGTGTTACGTCGGTAACAGCCATCGCTTATTCACCCGCTCGTCGTGACGGACATGTCATGGCAGCTAACAAAGAAGCTGAACCGCTTTCCGCGCCATCTGTAATGGCATGTCCCCACCGGAAAGAAATTCACCCGGCCGCGAGGCGGCCGGGTGACATTGAATTCGCTTAGCGAATCGGCGGACCGTACATCAGGCCGCCCTTGGTCCAGAGCGCGTTGACGCCGCGCGAGATACCGAGCGGGGTATCCGGGCCAACATTGCGATCAAAGATTTCACCGTAGTTGCCAACCGCGGCGATCGCCTTTGCGGCCCAGTCAGCATCGAGACCGATGGACTCGCCGAAATTGCCCTCGGAGCCAAGCATGCGCTTCACTTCCGGGTTGTCGCTGGACTTCATCTCTTCGACATTGGCCATCGTCACACCGTGTTCCTCGGCATTGATCGTGGCGATATGAACCCACTTGATGATGTTGAACCACTGGTCATCGCCCTGGCGAACGACCGGGCCAAGCGGCTCCTTGGAGATGATTTCCGGCAGGACCTTGTGTTCGCCCGGATTGGTGAGCTTCAGACGCTGCGCATAGAGGCCCGAGGCATCCGTGGTGTACACATCGCAACGACCGGCATCATATGCGGCCACGACCTCGTCGGCCTTTTCGAAGGCAACCAGTTCGTAGTCCATGTTGTTGGCGCGGAAATAGTCCGCGACATTCAGCTCGGTGGTCGTGCCGGTGTTGGTGCAGATCGATGCGCCGGACAGTTCGAGTGCCGAATTGATGTCCATGGACGTGCGGATCATGAAGCCCTGGCCGTCATAGTAGTTGACGCCCGCGAAGTTCAGGCCGAGCTGCGTGTCGCGGCTCATAGTCCAGGTCGTGTTTCGCGAAAGAAGATCCACTTCGCCGGACTGCAGGGCGGTAAAACGCTCCTTGGCCGAGAGAGGCGTAAACTTCACGGCTTCGCCGTCGCCGAAGATCGCTGCGGCGACCGCACGGCAGAGATCCACGTCGAGGCCACTCCAGTTGCCGTCGGCATCGGGATTGGAGAACCCCGGAAGGCCCTGGCTCACGCCGCACTGAACAAATCCCTTTGCCTTCACGTCATCCAGCGTCGCCGCCGAGGCCGCCGCGCCTGTAAATACAAGGGCAGCGGCGCCAAGCGCGCCGGTCAGCATAATCTTTTTCATAGAGTTCAACCTCTCGTTGCTCACGTTACTACAGATGGGCACGAGCATCGGTTCACCGGAGCCTAAACAAGACTCTCAACTGGCGGCGTTTCGTGTGAAAACGCCACCGATGCCTCCCTCCACAAGGGAAGACAAAGCCAATTTGGCAATAGCGTCAAGGGTAAATGAATTATTTCTGAAACGTTACCGGAATGATTCACAGCGCTTCGGAAAGGCGTTTTTGCCTATTTTTCGATCAGGACCGGAAATTGCTCATCGCCACGAAACCTGAAGACAGCGCGGCGGCGTGCAAGCCACCGCGCAAAAACCAATGTCGTGATCGCCCCGATCGAAAAGCCTGCCACGACGTCCGACGGATAATGCGCGCCGGCCGGAATCCGGCCGCAGGCCAGCATGAACATTGCGAGGAACAGAGGCATCCGCGCCCGCGGATGCCAGAGCATCAGGATCACGGCGAGAGATCCCGCGGTCGTCGCGTGACCGGACGGGAAACTCTGATAGACATGATTGAATTCAAAGGGCGAGAAACCATAGACTCCCGCGGTTTCGACGATACCGGGGCGCGCTCGACCGACGAACTGTTTGACAATGTTGATCGCGATCCCCGGCACGGCGACAGAGGCGAGAATAAAGGCTGCCTGACCATAGGCGTTCAGAAGAGCACGGCGCGTCGCGTGGCGCAGCGCGTGCCAGTCCAGCAGGCCGATGATAGCGATCACGATGACGGCGGGCACAATATACCATCCGGATTTGGCGACGTCAGTTATCTCGCGCAGGAACTGAAGCACCACATTCGGTGCCGGCCCCGCGAACGGCCGGAAATATGGATCGAAGACCGCCGCAAAGAGTGTCGCGAAGATCGAAAGAAGCGCGTATTGCGTCATCTCTCGGGTCCACACTGACGGGGCGCTAGCCGGAACGGGACGCGTCAAACGATATCGCAGGCGCCTCACAGTCGCCTCGCCCCGACCATACAAGCCGTGCACGACGCGAACCGCTCCGCTTGCCGTTTTTCTCACCTTCGTCGTGACTATTTTCGACGCATCCATGGAAATCGTATTGCGTGGGATCGTCCCGAGCGAGTACCGCCTTCCTTGCCTATTGGCAAGAATTCGAGCACCCCTTCGAATGACTCAAACACCGGAGCACTCATAAATGAACCGCCCGACGGGAAAAGGCACCAAAGGAATCAACACGCTGCTGACGCATAGTGGCTACAATCCGCGCGACTATCACGGCTTCGTCAATCCGCCGGTCGTGCACGGATCCACCGTCCTGTTTCCCGATGCGCGGACGATGAAAGCCCGGAATCAACGCTACACCTACGGGACGCGCGGCACGCCGACCAGCGATGCACTGGCCGCTGCCGTGAACGAATTGGAGGGCAGCGCCGGAACGATCATCGTGCCGTCCGGTCTGGCTGCTATTACCGTGCCTTTGCTGGGATTTCTGTCTGCGGGAGACCATGCTCTGTTCGTTGATACGATCTATTTTCCGACGCGCCGTTTCGCTGACACAATGCTGCGGCGCCTTGGGGTGGAGGTCGAGTATTACGATCCGGAAATCGGGGCCGAAATCCTGGATCTCTTAAAGCCGAACACGAAGCTGATCTTCACGGAGTCGCCCGGCTCGAATACGTTCGAAATGCAGGACATCCCGGCGATCACAGCGATTGCGCGCGAGGCGGGAATCATCACAATGCTCGACAACACCTGGGCGACACCGGTCTATTTCAAACCACTCGACTATGGCGTCGACATCTCAATCCATGCGGCAACGAAGTATCCCGCTGGCCATTCCGATGTCTTGCTCGGCACGGTCTCGGCCAACGAAGCGTGCTGGGAAACGCTTTGGGAGAGCTATCTCACGCTCGGCACCTGCGCTGGACCGGATGATGTTTATCAGGTCCTGCGCGGCCTGCGCACGATGGGCGTCCGCCTGGAGCGCCACCAGGCAACCGCATTCGAGGTCGCGCGGTGGCTGGAGGGTCAGTCCGGCGTCGCACGCGTGCTGCATCCGGGCCTCGAAAGCCATCCCGGCCACGCGATCTGGAAGCGAGATTTCAGCGGTGCTAGCGGCCTTTTCTCGATCGTCCTCGAAGGCGGGGAAAAGCAGGCCCACGCATTTCTCGATGCGCTCGAAATTTTCGGTCTCGGCGCGTCCTGGGGCGGCTACGAATGTCTCGCGGCACAAGTCTCGCTCGCGGACCGGACAGTTTCCGCCCGCAACTATGGCGGCGAGATCATCCGGCTGCAGATAGGCCTTGAAGACGCGGCCGACATCATAGCCGACCTCGCGGGGGCGCTCGAGGCCGCCGCATCGGCCTGATCCCCAATCCAAAGAATGGCGGCTGGGCTTGGAACTCCACGCCCGGCGAGCCGTTTTCCTTGAAACCCCAAGGGAGCTTGGAAACGCAAGGAGAAACGGCAATGGCTGACATTGGCTATTATCTTATTGAGGAAAATGGAGGCTGGCGCTACGTGATCGACAGCGAGCGTTCGGCTGCGTTTAGCTCGCGTCAGGAAGCGGAAGATGCCGCGCGTTCAGCTGCAATGAGACGGTCCGAGCGCGAGGATCAGCTGGAAGAGGGACTGGAAGACACGTTTCCGGCCAGCGATCCGGTATCCGTGACACGTCCGCGGTAGTGTTCAGGCGAGGCTCGGGTCTCAACGATCTCCAATCTGCCTGACAACTGGCCAGGAAACGGATTGGCGACCCCGGCAGGATTCGAACCTGCGACCATCGGCTTAGAAGGCCGGTGCTCTATCCAGCTGAGCTACGGGGCCGTGCATGAGACGTCTTGGCCGCGCCTGACGGTGCGGTCAAGCGCATTCCTGACTCAATGCGTCCAAGGATATTTGCGGTCGAACTTGAAATTGTCGGAATAGGAGATCACGCGCCGTTTGCTGTTTTTCGGTTCGTCGAGCCGATAGGCAATCCCGTGTTTCTCGGCATAGGCAATCGCCTCGTCCCGAGTCTCGAATTTCAGCCGGATCTGAGCCAGCGGATCCGCCGAGGACGTATATCCCATCAGAGGTTCGACGGTGCGCGGCGTGTCGCGATCGAACTCCAGTATCCATAGGCCGGTCTTGGCTTTGCCGGATTGCATCGCTGTCTTCGAAGGGCTGTAGATGCGGGCGGTCACGAGCGGCCTCTCTTCTCAATACTTCTCACTCATGCCCGGGCTGGTCGGAGCGGCAGGATTCGAACCTGCGACCCTCTGGTCCCAAACCAGATGCGCTACCAGGCTGCGCTACGCTCCGAATTCAGACCACGAGCAATCGCGGACCCGACCCGCATACAACGGCTCGGTAGTCTCGGCAACTCTCTATCCGGCTTCACCCGAAATTATCGGATGGACGACACGGTCGCCGGGTTGCAATCCCAGCTTTCCGGTCAGGCCGGCATTGATCTCGAGCACGTATAGGACCGATCCCTGCGACGGAACGGACGCGGTGGAGAACGGTGTCGTATCGAGCGCGATGCTCTCCACCTCTCCATCACCACGGATGAACAGCATGTCGAGCGGCCGCGGCGTGTTCTGCATCCAGAAGGCGACGGGCCGGCTTTTCTCGAAGACGAAAAGCATCGCCCGGTCATCGGGAAACTCGGTGCGGAACATCAGCCCGCGCGACCGTTCTGAGGGATCGTCGGCGACTTCGATATCGAATGCCGCGATGATTTCGCCGTCGCGCTCGATTGTCAGCGGCGTCTCGTCGACGGGCAGAAGAATGGGCGCATTGGCGGAAGCCTCCTGCGCGTGCGCCATGCCCGCAATCGACATCGAAGCCACGGATGCGCCCAAAAACAAGGCGAGTAAGATATGAATGAGATTTTTCATCGGTCCGGTCCGTTCAACCGGCGGAAGTCATCAGTGCGATGATGGCAATTGTGTGCCGAGGTCGGGATAAATCTCGGCGGCCATGAGGCCCTTGTCCCCGTCGCCGAACCTTACGATCACGACCTGCCCCGCACGCAGTTCCGTGAGCCCGAAGCGGCGCAACGTTTCCATGTGAACGAAGATGTCCTCGGTCCCCTCGCCCCGCGTCACGAAGCCGAAGCCCTTGGTGCGATTGAACCATTTGACGATCACGCGCTCCAGGCCGCTTGTCGGCGTGACCTGCACATGGGTCTTCTGCTCGGTTTCACCCGGATGGACGGCCGTTGAATTGTCCATCGACACGACATGGAAGGCTTGAAGGCCGCGATCGCCCTGCTTCGCCTGACAAACGATACGCGCGCCTTCGAGCGCTGTCTGGTAACCGTCGCGGCGCAGACAGGTGACATGCAGCATCACATCGCCGAGAGACGCCTCGTCAGGCACCACGAAGCCGAAACCCTTGGCCACGTCGAACCATTTTATCGTTCCGGAAACCTCGACAACCTCGGGGCTTTCGGACCGTGCGCCGGTCCGTCCCAGGCTCGCTGCCGTTGATGCCTTGTCCCCCATGAGTCGTGCTTGTGTCCCGATATAACGACTGTGATTCTCTGGGGAAGGATACCATCGCACAATCGAAACACCACAAGGCAGAAAGTCGGTTTTGCACATATCCTTGCAATTTTAGACCCGCAGCCCTGGAACAACCTTGCAAAACCTCTTGCCCAGCCGGCGCGAACCTTTAGAAAAACAGCCAAAGAAGGAGTTTCCGATGCGGTATCTGCACACCATGGTCAGGGTTCGTGACATAGACCAGTCGCTCGATTTCTATTGCAACAAGCTCGGCCTGGTCGAGGTCCGGCGGATCGAGAACGAAGGCGGACGATTCACGCTGATTTTTCTCGCCGCTCCGGACGACAAGGACCTGGCGGAAGCCGGCGGCGCGCCGATGGTCGAACTCACCTATAATTGGGATCCGGAGGACTATCAGGGCGGCCGCAATTTTGGTCACCTGGCCTATGCCGTCGACAATATATACGAGACCTGCCAGCGGCTGGCGGATGGCGGCGTCACGATCAACCGGCCCCCGCGCGACGGTCACATGGCGTTCGTGCGGTCTCCGGACGGCATTTCCATCGAGCTGCTGCAGAAAGGCGAGGCTTTGCCGAAGGCCGAACCCTGGGCGTCCATGGAGAATACCGGTTCGTGGTGACAGCGGCTACGTCATAGACCGACGAACCATCTTTTGGCCCGATTTCAAGACTAGCCGGGCGTGGGGATGCTTTGGGCATTTGTGGAATCACGCGGTTTGCTGGTAACTTTCCGTTCACCGCGATGATGGCTTAAGATGCCCGACAGCGAGATATTGGGGACTAGGCGGGGAAATTGACCGGAAACGACGTTGAAAGCCGTTCAGGCAGACATATGCGGTGGCTGGTCATGCTTGTCGCCGCTACGAGCCTCAGCGGCTGCATGGCGTCGGCGCTCGATACCTCGGCCATTCAGGTTCCCGATGCCGGCCAGACCTTCGCCTATGCCGATGAGGATGTCGGCGCCGCCCCTCGCCCGCCCGAATATCTGATCACCGGCTCTACCGATCTCGAAACGCAGGCCGTCCCGATTACGCCGCCCGGTACACCGGATGTCGCCGCGGACGGCCCCGATGCTGTCGCTGTCTTGCAAAATGCGCCGGAAAACCAGGCTGCTGGCGTCGATTCGACGGGCGGCCAGCAGATGAACGTCGTCGATCCGGCAACCGCCCGCATCTATTCTGCGGCCGGCCAGCCGGGCGCCCCCTCACCGCGTCCGCCAGTTTCCGGTCTGGCGAAGCGCACGGGAAGCCTGTTGGCGCTCTTTTCGAACAACCGCTCGGCGAACGCCAAGGCGCTTGTCCCGCCGGCGCCACTCGCAGGCAATGATACCAGGGCCGAGTTGTGGAGTTCGCCTTCCGGCGACAATGTCGAGGCCAGACGCCCGGTTATAGCCTCCGCCGGCGCTTCAAGCTTGCCCGGCGTCGACCGCGACCGGGCGCTCGGACTGACGTCGGAAACGGCCGAAGAGGACGACATGGAGGGCGGTCCGATCCGCCTCGCCTCCGCCGCCGGACTTGCGCGTCTCGCTCCAAACGGTTTGAAGACGCAGACCGAAAGCGTGGATGTCGCGTGCCTCAAACCGGCGCTGGTCCGCGTCCTGAAGAAGGTCGAGCAACATTACGGGCGCGACGTGATCATCACGTCCGGCTACCGCAGCCCCACGAGAAACAAGAAGGCAAGCGGTTCGTCCAATTCGCTGCACATGTATTGTTCCGCGGCGGATATTCAGATCCAGGGTGTGACGAAAACGCAGCTTGCGGAGTATCTGCGTTCGATGCCCGGACGAGGCGGCGTCGGCACCTATTGCCATACGGCATCGGTGCATATCGATATCGGCCCGCAACGTGACTGGAACTGGCGCTGCAGGCGCAAGAAATAACACCTTTCTCTCGCGGAATGTCAGCGTCGGACCGAACATTTTTGCAGTTCGGCATAGCGTAATCGGCGTTTCGCAAAGCGCCTTTGACGAACCTGGCGGCGACCTTGAAAAAAATCCGAAAAAGACCCCGCAAACGGGCTTGCAGATCACCGCGAATGTTTTTATAGACGCCGGACCTTGATGCGCGCCCTTCGTCTATCGGTTAGGACGCCAGATTTTCATTCTGGAAAGAGGGGTTCGACTCCCCTAGGGCGTGCCAAGGTTTTAAATCACTTCACCACTTTGATGATCGTGCGGGACTTCTCGCCGGCTTGGCGTGTACGCGATCTGTATTCCCGATCGGCATCCCGGCTATCTTCCTGCATGGAAAGTGGCTCCGCGACATCAGGCAGCAAGCGGGACGCCCTTGTCTTGGCTTCAAACCAGTACAGGCATCGCGCACTGCCTCCGAACTGGCAAGGTTCACTAACGTAACCGACATCGACGACCGACTGCGAAATAAGCGGCAACAAGACGGTCTCGAGCAGAGCGGCTTTGCCGCAATGTCGGCACGAAAACGCATACTGAATTCTGGCGGGTCGCATACCACCCCTGCCCCCTGCCTATGCAGTAAATGCAATTCCTAGAGTTTACAACACGTCCAAATTCTCGCCATAAATGACGAAATTTCAATACATTTATCCGATATATCAATAAAATATTTGAGATGGAATATAATTCAAATTCTGGAATGACTTAGAAAATCCGAATATCCAGTATGAAAAAATAGTACGACTTGGATAGACTCGACAGTCGGTCAAAACGAAATGGCTGACGACTTCCTCCACGCGAAGAAGCCTGTTGACCGCCAACAGATTATCTGGTCCGCAATCCAAAGCAAAGCGCCGCTGGAAAAACATCCATGTCACGCGGCAACCGGGCAAAGGGGTTTGGCTGCACCTGCGGATATTGTGATAACAGCACATCGACAACGAAAGTGGAGGAGAAGTTGGGCCGCGATCCGGTGCTGCTGCATGAACCAATCGATCTGGTGATCTTCGATTGCGATGGTGTGCTCATCGACAGCGAGGTTATCAGCGCACGCATTCTGATCGCCCAACTGGGACGTGTCGGGGTGCATGTGGATTTTCCCTATTTTCAGAAGCATTTCCTCGGCCGCTCATGGACCAAGGTCGCCGCCGAGGTACGCATATCTTATGGGCTCGACCTCGATTCCGATTTCGAGGAGCAATACCGGAGCGATTTGCTGCGAGCGTTCGAGACGGAATTGCAGGCCGTCCATGGCGTGGAAACGGTGATAGACCGGCTCAATGTCGTCTCCTGCGTTGCCACCAGTTCGAGCCCGAGACGCGTTCGCCGCTCGCTTGAGCTTTCCGGCCTTTCCCGATTCTTTGGCGACCGTATTTTCACCGCCTCACAAGTAAGAAACGGCAAGCCGGCGCCGGATCTCTTTCTATATGTCGCGAAGGCCATGGGCGTGAAGCCAACGCGTTGCCTGGTCATTGAGGATTCCGTGCCGGGCGTGGTCGCCGCCCAGAAAGCGGGCATGCCAGTCTGGCGATTCGCCGGTGGCAGTCACCTGCGCGGCCTCCCCCCGGCAGACCTCGATCAGGGCGGCGGGCTGACTGTTTTTGACAAATGGACGCAATTCTTTGAAATGGCGCCTCATCTGGAAAAACGGGACAAAGCGGCGGAAACGCATCATGGCTAGCAGGATCGAAAACGAAAGCAGCCGTCTGGACGATGCAGCACGCGCGGGCTGGCTTTATTACGTCGCCGGAAACACGCAGGACGAAATCGCCCGCAAGCTCGGCGTATCACGCCAGTCGGCGCAGCGTCTTGTATCGCTTGCCGTCAGCGAAAGGCTGATCAAGGTGCGTCTCGACCATCCGATCGCGCATTGCATGGAGTTGAGCGCGCGGCTGACCGATACATTCGGCCTCAAGAACTGCGAGGTGGTTCCGAGCGATTCGGACACACCGTCGTCCATCGTCGGTATCGCACAGGCCGGCGCGGCGGAAATGGAACGTCACCTCAAATCGCCACATCCGAAAATCATCGCGATCGGCACCGGACGAGCGCTTCGGGCCTGCGTCGAACAGCTGCCGCCGATGGATTGCCCCCAGCACTCTATCGTTTCATTGCTCGGAAACATGATGTCGGACGGCTCTGCTACCGCTTACAACGTCGTTATTCGCGTCGCTGAGCGGGCGAATGCCAAGCACTATCCGATGCCTCTTCCCGTCTATGCGCGTTCAGTGGAAGAAAAGCACATCCTCCACAACCAGGAACCGGTACACAACATCCTCGAGCTTGCACGCCAGGCCGACGTCACCTTCGTCGGCGTCGGTAATATGGACATGAACGCCCCTCTCCTGGTCGATGGATTCCTGACCCGCGATGATATCCGCGCCTTCAATCGCGTCGGGGCGGTTGGCGAAATCACCAGTTGGGTCTATGACGCCGACGGCAATGTTATTAGAGGGCTGGTAAACGATCGGGTGAACAGTGCACCGCTCGCGGTCGCTTCACCGAATCCCATTTACGGGATCGCGGCGGGCGAAGCCAAGGTCGAGGCCATCCGTGGCGCGATGACCGGCAAGTTGATCAACTGCCTTATAACCAACGAGCACACAGCAGAGCTTCTGCTCAAGCGTTGAGCAAGAGCTTTATCTCATAACTATCTGATTCAATTTACTAAAACGTCGACGTCGGTTGTGGATGCGAGATTCTGCGCCATCTCCCGCTTGACTTGAGCGCGATCCGATGTGAGTATTTGCCCGCATTCATAGCAAATGCCCATTTCGGGCATCGGGAGGAAAATCATGAAAATGCTTACCCGCGCCTTGCTGGGCGCGTCCGCGCTGTCGCTTTTCGTTTCCGGCGTTTCCGCCGAGACACTGACGATCGCCACAGTCAACAATGGCGACATGATCCGCATGCAGGGCCTGACCGACGACTTCACCGAGAAGACCGGCCACACGGTCGAATGGGTCACGCTTGAGGAAAACGTTCTTCGCCAGCGTGTCACGACCGACATCACCACCAAGGGCGGTGCTTTCGACATCATGACCATCGGCATGTACGAGACACCGATCTGGGGCAAGCAGGGGTGGCTGGTTCCGCTCGACGGTCTGTCCGCCGATTACGACGTCGATGATCTCCTGCCCGCGATGCGCAGCGGCCTGTCCGCCGATGGCACGCTCTACGCCGCCCCGTTCTACGGCGAGAGCTCCATGATCATGTACCGCACAGACCTCATGGAAAAAGCCGGCATGGAAATGCCTGAGGCGCCGACCTGGGAGTTTATCCGCAAGGCGGCGGCGGCGATGACCGATCGTGACAACGACATCAACGGCATCTGCCTGCGCGGCAAGGCGGGCTGGGGTGAAGGTGGCGCACTTATCACCGTTACCGCAAACTCGTTTGGCGCTCGCTGGTTCGACGAGGACTGGAATGCTCAGTTCGATCAGCCGGAGTGGAAGGAAGCGCTCACCTTCTTCGTTGACATGATGAATGAATCCGGCCCCGCCGGCTACGCGACCAACGGCTTCAACGAAAACCTGTCGCTTTTCCAGCAGGGCAAATGCGGCATGTGGATCGACGCGACCGTCGCGGCCTCCTTCGTGACCAACCCGGACGACTCCACGGTTGCGGACAAGGTCGGTTTCGCACTGGCGCCGAACCATGAGGGAGTGGACAAGCACGCTAACTGGTTGTGGGCTTGGGCTCTCGCCATTCCGGCAGGCTCGCAGAAGGTGGATGCCGCCAAGGAATTCATCGAATGGGCGACCTCCAAGGACTACATCGAGCTCGTCGCATCCAAGGAAGGCTGGGCCAACGTGCCTCCGGGCGCGCGAACTTCGCTCTACGAAAATCCGAACTACAAGGATATTCCGTTCGCGAAGATGACGCTTGAGTCCATCAACCTGGCCGATCCGCAGAATCCGACGGTCAAGCCGGTTCCTTACACGGGCGTCCAGTTCGTCGCCATTCCGGAATTCGCGGGCATCGCGACCGAAGTGAGCCAGGAATTCTCGGCTGTCTATGCAGGACAGCAGACCGTCGACGAGGCGCTGGCCAAGGCGCAGGCCATCACTAACGACGCAATGGAAGCCGCTGGCTACCGTTAAGTCGCCTCCCGACTGGAGGGTGGCCAATGGTCACCCTCCGGTTCTCTCTCCGATAGACCGTCCATAGTACCGTTCCCGACGGGGTTCCCGTCAATGGAGGAGGTGTCTCCATGGCTACTCAGCATTCCCGTTCCGCAGCACGCTTCATGATGGCGCCTGCCGTGGTCCTGCTTCTTGGCTGGATGCTTATCCCCTTGTCGATGACGCTCTTCTTCTCTTTCAAGAAGTATCTTCCTCTCCGTGGCGATTCCCTGGGCAATGGACTGGATTGGGTCGGCTTCGACAACTACGTCCGATTTGTCTCGTCCAGTTCCTTTTGGCCGAGCGTTATCACCACGCTGCTGATTGTCGGCGGCGTACTGATCATTACCGTCGTTCTCGGCATTCTGCTCGCGATCCTGCTTGACCAGCCCATGTGGGGCCAGGGCGTCGTGCGCATCCTCGTTATTGCGCCCTTCTTCGTAATGCCCACCGTCTCCGCGTTGGTCTGGAAGAACCTCTTCATGGATCCGGGCAACGGCTTTCTCGCGCATGTTTACCGCTTCTTCGGCGCAACGCCTGTGGAATGGCTCAGCCAGGCCTCGCTGCAGTCGATCATCATGATCGTCAGTTGGCAGTGGCTCCCTTTCGCGACGCTCATTCTGCTGACTGCGATCCAGTCGCTCGACAGCGAACAGCTTGAAGCCGCCGAAATGGACGGCGCGCCGATCCTGTCGCGCTTCTACCATATCGTGCTGCCCCACCTTGCCCGGGCGATCACCATCGTGATCCTGATCCAGACCATCTTCCTGCTGTCGATCTTTGCCGAGATCTTCGTCACAACGGGCGGTGCATTCGGCACCCGCACGCTGACCTACCTGATCTATCAGCGGGTGCTCGAGAGCCAGAACGTCGGGCTCGGCTCCGCCGGCGGCGTCTATGCAATCATCCTCGCCAATATCGTTGCGATCTTCCTGATGCGCATCGTCGGCAAGAACCTCGACGCGTGAGGAGGACAGACAATGGCCCGCGCAGTCACTACGCAACGCAAGACGATTAACACGATCATCGCCTGGGCGATCGGCTTGCTGATCTTCTTCCCGATCCTCTGGATCATCATCCTGTCCTTCAAGGCGGAAGGCGACGCGATCAAGACACCTATCGCGGTCCTGACGTCCGGCTGGACGCTGGAAAACTACGGGGTGGTGCAGGAGCGTTCGGACTACGCCAAGCACTTCTTCAACTCGGTTATCCTCGCCTTCGGCTCGACGATCCTGGGATTGATCATCGCAGTGCCTGCGGCATGGTCGATGGCGTTCGTGCCATCCAAGCGCACCAAGGATATCCTGTTGTGGATGCTGTCGACCAAGATGCTGCCAGCGGTCGGCGTGCTCTACCCGATGTATCTGATCTTCATCGAGCTCGGCTTGCTCGATACGCGGGTTGGGCTGGTTGTTGTGCTGATGCTAATCAACCTCCCAATCATCGTCTGGATGCTCTACACCTACTTCAGGGAAATCCCGGGCGAAATCCTCGAAGCATCGCGCATGGACGGGGCGAGTTTGCGGGAAGAGATCCTCTACGTGCTGACGCCGATGGCAATTCCCGGCATGGCCTCGACAGTGCTCCTGAACGTGATCCTTGCCTGGAACGAGGCTTTCTGGACACTCAATCTGACGGCAGCCAAGGCGGCCCCGCTGACGGCTTTCATCGCCAGCTATTCCAGCCCCGAGGGCTTGTTCTACGCGAAGCTGTCAGCGGCTTCGACGATGGCCATCGCGCCAATCCTGATCATGGGCTGGTTCAGCCAGAAACAACTCGTCCGGGGCCTGACCTTCGGCGCGGTGAAGTGAGGAGCGAGAGATGGGACGTATACAACTCAAGCAGGTCGAGAAGTCATTCGGCGATGTGACAGTCATCCCGCCGCTGGACCTCGAAATCAACGATGGCGAGTTTGTGGTCTTCGTCGGCCCCTCCGGTTGCGGTAAGTCCACGCTCCTGCGCCTCATCGCCGGGCTTGAAGACGTGTCCGGCGGCGTCATCGAAATCGACGGCTCCGACGCCACATCCATTCCGCCCGCCAAACGCGGATTGGCGATGGTTTTCCAGTCCTACGCGCTCTATCCGCACATGACGGTGCGCAAGAACATCGCTTTTCCCTTGAGAATGGCCAAGGTTTCCGCCGAAGAGCAGGAAAAGCGGATCTCAAACGCCGCCGAGGTACTCAACCTGACGCCCTATCTCGATCGCAGGCCGGGCCAACTCTCCGGCGGCCAGCGGCAGCGCGTCGCCATCGGCCGCGCGATCGTGCGCGAGCCTGCGGCCTTCCTCTTCGATGAACCCCTGTCGAATCTGGATGCCGCGCTGCGCGTCGGCATGCGCCTGGAAATTTCAGAGCTCCACAAGCGCCTGAAGACGACTATGATCTACGTCACCCACGACCAGGTCGAAGCCATGACAATGGCCGACAAAATCGTGGTGCTGCAGGCCGGCATCATCGAACAGGTCGGATCGCCGCTGGAACTCTACCACACGCCCCGCAACCTGTTCGTCGCCGGCTTCATCGGTTCACCGAAGATGAACTTCATCGAGGGCGCCGAGGCGGAAAAATATGACGCACACACGATCGGTGTCAGGCCGGAACATATCGATGTCTCGGAAACCGAGGGACCGTGGCGCGGCACAGTGGGCGTGTCGGAGCATCTCGGATCGGACACCTTCTTCCACATCAATGGAACCGGTCTCGCCGACGCTCTGACCGTCAGGGCGAGTGGTGAAGTCGGTCTCAATCGTGGTGACACGATCTTCCTGACGCCACAGGCCGACAAGATACATCGCTTCGATCGGCAAGGCCTGAGGATCGGATGAGACGTCTCGAAGGCAAGGCGGCGCTGATCACCGGCGCCGCACGCGGTATCGGCAAGGCGTTCGCCGAAGCCTATTTGCGCGAAGGTGCTTCCGTCGCCATCGCGGATATCAATCTCAAGGGCGCCCAGGCGACGGCGGCCGAACTCGGAAGCGGCGCCATTGCAGTTGAGATGGACGTCACGAAACAGGAGTCGATCGATGCGGCGATTGCGAAAACCATCGCGGCGTTCGGCAAGATCGATATCCTGATCAACAATGCCGCGCTGTTCACGGCCGCGCCCATCGTCGAGATAACGCGCGAGGACTACAACCGCGTCTTCGACATCAACTTCGCCGGGACGCTCTTCACGCTGCAGGCGGTCGCGCGCCACATGATCGAGCGGGGCGGCGGCGGCAAGATCATCAACATGGCAAGCCAGGCGGGACGGCGGGGCGAGGCCTTGGTCGCGGTATATTGCGCGACCAAGGCCGCCATCATCAGCCTCACCCAGTCCGCCGGCCTGAACCTGATCGAACACGGCATCAATGTGAACGCGATCGCGCCCGGCGTGGTGGATGGCGAACACTGGGATGGCGTCGACGCCTTCTTCGCCAAATATGAACACAAGGCCCCCGGCCAGAAGCGCAGGGAGGTAGGCGAAGCCGTTCCCTACGGCCGCATGGGCCGCGCCGAGGATCTCACCGGCATGGCCGTTTTCCTGGCTTCCAACGAAGCCGAATACATCGTCGCCCAGACCTACAATGTGGACGGCGGCAACTGGATGAGCTGAAGGTCATGTTTACGAAGCTCTCTCTTTCAAATCTCTCCGCCATCGGCGGTAACGTCACAAAGCCGAGCTACACGCGGGCCGACCTGTCACCGGGCATCGTCCATATCGGCGTTGGCAACTTTCATCGCGCCCATCAGGCGATCTATCTTCACCGCCTGTTCGAGAGCGGCAGAGATCGCGACTGGGCAATCGTCGGTGCCGGCGTGAAGTCCTATGACGCAGCCATGCGCGCCCGGCTGGAGCCGCAGGACTGGCTGACGACCGTTGTCGAACTCGATCCGGCAGGTTTCTCAGCCACGATCAGCGGCTCGATGATCGATTTCACCGATGTGGACCCGGAAGCCTTGATCGGAAGGATGGCGAGCCCAGAAATCCGCATCGTCTCGCTTACCGTGACCGAGGGCGGCTATTTCGTCGACGCTAAGACCGGCGGCTTCGACGCATCGCATCCCGATATCGTGGCCGATGCGGCCAATCCGGCAAAGCCGACGACTGTCTTCGGTCTGATCATCGCCGCACTGATGCGCCGCCGCGAAGCGGGCACCCCTCCATTCACCGTCATGTCCTGCGACAACCTGCCTGAAAACGGCCATGTCGCGCGCAATGCGGTGTTGGGCCTCGCCACGGGACGCGATGACGACGCGCATGACTGGATCGCCGAGAATGTTGCCTTTCCCTGCGGCATGGTCGATTGCATCACGCCGGCGACGGGCCCGCGCGAGATCGCTCTTGTCGCAGAGAAATTCGGCATCGACGATGCCGCGCCAGTGGTTTGCGAACCATTCAGGCAATGGGTGCTGGAAGACAACTTCCCGCAGGGGCGTCCTGCGCTGGAGATCGTCGGCGTGGAGTTCGTCGAAGACGTCGCGCCATACGAGCTGATGAAATTGCGTATTCTCAATGGCGGGCATGCGACTATCGCCTATCCCGCCGGCCTGATGGGCATCCATTATGTCCACGAGGCGATGGAAAATCCGTTTGTCTCAGGCTTTCTGAAGAAGCTGGAATTCACCGAGATAATCCCGACCGTTCCGCATATTCCCGGCGTCAGCCTCGAAGCGTACTATCACAAGATCGTCGAGCGTTTCTCGAACCCGGCCATCGGCGACACGATCCCGCGCCTTTGCCTCGACGGCTCCAACCGCCAGCCTAAATTCATTCTGCCGACCGTGGCCGCACGGCTCGCTGCCGGCCAGCCGGTCGGCGGACTGGCTCTCGAAGTTGCCCTCTGGTGCCGCTACTGCGCCGGCACCGACGATAAAGGCAACGCCATCAGGATCGAAGATATCGCGTCGGACCGGCTGACGAGGAATGCGCTCGCCGCGCGCGACAATCCCTCGGTTTGGCTGTCCATGCATGACATTTTCGGCGATCTCGGCGAGATTTCCGAGTTCTCAGCCGCGTTCGCCGAGGCAATCGGGAACTTGTGGACCGACGGGACCGAAGCGACCCTCGCCCGTTACATCGGCTAGCCGGGAAGGCGTACGCGCAGCATCCAGTTGATCATCTCGCGCCAGTCCGTCATGCGGATCGGCGTGCCGTGGCCGCCTGTTTCGAAGCGTACCAAACGCACCGGGTAACCCTCGTTTCGGCGAAGGCTGCGATAGAAGGATTCCGGTCCCTCGATCGGAATCACCGAATCCGAGCCGCCATGGGCGATGAAGACAGGTACGCGGGCGAGATAAGCCGCCGAGCCGATAAAACTGTCCGAGCCGAATGAACCCAAAAGGGCAATTCCCGCCAGTCGTCCGGCCGTCAGCTGATCGTGGGCCAGAGAGTGACAGACCGCGCCTCCCGCGGAGCCGCAGGCGAGAACCACCCTGGCACCCGGCACCTGCCTGTAGACCGCATGAAGAAGCGCGCGGATCTGCGCCACCGCCGCGTCGCCCAGATTGCCGCCATCGGGCGTGATGTAAACGCCGTTGTTGCGAACCATTAAATTCTTGATTCGATTGAAATTTCCGCCAAACGAATAGTCGTTGATGCCGAGATTGCGGTCACCACCGCGCCCATGTACGAAGACCGTGACCAGCTTCGCGTCCTTCGGGTTTCCGACAGCGATGAACTTGATTGATCCCGCTTCGGTTTCGAATGTCTGATCGGATTGCTGCCTGCGCGGCATGAGATCAACATAGCGGCGATTGACGCGCTTTTCCGGAACCCGGTCGCGACCGTTGATATCGCGCAGTTCCCGGTAGTCGATAACAAGATAATCACCGCCGTCGCGACTTTCGAGAACCTTCGGATAGGCGAAGAGCCGGTCCTTGTAGGGCTTAAGTTCGAAGGCGCCCGACGGACCAGTCCCGAACACCGTCAGTATCGACGCGCAAAGCATCACGACCATCAAAGGCGGCCTGCGAAGATAGCGAATCATGGAATCTGTCCCGTCCATGGGACGTACCCTAGGGCTTGGAGCGCAGCAGTTTCAATTGCCGGACTTGACGGTCCGCGCTTGTGCAGCAGCAAAATCCGCCGGCGTGTCCAGATCGAAGGCGGCATCTATGCCGACCTCAACTGAAACCATGCCCTTCCCGGTCTCAGCAACAAGGCTGCGCACGCCGCGATCGCCGTCCAGCTTTTCTACGAGTTCCGCGACGCCAGCCGGCAACCAAACCGGATGCGCCGGCTTGCCGTCGTGCACACCCTGGACGATCCGGTCCGGCATATCCACCGCCGTCGATAGGACGGCCGTAATCGCGCCGACGGGCAGGAACGGCATGTCGCCCAGCAGGACAAGGACGCCGGACGCCCCCTTTCCTATTGCTTCTCGGAAGCCGGCCCTGATGGAGCCGGATAGCCCGCCGGCATAATCCGGGTTGTGGACGAAACGGCAATCGAGGCCGTTTAGTGCGGTGCGCACTTCGCCCGCCTGGTGACCCGTCACGACATAGACGGGCCCAAGCCCCGCCGAGAGCCCGACTTCGACTGCGCGGCACACAACCGGGACACCGGGTTCTAGTTGCAGCAACAGCTTGTTGTCCGCGCCCATGCGCGTCGAACGGCCGGCTGCGAGAACGACGGCAGCCGCCTTCTCCGGCCGCTTCGACCGGCCGAGCATTCAGTTGTCGCCCGGGTTTGCGGTTTCGCGCGGATGCGGACGCAGCGGGATTTCGGTCAGGAGCCCGCCGACACCCATCGAAATGATGTTGTCTCCGGTGACCTTGAGCCCCGCGCACAGCCGCCACAAGACCCAGTCGAATCCGTTTTCCTTGGGGCTGCGCGCGCAACCTGGTGCGCCGATGACCGGTTTGCTGGCGATTTCGCCCAGAACCAACAGGTTCCCCGGATCGACCGGCATGCCAACACGAAGAATTGTCCCGCCGGCCTGCACAATCGCCTGCGGGATCACGTCACGAGAATCAGTGACCGCCGAGGCACCGAAAACAAGCACCATGTCGGCACCTGCCAGTTGCATCTCGATTTCCGCAGACAGTTCGCCGGCATCATGCGCGGTCCGTGTCTCACCCACCAGTTGCGCATGCGTCTTTTCGAGGCGCGCCACAGTAACGCGTACTGTTTTGTCCAACACGGACGCCTTTGTGCCCTTCACCTCGGTCTGAATGATCGCCACCCTCAGCCCGTTCCGGAACCCGTGAACGCGAATCGTATCGGGCTTACCCACTTCAGCTGCCGCCTTTTCCACCAGAGTGGCCGCGACAGCGAAGGGAATGATCTTCACTGTAGCGATCATCTGGCCAGCGCGGACATGCGAGAAATTAGGCAGCGTCGCAAGCGTGATGGCGGGATCAATACGGTTCAGCGAGTCTATGCGCTCTGGCGCGAGCACAAGGACGCCATCGGCCAAGGCATGGAAATTCACCCGGCCGGTACCGACATCCTCGCGGCGAAATCCCTCGAGGGCAAAGACGTCCGCGATATGCGCCGCGGCCGCATCCTCCATCATGTCGCACGGCTCTGGAATGGCCACCGTCACCTTGGCTAGGCCGGCCTCGCGCATTGCGTCCAGATCGTCAGCCGTCAGCACATGGCCCTTGCGCAGCCTGCGGCGCGGAGCAAGCTGTTCGGAATGGGCGAGCGTCGCGCCGACAAGATCGCTGTCATCATCGAGTGACCGCGTACCGAACCACATAGGTCAGACAGCCGCCATGCGCGTAGCGATCTCTCGTTTGCGGAACGCCTGGATCACCTGCGCCAGCACCGCGACAGCAATTTCGGCCGGACTGGACGCGCCGATATCGAGCCCGATCGGAGCGGCAATCCTGTCGATCGCGCCTTGCGGCACGCCCTCCGCCAACAGCCGTTCGACACGCTTCCCATGGGTTTTCCGGCTACCGAGCGCACCGACATAAAAGCACTTCGCCTCAAGCGCCGCCTTCAGCGGATAATCGTCGATCTTTGGATCGTGCGTAACGGCGCAGAGCGCGCAATACGCATCAAGCGGCCGTGCCTTCAGCACTTCCTCCGGCCACTCGGCGTCCAGTTGCACGCCTTCGAAACGCTCCGGCGTCGCAAAGGCCGTCCGCGGATCCATAATCTCTATGTCGTAGCCCGCGAGCTTCGCCATGGGTGCCATCGCCTGGCTGATGTGAACCGCACCAATCACCACCAGCCTCGGCGGCGGAAGATGGATATTGACGAAGAACTCGCGCCCCTCGGCCTCGATCACGCCGGACTTGCCGGTTCGAAACGCCTTTTCAAGCGCAGCGCCGAGATCACCGGCGACCTGGTTGCCTTCTTCGACGATCCTGTCCCGGCCGTCTCCGAGATCGGACACCAGCGCAATGGCGCGGCGCGCGGCCCGGGCCGCATTTAATTTTTTGAGGGAAAGAGGATCCATCATGCCGAGTTATCCGACCCGCTCGACATAGACGCGGATCCGCCCGCCGCAGGAAAGCCCAACCCGCCATGCCGTTTCGTCGGCAACGCCGAATTCGAGCATCTTCGGCTCTCCGCTATCGATGACCTCGAGCGCATCGGCAATCACCGCGCCCTCGACGCACCCTCCGGAGACGGATCCCTCGAAATTTGAGTCCTGATCGATGACAAGATGGCTGCCGACCGGGCGCGGCGCCGAACCCCATGTCTCGACGACCGTGGCGACGGCCACCTTACGGCCTTCGCTCATCCAGCCTTCCGCAACCTTGAGCGGATCGTCATGAAATTGTTCAGACATTTTACCTCCTAGGCCGCCCGGTCCAGTTCGCGCAGCCAGTCCATCGGTGTCTTCAGGCGATTGGACGACGTTCCGGTTCCAAGCGCAAGGCAAAGATCGGATATGGTCTCCAGCGAATGGACGGGGCGAAACTCGTCAACATGCGGGAGCATGGCGCGCACGCCCTTCGCCTTGGCTTGGAAGCCTTCGAAACGCAGCAGCGGGTTGAGCCAGATCAGCCGGCGGCATGATCTGTGCACCCGGTCCATTTCATGTTCCAGACCGTCCACTTCATCGCGCTCAAGGCCGTCTGTTATCAGCAGCACGATTGCGCCCTGTGAGAGAACGCGACGCGACCATTGCCGGTTGAACGTGGCCAGCGTCTCGCCGATCCGCGTGCCACCCGACCAGTCCTCGACGGCCCTCGCGCTATCGTCGATGGCGGCGTCGATATCGCGGTATCGCATCTGCCGCGTGATATTGGTCAGGCGCGTGCCGAACAGGAACGTATGCACATGCCGGCGGTGCTCGGTGAGTGCGTGCAGGAAATGCAAAAACACGCGGGAATACTGGCTCATCGAGCCGGAGATATCCGCAAGCACGACTAGGGGCGGATGTACTACGCGCGGTTCGCGAAACTGCGGGATGATCAGGTCGCCGCCGGTGCGCATCGCATAGCGCATCGTACGCCGCGGATCGACACGCAGCTTGCGGCCGGACGGTTTGTAACGGCGCGTCTTCACCTCGTCATGCGGCAGGCGCAACTCCGACAAAGCCTTCTTCGCCTGTGCCAGTTCTGCAGCCGTCATCTGTGCGAAGTCCTTTTCGCGCAACACTTCCTGTCCGGAAAAGCTCATGCGGGCGTCGAACTCGACCTGCGGCGGCTCCTCCGGCTGATTACGGTTCTTCTGTCCTTCGAAGAGAGCGTCGGCGACACGGGATTCTGCGGCCCGCTTTTTCTCCTTCTCGCTCCTGTCAGCGGCCTTGGGCGAAAACATCTGCAGCATCTTCTCCACGAGATCGCGGGAGCGCCAATAGAGCCGGAACGCCTCGTCGAAGACGACAGTGTCCTCGTGCCGGGTGACGAGGACGGAATGCAGGATCCAGTAAAAATCGTGGCGCGTACCGATCCCGGCAGCGAGCACCGCTTCGATCGCATCATTGACCTGTGCCGGACCGACCTTCATCCCCGCCTTGCGCAAGGTTCTCGCGAAATAGACGATGTTGTCGGCCAGCTTTCCCTCGGCCGGCTTCGGCGTCTTCTGCGCATCGGAAGCGAAGGTCTCCATCGTCAAGCCGAAGCGAGTTCGGCCTTCACGTCATCGAGGATGCGCTTGCCCTCGCTGCCCTGAAGCCGGGCGATATCGTCCTGATATTTCAACAAGACACCGATCGTGTCCGAAATCGTCGCCGGATCGAGCGCGATCTTGTCGAGTTCCGTGAGCGCGGTCGCCCAGTCGATCGTTTCGGCGACGCCGGGCACCTTGAACAGTTCCATCTGACGGAGCTTCTGAACGAAGCGCACAATCTCTTCCGACAGGCGCTTGTTTGCCTCGGGTGCCTTTCGGGCGACGATCTCCAGTTCCCGCTCGGCGCTCGGGTAATCCACCCAGTGATAGAGGCAACGGCGCTTGAGCGCGTCATGGATTTCGCGGGTCCGGTTGGTGGTGATGATAACGGCGGGCCGCTCGGCGGCCTTGATCGTCCCGTATTCCGGGATCGTCACCTGGAAATCGGACAGAACCTCCAGAAGGAATGCTTCGAAGGCCTCGTCGGTACGGTCGAGTTCATCGATCAGGAAAACCGGCGGACGGCCTGGCTCTCCGGACAACGCTTCCAGCACCGGGCGGCGAATGAGGTAACGATCGGCGAAAATATCGTGTTCCAGCCGGTCGCGATCGGAAATTCCCGCAGCTTCCGACATACGAATCTCTAGCATCTGCGCGGGATAGTTCCACTCATAGACTGCCGACGAGATGTCGAGGCCTTCATAGCATTGCAAGCGGATCAACGGCCGGTCAAGCGCCTTGGAGAGCACCTTTGCGATCTCGGTCTTGCCGACACCAGCCTCGCCCTCAAGGAAGAGCGGCCGGACCATTTTCAGGCTAAGGAACAGGACCGTCGCCAGCGACCGGTCCGCGACATAGTCCTGACTGTTTAGCATCGTCAGCGTGTCATCGATCGATTGGGGCAAAGGTGCCGACATCCAGACTTCTTTCTCTCGCTATGAGATTGGCAGCTCACGCCAACATAGTGGGGCGGGCACCAGCCGCCAAGGGTCGAAATTGGAGGAAGAGCAGATCGCGCACATTCGCAGCTTTTGTCTTGCCCTCTCGGGACGTGCCGTGCATCAAGATGTCATGGCGGTATCCCTACCCATTGCGAAAAAGGCCGCATTCGGCATCCGTGCGATGACCGGCCTTCTCCTTGCCGCGCTGCTCACCCTACCGGCGACAAGCGGCTCGCGGGCGCAGAGCGAGCTACGCATCGGCATATCCGCTCCGCTGTCGGACTACTTCTCGGTGATCGGAGATCAGATCGAGGCCGGAGCCCGCGCGGCACGGGATGTCGAGGGAACCGGTTCGCTCGAATTCTTCGACGATGCCTGCGAGCCGAAAGGCGGTGCCCGGACGGCGGAGGCGATGGTCGCCGCCGGTGTCGCCGTCGCGATCGGCTATCCCTGCATAGAGAGCTTTGACGAGGCCATGCCGATCCTCGCCGACGCCGACACCCCGCTCATTTTGCTCGGAGTCCAGTCCGAGGCGATTGCGGTCGAACGCCGGAAAGGAAACTGGCCAGTTCTGCGACTTGCTCCGAAAAGCGCCGACGAAGCAGATGCCATTGCGGACTATATGAAACGCGCTTGGCGCGAAGTGAACTTCGCCATCATTGATGACGGCACCCTCTATGGCCGCGAACTAGCAGAGGCCGTGCGGTTCCGCATGGAGGAAGACAACCTCAAGCCGGTCTTCACGGACACATACCGCCCGCAACTGGACAATCAGGTTGCGTTGATACGCCGCTTGCGCAAAGCCGGCGCTACGCATGTCTTTGTCGGCGGCGACGCCTCCGACGCGGCGATCATCGGCGCGGACGCCGCCCGAATCGGCATCCCGCTGACGCTCGCTGGCGGCACGGCCTTTCTTGCACCCGCCTCGGCCGGGACGCTGGCCGACGGCACGACCCTTGTCGCCCTGCCGGCATGGCCGGACGTCATGGACAAGCCTTCCGACGAAGACGGGATGGCAGTCAGCGCCGCTCATCCCGGCAATAACTACCTTGTGCCGGCCTATGCTGCGCTGCAGATCGCGCTGGCCATTTTCGAAGGCAAGGATCCGGCAGAGGGCTTTTTCTTCGGAGATCTGCTCGGACGCACATTCGATACCGTGCTCGGCCCGATCAGCTTCGACGGCAATGGGGACGTTTCGCGAAACCTCTTCCGGATTTTCGTTATGGAGGATGGCAAACCGGTTCTGGCCGAAACCGATAGCAGTATCGGGTCGATTCAATGACGGCTTGGACGGCCGGACCGCGCAACCTGATTACGGACGTGGCAGGGCTCAAGGTAGGACACGCGGACGACGCGACGGTCAAGTCGGGCGTGACGGCCATTCTGTGCGAAGAGCCCGCAGTGGCGTCCGTCCAGGTACTCGGCGGTGCACCGGGCACGCGGGAAACCGATCTTCTGGACCCGCATAACACTGTCGACCGTGTCGATGCGTTCGTCCTGTCGGGCGGTTCGGCTTTCGGCCTCGATGCGGCATCCGGCGTACAAGCAGTCCTGCTCGAGGCGGGCCGCGGTTATCCGGCAGGCCCATATCGCGTGCCGATCGTGCCGGCCGCGATCCTGTTCGATCTCGCCAATGGCGGGGACAAGGAGTGGGGCAGATATCCGCCCTATCGGGAATTGGGATATGCCGCACTCAACGCCGCGACGCGAAATTTTCCGATTGGCAGCCACGGTGCCGGTACAGGCGCAACCACCGCCGATCTGAAGGGTGGCCTTGGTTCGGCCTCCACCGTACTTCGCGATCACGACATCACCGTCGGCGCACTTGCCGCGGTCAACAGCCTCGGCACGACAACAATCACCAACACAAGGCATTTCTGGGCGGCGCCCTTCGAGATAGGCGACGAGTTCGGCGGATTGGGAATGCCCTCGCCGTTTCCGGCTGATGCTTCGCGCCTTCGCATCAAGTATCGCGACGATCCCCGGACCAATACGACGATCGCGGTCATCGCCACGGATGCGAAGCTGGACAAGGCGGAATGCAAGCGCCTGGCAACTGCGGCCCATGACGGATTTGCGCGCGCCATCTGGCCAAGCCACACCCCGATGGACGGCGACCTGGTTTTTGCCGTCTCGACGGGAAGAAAACCGCTGGATCGTGAAAGAGGCGCAATGATCGATCTGTGCGCGGCAGCTGCATCGACGATGGCGCGCGCGATTGCGCGCGGCGTGTTCGCGGCGACACCAAAGGACGGCGACAAATTCCCTTGCTGGTCCCAGCGCGCCTGAGAAATGCCTGCCGTTGTCGAGCCGGCGAGTTCCGGCCATGGACAGAATTTTCCTGAGGCAGCACAATGGCGGCGAAGAAATTCCGAGCCATCACGAGGGAGACGGAAATGAAGATACACGCAGTTTCGGTCTGCCTCGCGGTCGCTTGGACGGTATGCACGCCTTACGCAAAGGCAGGTGACGCTTCCAGCGTGAACGTCCTCGGCTTCAGCGGCGACGGATCGATCTTCGCATTCGAGGAACATGGCGTGCAGGACGGCTCGGGATTTCCGTATGCCAACCGGTTCTATATCGACACGGCCTCGGACAGCTTCGTTTCCCCTTCGCCGATCCGGATCCGTCTGGATGACGAGACCGCCAGCATAACCGCCGCGCGCGAACAAGCCAGGTTGGCCGGAGAAGCGATCGTTTCCGACGCGGAGCTTGCCGAAAACTCGGGTTACCTCGCCGGTTTCAACGCGATTACCGAATTATCCGCGGATCCGTTCAGAATTGTCGTCAACCCCCGTCCAGTCTTCCCGCCGATAGACGCTCCGCTCGAATTTCGCCTCGAGGAAATTTCCTTTGCCGCTTCCGATACCTGCGCGGGCCTCGATGACACCACGAAGGGATTTCGGCTTGTCGCCATCGACAGCCAGCCGGGCGGAGCGACCCGGCTGCTGCATGAAGACTCATCGGTACCCGGAAGCCGCGGGTGCCCGATCGGCTACCGGATCGGAGGCGTGCAGACATTTATGCCGCATCAGGGCGCATCCGCATTGGCCGTCCTGATCTCCGTGGAAAGCTTTGGCTTCGAAGGACCCGACCACCACTGGATGGCGGTAACGATGAGGTCCGCGAACTGAAGCCATGGCGAATTTCGCGGAGCTCTCACCGGATACCCGACCGGCACGCCACCCCTTACGAATACTGCGCGTAATCGGCGAGAGCTTTCTATGGGGGGCTTTGATGACGGCCGCCGCATATTTCTCTCTCATGTCGGAACAGGCCCGCGTATTCGGCCCGCGGGTCATGACGATCCTGGCACTCTATTTCGCCGGCGGCGCGATCGGCTATCTTTTCGCTTTCCCGGTCGTCCGCTGGTTGAAGAAACGCATTTCCCCGCGGCAGCGGCTAATCATTGCGATCCTGCTTCTCGGCGGCTTCACGCTTGCCGCCACGGCGGGCGTCCTCGCGCTCAACTATCGCACCTATTACGCCGAATGGCACGAAGCGGCGTTCTCCATTCACTGGGTCTACCAACAAATCTTCACCGTACTTGGATCGACATACCAGTATCTTGTCATTGGTATTCGGCTCTATTGGCCGCTTGGACCCGCTTTTCTGCTCATCGCCGGCTGGTGGATGACACGGCGGGCGAGTTGAGAGTGGCGCACCGGTCTGGTATCTGCGCGGCGCACAACCCGCAATTTCCCGCAAAGGCCCGTCTCCACGATGATTCCCCGCTATTCCCGACCGGACATGGTCGCAATCTGGTCACCCGAAACGAAATTCCGCATCTGGTTCGAAATCGAGGCGCATGCCTGTGACGCCCTGGCAAAGCTCGGCGTCATCCCCGAGAGCGCAGCGAAGAATATCTGGGAGAAAGGCGGTTCAGCCGAGTTCAATGTCGCTCGGATCGACGAGATTGAAGCCGTCACAAAGCATGACGTCATCGCCTTTCTGACGCATCTTGCCGAATTCGTCGGCCCGGATAGCCGCTTCGTCCATCAAGGCATGACGTCGTCCGACGTGCTCGACACGACACTCAACATCCAGCTGGTTCGGGCTGCGGACATCCTGATCGCCGACATGGACAAGCTGCTCGAAGCGCTCAAGAAACGCGCCTTCGAGCACAAGGACACAATCCGCATCGGCCGCAGCCACGGCATACATGCCGAGCCGATCACCATGGGGCTCACCTTCGCGCGCTTCTACGCCGAGATGGACCGCAATCGGGCCCGCCTCGTCGCGGCACGCGCAGAGATCGCGACCGGCGCAATATCCGGAGCAGTCGGAACTTTCGCCAATATCGACCCGAGCGTCGAGGAGCACGTTTGCGAAAAGCTCGGCCTCCAGCCGGAGACCGTCTCGACTCAGGTCATTCCGCGCGATCGCCACGCTATGTTCTTCGCGACGCTCGGCGTCATCGCGTCCTCGATTGAAAACGTGGCGACAGAAATCCGCCACATGCAGCGCACTGAAGTCCTCGAGGCGGAAGAGTTTTTCTCGCCCGGCCAGAAGGGTTCTTCGGCCATGCCGCACAAGCGCAATCCTGTGTTGACGGAAAATCTGACCGGCCTCGCCCGCCTCGTTCGCATGGCCGTTGTCCCGGCCATGGAAAATGTGGCGCTTTGGCATGAACGCGATATCTCGCACTCGTCCGTCGAGCGCGGCATCGGCCCAGATACAACCATCCATCTCGACTTCGCGCTGGCGCGGCTCACCGGGGTTATCGACAAGCTTGTGGTCTATCCGGACAACATGCTGGCCAACCTCAACAAGTTCCGTGGCCTGGTGCATTCCCAGCGCGTCCTGCTGGCGCTCACCCAGGCCGGCGTCAGCCGCGAAGATGCCTACCGGCTGGTGCAACGCAACGCCATGAAGGTGTGGGAACAGGGCAAGGACTTTCTGGAAGAGCTGCTCGCGGACGCCGATGTCCGCGCCGCGCTCACGGAGGAGCAGATCCGCGAGAAGTTCGACCTTGGCTATCACACAAAGCATGTCGACACGATCTTCAGGCGCGTGTTCGGCGAGGCCTGACGCATAGCGGGTCGGCGCGATCCGGTATGGTTCCTAAAACATGCCGTTCACGCACATCCTGCTCGCTATCCTCGTCAGCGCGATTTACGGCGTCGCTTTCGTTGCGATAAAACTCTCGGTGACCGAGTTACCACCGCTGCTGGTGACCGGTTACCGCTACCTTTTTGCGGCCCTGCCCCTTGTGTTCTTTGTACCTGTGCCAAAAGTGCCGGTCCGTCTCCTTGTCGCCTACGGGGTAACTCAGGGTGTCCTGATGTTCGGACTGATCTTTTCGGCGATCCGGCTTGGCATGCCGCCCGGACTGGCGTCACTGGTCGTTCAGATGCAGGTCTTCTTCACCGTACTTTTTTCTGTAATCGCTTTTGGCGAGAAGCCGCGCCGGCATGAAGTCGTCGGTGCGATAGTCGCGATTGGCGGCATCTGCCTGATCGGTTTCGCCGAGGCGGAGATTACGCCCATCGTACCTTTTCTGATGGTGATTGGCTCCGCCGCCGCATGGGGCCTGGCCAACGTCATCGCCAAGGCCGCAAAACCGACGGCCATGCTCGGCTTCGTCGGCTGGTCCAGCCTCGCTGCTCCGCTGCCGCTGTTCTTGCTCTCGATGCTGTTCGAGGGCACAACATTCGGATTGCCCGATCATGTCCCGTCGATGACCGCCGTGTTTTCGATCGCTTTCCTGGCTTATCCCACGACCGTGTTCAACTTCGCCGCCTGGATCTTCCTCCTCCGCGCCCATGCTGCGGCGACGGTCACGCCATTCGCCTTGCTCATTCCCGTCTTTGGCATGGCGTCGACAGCGCTTGTCTTCGGCGAGACATTGACCCCCCTGGCCGCCGCCGGCTCAGCCCTGATATTCCTTGGGCTGGCGATCAATGTCTTCGGTTGGCGCCTGCTGCGCTAGAGCCTTTCAAGGCCCGATGGAAGGCTCTAGAGGCCGCCGTCGAGCCGCCTTTTCATTTCGGCATGGGTTTTCCCGCATATCGCTTCGCAAGGAATACCGTCATTGTCGCCATCCCGCTCCCGATCGCCGCATTGACGAAAGCGGCAGACCGCTTCGCCGCATGAACGCATCTGTTTGCAGGTCTTTCGCGACGTGCACGAAAACTCCTGCGCGAGGGAAACTGTCACCGAAACAAGCAGCAGCGAAACGACGACCGCCAGTTCCCGACTTTTTGTCGCCATATTCAGGATCGCGCATCGTCGCAGCACATGTTTCCTCCTGCTCCAGACAATTTAGCATCCAAGTCGAAAGCCGCAGAAGAAAATTTATCCATCTGATTTTGTGAAGGAAATTGACGCGTTTTGATATTGCTCGCCTCGCCTTTCATTCAGATACGGCAAGTGAATTTGGAAGCTGCGGCTCCGCCTTTTTCGACGATGACACTACCGGTCCCTGGAAACTTGGAAAGGAGATCGCAATGAGTGACTATCGCGACAATTTCGACATGAACCCGAACATGCATTCCTACTACCAGAAAGAACGCGGAAGCCTCGTTGGCCCGCTGGTTGCGCTCGGCGTCATCCTCGTCATGATTGTCGGCGTATTTTTCTTCTCGGGCGGCACTGGCGAAGTGCCCGGCACAGTGACACCGGCTGTAACGGCGCCCGCTGTCAACTGACGCGTTATTTAACAGGCCCCCCAGCAAATCTCGTGCGCCGGATTGACAAACGGCAGTGAAATGCCGACCTCCGGCGCATGAAAATCAAGGACGCAGAAATCCTCATCATACCCGGGTACACCAATTCCGGCCCTGACCATTGGCAAAGCCGTTGGCAAGCACGAATGGAAACAGCGCGCCGGGTCGAACAGGCCGCATGGTCGAAGCCGGTATGTGAAGACTGGGTCGCGCGGGTCCGCGAAGAGATAGACCGGGCATCGCGGCCGGTCGTCCTCATCGGCCATTCCCTGGGCATCGCCGCCGCAGTTCATGCAGTCCAGGATGGAAGCAGGGTCGAAAAGGTGCGCGGCGGCTTTTTCGTCGCGCCGCCCGAAGTGGACAATCCGAAGGTGAGGCCGAAGCACCTGATGACTTTCGGCCCCTACCCGCGCAACCCGTTACCCTTTCCGTCCTTCGTCATTGCCAGCCGCAACGATTCATTCTCAAGCTTCGAAAAAGCCGAGGAAATCGCCGATGCATGGGGCTCGTTTTTCGTGGATGCCGGCCATTCCGGACACATCAACGCCGAATCGGGGCATGGACCCTGGCCGGAGGGGCTCATGGTCTTCGCAAAATTCATGAAGCGGATCTAGAAGCCTTACCGCGCAGCTCCGGCCGCCGCCATCACCGACTTCTGGCCTTCGGCGATGATAGTGAAATCCATCGCAACGGAGATGAAGCGGAAGCCCGATTCGACATATTGTTGAACCGTGGCGGGATTGGCTGCAAATGCGCCGGCATGCTTGCCGGCCGAACGCGCGACCTCGGCGATACGGGCGACTGCCTCCTGCATGTCGGAAAGCGCCGGATCGACCGTCGCCCCGCCCGACCACGCGATCGAGAAATCCGACGGCCCGAGAAACAATCCGTCAATCCCATCGATCGCCGCAATCTCTTCGGCGATCTCGAACGCTTCCCGCGTTTCGATCATCGCGAAGGACACGGTTTTCGCATTGGCCGACTTCAAAAAAGCCGGTCCGCCAGTGACACCGCGCATCTGCAGGGCGCGCGATGCGCCCCAGGAGCGACCGCCGACCGGCGGATATTTCACCGCATCGCGAAAGGCGATCGCATCCTCGACCGAGTTGATCATCGGCGCGACGACCGCATCGGCGCCGAAATCCAGCGCGCGCGAGGCTGTGCCGAAATCTCCGAGCGGCACACGCACCGCCACGACCTTGCCGGCCTTGATCAGGGGAACCATGCCGTTGAGCACGCTTTCGATGTGGTGACCGCCGTGCTGCATGTCCATCGTGACGGCGTCGAAGGGACCCAGCGCGAACTGCTCGAGAAGGCCCGTCTCCGGAATCGAGGACCAGACGGTAAGGACCGTCTCATCGGCGGCGAGACGATCGGCAAGCGTGTACTCGTGCATGTATCGGATCAGCCGTTCTTTACCTGCTCGATGGCTTCGGCCAAGAGCTCTTCCATGGTGCGGCGAATCTGATGATCCGACTGCTCGATACCGGCGGCATCGAAATCGCCGCGGATCTTGCGGAACACGTCCTCGTGGCCGGCTTCCTCGAAATCGGCGAGTACGACTTCTTTCGCGTAAGCATCAGCCTCTTCGCCGGTCTTGCCGAGCTTCTCGGCAGCCCACAGGCCAAGCAACTTGTTACGACGCGCCTCTGCCTTGAAGCGGAGCTCTTCGTCGTGGGCGAACTTGTTCTCGTAGGCGTCCTCGCGGTCTTTCATCGACATGGCGATCTCCATGGAAACTCGGCCGGCATCGGGTGCTGTGCCGATAGGTTAATTTGTAAGGACGTCTAAATCAAAAGGCCGTTAAAATATCAACAAGCTTGCGGCCCCGCCGTGCTCGCGGCGTAAAATGATTGGAAAGAGCCCGCCACCGTTTGTGATTGCGCCGCGATTGGAGTAAACGGCGCAAATGACAGATCCGGCGCCCCGCGCCGAAGTTTCCAGGGCAGAGCAAGCACTCCATGAAACAACGCCGCCGCATCTATGAAGGCAAGGCCAAGATTCTCTATGAAGGCCCCGAGCCCGGCACGCTGGTCCAGTTCTTCAAGGACGACGCGACGGCCTTCAACAGCAAGAAGCACGACGTAATCGAGGGCAAGGGTGTCCTCAACAACCGGATTTCCGAGCACATCTTCACGAATCTCAACCGGATCGGCATTCCGACGCATTTCATCAAGCGTCTGAACATGCGCGAACAACTGATCCGCGAAGTCGAGATCATTCCGCTGGAAGTCGTGGTGCGCAACGTTGCCGCAGGCTCGATTTCCAAGCGCCTCGGGATCGAGGAAGGGACCGTTCTGCCGCGCTCGGTGATCGAGTTCTACTACAAGGCGGATGCGCTGGACGATCCGATGGTGACCGAAGAGCATGTGACCGCCTTCGGCTGGGCGAGCCCGCAGGAAATCGACGACATCATGGCGCTTGCCATCCGCGTCAACGACTTCCTGACCGGCCTTTTCCTCGGTATCGGCATCCAGCTCGTCGACTTCAAGATCGAATGTGGCCGCCTCTATGAAGGCGACATGATGCGCATTGTCGTCGCCGACGAGATTTCGCCCGACTCCTGCCGCCTGTGGGACATCAAGACCAACGAGAAGCTCGACAAGGACCGTTTCCGCCGCGACATGGGCGGTCTCGTCGAAGCCTATCAGGAAGTCGCCCGCCGGCTCGGAATCATGAACGAAAACGATTCGCCGCGCCCCAAGGGGCCGGTGCTGGTGAAGTAACGGCCGGACAGGAACCATGATCAAGGCACGCGTGACCGTCACGCTGAAAAACGGCGTTCTCGACCCGCAGGGCAAGGCCATCGAAGGCGCATTGCACGCACTCGACTTCTCCGACGTCGCCAAGGTGCGCCAGGGCAAGGTCTTCGACCTCGAACTCGACACGGCGGACCGCGCCAAGGCCGAAACCGAGCTGAAGGCAATGTGCGAGAAGCTTCTCGCCAACACGGTCATCGAGGATTTCGCGGTGGAAGTCGAATAGCGACACGTATGGCGTGCCGCTTTGAAACACCGCTGTATCGCGACTGTGCAACGAATTAACCACAGCGATTGTTTTCGGCCCGATACGCGCGCGCCTTAACCGCATTTTGGCGCGTGCCGGCCTAGATTGCCCCAACGAACGCGTTGGGATTCCAGGCCATGGGCACCAAGGAAAGATACCACTGGGTCGATGCCGCCAAGGGCATCTCCATCATCCTCGTGGTGATGATGTATTCGGCCCACAATGTCGGCAAATACACCGGCGATATCGGCGTCCTTCATTATATCATCGGATTCGCGACGCCATTCCGGATGCCGGAATTCTTCCTGATTTCGGGCCTGTTCCTCAGCCAGGTCATCGCGCGCGACTGGAAGCGCTACGCCGACCGCCGCGTCATGCATTATTTCTATTTCTACGCCATCTGGGTCACCATCGACATCGTTCTCAAGCTGGGCGTCGCGGGCCAGGACATCCCCGGCATGGTCAGGGGCCTCGCCGGAGCCGTCGTGCAGCCCTATGGCGTCTGGTGGTTCATCTACATGCTGGGTGTTTTCAGCCTGGCGGCGAAGCTTGCCTGGCAGTTCAAGCTGCCGCACTGGCTGGTCCTCGGCGCAGCGGCGCTGCTGCAGATGGTGCCCATTGACGTGCCGAGCTACGCGGTGACGCAGTTCTGCGCCTATTTCGTCTTCTTCTATCTCGGCTACGCCGCCTCGCCGTTGGTGTTCCGGATCGTCGAAGCTGCAGCCGCGCGCCCGATACCTGCCGTACTGGGGCTGGTTGTCTGGGCGATTGCGGAGACCTTTCTGGTTTTCTGGCCGGAGAACGTGATGCTGCCGATGGACATGAAGATGGGGTATTCCGCCTTCCCGCCGCTGCATCTCGCACTTGCCGTTGCCGGTGCTGTCGCCATCTGCGTCGGCGCGGCTCTGCTGATGAAACTTCCGCTGATGGGCTGGCTGCGCTGGCTGGGCGAGCATTCGCTCGTCGTCTATCTCGCCTTCACCATTCCGATGTCGGCGATCCGCATCGTCTCCATGAAGCTTGGCTTCAACGATACAAGCCTTCTCAGTTGTACTGTGCTGGTCGGCGCAATCCTCGCACCCGTGGTGCTCTATCTGATCATCCAGCGCATCGGTTTCGGTCGCTTCCTGTTCGAGCGTCCGTCTTGGGCGCATATTCCGGGCACGCCGGGCAGCCGTAACGCTACCCGCGCTCCTGTTCCGGCCGAATAGGGTATCAATTTTGCCCGTTATGCCGTGCATGACGGGCAAACCCTCTCGTCACGGTCGCGTGCTTCGGCTATGAAGCGGGCAAATCGCACGCTCCTCCAGGACAGCCAAACGCGCCATGAAATCTGCCGTCATCCTGCTCCCCGGCCTCAATCGCGACCGCGACATGATCGCCGCGCTCACCAAGATCTCCGGCAAGCCTCCGGTCACTGTTTGGCAGACCGACACGGAAATTCCCGATGTCGACCTCGTCGTCATCCCCGGCGGCTTCTCCTATGGCGACTACCTGCGCTGCGGCGCAATCGGCGCGCGCATGCCGGTGATGGATGCAATCCGCCGCAAGGCCGAATCGGGCGTGCGGGTCATGGGCGTGTGCAACGGCTTCCAGATCCTGCTCGAAGCTGGCCTGCTGCCAGGCGCGCTGATGCGAAACGCCTCTCTGAAATTCGTCTGCAAGGAAGTGAAGCTGGAAGTCGTCAACGCCGACACAACCTTCAGCCGAGCCTATGCGCAGGGCCAGGTCATCCGCTGTCCTGTCGCCCATCATGACGGCAACTACTTCGCGGATGCAGAAACCCTCGCCCGCATGAACGGCAACGGCCAGGTGGTATTCCGCTACGCCGAAGGCACGAACCCGAACGGTTCGATCGAGGATATCGCCGGGATCGTCAACGAGGCCGGCAACGTGCTCGGAATGATGCCCCACCCCGAAAACCTGATCGAGCCGGCTCATGGCGGCTCCGACGGGCGCGGCATATTCGAAAGCGCGCTCGATCTGCTGGGGAAGGCCGCGGCGTGAACCATATCTGCGGTCGCAATCGCCTCGCCTGGACGCCGATTGCGGCGTCACTGGCTATATCCGGCTGTGTCGGCGAGCGGGCTGGCGGCACCTTGGCCATCGAAGTCGATTCATCCAAGGCGGTCAGCGTATTGTCCACCGTAAACGAACTGGGGCAGAAATGCTGGTTCCGTTCGGGCGACCGGGAATTCCGGCATCTGGCCCTCATTCCGGAACTCGATACGAGAATCGGCAACCCGAGACTGCTTGTTGTGGAGAGAGGCAAGTCTACCGGGCTGCCGAAACTCGTTATCGAAGCGACCGGCGATCCTGTGAAAATCACCACTTATGGGCCGCTTGCATCCGAATCGGTTTCGTCGCGGATCAACAACGATGTCGCCGCCTGGACGACCGGAAAGAGCACCTGCTAGGGCGCTCCCTCCTTCATTTTATTTGCGATACCACCAGATCGGCTTGCTCGCCTCGGTGAGCGCCTGGTCGCGCGTGACGCCGATGTCGCGAAGCTGATCGTCGCTGAGATGTCGCAAGTGCCGCCGGGAGCGCTGTTTGAGCAGTCGCGCACGCATCGCCGCCACGAAAATCTTCGCCCAGACATTGAGCGGTACTGCGCCAATGCCGGCAAATGTCCTGTCGCCGATGCGTACAGGGCCATTGTGAGGCATGATTGTATCAATTGATACCATTGTCCTGACCCTTCCTGGTTTGGATTGTTACAGAGCCTGCCTACATTGACTCGCATTGACCCTCAATATTATAATTGTCACCATGACAAATTGGCTACCCGACATAAGGACCGGCGACGGTCCGCTCTACGCCCGCCTCGCCGGCCGCATCGAAAACGCAATTGAAACCGGCGATTTGCCTTCGGGCGCGAAGCTCCCTCCGCAACGCAACCTCGCCTTCGACCTCGGTGTGACCGTCGGCACGGTCAGCCGGGCCTACCAGATCGTGCGCGAACGCGGATTGGTATCCGGCGAAGTCGGACGCGGAACCTATGTCATGGAACGGCAGGCCGACGAGATCCGCCCTGCCCCGGCGATCAGACAGGCTCCGGCACCGCGAGGCGGCGAGCGGTCTCCCCTTGTCGACAATACAATCGCCATGACTTCGACGGCCGCCGCAAATGTCGGACAAGGCCCGCTGATCGGCGAGATCATCGGCAAGGCGAGCGTGGAAACCGGCTATGCCGGCATAGACTATATTCGCAGCATTCCATCATCCTGGCAGGAGGCCGGCAGCCAGTGGCTGGCGCATAATGGGTGGACGCCGGATCCCGGCACGGTGATCCCGACACTTGGGGTTCATGCGGGCATCATGGCCGCCGTCACAGCGGTATCGACGATCGGCGACCGCATTGCCTTCGAGGAATTGTGCTATCCGGCGACCCCGCGCGCCGTGGCGATGTCCGGTCGGCGCGTCGCCCGGCTCAAATCGACCCCGGACGGTATCGATCCGGAAGATTTCGAACATGTCTGCGCACAGCAGCACCCCAAGGCGCTCGTGCTGGTCGCGACACTCAACAATCCGACGCTCGGCACGGTCTCAGAGGAAAACCGCCAGCGCATCGTTGAAATCGCCCGGCGCTACAATGTCTGGATCATCGAGGACAACATCTATGGCGGCCTCAAGGACCAGTCACCGACCCCTATTGCGTCGATGGCGCCGGAACGCACCTTTCACCTCGACGGCTTGTCAAAATCGGTCTCGGCAGGGCTCCGCTCCGGCTGGATCTCCTGCCCCAAAGGCACGCTGACCCGCGTCGTCAACGCACATCGCCTGCTGACCGGCGGTGCGCCGTTCCTGCTCAAGGAAACCGCCGCTCGCCTCGTCCTCTCGGGCGAAGCGACCAGAATTCGCTCACGCGTCCGCGAGATCATCGCCAAACGCTCCAACCTTGCCGTTGAATGGCTTTCAGCCGCCAATCCCGATGTGGAAGTACGAAGCGATCCGGACTGTCCGTTCGTCTGGCTGACGCTGCCCGACCCGTGGCTGCCCGGCACATTCGGCAAGGCGGCGCGTGAGGTCGGCGTGGCCGTCGACGTAGCCGATGAATACAAGATCGGTGCGATAAGCTACCCTTGTCCCAATGTCCGCATTTCGCTGACCGGACCGCTGAGCGACGCCCAACTCGAACAAGGCCTCGCCGCACTTGCGGATTTGTTGTCCTCGCCATCGCTGAATTTCGACTCCTACGAATAGCAAATATCATCCGGAGCGGAGCAATCCACACCTGTCCGCAGCCGATGCAGGCAGGCCGCTTGTCCTGCCTGCCGCCAGAGTGATAGCACGGCGTCAGGCCGAACCTCCCGAGATCCATCGCTGTCATGACAATCCGAAATTCGATCCCCATCACGTCCGAACTCGTCGAAGCCCACGGCATCACGCCGGACGAATATGAGCGCATTCTGGAACTGACCGGGCGCGAACCGACATTCACCGAACTCGGCATCTGGTCGGCGATGTGGAACGAACATTGTTCCTACAAGTCCTCCAAGAAGTGGTTGAAGACGCTGCCGACCACCGGCCCGCAGGTGATCCAGGGCCCCGGAGAAAACGCCGGCGTTGTCGATATCGGAGATGGCGACTGCGTGGTTTTCAAAATGGAGAGCCATAATCACCCCTCCTACATCGAACCCTATCAGGGCGCGGCGACGGGCGTCGGCGGCATCCTGCGCGACGTCTTCACCATGGGCGCGCGGCCGGTCGCGGCGATGAACGCATTGCGCTTCGGCGAACCGAACCATCCGAAGACTCGCCATCTCGTTTCGGGCGTCGTGTCGGGCGTCGGCGGATACGGCAACTCCTTCGGCGTGCCGACGGTCGGCGGCGAAGTCGAGTTCGATGCGCGCTACAATGGCAACATCCTCGTCAACGCTTTTGCCGCAGGCATCGCCAAGACCGATGCGATCTTCCTGTCGGAGGCCAAGGGTGTCGGCTTGCCGGTCGTCTATCTCGGCGCCAAGACCGGACGCGATGGCGTCGGCGGCGCGACCATGGCCTCGGCGGAATTCGGCGACGATATCGACCAGAAGCGTCCGACCGTACAGGTCGGCGACCCGTTCACCGAGAAGTGCCTGCTGGAAGCCTGTCTCGAACTGATGGCGTCCGGCGCGGTCATCGCGATCCAGGACATGGGCGCGGCCGGCCTCACCTGCTCCGCCGTCGAGATGGGTGCAAAAGGCAATCTCGGCATCCTGCTCGACCTGGACAAGGTGCCGGTGCGCGAAGAACGGATGACGGCCTACGAAATGATGCTATCGGAAAGCCAAGAGCGCATGCTCATGGTGCTGCGGCCTGAAAAGGAAGCCGAGGCTGAAGCCATCTTCCACAAATGGGGCCTCGACTTTGCCATCGTCGGCGAGACGACGGACGACCTCAGGTTCCGTATCCTCCACGAAGGCGAGGAAGTCGCCAATCTGCCGATCAAGGAACTGGGCGACGAGGCGCCGGAATATGACCGGCCGTGGATGACGCCGGGTCTCTACCAGGAGATCGAAACTTCGCAATTCGCCGAGCCGGAGGATTACAGTGTCGCGCTGAAACAGATCCTCGGTTCGCCCAACATGGCGTCGCGACGCTGGGTATGGGAGCAATATGATACGCTGATCCAGGGCAATTCGCTGCAACTGCCGGGCGGCGATGCCGGTGTCGTACGCGTCGACGGCCACGAGACCAAGGCACTCGCTTTCTCCTCCGACGTGACGCCGCGCTATTGCGAGGCCGACCCGTTCGAAGGCGGCAAACAGGCGGTCGCCGAATGCTGGCGCAACATCACCGCCACGGGCGCGGAGCCTCTGGCGGCGACCGACAATCTCAATTTCGGTAATCCGCAGCGCCCCGAGATCATGGGCCAGTTGGTCCGCGCCATCGAGGGTATCGGCGAGGCCTGCACGGCGCTCGGCTTCCCCATCGTCTCCGGCAATGTTTCGCTTTACAACGAAACCAATGGCGAGGGCATCCTGCCGACACCGACCATCGCCGGTGTCGGGTTGCTGCCGGACTATTCGGTCATGGCGCGCATCTCGACCATGCAGGAGGGGGACACGATCTTCCTGCTCGGCGGCGACGGCACTCATCTCGGCCAGTCCATTTTCAACCGCATCGTCAACGAGCGCATGGACGGCCCGCCGCCGCCGGTCGACCTCTACGCCGAAAAACGCAATGGCGATTTCGTCCGCTCGGCGATCCGCAACAGACAGGTGACCGCCTGCCACGATCTGTCCGACGGCGGAATGCTGGTTGCGCTCGCGGAAATGTGTATCGGCGCCTCCAAGGGCGCGACGATCGATGCGGGCGACACGGCCCTCGCCCATGCGCTCCTCTTCGGCGAGGACCAGGGTCGCTATCTCGTCACCGTGCCGACCGAAACCGCCCGTTTCTTCGCGCTGAACGCGGAAGGCGCCGGCGTGCCGTTCCGGGAACTTGGTGTTGTGGGCGGCGACATGCTCTCATTGACGGCACCAGTGCAGGCAGCCATATCTGTGAAAGAACTGGCCGGCATCCATGAAGCCTGGTTCCCGGAATTCATGGACACCGCGCGCCGCGCGCAAGCCGCCGAAGAGGAGATCGCCTGATGCCCATGAACGCCACGGAAATCGAAAAGATGATCAAGGCGGGAATACCCGACGCAAAGGTCACAATTCGCGACCTGGCCGGGGACGGCGATCATTACGCGGCCGAAGTGGTTTCGGAGAGCTTCCGCGGCAAGTCGCGCGTGCAGCAGCATCAGATGGTCTACCAGGCCCTGCAGGGCAATATGGGCGGCGTGTTGCATGCCCTCGCCCTGCAGACCTCCGCGCCGGATTAAGCGCCCGTGACGGCCGTCGAGGACTTCGTTGGCGGCGTCGTCGACGGTGCGCTGAAGGAGATTTTGCGCAAGCGCAAGCGCACGAGGCGAACCCGGCGCAAGAGCTCAGGCACAGCGGACATCATCATCCGCGAACTGGAAAAGTTTCTTGCACCGGCAAAAAAGCAAAAGAGCCGAAAGCGCACATCCAGGGCACGCAGCACCTCGACACGGCGTAAGACGAAGGCGCGGACTGCGAAGCGGCGGACCACCACGAGGAGCCCGGCCGCCGATAGATGGATCGGCACCTTGAGAAGCGGATCGCTTACACGATATAGATATCAGAAATGCATCTAATGGCCGGGATACCAGTCCCGGCAATGAAAGGTTTGAAGATGAGCGGAATCAACGATTTCATCGACCAGGAAGTCAAATCCAACGACGTGGTGCTGTTCATGAAGGGAACGCCGGGCTTTCCGCAGTGCGGCTTCTCCGGCCAGGTCGTTCAAATCCTCGATTATCTCGGCGTCGACTACAAGGGCATCAACGTCCTTGCCGATGACGACCTCCGTCAGGGCATCAAGGACTATTCCAGCTGGCCGACGATCCCGCAGCTCTATGTGAAGGGCGAATTCGTCGGCGGTTGCGACATCATACGCGAGATGTTCCAGGCCGGAGAATTGCAGGAACACATGCAGGAAAAGGGCGTCACCACCAAAGGCGCCGCGTGATCCGGTCGCTGCCGGGGCCGATGTGAGCGAACCGGTCTTTTCCGAATCCGCCACAAACGCCTTTCGGCGGCAGGCGGAGGCGTGCCGCAAGCTGGGCTCGCCTTTCACCGCCGCATTATGCGAAATTTTCGCTGACGAGGGATTGCCCGCCGGGCCCGTCCTCGACCGCGTGACGGGATGGGAAGGCCGGATGCATGGCGGCGCCGATTCGGTGCCGTTGAGGCTGGCCGGCGCATTGCATTATCTGGCGCTCAGCGGTCTCGACTCGAAGCTCGCGGATATCTATCCGCCAAATGGTGCGAAGATGCCGACTTCGGAAACGATCTTCGGCGCAATCGAGCGGAATGGCGCGTTTATCGACCGTTATCTCGACAGTCCTCCGCAGACCAACGAAACCGGCCGCTCCGCAATCCTGTTGCCGTGCTTCCTTCATCTGCGCGACCGTTTCGACAAGCCGCTCGTGCTGTCCGAACTCGGCTCCAGCGCCGGACTGAACCAGAACTGGCACCGCTACCGCTACGAATACGGACGCTGGAGCTGGGGAGATCTCGATTCGCCAGTGACGCTTGCTTGCGAATGGCGCGGCGACGAGCCGCCGCCGGTACATCTGCGCGCCACCGTTTCCGACTGCGCCGGATGCGATATCTCGCCTGTCCCGATCGATACGGAAGACGAGCGGTTACGCCTCACATCCTATGTGTGGGCCGACCAGCCAACACGGCTAGCGCGGCTCTCGGGTGCGCTTTCGGTTGCGGCGGCTCACCCGCCATCGGTAGAGGCTGCCGGCGCCGCAGACTGGCTTGCACGGCGGCTGGAGGATGCGAGGCCGGGAGAACTGCACGTCGTATTCCACACGATCATGTGGCAATACATGCCGGTCGAGGAACAACAGCGAGCGCAATCGCTGATCGAGGATACAGGACGCCGCGCGACTGCGGATGCGCCCTTTGCGTGGGTGCGCTTCGAGGCGGACAGAGCAAGCGACGGCGCTGCCCTCACCGCCACAATCTGGCCCGGCGGACAGCCCGACGGAGAGCAGGTTACGCTGGGTCGTGGCGACTTCCATGGTCGCTGGATCGACTGGCGCCCCGGAGCCTGACGAACGAACTATTCAGGAATCTCACCGAATGAAATTCGCGCAAGGCGATGGACGGATGCGCGACGCGGCCCTATGACGGGTCCGAAAGGATCTTCCTATGACTTCCGAAGCAAACTGGACCGTCTATCTGTCAGGCGAGATTCACACCGACTGGCGTGAGCAAATCAAGGCGGGCGTCGCAACGGCTGACCTCCCGGTCACGTTCAGCGGACCGGTGACACATCACGAAGCTTCGGACGATTGCGGTGTGACGATACTCGGTGCGGAGCCGAACAAGTTCTGGCACGACCACAAGGGCGCCCGGATGAACGCGATTCGCACCCGCACGCTGATCGAAAAGGCGGATGCGGTGGTCGTGCGTTTCGGCGAGAAATACAAACAATGGAACGCCGCGTTCGACGCCGGATATGCCGCCGCGCTTGGCAAACCATTGATCGTCATGCATCAGGACGAGCATGCACATGCGCTGAAGGAAATCGATGCGGCCGCGCTCGCGGTGACGAAAACGCCGGCCGAGGTTGTCGACATTTTGCGCTATGTCACAAAAGGCGAGCTGGCCGGATATACCGATCGCTCCGAAGCGGCAGAATAACCGGAACGCCATTTTCCATGCAGAAAGACACCCAGGCACACGCAGCGGAAACGCTCGCGCAAACCGTCATTCCACGACGTGAATTCATCGCCATCGTCGCGGGGCTGATGGCGCTGAACGCGCTGGCGATCGACATCCTGCTGCCGGCCTTCCCCAACATCACCGACGCATACGATATCCAGGACAACCAGATCCAGTTTCTTCTTCTGTCCTATGTCCTCGGATTCGGCGGTGCGCAGCTGTTCTTCGGCCCCATCTCCGATCGATACGGACGACGCATTCCGTTATTTGTGGGACTTGCAATCTATATCGTCTGTGCGATCGCCGGCTCGCTGGCGCCAACATTCGAGGCTGTCCTGGCGTTCCGGTTCGTGCAGGGGCTCGGCGCCGCCGCTACACGCGTCATAGCGCTCGCTGCCGTACGCGATACACATGCGGGACGCGCCATGGCCGCGACCATGTCAATGGTCATGATGGTGTTTATGGTCGTTCCGATCATCGCACCTTTCATCGGCCAAGGTATCATCATGGTCGGTCCGTGGCAGCATATCTTCTGGTTCATGGCGCTGCTTTCCATCGTCATGACCATTTGGTGCTTCTTCAGATTGCCGGAGACGCTTCTGCCCGAAAACCGGCGGTCGCTTGCCCTCGGCCCGGTGCTCAAGGGCTTTCAGTTGGTTGTCTCCAACCGCATCTCGCTTTTCTACACGCTGGCGACCGCCTTCTTCTTCGGCTCGCTCTTCGCCTTTTTGAATCTCGCCCAGCCAATCCTGGGCGGCGTGTACGGTCTGCATACCTATTTTCCGCTCGCGATGGCCGTGGGCGGGATGTTCATGTCAGGCTCATCCTTCCTGAATTCACGCATAGTCGGCCGGCTCGGCATGCGGCGCCTGTCGCATGGGGCGCTCGTCGCCCATCTCGCCATCTCGCTGGCGGCATCGGTGTGGTTCCTCACCCACGATGTGTCGCTATGGCTGTTCATGTTCACGCTTATCCTTTTGATGCCTCTGTTCGGGCTCATAGGCGCAAATTTCAATTCGATTGCGATGGAGCCGCTCGGCAAGGTCGCCGGCACCGCGTCTTCGGTCCTGGGTTTCACCCAGACGGTCGGCGGCGGACTGGTCGGGGCTGCAATCGGCCAGACGTTCAATGACACGGCGACACCGCTCATCGCCGGCACCGCGCTGACATCCCTGACAGCGATGATTCTGGTGCTCATCGCGGAAAAAGGCCGGCTGTTCAGCAATCCCGGAGCCGGGCACGGCAAAGCCTGACCGCCCGGTTTCCGCAGGCGGTCATTTTGCAGATGTCTCCGGCTACAAGGCCATGAAGTCGAAAATCCTGCGATCGAGCAGATGGCTGGGGCGCACATTGGCGAGAGCGCGGATCATAGTTTCCTTGCGACCCGGCATGCGGCGCTCGATATCGGCAAGCATGTCTTTCATCGCGTTGCGCTGAAGTCCGTCCTGCGAACCGCAGAGGTCGCAAGGAATGATCGGAAATTCCATCGCGACAGCGAACTTCTCCAAATCGTTTTCGGCGCAATACGATAATGGCCGCAGAACCTGCACGTCGCCCTCGTCATTAAGCAGCTTGGGCGGCATGGCGGCGAGCCTGCCGCCGTGGAACAGATTCATGAAAAAGGTTTCGAGGATATCCTCGCGGTGATGACCGAGCACCAGTGCCGAACAGCCCTCCTCGCGAGCGATGCGATACAGGTGGCCCCGACGCAGGCGCGAGCATAGCGAACAATAGGTTCGGTTCTCCGGGATCTTGTCGGTGACCACCGAATAGGTGTCCTGATATTCAATACGATGCGCGATGCCGTTTTTTGACAGCCAGTCCGGCAGGATGTGCTTGGGAAAATTCGGCTGGCCCTGATCGAGATTGCAGGCGAGCAGATCGACCGGCAACAGGCCGCGCCACTTCATGTCCATCAGCAGCGCCAGCAGGCCGAAGGAATCCTTGCCGCCGGACAGACCGACGAGCCAACGCTCGCCAGGCATCACCATGGAGAAATCCTCGACCGCCTGGCGCATGTTGCGCAACAGTCGCTTGCGCAGCTTGTTGAATTCGACCGACCCCGGAGCGTCGGCGAACAGCGGATGACAGGCGTCGGCGGTTTCGGGAGGTGTCGGCGTGGAAATATTCATGGCTTCGTCCTAGCCGATCGCAGCGCAAACAAAAAGCCGCCCGAAATCGGGCGGCTTCGAAATTCCGGTATCCGGTGATTAGCGCGAGTAGAACTCGACCACCAGGTTCGGTTCCATCTGCACCGGATACGGCACGTCGCCCAGCGCCGGAACGCGGGCAAAGGTCGCGACCATCTTGTTGTGGTCGGCTTCGATGTAATCCGGCACGTCGCGCTCCGCGAGCTGAGTCGCCTCGAGGACGAGCGCCATCTGCTTGGACTTTTCACGGATCTCGATAACGTCGCCCGCACGGCAACGGTAGGACGGAATGTTGGTGCGCACGCCGTTGACCAGGACATGGCCATGGTTGACGAACTGGCGGGCCGCGAAGATCGTCGGCACGAATTTGGCGCGATACACGACGGCGTCGAGACGGCTTTCCAGAAGGCCGATCAGAAGTTCCGGCGTATCGCCATGGCGACGCGCGGCTTCTTCATAGGTCTTGCGGAACTGCTTCTCGGAGATATCGCCGTAATAGCCCTTCAGCTTCTGCTTGGCGCGCAGCTGCACACCGAAGTCCGACAGCTTGCCCTTGCGGCGCTGGCCGTGCTGGCCGGGGCCGTATTCGCGGCGGTTCACCGGGGACTTCGGACGGCCCCAGATGTTTTCGCCCATACGGCGGTCAATTTTGTACTTGGACGATTCGCGCTTGCTCATCGCATTTCCTTTCAAATAGTTATACCCGAAACCTCACGTCTCGAGCGAAGGAAACGCACCCTCCTCTGCCGACCTTTTTCGCCGACTGACAGGACATGCCACGCACGCTTTGCGGTGATGTCCACGGGATACGTCAAATAAAATGCAGGGCCGAAAGACCCTGCACTGCGCGCTATCTATAAAGCAAAGCCCCAATAGTCAAGCATCGCGGGCGATTTGCCACCATCGACATATTCGCTCCGCAGATTCATCCTACACGGGACAGCTAACACAAGCAGGACCTCGATCATGGTCGGCTCTTACGACGCATATCAGCCGCTGAACACACCGATTGAGATCGGCCCGGATATCTGGATCGTCAACGGGCCCGTGCTGCAATGGGGATACGGCATTCCGATCAAATGGCCTTTCCCCACGCGCATGACGATCGTCCGCCTGCCGGACGGCGGATTGTGGCTGCACTCGCCGACCCGTCCCGACGAAACGCTGATCGCAAAGGTAGAGGCGCTCGGCCCAATACGACACCTCGTTTCCCCGAATCTGATCCATCACGTCTCGATCGGTGCATGGACCAAACGGTTTCCGGACGCAAAGATCTGGGCGTCGCCTGGCGTGCGCGACCGCTCGGAGGTCCAATTCACCGACGACCTGGCGGATTTGCCGCCCGAGGACTGGGCCTCCGCAATCGACCAGCGCATCGCTCGCGGCAGCCGGGTCCTCGAGGAAGCGATCTTCTTTCACAAGGCTTCGAAAGTGCTAATCCTCACCGACCTGATCGAGAATTTCGAGGATCAACGCCTGCATGGCTGGCTCGCCCGCATCATGTATCGGCTGATCGGCGTCATGGCGCCCCATGGCCGCGCGCCGCGCGATCTGCGCGCCACCTTCGCGGGCCATCACGACCAGTTGAAACCGACCATCGACTGGATGATCGGTTGCGCGCCTGAAAGGGTCGTCATCGCGCATGGCAAATGGTTCGAGGAGAACGGCACGGCCGTCATCCGTCGCGCCTTTGACTGGGTTCGCGGCTGACAAGCGGCCTTTTCTTCGACTACCTGCCCTGAAGTGTCGTCGGCGTCAGCCCGAAACCCTGCATCAACCGGCACAGTTCAGGCCCGGGAAAGCCGGATGTGAACACGGCTAGATCCGGCGCGTCCGGCTTGCCGGGTAACGTCTCTATTTCGTCCGCCAGCGTCCTGGCACGCCGTGCGATCGCTTCTGATGTGTCGATCCAGTCGACCGGCCACGGGGCCATCTTGCGGAAGCGATTGACCAGGAAGGGATAATGCGTGCACGCGAGCACGACGATATCCGTTCGCCGCCCCTCCTCCTCGCGAAAACAGGGGTCGATCTCGCGGCGCACAGCTTCCTCGTCGATCATCGTCCCGCGCATATAGGTTTCCGCCATGGACGCGAGATTGTCGCTGCCGACAAGTCGGACATGGCACTTCTGCGCATATTGGCGGATCAGCTCACGCGTATATTGCCGCTTGACCGTGCCGGGCGTCGCCAGAACGGAGACAAGACCGGACCGCGTGCGCTCTGCCGCCGGCTTGATCGCCGGCACGGTGCCGACAAAGGTCTCGACCGGATAAACCTCCCGCAAATGATCGATCGCCAGCGTGGACGCCGTGTTGCAGGCAATCACGCTGAGCGCCGGGCGATAATCTTCGAGCAGCACGGAAAAGAGGCGCGTGATATGCTCGCGAAGCGCGTCCTCCTCCCACGCGCCATACGGAAAGGCCGCGTCATCCGCCACATAGACGAAGCGCCAGTCCGGCATCATGACGCGCGCCTCCCTCAGCACCGAGAGGCCGCCTATGCCGCTGTCGAAGAAGAGCGCTGTACGCGGGCGGCGGTCAGTCATCTGCCTGCCCAGCCTGCTTCTTCGAGCGCTTGCCGCCGGTGGACGCGCGGCGCGGATCGTCGCCGGGCGAGCCCGACCCGCGCGGATTGGAGGGCGAGAACCGGTCGAGGCTGGAGATTATGCCGCGCAACACGCGGATCTCCTCGGAGGAAAACCCGGCCCTCGTGAACACGGCGCGGAAACTCTCGACCTGAACCGGCTTGCGCTCGGGCGGGCGGAAATAGCCGCGGCTTTCCAGCGCCTGCTCCAGCTGTCCGAAAAGACCGTAAAGTTCCTCCTTCGGCGCCGGCGCGTATTCCGGCCCGCTAAATGGAAGCGCCTCGCCCTCTTCCATGCCGGACTTCATCCACTCATAGCTCATCAGCAGAACGGCCTGGGCCAGGTTGAGCGACGCAAAGGCCGGATTGACCGGGAATGTCACGATGTCATCGGCCAGGCCAACTTCCTCATTGTTGAGGCCGAAACGCTCGCGCCCGAAAATGATCGCCGTTTTCAGACCGCCGGCATGGCGCCCGCGCAGTTTTCGCGCCGCTTGCACCGGGCCGAGAACGGTCTTGAACCCCTCGCGTTGGCGGGCGGTCGTCGCCACGGCGTAAGCGCAATCCGTCAGCGCGTCGGCAAGCGTGTCGAAGAGGCGGACGCCCTCTATCACATGGATGGCGCCGCTCGCGGCCGCTTCGGCTTTGGGATTGGGCCAGCCGTCGCGCGGCGAAACGATACGCAGTTCGGCAAGGCCGAAATTCGCCATCGCGCGCGCCACCATGCCGATATTCTCGCCGAGTTGCGGTTCGACCAGGATGACAGCCGGTCCTTCTGCGATCATGGGGCGTTGTTTGTCGGTTCCGGCCATGGTTTTCGTTTTCAGTTTGCGGGTGCCTGCACCTGCCACAAACGGATGTCCATGAAAACAATGAAACGGGCCGAAAAAGGACCGAATTCGACGCGGAATTCGACGTCAGGACAGTTTGCACCCGCCTGACGCCTTTGCTATAGCCACGCCACTCTTCCCGGCCGTTTCCGCGGCGCACAATCAATCGAGGATCCTCCATGGCAAAGATCAAGGTCGACAATCCGGTCGTAGAGCTGGACGGCGATGAAATGACCCGCATCATCTGGCAGTTCATCAAGGATAAGCTGATCCATCCCTATCTCGATATCGATCTGAAATATTACGATCTTTCGATCCAGAAGCGCGATGAGACCGACGACCAGATCACCGTCGACGCGGCCAATGCGATCAAGGAATACGGTGTCGGCGTGAAATGCGCCACGATCACGCCGGACGAGGCCCGCGTCGAGGAATTCAGCCTGAGCCGCATGTACCGTTCGCCCAACGGCACGATCCGCAATATTCTCGGCGGCGTCATCTTCCGCGAGCCGATCATTTGCAAGAACGTGCCGCGCCTGGTTCCCGGCTGGACGCAGCCGATCATCGTCGGCCGCCACGCTTTCGGCGACCAGTACCGCGCCACCGATTTCCGCTTCCCCGGCAAGGGCAAGCTGACCATCAAGTTTGTCGGTGACGATGGCCAGGAGATCGAGCACGAAGTGTTCCAGTCGCCGGGCTCGGGCGTGGCGATGGCGATGTACAACCTGGACGAATCGATCCGCGATTTCGCGCGCGCGTCCTTCAACTACGCGCTGCAGCGCAAGGTGCCCTGCTACCTCTCGACCAAGAACACGATCCTCAAGGCCTATGACGGCCGCTTCAAGGACATCTTCCAGGAGATCTACGAGGCCGAGTTCGAGGCGAAGTACAAGGAAGCCAAGATCTGGTACGAACACCGCCTGATCGACGACATGGTTGCGGCCTCGCTGAAGTGGTCCGGCGGCTATGTGTGGGCCTGCAAGAACTATGACGGCGACGTGCAATCCGATATCGTCGCGCAGGGCTTCGGCTCGCTCGGCCTTATGACCTCGGTGCTGATGTCGCCCGACGGCAAGACCGTGGAAGCCGAAGCGGCGCACGGAACGGTGACCCGCCACTACCGCCAGCACCAGGCCGGCCAGGAGACCTCGACGAACTCGATCGCCTCCATCTTCGCCTGGACCCGCGGCCTGGCGCATCGGGCCAAGCTCGACGACAACAAGGAACTGGCAAAGTTCGCCTCGACCCTTGAAGAGGTCTGTGTCGCGACGGTCGAATCCGGCTTCATGACAAAGGACCTCGCGCTGCTGATCGGACCCGACCAGCCGTGGCTCTCGACCACCGGCTTCCTCGACAAGATCGACGAGAACCTGCAGAAGGCCATGGCAGCCTGACGCCGGAATGACACTGGCCGGAGGGGCGGTTTGAACGAAACGATCCGAACCCTCTGGCGCTCCAACAAGCTTCTGGTGATCGCGTTTTCGGTCGCCCTCGCCTTGACCGTACTGTTCGGAATCCGCACGACGGCGTTCCTGATCTATTGGTCGAACCACCGGAACGTGCCCGTCGCCGGCTGGATGTCGCCCGGCTATGTCGCGAAATCCTACCGCGTCGATATCGAAACCGTCCGCAAATCGCTCGGCCTCGATCCGGATGCTCGTGACCGCCGTCCGATCGGACGGATAGCCGCCGACCGGGGCGTGCCGGTCGAAGAATTGATCAGGCAGCTGAACGAGGCCCTGCAGGCCGAAAGCGCCAGCGAGGCTGCGCACGGCCAATGACCGAGACGATCCTCTCGATCTTTTCGATCTATGGCGCACCGGCCCTGTTCGTCATCGTTGCCGCCGGCCAGTTCGGTATCCCGCTGCCCACCTCCATCCTGCTGCTGACCGCCGGCGCGCTGCAGGCCAATGGCGATCTTTCTTTCTGGCAGATTTTCATTTGGGCGCTGGCGGGTGCCGTGACCGGAGATCATCTCGGCTACGCGACCGGCCGCTTCGCCGGCGCGGCGATGCGCGACAACCTCGACAGATGGCCGAAACTGCGAAACAGCCTCGACAGGGCGGAGGCGCTTACGCGCAAATGGGGCGACGGATCGATATTCCTGTCGCGCTGGCTGTTCAGCCCGGTGGGCCCCTATGTCAACCTGACGAGCGGCCTGTCGGTACACCCGCTCTACCGGTTCACCTTCGCCGACATTGCCGGCGAGGTCATCTGGATCGGCGGTTATCTCTCGCTCGGCGCGCTGTTCGCCGAATCCATCGGTGAAATCGCGGACATCGTCGCCAACGCCGCCTGGATGATCGGCGCCGGCGCAATCACGTTCATTCTTGGCTGGCAATTGCTGGTTCGGATCCGGCGGATCAAGGCCGCCGGAAAGACCCGCTAGTGCACTTCAGGTTGCAATGGAATCAAAATGCGCTGCCTCTCGCCCATGGCTCGAACGCGCATTTTAACGCGGATGTTTCAATCCAAACCTAAATTGCACTAACCGGCAAGCGCCTGCCGCACCGCGTCCACCGCCGCCGTTGCCTTCTCGCCCTCCGGACCGCCGGCCTGCGCCATGTCGGGGCGACCGCCTCCGCCCTTGCCGCCGAGTGCCGCAGACGCAACCTTTACAAGGTCCACGGCATTGAACCTGTCCGTCAGATCGGCGGTCACGCCAACAACGACGCTGCCCTTGCCTTCCTCGGAGGCGGCCGCGAAGACGACCACGCCGCTGCCGAGCGACTGTTTCGCCTCATCTGCCATCGGCTTGAGGTCGCGCGGCGACACGCCGCTGACGACGCGGCCGATGAATTTCGTGCGGGCGATCTCTTCCGGACCCTCGCGAGTCCCGCCGGACGGACCGGCAAGCGCCAGCGCCTTCTTCGCCTCGGTCAATTCGCGTTCGAACTTCCGGCGCTCATCGATCAGCGCCTCAAGGCGCGGCAGGATCTCTTCAGGGCCGGTCTTGAGCATTGCGGCGATAGCGCGAACGCGATCGTCCTGTTCGGCCAGATATTCGCGCGCGGCCTCGCCGGTCAACGCCTCGATACGGCGCACGCCCGCCGCGACCGCGGATTCAGCGACGACATGCGCCAGGCCGATCTCGCCTGTGTTGCGGACATGCGTACCGCCGCACAGCTCGACCGAATAGGTCTTTCCCTTTTTCTCGCCGCGCTCCGCCCTGCCCATGGAAACGACGCGAACCTCGTCGGCATACTTCTCGCCGAACAGCGCCATGGCTCCTGTTTCCCGGGCATCTTCCAGCGCCATCAGACGTGTGCGTACCGGTGCATTCTGAAGGACGATCTCGTTGGCGATCTCCTCGACCTCCTCGATCTCCTTCTCGGTCATCGGCTTGGGATGCGAGAAGTCGAAACGCAGCCGATCCGGCGCGACCAGCGATCCTTTCTGAGCGACATGGGTGCCAAGCACCTCACGCAGCGCCTCATGTAACAGATGCGTGGCGGAATGGTTGGAGCGCAGCCGAGTGCGGCGCACATGATCGATTTCCAGTTCGAGCGGCGCGCCGACCTTGAGCGCACCCTCGGTAATCTTGCCGTAATGCACAAAAAGTCCGTCGGCCTTCTTCTGCGTCTCGGTTACCGTGACGGCGACGCCGTCGCCCTTCATCGTGCCGCGGTCACCCTGCTGGCCGCCCGACTCACCGTAAAACGGCGTCTGGTTGACCACGATGGCAACCTCGTCGCCGGCCTTCGCCTCGTCGACCTCTGCGCCGTCGCGCACAAGCGCCAGAACAACGCCTTCTGCCTTCTCGGCCTCATAACCGAGAAATTCGGTGGCGCCGTGTTTTTCACGCAGGGAAAACCAGACGGATTCCGTCGCTTGAGAGCCCGACCCCTGCCAATTGGCGCGCGCCTCGGCGCGCTGGCGCTCCATAGCCGCGTTGAATGCGTCAAGATCGACCGCAATGCCGCGCTGGCGCAGCGCATCCTGGGTCAGATCCAACGGGAAGCCATAGGTGTCGTATAGTTTAAAGGCCGTCTCGCCAGAAAGTGAATCACCCTCGCCGAGATCCGAGCTCGCCTCGTTGAGCAGTGCAAGACCGCGATCGAGCGTGCGGCGGAAACGGGTTTCCTCAAGCAGCAGCGTCTCCTCGACGAGCGACCGGGCGCGCACCAGTTCCGGATAGGCCTGCCCCATTTCATGAACCAGCGTCGGCACCAGGCGGTGCATCAAGGGCTCTTTCACGCCGAGCAGTTCCGCATGACGCATCGCGCGACGCATAATGCGCCGAAGCACATATCCGCGGCCCTCATTCGACGGCAACACGCCATCGGCGATCAGGAATGAAGACGCCCGCAAATGGTCGGCGATGACCCGATGGCTGGCGCGATACTCACCCTCTGCCTTTGTATTCGACAAGTCTTCCGACGCGGCGATCAGGTGGCGGAACAGGTCGATGTCGTAATTGTCGTGTTCGCCCTGCAGCACGGCGGCGATGCGTTCCAGGCCCATGCCGGTATCGATCGACGGCCGCGGAAGATCGACTCTCTGGTCCTGCGTCATCTGCTCATACTGCATGAAAACGAGGTTCCAGATCTCGATGAACCGGTCGCCGTCCTCATCGGGGCTTCCGGGCGGACCGCCGAAAATGCCCTCGCCGTGATCGTAGAAAATCTCCGAACACGGACCGCAAGGTCCGGTGTCGCCCATCGCCCAGAAATTGTCATTCGTGGGAATTCGAATGATGCGTTCGTCGGGAAGACCGGCAATCTTCTTCCAGAAGGAGAAGGCCTCGTCGTCGGTGTGATAGACCGTCACGAGCAGCTTTTCCTCGGGAATTCCGTACTCCTTGGTGATCAGGTTCCAAGCCAGCTCGATAGCGTTTTCCTTGAAATAATCGCCGAAGGAAAAATTGCCGAGCATCTCGAAGAAAGTGTGGTGGCGCGCGGTGTAGCCGACATTGTCGAGGTCATTGTGCTTACCACCGGCGCGCACGCATTTTTGCGAGGTCGCGGCGCGCGAATAGGGACGCGTCTCCAGCCCCGTGAAGACGTTCTTGAACTGCACCATCCCCGCATTGACGAACATCAGGGTCGGATCGTTGTGCGGCACCAGCGGGCTCGACGCGACAACCTCGTGCCCGTTGCGCGCGAAATAGTCGAGGAATGTCTTTCTGATGTCGTTGACGCTTGCCATGAAGTCCTGCCTGCAAAGAGCGTGAAAATGCTCCGGAAAGGCCACTGCCTTACTCAATCCGGACGCGTTCTGTCCAGCATATCGGTAAAGCCGAATGGTCTATCAAGCAAAAGCCCGGCATCCTGTCGGGACGCCGGGCCAAAAGCTGCCAGACAAATGGAATTTTGCCGCCGGATCTAGCCTTCGGCTGCTTCCTCTTCGCCGCCTTCCTTGTCCTCGAGGAACTGCTCGGCGATCAGACCTGCATTCTGGCGCAGCGCCGTCTCGATCTCGTAAGCCATCTCCGGATTGTCGCGCAGGAACTGCTTGGCGTTCTCACGCCCCTGGCCAAGCCGCTGGCTGTCATAGGAGAACCATGCGCCCGATTTCTCGACGATGCCGGCCTTGACGCCAAGATCGATCAGCTCGCCGGTCTTGGAAACACCCTCGCCATACATGATGTCGAACTCGACTTGCTTGAAGGGCGGGGCCATCTTGTTCTTGACCACTTTCACGCGGGTCTGGTTGCCGACGACTTCGTCGCGATCCTTGACCGCGCCGATGCGGCGGATGTCGAGGCGCACAGAGGCATAGAATTTCAGCGCATTGCCGCCTGTCGTCGTCTCGGGCGAACCGAACATCACACCGATCTTCATGCGGATCTGGTTGATGAAGATCACCATCGTGTTGGACCGCGAGATCGAGGCGGTCAGCTTGCGCAGCGCCTGGCTCATCAGCCTCGCCTGAAGGCCCGGCAGCGAATCGCCCATCTCGCCCTCGATTTCGGCGCGCGGCGTCAACGCCGCGACCGAGTCGATCACCAGAACGTCGCAGGCGCCGGAACGCACAAGCGTGTCGGCGATTTCCAGCGCCTGTTCGCCGGTGTCGGGCTGCGAGATCAGAAGGTCCTCGAGACCCACGCCGAGCTTGCGCGCATAGACCGGGTCGAGCGCATGTTCGGCATCGACGAAGGCGCAGATGCCGCCGCTCTTCTGCGCTTCGGCAATGGTCTGCAGCGCAAGGGTCGTCTTGCCCGAGCTTTCGGGTCCGTAAATCTCGATGATGCGGCCCTTCGGCAGGCCGCCGATGCCGAGCGCGATATCGAGGCCGAGCGATCCGGTGGAAATCGTCTCGATCTCGACCACCTGCTCATTGGCGCCAAGGCGCATGATCGAGCCCTTGCCGAAGGTCCGCTCGATCTGCGACAACGCCGCATCCAGTGCTTTCGACTTGTCCACCTGCTTGTCCTCAACCAGACGCAAACTATTCTGAGCCATCTTGTCCCTCACCCTTAGGTTATCGCCGCACAGGGCGCAAACTGCAAATTCCCTCTTTTGTTTGTACGCTATTTGTTCCGTTTTTGCAATCTGCGCAAGACACTGAAAATTAAGCGAATTTGAAATTCGTTTTGTTTATGTTCCGCACAATGACCTTCGGATGTATCCCCTTGAAACATGTAAGAGGATTTGCTATATATGTTTCATGAGCACGAAACATCCCAAACCCCCGACGATTCGCCAGTTCCTTGAACGGTTTCCTGATGATGATTCCTGTTTGGATCACCTGATGGAAACCCGTTACGGGAAGCGCCACACATGCGCCAAATGCGGCAAGGAAGCCAACTTCCACCGCGTTAAGGCCCGTCGCTGCTATGAATGCGATTTCTGTGGGTATCAGGTGTACCCGACTGCCGGGACACCCTTTGAGAACACTCGCACGTCCCTGCGTGACTGGTTCCATGTCATGTTCATGTTCTGCGCGTCCCGCAATGGCGTCTCTGCCAAGGAAGTGGAGCGCACGATTGGCGTGACGTACAAAACCGCGTGGCGCATGTGCAACCTGATCCGCCAGTACATGGGCTATGTCGATGGCGACGAGCCCCTTGGCGGTCCCGGTGGTGGCATTGTCGAAACCGACAAGGCCTTCTTCGGTGGCTATGACAAGCGCGGTGAAGACGACAAGGTTATCGTGCTCGGCGCTTCCGAACGCGGTGGCGATGTCATCACTTCGATCATTCCGAGCCGTCGCGAAAGCAGCGTCATGCACAAGCTGACGAAGTGGGTTCGTCCCGGTTCACGGGTTGCAACCGATGAAGGTCTCGCGTTCGCCAATCTGGTTGAATACGGCTATCGCCACGGCACCGTGAACCACTCGAAAAAAGAGTACGTGAAGGGCGACATTCACACGAACAACATTGAAGCCTTCTGGAGCCACGTGAAGCGGTCCATCAAAGGCACCTATGTCAACGTTTCTCCGAAGTGGCTCCAGACTTACCTTTGGGAGTTCGAGTACCGCCAGAACCTTCGGAAGCAGCCCCACGTGATGCTTGAGCTTCTTTTGCAGGCTTTCCCAAGGCCGGTTTCGTCGCCATCGCGTGCAACAGACGATCAAAGCGTTGCGTAGTTTCGCTAGTCATTTACCGGCAGCCCCAACGCTTGAAGCCGGATTCGCATCGACACGGGCGACACATCGAAATCCCGCGCCAACTGCGCCAACGAACGACCCTGCATGGCTCGGTGCTCAACCCTCGATCTTGGCATAAGAATGTTCGCGGCCATGTTGTTAGCTTGATATTCGTGCTGCCGAGTGAACGGCGCTGGCGGGTTGGTCGCCGGGTCGGGGTCAAATAACCTGTCTGCGTGACTGTGAACCAGCAAATCGCGGTGGAGCAGGAAGTGCGACAACTCATGCGCCGCCGTGAATCTCTGGCGTACGGGGCTTTCGGTTGTATTCACAAAAATAGTGAAATTATCGCCGTCACGCTCAATCTTTCCGGAATAGCCGTCCGGCATTGCGACAGGCCGATAATTAATTCCAAGCGCCCGAATTGCATCCTCGACGCGAACCGGCTCGCCGCGCGACATAAAATGGGAGACAATATCGGCGTGGCTTTTAAGCGGGGTTTCCACCATCTCCACCATCTCCATTTTCTCCACCGCGGAACATTTCCGACAACTGATCTTCCGTCATCGTGGACGGAAGGATTAGATCTCTATTCTCGGGTTTTCCGAGCCATTCCACAACCGCCCTTGTGATCGTGGCTTCTCCGTCTTCCTGAAGGTACTTGCCTACGTACGTCTCAGTCTCGTCTTCGGCGGTCTTCTTGGCGATGAATGTCGCCTGCCGCCAAACGATACTGCCCCAACCAATCGCAGCAAACGCCAAAACTATGGTGAGAACGGCGAGGACGACAGTCACAAGGTCAAGCCGACCTATCTGGGCAGCCATGTGCACAGAATCAACGAAGTCCTGCGACTTTTCTATTAAAGGACAGCTTACCGTCTCATAAAGGCGGATTAGGGGCTTGTCGGGGCACTGAGGCAAAACCTGGTAACCAGCTTGCGCCGACATGCCCGTTTCCTCCCGACTCATATGGTGCGCGATATGCACATTATCCACAACCGGGGGAAGAATGGAACATCGCCGAAACACTAAGGCGAGAATCGGAGTAAATTCATCTCTTCAACATGGAGAGAAAGATGTTTGGAACAGCAAAATGCGGGCATTGCGGCCAAATCGGAACTAAAATCATGCAAATCGAGCCAAACGGAGCGGCCTATAAGCAATCCGCCATATGCTGCAACTCGTGCAATGCTATCCTTGGCGTCACCGGCTACTATGACACTGGGACGCTGCTGAAAAAGGCCGAGAAAGAGCGTGATGAATTGAAGCAAAGAATTGAAGGCATCGAACACGCGATAAATCAAATCGGCTATTTGCTCCAGAGCCGATGACCTGAACGCCTTCAATGTGCCTGTATCCTGCCGCGAGCATCTTCATGTGCTCGGTGGTCTTTGGCGATTCGATTCTGTCCATTAAATCAACGCGCTCCATCTTACATGTTTCAAGGGGATACATCCGATGACCTTCGGATGCATCCCCCTGGAACACACAGAGCATCGCGGACGCGATTGACCTTGGCCTGATTCTTCCTGCATTGACCATGCCGGCCATACGGAGCGAAGAGCGGCATTGTGAAAAAGGACAGCGCGACAGGTTGGATGCTGCTCGGCATCGGCGGAGCGCATATGGACCGGATCGGCCATATATACGGCTCCTATCATGCCGGCGCATCCAATCCCGGACGCCTGACGACAACGGTCGGCGGCGGGACGCTTAATGCATTGCGCACGGCTTGCCTCGCCGGGACCGGTCCTGTCGCATTGATCTCGGCGCGGGGCGGCGACCATGACGGCGCGATCGTCGCTGATACGGTCGAGGCAGCCGGCCTGGGCGACCTTTCCGCGGTGTTTCTCGACCGGCGCACCGCGAGCTATACGGCGATTCTCGACGCGAGCGGCGAGCAGATCGCCGGTCTGGCAGACATGGAGATCTACGAGACCGCCCTGCCCCGGCAACTGCGCCGCAAGGCGCTCCGGGAGGCGATTGCCTCGGCAAACGCCATTCTGGTCGACGCCAATCTGCCCGTTGCGGGGCTGGAGGCCGCCGCCGGCCATGCCACCGGTCCGATCTTCGCCATCGCCATCTCGCCGACCAAGGTGCTGCGCCTGACCGCGATTGCCGCGCGGATCGATACAATCTTCATGAACAGGCGCGAAATGAAGGCCCTGACGAGCGAGGACAGCGACGCCCCGGGTTTGGCCGGATTGGCGGCACTCGGCTTCAACCGCGCAGTCGTCACCGGCGGCGCGGGGCCTGTTCTCGTGCAGGACGCAGGCACACGGCACGAAGTATCTCCGCCCGCGCTTGACGCCGTCGTCGATGTCACAGGCGCGGGTGACGCGCTGGCCGGCGCGACGATCCATTCGCTTCTTCGCGATCCCGGCCTTGCACTCTGCGACGCCGTACGGTTCGGTATCGCGGCGGCGCAAATGACGTTGCGCACGGAAGGGCCGGTGGCGGAGACGCTCAGCGGACCGGAACCGGAAGCGATCCGCGCCGCATGCACAATCCGGGAAATGCAACCAAGCAAGGAAGGCGCAACGTGATCGCCATTCAAATATCGCCCGATGTCGCCGAAGCGCTGGCGGACGGCAACGCGGTCGTCGCCCTGGAATCGACGATCATCACCCACGGCATGCCCTATCCCGACAATCTCGCGATGGCGCGGTCGGTTGAGGCGATCATCCGCGAAAACGGAGCGGTGCCGGCGACGATCGCCGTGATCGACGGAACGCTGCATGTCGGGCTCGACGAGACCCAGGCGGAAAAGCTGGCGCAGGCGCAGGCGCCGCTTAAACTGTCGCGTGCCGACCTCGCCTTCGCCATGGCGCAGCGGCTCACCGGCGGCACGACGGTCGCCGCTACGATGATGGCGGCCCACAAGGCCGGCATAGCCGTCTTCGCGACCGGCGGCATCGGAGGCGTGCATCGCGGTGCGGAAGAGAGTTTCGACATCTCCGCCGATCTCGGCGAACTGGCGCGGACCCCGGTGACGGTCGTCTGCGCGGGCGCCAAGGCGATCCTCGACGTGCCGAAGACGCTGGAAGTGCTGGAGACGCATGGCGTGCCCGTCATCGCCTACCGGCAGGACGACTTCCCGGCCTTCTGGTCGCGCGAATCGGGCCTTGCCGCGCCGCTGAGGCTCGACGATCCGGAGGAAATCGCCGGCTTCATGGCCGCGCGCCGCGAACTCGCGGGTTTCGGCCACGGCGGCGTATTGATCGCCAATCCGGTACCGGAAGCCGACGAGATTCCGGCGGGCGAGATGAACGCGGTGATCGAACAGGCTGTCACGGAAGCCACGAAAGCAGGTGTGGCCGGCAAGGCGGTCACGCCATGGCTGCTCCAGCGCATTCTCGACATCACCGAAGGCAGGAGCCTGAAGACCAATATCGCGCTGGTCGAAAGCAATGCCCGGTTGGCAGCGCGGATCGCCGCCGACTTCGCGGGAAACAGCCGGAAAAAATCCATCGGTTTCATGGTGTGACCGAAAGCACATCGGCGCTGGCCGTGCTCGTCTAGCTTTTCCTCAACGCCGCCGAAAAGAGTGCGGCCCCGCAAAGAGGAAACTCGAGATGAAAACGATCAGTTTCAAGAGCACCGTCGCTGCCGTCGCAACGGCCGCCACGCTGCTGTCCACCGGCATCGTTCCGGTTACCACCGCCAGCGCCGACCCGATCTTCAAGCCGGGCCTGACCGGCAAGATCCAGCCCAAGCTGCCCGGCCCCTGCGCCAATCCGGTTCTCTGCGGCCCCGGCTTCAAGGCCCCGCCTAAAACACCGACCCCGCCGCCCGCGCCGGCACCGTCGTCGGGCTTCAACGCCGGCACGGCAGCCGCCATCGGCCTCGGCATTGTCGCTGGCGCGGCCCTCGTCAGCGCGGCTAACCAGAAGACCGTGATCGTGCAAGAAACCGGCCACGCGAACGCCCACTACAGCTGGTGCTTCGACAAGTACAAGACCTACCGGATGGAGGACAATTCCTTCATGTCCTACTCCGGATACCGCAAACCCTGCATTTCGCCCTACTACTGAGGCGATCCGCTCCGGGGAGGCGCCGGTTCAATGCCCCGCCCGACGTCTCCCGTTCCCGCCCCGGAAGCCGCAAGGCTTCCGGGGTTCCGCTTGACACTGCGGAAAGACGTGCAACCATGGCGCTACCTTTCCCAGCCAACCGGAAACACCGATGGTCTCCTTGAAATCTTTCTCGCTTTTTGCCGCCCTGACGGACGAGCAGGACAAGCGGTTTTCCACGATGGTGCGGACAAATGACTATGGCGAGAACGAACTGGTGCTGGATTTCGAAGACTCCAGCCACAATCTCTTTCTGATTCAATCCGGTCGCGTGCGCGTCATCCTGCGAATCGCGACAGGGCGCGAAGTGATTCTCGGGGAGTTCGCCGATGGCGAATTTTTCGGCGAAATGGCGGCGATCGACAATTCGACGACCCGCTCAGCCAACGTCACGGCGATGACGCGCACGCGCGTTGTCACCGTGCCGCAATCGCTTTTCCTGTCGATTCTGCGCGATTCGCCGGATGTGGCGCTGCAGCTCATGCGCTCGATGGCGATCCTGATCCGCTCGCTGAACACGCGGCTTGCCGAACATGCCTTCCTGCCGGCCAAGTACCGGCTCTATTCCGAGCTGATCCGTCTGTCCAAGCCCCGCAAGGGCCACGACCAACAGCGCATCATCTCGCCCCCGCCCATCCAGCTGGAACTGGCCGAGCGGATCGGCTGCCGCCGCGAGGTAGTCAGCCGCGAGATCGCTAAGATGGAGCGGGAGAATGTCGTCGAGCGTTCACGCGGCGGACTGATCCTTGCCGACATGAACGAACTCAACCGCAGATTGTCGGAAGGCTGGAACGCCGGCGCCGAGTAGCGGAATTTGGGATTCAGTTTCGGCTTTGCTTGTTTGAAACGGGCGATTTGCCCCGTCACCCCACCGCAACCAGAACCGCACCTCCGGCGATCAAGGCGACGCCGCTCCAACCCATGACGGACAGACGTTCGCCGAGGAAAAGCGCGCCGATAATGGCGACAAAAACGACACTCATCTTGTCAACCGGCGCGACCTGCCCGGCCTGGCCCAGTTGCAGCGCGCGGAAATAGCAAATCCATGAAGCGCCAGTCGCCAGACCCGACAGGACAAGGAAGATAATCGTCTTGGAGGAAAGCGATGACAGGCCATGATATTCACCGGTGAACCACAATAGCGGTACGAAGGCCGCGATCACGACGAGGGTACGCAGGAAGGTCGCGAAGTTCGAATTGACATTCTCGACGCCGATCTTCGCGAAGATGGCCGTCATCGCCGCGAAAACGGCCGCTAGCAGCGCCCAGAACTGCCATGAATTCGTATAGGCCTGCATGGCAGGATCCTTTCACATTGTTGCTTCGGGGATCACTCTAGCAGCCAACTGGCGTATTCGGGCAAATGCCCGACAGCCGAAGTCAGGCCCAGACGCGAAAAAGCCCGCTATTCAGCGGGCCTTCTCGTTTCTTCTGATTGGAGGTCAGGAAGATAGGGTAATCAGACGCCGCCGGCTTCGCCCGGCATGGCGGCTTCGGCGGTCATCTGGCCGGTATCGCGCAGGCGCGCTTCTGCCAAAAGGCCGTTGGTGGCGTCGAGGCGCCAGTCGATGACGACTTTCTGACCAGAGCCGAGAGCCGGAACCTTGATGCATTCGGCAACGGCCATTGGGTAATCGTCGACGAAACGGACCTGGATATCCTTGTCGGCCTCGCAGCTTTCGACGGAAGCATAATGCTCGACCGGTCGCGCAGATTGGCGGCAGACCATCATCGAATGATCACATCCAAGTATCAGCATCACAGCAACGATCGGTTCCATTGTTTCTCTCCTTGTCAGGACATGAAACGAACTTACGCTGCGTTTGGTTCCGCCACTGTGCATTGCGTCACAGGAGCGATCAGACAGCTTCGCGCTTGATTTCCGCACAGTTCAGGATACAATGTTACCATGGTAACAACTCAGGCAATTACGCGGACCCAGACCGGCGTCCGCATCGCGACGCCGCTCCTGAAGGTGCTAAAGGGGCTTGCAGAATACGAGGATATGAGCCTCGGCGACCTGCTGGAAGGCATCGTGCTGCATGCTTTCGAGGGCAAGCAGCCGTTCACGGAAGAGACACGCGCGGTCATAGACAAGCTGCGCGACGTCTATGATTGCCGCCTCACCGCCGGCGATGCGCACCGTTTCACGGAGGACGAGCCATGAGAAAGCGTTTCGAGCATGGAATCGTCGTCGACCGGCCGGTCGGCGAAGCTTTTCCGCTGTTCACGCCGAAGGGCGAGGAAGACTGGGTTCCGGGCTGGAAGCCGGATTACTTCCCTGCGGACGGCGACAAGACGCGGAAAGACTTGCTGTTTGCGACCGGCAGCGGCGACGAACGCACATGGTGGACTTGCCTCGAATGGGAGCCGGACCGTCATCATGTCCGTTATCTCAGGCTGACACCCGGCAACCGGGCAGCGTTCGTGGAGGTGAACTGCAAGGCCCGCGGTCCCCGCTCGGCTGATGTTGTGGTCAGCTACGACATGCAGTCGCTCGGTGCGTCCGGCGAGGCCTATCTGGCGAAAATGACGGATGCGGACTTCGCCGCGATGATCGGCGAATGGCCGGGCATGATCGAAAAGGCGGCTACCCGCCTTTAAGACTTCCCTTTTCGAGAGCGCAGGCCCCTACTCCACGTCCTCGACTTCGACGTCACCGCCATGAACGCGATGGGCGAGCGCGGCTTCCATGAATTCGTCGAGATCGCCATCGAGCACATCGGACGGCGACGTGGATTCGACGCCGGTACGCAGATCCTTCACGAGCTGGTAGGGCTGCAGGACGTAGGACCGGATCTGGTGGCCCCAGCCGATCTCCGTCTTGGTCGCCTCCGTGGCATTGGCTTCGGCCTCGCGCTTTTTCAGCTCTTCCTCATAGAGGCGGGCCCGCAGCATGTCCCATGCCCTCGCCCGGTTCTTGTGCTGTGAGCGTTCGGCCTGACACTGCACGACGATACCGGTCGGATTGTGCGTGATACGCACCGCCGAGTCCGTCGTGTTGACGTGCTGGCCGCCCGCGCCGGATGCGCGATAAGTGTCAATGCGGCAGTCGCTCTCCGCGATCTCGATGTCGATCGAATCGTCGATGACCGGATAGACCCAGGCCGAGGCAAAGGAGGTATGGCGGCGCGCGTTGGAATCGTAAGGCGAGATGCGCACCAGACGGTGCACGCCCGATTCCGTCTTCATCCACCCATAGGCGTTGTGGCCCTTGACCTGAATGGTCGCCGACTTGATGCCCGCCTCTTCTCCGGCCTGGACTTCCATCACCTCCACCTTGAAGCCGCGGCGCTCCGCCCAGCGCGTATACATGCGCAGCAGCATCGACGCCCAGTCCTGGCTCTCGGTACCGCCGGCGCCGGAGTGGATTTCCATGAAGGTGTCGTTGGAATCGGCCTCGCCAGACAGCAGCGCTTCTACGGAGCGTTTGTCGATCGCTTCCTGGATGTCGCGAATCGCCTTCTCCGCGTCGGCGATGGTTTCCTGGTCGTCTTCCTCCTCGCCCATGGCGATGAGTTCGACACTGTCTTCCAGCGTTTGGTCGAAACCTCTGATGGCGCCGATCATGTCTTCCAGGCGCTGACGCTCCTGCATGAGCTTCTGCGCCTCTTCGGCATTATTCCAGAGGTCGGGATCCTCGGCGCGAGAATTCAGATATTCCAGGCGTTTAACGGACTCATCCCAGTCAAAGATGCCTCCTCAGCAGGCTTATGGCCTGCTTGATGTCGTCGACGAGCGTCGCGGTTTCGGCGCGCATTTTCTGTCCCTCGGATTCGTGAAAATGTCTTCAGGCGCCGGGTTTTAGGCACCCGGCGCCGATGTGTAAAGAGCCGGCGGCAAGATCAGAAGAGACCGCCCTGCCCTGTCTGGATGGCTTCCTGGGCGCGCGGCGAGATCTTGCGCTGTTCCTCGATTTGGACGGCCACTGTCTCGATGCCGATGACCTGATAGGTATCGGCCGGGCCGGTGCCAGGCTTGAAGGCTTCGAGGATGGTGTCGGGACCGCCCTGGGAGCGCATGCCCGTCTTGCGGTCGATCTCGACGACATTCATGCCTTCGGGCAGGCGGAAATCGGCAATGGGCACGTCTTTCAACGCCTGGGTGAGAAACTCCTTGACGACAGGCGCCGCCAGACCGCCGCCGGTCGCGCCATGGCCCATCGGTTTGGGTGTGTCAAAGCCGATATAGACGCCGGTGACGAGGTTGGGCGTGAAACCCATGAACCAGGCATCCTTTTCCTCATTGGTCGTGCCGGTCTTGCCGGCGAGCGGGCGGCCGAGATCGCGCATGATGGTCGCGGTTCCGCGCTGGACGACGCCTTCCATCATGGAGGTGATCTGGTAGGCGGTCATCGGATCGAGCACCTGATCGCGATTGTCGATCAGGGTCGGCTCTTCCTGCCCGGCCCAGCGTTCGGCATTGCAGCCCTCGCAGACACGCTGGTCGTGCTTGTAGACCGTGCGCCCATAACGGTCCTGGATACGGTCGATCAGGGAAGGTTCGATGGAGCGGCCGCCATTGGCCATCACCGAATAGGCCGACACCATGCGCAGCACGGTCGTCTCGCCGGAACCGAGCGCCATGGAGAGCAACGGCGGCATATCGTCATAGACGCCGAACCGCTCGGCATATTCGGCGACCAGCTGCATGCCCATGTCCTTGGCGAGCCGGACCGTCATCAGGTTACGCGACCGCTCGATGCCGAGGCGCAGCGTGGACGGGCCGGCAAAGCCGCCGCCATAGTTCTTCGGCTGCCAGACCTCGCCGCCCGAGACAAGCTGGATCGGCGCGTCGAGCACCACCGAGGCCGGCGTGTATCCATTGTCGAGCGCGGCCGCGTAGACGAAGGGCTTGAACGCCGAACCGGGCTGGCGATAGGCCTGCGTCGCGCGATTGAACTGCGACTGGTTGTAGGAGAAGCCGCCGACCATGGCGAGCACACGACCCGTGTTCGGATCCATTGACACCAGCGCGCCGGAGATCTTCGGCACCTGCTGGAGCTCCCAATCATCGCCAGTCTTCTCGACATAGACGACGTCTCCGACTTTCAGGACGTCGCCGATGCCTTTGACCTTCTTGCGCTCGCCATCGATATTCGTGGTCTTGATCCAGTCCAGGTCCGCCGCGGCGAGTTTGATGGTGTCACGCTCGGGAGCGACCTCGCCGGAAACCTGTCGATCGGGACGCAGCCCGATTCTGGCGCCGTCATCGCCGACGCTAAGAACCACGCCGAGTTTCCATTCCGGGACGTCGTTCAGCCCCTCGACGCCGGCAAGCGGCTCGCCCCAGTCTCCCGACACATCGATGGTCGTGACCGGGCCACGATAGCCGTCATTCTCGCGGTCATATTTGATAAGCCCGTGCTGGAGCGCCTTGCGCGCCATGACTTGCAGCTTCGGATCGAGGGTCGTGCGAACCGAAAGGCCGCCCTCGTAAAGCGCGTCATTGCCGTAACGCTCGACAATCTGCTTGCGCACTTCCTCAGTGAAATATTCGGATGCGAATACCGTGTCGCCGGAGCGGCGGTAATTGACGCCGAGCCCCTGCTGCTTGGCGGCGGCAGCCTCCTCCTCGGTGACGTAGCCGTTCTCGGTCATCCGGTCGATGATCCAGTTTCGCCGTTCGGTAGCCGCTTCCGTGTCGTTGAACGGATCGTAGTTCGACGGCGCCTTGGGCAACGCCGCGAGATAGGCGGCTTCCTGCAGGTTCAGTTCGTTGACGGACTTGCCGAAATAGGTGAGCGCCGCGCTGGCAAGACCGTAAGATCCCTTGCCGAAGAAAATTTCGTTCAGATAGAGCTCGAGAATTCGGTCCTTGGAATAGGCCTGCTCGATGCGGAAGGACAGCACGGCTTCCTTGATCTTGCGGTCGATCGACCGCTCATTGGTCAAAAGGAAGTTTTTGGCGACCTGCTGGGTGATCGTCGACGCGCCAACGAGGCGTCTGTCGCTTCCCGATGCGATGTTCTCCAGATTGGTGATGACAGCGCGCGTCAGCGCGAAAAAATCGACGCCGTGATGCTGGTAGAAATTCTTGTCTTCGGCCGAGATGAAAGCCGCCTTGACGCGGTCCGGAACGGCCTGGATGGGAATATAGAGGCGCCGCTCGCGCGCAAACTCACCCATCAGCTGGCCATCGGAGGAGTGGATCCGGGTCATCACGGGCGGCTCGTAGTTGGCCAGCACCTCGTAGTCGGGCAAGTCGTTGGTCAGATCGCCGATATAGATGATGACGCCGGCGGCCACCAGCAGGGCCATAACCGTTCCGATTCCGAAGAAATATCCAAGAATTCGAAGCATCTGCTCTCTTTCAGTCGCACCCGGCGATCCGTTGAAGGCCGGGGATTCGGACAGGCGCTAAAGCTACTAGAGTCGCGCCAAGCTTGAAACCAGCCATTCTACCGAAATTGGACGGGACCATGGCACGGCGGGAAAAAAGCGTGTCTTTCCAGCAACACAGGAACGATCGCGCCTATTGACCGGCGGCAACGCTCGACTCGATATCGCGCGACGACAGCGCCGCGAATTTCTCAATAGCATTGGCGAGACGATCGGCAAGACCGTTCTGCCACTCCTTCTGATTGAGCAGATGCTCGTCGTCCTTGTTGGACAGATAACCGAGTTCGATCAGGACGGAAGGAACGTCCGGCGCCTTGAGAACGCGGAATCCCGCATAGCGGTGCGGGTTCTTGATCAGCCGGGCAAAGCCCTTCATGTCCGATATGGCAAGACGCGCAAACTGGACCGAAAAACCAAGCGTCTCGCGGCGCGCCAGATCGACGAGGATATCGGACACGCCCTCGAACTCCTCGGTATTTTCGACCCCGGCGACAGAATCGGCCAGGTTCTCGTTGGCCGCGACGGCTGCGGCGACCTCGTCGGAAGCCTTCTCGGAAATCGTATAGACGGTCGCGCCGCGCACGCCGTGCTGGCGCAGTGAATCCGCGTGGACGGAAATGAACAGATCGGCCTGGTGTTCGCGGGCGAAGACCGTGCGGTCGGACAGCGAGACGAAAACGTCGCTGTCACGGGTCATGAAGACCTGCGCGCCGTCGTAACGCGAAAGCCGGTCGCGTAGCGTGCGGGCGAATTCCAGCACGACATCCTTCTCCAGCGTGCCGCGAACTCCCTTGGCGCCGTTGTCGATGCCGCCATGGCCCGGATCGATGATGATGGTGAAAGGCCGGTCGTCCTGCCGCACCGAACCCAGCCTGTCGCGTTTTTCGACGCTATTGACCACCGCGCCGGTGGTGAGCGAGCGATCCATCGCATCGGCGAATTCATCCGCCCCCGCGGCGACGAGATCGATCACGACGTTGTGACGGCTCGTTTCCCGGTCCGGCCGGGACTCGATGCTCGCGATCTTGAACGGATGTCGGGTGCGGAAGATGAGCCTTGAATGGTTTCCGCCCATGTCACCATAGCGAAGCCCCGAGACAAGCCCGGACGTGTTAACCGCCTCGGCATCAAAACCGTAGCCGATCTTGTTGAAATCGAGGACCAGTCGCCATGGCCGGTCGAGCAGCCGGTGCGAAACCTCGACCGGCTTGTCAAACTCGATGACGATGCGCGTGACAGCCTCGTCACCGGCAACACGCATGTCGAGCGCGATCGGCGCGCTTTCGGCGGACGCAGCGAGCGGGGCGAGCAAAAACAGGACGAACGCCAGCGCGGCAGCAGCGAAACGCCGCGCCGTTCCGGATGAATATCCATGTCCGATTTGCTGAGCCATCGCCTCCCCGATACCGAAACGCCGTCGCCGTCTATCGATCAAGTTGCCTGTGTGGATAAGCCAACATGGTTAACCGGTTCTTTACCCGCATGGCGGAAGTCAAGCATCATCAGGCCCCAAGATCATGTCACGCAAAATTAAAACGCTTGCAGCGCGTTTAGCAAAATTCTAAATTGGAAACGCAGTGGAGCGTCAATCCGCACCCTGACACTTAAAAGGTTTCGCCTGCCAGTGCGGTTGTAAACTGGCGGCATCATCCAACGGGTTCCGGTTATAGCGAGCCCGGCTCTCGAGTAGAGCAAATGAACCGGCTCCATGCATGGAGCCCTAATGAAGTCGTTTTGTTGGCCCTTTAATTCATGGCGTTTTTTTCGACCAGAGCAGACAGAGAACCGCGGCAAAGACGAGAGATACCCTTTCTCGCCGCGATGTCGATGGCGCCGGCAGAACATACAATGAGCAGCTCAACACCGCCGGCAAGACGCCGCGCGGCGCGCCACCGGTTGCAACCTCCGGGTGAATGCGCGGCTGCCGGATCAAGAATCAATGTCAAACAAAATGCTGATAGACGCCTCCCATCGGGAGGAGACCCGGGTAGTTGTAGTCAAAGGTAATCGCCTAGAAGACTTCGATTTCGAATCAGAACACAAGAAGCAGATCCGCGGAAACATCTACCTCGCCAAGGTAACCCGCGTCGAACCTTCGCTTCAGGCCGCTTTCGTCGACTATGGCGGCAATCGCCACGGCTTCCTCGCCTTCAGCGAAATCCATCCCGACTACTACCAGATCCCGCTGGCGGACCGTCAGGCTCTGCTGGCGGAAGAAGCGCGTCTTGCTGAACAGGAACAGGAAGACGATGACAACGACAGTGACGGCGACAGCCGCTCGTCTTCGTCTTCTTCTTCATCGCGGCGCAAACGCGGCGGACGCCGCAACCGATCCAACCGGCGCGACAAGCCGCGGGTCGCCGCAGTCCCGGACGCCGAACCCGTCGCCATGGATGCGATCCTTGCCGCTTGGGAAGAAGCCCAGGCCAATAAGGCGGAAACCGATGATATATCCGCCGATGAAGGCGACGATACGCCTGAAACGATGGCTGCGCGCGCGGTCGACGACGGCAATGTGATTTCCGAGGATCCGGAAGCGGACGAAGATGACGACGACGCCGAGACGGCATCCGACGACAGCGATGACGGCGACGAGCAGGACGGCCGCGACGACAATCGCCGCGGACACGGACGCAACCGTCGCCGGGGCCGTCGCAACACCCGGGGCCGTCGCAACGACAGCGCCGACAATGACGACGACTCGGACGACGACGGCGACGACAGCGATGACGACGAAATCGATACGGTCGGCTCCGAAGACGCGATGGACGAGGCGCGGCCGCGCCAGCGCACCCTGCGCAAGCAGTACAAGATCCAGGAAGTCATCAAGCGCCGCCAGATCATTCTGGTTCAGGTCGTCAAGGAAGAGCGCGGCAACAAAGGCGCGGCGCTGACCACCTATCTGTCGCTCGCCGGCCGCTATTCCGTACTGATGCCGAATACAGCGCGCGGCGGCGGCATTTCGCGCAAGATCACCAACGCGACCGACCGCAAGCGGCTCAAGGACGTGGTCAAGGATCTCCAGGTGCCGCAGGGCATGGGCGTCATCCTGCGCACGGCCGGCGCCAATCGCACCAAGCCTGAAATCAAGCGCGACTACGAATATCTGATGCGTATGTGGGACAGCGTCCGTGAACTGACGCTGGCCTCGACTGCGCCGTCGCTGGTCTATGAGGAAGGCAGCCTGATCAAGCGGTCAATCCGCGACCTCTACAACAAGGATATCAGCGAAATCCTTGTCGCCGGCGAGAACGGCTATCGCGAGGCGAAGGACTTCATGCGCATGCTGATGCCGAGCCACGCCAAGATGGTGCAGCCATGGCGCGAATCGCAGCCGATCTTCGCCAAGACGGGGATGGAGGCTCAGCTGGACGCCCTGATCCAGCCAAGCGTCCGCCTGAAATCCGGCGGCTACATCATCATCAACCAGACCGAGGCGCTCGTCGCCATCGACGTCAACTCCGGCAAGTCGACCCGTGAACACTCCATCGAGGATACGGCGCTGCAGACGAACCTGGAAGCGGCCGAGGAAGTGGCGCGGCAATTGCGCCTGCGCGACCTCGCCGGCCTGATCGTCATCGACTTCATCGACATGGAGGAAAACCGCAACAACCGTGCGGTGGAGAAGAAGCTCAAGGAGTGCCTGAAGAACGACCGCGCCCGCATCCAGGTCGGCCGTATCTCGCATTTCGGCCTTATGGAGATGAGCCGCCAGCGCATGCGCGCCAGCGTACTGGAAAGCACCATGCAGCCCTGCCCGCATTGCGGCGGCGCCGGTCATATCCGTTCGCAGCAATCGGTGGCGCTGCACGTCATCCGGTCGCTGGAAGACTATCTGATGCGCAACGGCAAGCACCACATCACCGTGCGCACCGACGCCGACACGGCGCTTTATATCCTCAACCACAAGCGTGAGACGCTGACCGAGATGGAAGGCCGCTTCGGCCTGCATATCGAGATCGTCTCCGATCCTATGATCGGGTCTGAGTTGTATGCTTTCGACAAAGGCGAGATCTCCGACCTTCCTCGCGTCGAGCCTATCCGTCCGGACTACAGCGATTTCGATGACGATGACGACATCGTAGAAGAGATCGACCAGGAAGAAGAAGAGATCGGCAGCGCCGTCCCGTCCGAGGAGGACGAGGAAGACGACGACCGTCGCTCCAAGAAGCGCCGCAAGCGCCGGCGTCGCGGCAAGGGCCGTGACGAGGATCGCGACGAAAGCGACAGCCAGGATACTTCCGAAGCCTCCGACGAGAACGAGGATGACCGGGACGAAAGCCGCGGCGGAAAGCGCAAGCGTCGGCGTTCGCGCGGACGTCGTGGCGGCCGCGATCGCCGTCCGTTCCGCCTGCCGGACGCCGAACCGGTGGGTCCGCTTGCCGATATGATCGTGGCCGAGGCCGCCGAACAGGAAGCCGAAAACCGCCGCAAGGCGGAGGAAGCCGCAAAAGCCGCCGAGGAACAGGCCGCAGCTGAACAGGCCGCGCAGGCAGATACACTCAAGGCAGCCGAAGTGTCTGCCGAACAGGCACCAGTAGCGGAAGAGCCTGTCGCGGAAACTGCTGCAAGCGAGGACGCGCCAAAGGAAGCAGCCGTCGCCAACGACAATGCCGCAGAAGCGGAAGCAGCCGTGCCGGACGAAAAACCGTCGCGCCGGCGCGCAACCGCCGATACGCTCAATCTCGATGCCGAACCGGTTGTCACCTCGGAGGGCACAGCCAACGAGGAAAAGCCGAAGCGCACCGGTTGGTGGTCCCGCAAGGGCTTCTTCTAAGCCGTTCGGCGCGCATGGCGGTCATGGCAATACCACTTGCCAGCCGTCTTCAGGCCGAACCAGACTGTACGAGTGCTGAAAACACGCTCTTGCCGCGCATCTCGCCGGCAAGGGCGTTTTTTCTACGGCTTCGCGAATGCGATCAGTATTCTCTGGGTCTATACGCGGGATAGCTTCGGCCGCTCGGTGACTGGGCAGAAGCGCAATCGCTTCATCAAGGCGGACAAGACCGGGCACAATCTGAAAACAGGGTCAAACTTCCGGAGATGTCGCGGCGGCAATTTAACCCTTCAGCCAAGCCTCCATACGGTCGAGCGAGCGGGCGATCGTGTCGGTCGAACCGGCATAGGAGAAGCGCATGAAGCGTTCGGCGTTGACGGGGTCGAAGTCGAGCCCTGGCGCCGCGGCGACATGGATCTCCTGCAGCATGCGCCTTGCGAATTCCATGGAATCATTGGTGTGGGCGCTGACGTCGCACCAGGCGTAAAACGCCCCGTCCGGTGGCGCGGCGAATGTGATGCCCATCGACGGCAGCCGCTCGAGCAGCAGCGCGCGGTTGGCGCGATAGCCGTCCTTGATTGCCTCCAGTTCTTCCCCGCATCCGAACGCCGCCGGAGCGGCGATCTGCGACAGGTCGGGCGCGGAAATGTAGAGGCTCTGGGAAAGACGCTCGACCGGTCGGACCATGTCTTCCGGCAGCACCATCCATCCAATACGCCAGCCGGTCATACAGTAGTATTTGGAAAAGGAATTGATGACGATCACGTCGTCGGAATGCGACAGCGCCGTCCGGTCGTCGCCGGTGTAGCGCAGGCCGTGATAGATTTCGTCGGAGATAAAGGCGATGCCCTCGTTGCGGCAAAAATCCATCATGGCGGCCATATGGTCGCGGTCGGTGACGGCGCCTGTCGGATTGGCCGGGCTGGCGATCAGAAGGACATTTATCGGCCTTTCGCGATGCGCAGCCTCCAGTGCTTCTACGGTCAACATATGGCTCTCGGCCGAGTCGGTCTGGATTTCGACGGGTTCCAGCGACAAGGCTTTGATAATGTTTCGATAGGCGGGATAGCCGGGTGCTGTTATGGCAACCCGGTCGCCCGGATCGGTCACCGCAAGAAAGGCCAGCGAGAAGCCGGCCGACGATCCGGTGGTCACGGCGATCCGTTCGGCCGGAACCTCGACGCCATAACGATCGCCATAATGGCGTGAGATGGCGCGGCGCGTCTCCATTCGGCCGAGCGCGTCTGTATAGCCGAGCTTCGCGTCGCGCAGCGCCGTGGCAGCCATATCCAGCACGCCCTTCGGCGCGGAATGGGACGGCTGACCGACAGCGAGCGACAGCACGTCATGGCCGGCCTGGACCAGCGCGTTCTGTTCGCGCAGCACATCCATGGCGTGAAATGGCTCAACCGCTCCGCGCGCCGACAATCTTCTCATTAAGGCTTGCTCCCGACATCTGCCCGCCATCACGTTCCGGTGTGCGAGCCTTGATTTCGCTATGATTGGCGGGCAAATCGCGTTAGCCCACCTGACTGTAAGCGCTGTAAAAGCACGAACGATGGAGTTTTGCCAATTGGCGAGAATGATCGCGACGTGGATAGCGGCGACTGCATTGCTGTTTGCCGCCATATCAGGCGCGACGGCCCAAAGCCGGGGCCCGATCGTGCGCGATGCGGAGATCGAGAAACTCCTGCTCGACTATGCGACGCCGCTCCTGAAGGCAGCGGGCGTGCGCGCTAACCGCACCGAGGTGGTGCTGCTCAATTCCCCGGCGTTCAACGCCTTCGTTTCCGGACGCAAGATCTTCATCAATACCGGAACCATCGTTCAGGCAGAGTCGCCCAACGAGGTGATCGGCGTGCTCGCCCATGAGATCGGCCATCTCGCGGGAGGCCATCAGGACAGGCTGCGCCAGCAGATTGATCGCGCCCAGGCGATCCAGATCGCCACGATGGTTCTGGGCGCCGGAGCGGCGATCGCGGCCGGTGCGAGCGGAAATCGTGCCGGCGTCGGCGCCGGAAGCGGGCTAATGATGGGCGGCGCCGAGGCGGCGAAACGCGGCTTGCTTTCCTATCAGCGCGGCGAGGAAACGAATGCCGACCGCGCGGCAGTCACCTATCTGGAAAAGACCGGTCAATCCCCCAAGGGCCTGCTGACGACGTTCAAACTTATGGATCGCAGCATCTCGCTGATCAGCGACCGTATCGATCCATACAGGATCAGCCATCCCCTGCCCCGCGATCGTATTTCCGCGCTGGAGTCGATTGCCCGCAAGAGTCCCTATTTCGACAAAAAGGATCCGCCCGCCCTGCAGACACGCCACGACATGGCGCGCGCCAAGATCATCGCCTATTCCGACGGCCCGTCGGCGGCGGAAAGCTTCGCGGCAAAGACCAAGAGCAGCAAAGCCGCGCTCTATGCTCGGACCATCGCGCAATTCCTCTATCGCTCGCCCCGCTCGGCGCTGCCGATGATCGACAAAATGATCGCATCCGACCCATCCAACCCCTATCTTTATGAGATGAAAGGGGAAATCCAACTCAAGGCCGGCAACGCGAGGGGCGCTGCGGAGGCGTTCACCCAGGCATCGCGGCTGGACAAGACCGGGTCCAGCCTGCTGCAAACCGGCCTCGGACACGCTCTTGTGCTCCAGGGCGACAAGCAAAGCCTTCAACGCGCCGTGGGCGAACTGGAAGTGGCGCTGTCGCTCGATCCGGAGAACGCGGAGGGCTACCGCTTTCTCGCCATGGCCTATGGGCGGCTGGGCGACACGGGTAGCGCCGATCTCGCGACAGCGGAGCAGCATTTTTACACCGGCCGCTACAAGGAGGCGAAGGTATTCGCGGCGCGCGCGAAACGGCGTTTTCCGCAGAATTCGCCGCAGTGGCTTCGCGCCGACGATATTCAACGCTTTGAAATTCCGAGAAGCCGTCGCTAGATCGACGGAATTACGAGAGGATTGCTCATGCCGAGCCTGGACTGGAAACTGATCGCCCCCGCCGCCGTCGTCGCTATTGGCGGACTGGCCTTCGCCACCTATTTCGCCGCCCAGCCCGCGGCAGAACAGCCGCAGGTGGAAGCGGTGGTCGAAGTCGCCGAAGCGCAGCCCGCACTGGACAAGGCGCAGATCAACGCCGCGATCCGCGAATATCTACTGGAAAATCCCGAAGTCATGCTCGAGGTGCAGGACGCCCTGCAGGAAAAGCAACTTGCCGCTCAACGCGAAGACCAGGCCAAGGCCATCGAGGACCAGAAAACCGCCATCTTCGACAGCATGGCCGATCCCGTGCTCGGCAATGCCGACGGGTCGGCAACAGTGGTGGAATTCTTCGACTACAATTGCGGCTTCTGCAAACGCGCCATGGCCGACATGGTGTCGATGATGGAGAGCGATTCCGAGCTTAAATTCGTGCTCAAGGAATTCCCGATCCTCGGTCCGGATTCCGAAGCCGCCCATCACGTGGCTCTCGCCTTCCACGATCTCTATCCGGAGCAATATCCGCAGTTCCACCTGCGCCTGCTCGGCTTCGACGGACGTGCGAGCGACGAATCTGCCATGCGCATCGCCACCGAGCTTGGCGGCGACGAGGCCGAAATCCGCGCCCGCATGGAGGACCCGAGTATCGGCGAGCGCATCCGCGCCACCTACGCGCTGGCCAACGAACTCGGCATCAGCGGCACACCTGCCTATGTGGTCGGCGACGAGGTCGTTTCCGGCGCGCTCGGCGAAAGCGTTCTGGCGACGAAGGTTGCCAATGTGCGCGAATGCGGTTCGACGGTCTGTTAGGCCCGTCGAAACCGTAAACGCAGGTTTTTACGACAGAATCATGTGCGAACAGGGGCTTGAGCCGGCGAAAACCGGCTTTTCCCCTTGCCCGCGCGCGCCGCAGCCTCTACCGAAGCGCGACGGCTAATCCGCGACAAAACGTAACGGCGAATGCGCGATGACAGATCGCATCCTCATCCTCAACGGTCCCAACCTGAACCTGCTCGGCACGCGCGAGCCGGAGACCTATGGGACGACGACGCTGAGCGATGTGAATGCCGCATGCGAGCGTCTTGGTGCGGAACTCGGCTTCGAGGTTTCGACCTTCCAGTCGAACCATGAGGGCGAACTGGTCGACAAATTGCAGGAGGCCGGCCGGGACGGGGTCGGTGTCGTGTTCAATCCGGGCGCCTATTCGCATACGTCGATCGCCTTGCGCGACGCAATCGAGGGCGCCCGCACGCTGGTCGTGGAAGTGCATATCTCCAACATCCACGCACGTGAGCGGTTTCGCCACCATTCCTATGTCACCGCAGTCGCCAAGGGTATGATCTGCGGCCTGGGAACGGAAGGCTATCTGCTTGCGATCCGCGCGCTGGCCGTCCATATGAAACGCTGACGGGAAGAAGGGCAATAACATGGGTGAACGCAAGCCGGCGATTGATACGGACCTGGTGAAGGATCTCGCGGCCATATTGACCGAGACTGATCTCACCGAAATCGAAATCGAACAGGGCGAATTGCGCATCCGCGTCTCTCGCGAACTGATGGCTCCGTCCTACGTTCAGGCAACCGCGCCTGCATCCATGCCGGCCCCCGCGCCGTCGGCTCAGCCCGCCGCCGCTGCAGAGACCCCGTCGGACGCGCCGGCGAAACGTTCGGGCGACGAAGTCCCCTCGCCGATGGTTGGCACTGCCTATCTGGCTCCGGCGCCCGGCGCCGCCGCCTTTATCGAGGTGGGGCAGACCGTCAAGGAAGGCCAGACGCTGCTGATCATCGAAGCCATGAAGACGATGAACCAGATCCCGGCGCCGCGCGCCGGCAAGGTGGTCGAGATCCTCGTGGAGGATTCCCAGCCAGTGGAATTCGGCCAGCCGCTCGTAGTCATCGCGTAGGCGCGGCCCGGCATGTTCAACAAAGTCCTCATCGCCAATCGCGGAGAAATCGCCCTCCGGGTACTGCGCGCCTGCAAGGAACTCGGCATCGCCACGGTGGCGGTCCATTCCACCGCAGACGAATCGGCCATGCATGTGAAGCTCGCCGACGAGAGCGTCTGCATCGGCCCGCCACCCTCCCGCGACAGCTATCTCAACATCCACCAGATTGTCGCCGCCTGTGAGATCACCGGCGCGGATGCCGTGCATCCGGGCTATGGCTTCCTGTCGGAAAACGCCAAATTCGCCGAGATCCTCGAAGCGCACAACATCACCTTCATTGGCCCGACCGCCGAACACATCCATACGATGGGCGACAAGATCGAGGCCAAGCGCACAGCGGCCCGGCTCGGTATCCCGGTCGTCCCCGGCTCGGAAGGCGGCGTATCCGACGAGCGGGAAGCCAAGCGTATCGCGGCCGACATCGGGTATCCGGTCATCATCAAGGCGACCGCCGGCGGCGGCGGACGCGGCATGAAGGTCGCGCGCTCGGAAGCGGACCTCGTCGTCGCGCTGCAGACCGCGCGCTCGGAAGCGGGCGCCGCCTTCGGCAATGACGAGGTCTATATCGAGAAATTCCTCGGAAAGCCCCGCCATATCGAGGTGCAGGTGGTCGGCGACGGCAAGGGCGCCGGCATCCATCTTGGCGAACGGGACTGCTCGCTGCAGCGCCGCCACCAGAAGGTCTGGGAAGAAGCCAACTCGCCCGCGCTCAATGCAAGGCAGCGCAACGAGATCGGCGAGATTTGCGCCAATGCGATCGCCGAGATGGGCTATCGCGGCGCGGGCACGATCGAGTTCCTCTACGAGAATGGCGAATTCTATTTCATCGAGATGAACACGCGCCTGCAGGTGGAACACCCTGTCACCGAGGCGATCACCGGCATCGACCTCGTACACGAGCAACTGCGCGTGGCAGCCCAGGCGGGCCTGTCTGTGCGCCAGAGCGATATCACCTTCGAGGGCCATGCCATCGAATGCCGCATCAATGCGGAGGATCCCCGGACCTTCATGCCCTCGCCCGGCACGATCACGCACTATCATACGCCCGGCGGCCTGGGCGTGCGCGTCGATTCAGGCGTCTATGCTGGCTACAAGATTCCGCCCTATTACGACAGCTTGATCGGCAAGCTGATCGTGCATGGACGCAACCGGGTGGAGTGCATGATGCGGCTCAGGCGCTGCCTTGATGAGTTCGTCGTCGACGGCATCAAGTCGACTCTGCCGCTGTTCCAGGACCTCGTACAGAACCACGACATCGCGAATGGTGATTACGATATCCATTGGCTCGAGAAATATCTTGCGGCGACTGACGCCCACTAACGGGCGGCTGACCGGAATGCCAGCGTCATGACGCGCAGCGCCGATGAGGCGCGCAAGCGCGGATTGACGCCGCAAATCCTGCTGCGCGCCTATGCGGCGGGCATTTTCCCAATGGCCGATGACGCGCACGACCCTGAAATCTTCTGGGTGCAGCCCGAACAGCGTGGCATCATCCCGCTAGACGCCTTCCACGTGCCCAAGAGCCTGTCGAAGAAAATCCGTCAGAAGCCTTTCGATATCCGGTTCAACACAGCCTTCAGGGCGGTAATCGCCGCCTGCGCCGAGGCGACGCCGGATCGCGAGCGCACCTGGATCAACCGCACAATCCGCGAACTTTACGTCCAGTTGCACGAGATGGGGAACGCCCATTCGGTAGAGGCCTGGGACGACGACCAGCTCGTCGGCGGACTATATGGTGTCACGCTTGGGCGCGCCTTTTTCGGCGAAAGCATGTTCTCGCGCAAAACCGACGCCTCGAAGATCTGCCTCGTCTATCTGGTCGAGCGGCTGCGGCAACGTGGCTTCGTTCTGCTCGACACGCAGTTCACCACCGAGCACCTGAAGCGCTTCGGCGCTATCGACGTGCCGCAGGAGGATTACGAAGGATTGCTGGCCGACGCGCTCGTCGGCGAGGTCGAGTTCAACTGATCCGCAAAGTTGACGCGAAGAGATGTTCGGACGACACTGACGCGGGGAGCCCGCGATGTCGAGCCAGCCTTACCGCCTTTACTACGATCGCATGACCAGCGCATTCGTGCCGCATGTCATGCTGGAGGAAATGGGTGTCGATTACGAGCTTGTCCACATCGACACGGGCGTCGATGCGCACGAGACCGAAGAGTTCAGGGCCATCAACCCCAACATGCTGATCCCGACCCTCGGCTTGCCCGACGGGCGGACGTTTGGCGAGAACGGCGCGCAACTGGTCATGCTTGGCGACCTGCATCCGGAGTCGGGCATGGTCCCACGCATCGGCGACGAGGACCGGCCCGCCTTCCTGCAATGGCTGTTCGCCATCGCCACCACCGGCCACACCACGATTCGCCGTTATTCCTACCCCGAAGAATACTCGACACGATACGACGCGCAGGACAGCGTCAGCGAAGCCGCATATCGCCAGTTGACGCGCTTCTATTCCGTCCTGGACGGCGTGATATCGGGCGAGCCATGGTTCCTGCCGCGCGGCTTCGGGCCGCTCGACATATACACGATCCTTATCCTGATCCCTTTCGAGGGCGACGCCCTGGCGGACATACTCGACACGCGGCCGTCGCTGGCTCGGTTGCATGCGGCGACGCATGCGCGCCCGACCGTGGAACGACTGTGGAATTTTTATTTCGGCGCAGACGCCTGAGCGTCAGTTGACGCCGGCGCTCTTGTCCGGCGGCGGCACGTTCGAGTTCTGCTTGCAGCTCTTCAGCCAAACGTCATAGACGGCATGTTCCACGGCATTCAGGCCGGGACTGTCGGCATACATCCAGCCGGTGAAGATGCGGCGGATCTTGCGGTCCAGCGTGATCTCGTCCACCTCGACGAAGGAGTCGGACCCCGGCGCCTCGTTGTCGGAGCGCGAATAGCAGACGCGCGGTGTAACCTGCAGCGCGCCGAACTGCACCGTTTCATCGATATAGACGTCGAAGGTGATGATGCGGCCGGTGATCTTGTCGATGCCCGAGAATTCCGCAACCGGGTTCTGCGCGCGTTCCGCCCGAGCGGGAACCACCGCCAAAGCCACGGTCAAAACCGCCGATCCTGCCAAAGCTGTGAGAAATGCGCGCATCATGATCCCGAATTCGTCCCGGTTCCGTCCTAGCTTGGAATCACTAGACCCAATCTGTGGCAGAACCGCGATGAAATTGCGACCCGTGAACCCAAATCCGGCCTATTCGCCGGGGGTCCACGCATCGTAATCGCCAGTGACGACCGGACGGTTTTCCGGCGTGTACATGGAGCCATGCGGACGATAGGCGCCGACTGAGCCTGTCAGATTGGGCTTGTGTGGCTTTTGCCATTCGCGCGGCTTGTAGTCTTCCTTTGTCGGCGGCGTGTCGACGCGATGATGCATCCACCCATGCCAGCCGGGCGGAATCGAAGACGCCTCGGAATAGCCGTTGTAGATCACCCAGCGTCGCGTGCGGCCTTCCGCATCCTTGCCACCCTGGTAGTAGACATTGCCGAACTCGTCTTCGCCTACGCGCTCGCCCTTGCGCCACGTGTAGAACTGCGTGTTGAACGTCTGGCCGTTCCACCAGGTGAAGAAGCGGGTGAGGAATTTCATCATCGTGATCTGTTCCGGCGCGGGTTCTCGCTTCCCCGCTTATGGCGCTGCAAATGGACGAATGCAAGGGCGCAGCGGTGCGCAATCACCCGAGTTTCTTCTTGAATCCCACATGGGACTTCACGAAGCCGAGCCGCTCGTAGAACCGGTGGGCGTCAGTGCGAACGGCGTTCGACATCAGGTCGACGAGGCGGACGCCCTTCTCGCGACCGAGTTCGATGCAGTGGCGCATCAGCAATTCGCCATAGCCGCGACCGCGCATGTCGGCCCGCATCTGCACCGCCTCGATGGTCATGCGTGTCGAGCCTCGACCGCTCAGTGAGGTCGTGAAAGTGACCTGTGCGGTACCGGCCACCTCGCCGCCGAACTCGACGACAAAGAGCCGGTTGTCCGGGCTTTCGGCGATCAGGTGGAAGGCAGCCAGATAGACGGGAAGCGCGGCCGGATCGGCTGTATCGCCGTGGCCGCCTTTTTCGTCCTGCGCAAAGATCGCGGCAAGCGCGGCGATATAGTCTTCTCGGGCATCGCGGATGACCGGCAATTCGATGGGCATGTCCATCGAAACTACCCGATGCTCATGGCAAGCGTACGGCTGATCTCTTTCATCGACCGGCCCGACTGCTCGTGCCAGGTGTTGAAAGCGTTCTGCACCGCCGCCATGGCGGATTTCGACGACGGTTCCTTGTCGATGACGCCCTCGGCGATCAGCCGGGCGGTCACGTCGCGCGACAGGACATAGCTGTCCTTGCCCATGAAACGCAGGAAATACTGGCCCGTATTGCCGCCGAGACGCGAGCCACGCTTCTTCAGGAGGGCCAGTAGCCCTGCATAGTCCGTGTCCGGCCAGCCGGCGATGAATTTGCCGACGGAGCCGTGCTCCTTCGCGAGTTCGCCGAAGAAGACCGCGTTTTCCTGCACAGACCGGATCTTGCCGCCATGGCGGACGATTCGCGTGTCGGAGGCGAGCCGGGCGATGTCCTCGTCATTGAGCATGGCGCATTGGCCGAGATCGAAACCGTGAAAGGCGTCCTCGAAGCCCGGCCACATCGCTTCGACCACCTTCCAGTTGAAGCCGGCGTTGAAGATGCACTTGGTCGATTGGGCGAGCCAGCGATCGTCGGGGATTCGGGCGAGGTCCGGCGCGCCGAGCGGCGGTTCGAGCATCGCGTTCAGCGTGTCCGCGCCGCCCTTGCGTTCCGCCGCTATGGCGAAAATCTCGTCAAAGGAGCGCATCGGTGCCCGTTTCTTCGATCGTCACCTTGTTGGTGTAGAAGGCGACATGGCCGCGCAGTTGCTCCGACCATTCGAACGGCCGGTCGTAAGTCCAGGCGATCTCCTCGCCATTCAGCGTGAAGTAGGATGCATCGCCCTTGAGCGGGCAATGAGTGGACTTGCCGGACACCGGCTCAAGAGGACCGGTGACACCCGCCTCCGGGATGTAGAGGACCGGGTCATAAACATCCTTGCCCGTTTCCTGCACTCGCAGGGCGTTGCGCGATTCGGCGAGCAGCGTGCCGGCGCGGCTGACGCGCACCGCCGCCTTGACCGGCTTTACTCGCATGAAATGGGCGTCATTGTCGGGATTGTGGATCGTCAGACGGCTCATGGTTCAGACCTCCGTGAGTGTCGCGGGCGAAAAGAGGACGCCGAATTGTTCGCACCAGATTACGACCGAGCCGTAAGCTCCGATATCGGTTCCCTCGGGCACGATGTAGGTCTGATCGCCCTTGTTGCCCTTCAACGGGCCAAGAGAGACCCATTCGCTCTGTTTGACGTCATCGGAGGTTTGCGGGTCGGGCTCCTTGACAAGCCAGACCTCCAGATCGGGCCCGTTGGTAACGGTGAATTCGGTCAGGCGCACCAGATCAGTGCCCGCGGCGCTCCGCAGGATCTGCGCCCGGCCCTCGCCCTTGTGGGCCAGATCGGCATCACGGAAACGCCCTTCCTTCACCGCTGTAGCCATGAAGTCCGAAGGCAGCGCCTCATTGACCTCGCGGTCGATCCAAAGCGGCGACGCCAGATACCAGAAGGCGTTGCCGGCGACGAACCCGACGATGAAGACCGGGATGGCGATTTTCAGAAAACGGATCATGGTTCTCCCCCTCGAAGAAGCGATGAGACCGTATTCCGGTTTTCCACAGCGTGCTAGCCTCCCGCCATCACGATCCGGAGAGCGATATGGCCAGGCGACTTCAACTCTTCATCATGGCGGCATTCCTGTTTGCGCCGCCCGCATCCGCGCAGAGCGGGCCAAACGGTATTGCCTTTGTACAGGCACCGGAACAGGGCAGCGGCGTCTGTCTGGGCTCCACGCCGGAGGAAGGATTTTCCTGCGCGGTTGCGCAATGCATGGAATCGGGCGCGGCGGACGAGGACTGCATCCGCACCAACTGGTGTCAGCCGGCCGGCTGGAGCGTCGACGTCTTCGTACAACACCAGGAGGGCCTGCATTGGCACGAGGTGATCTGCGGCCTGCCGACAGAGGGTATCGCCAGAAAGGCGGCCGAAGCTGCCTGCGACCCGGCAGAGCGCGATTACCTGATCGAATGTTCGATGGTGCAGATGTACGATCCGGACGGGACCGAGCAGATCAGCTACTAGTGCAGCAGGTCACTGTGTCGCCGCGCGCAGCATGGCGAGCCTTGTTCCAAAGCCGATGAAGACAACGCCCGTCGCCGTCTTCAGAAGCCGCTGCATCGAACCGCTGCGCATTGCGCCAGTCAGTCGCGCGAACAGCAGAACAAGCGTAGAGAACCATGCGATATTGATCGCCGCATGCAGCGTCACCAGCGTGTAGGCATCGAGGATCGAGCCCTCGCCCGGATGGATGAATTGCGGGAAAGCAGCAAGATAGAACATCGACACTTTCGGGTTGAGCGCGTTGGTGAGTAAGCCTTCGCCAAAGGCCCAGCGCAAATCGCGGACGCGTTTCGCCGGCGTCACGGCAACAGGTTTGACCGCGCCGCGCCACGCATCGCGCAACGACTTGTAGCCGATCCAGCAAAGATAAGCCGCCCCCGCCAGCTTGACCGCGGTGAAGAGTTCCGCCGAACGCAGCAGCAGGACAGAAATGCCAAGGATCGAAAGCGTTCCGTGGACATAGAAGGCGACTACGAAGCCGGCGATATTGGCGAAACCGGCCGGCCGGCCCGAGGTCGGTACAGTACGGGCGATCAACACGCCGTTCGGACCCGGCGACATGACGAGCAACGCTGTGAAGGTTGCGAAGGTCAGGAGTGTCGCGAGATCGAGGATGGTAACGCCTACCAGATGACCTTTTCCATGATCACCGCCGGGATGCCGGAGCCCTTAACGCCGCAATCGGGCGTGGTGCCCGTCTGCTTGAAGCCTTCTCGCTCGTAGAAGGCAACGGCGCGGTCATTGGCTTCCTCCACCTCGAGGCGGATCTTGCGCACATCCGGAAAGCAGGCCTCAACCTCGATCAGCAATTTCTTGCCGACGCCCTGCCCCTGCGCAGACGGGCGCACATAGAGCTGGTGCAGCATGGAGGTTTCGGAATCGATCTGGGAAACGAAAGCCATGCCGGTGATTTCGGCACCGTCGTCGCAGACGATGAACTCGGAGCGCGGCTTGGTCATGCGCTGCTTCAGCGCCGGCACGGAGTGCCAGGCCTGCGTCAGCTCGGAGACCTTTTCCTTTCCGTAGATATCGTCATAGGTGGCGTGCCATGTCTCGGACAACATGGCGCTGATGGTCTCCAGATCATCCGGCGATGCCGTCCTCAGCCACATGGTTTTCTCCCTATTCCTCCAAACCGAGCTTCTGCTTGACCAGCGCCTGCACGGCCTGCGGATTGGCCTTGCCCTGCGTTGCCTTCATAACCTGACCGACGAACCATCCGGCGAGCGTAGGCTTGGCCTTGGCCTGTTCCACCTTGTCGGGATTTGCGGCGATGATCTCGTCGACCGCCTTTTCTATGGCGCCGGTGTCAGTGACCTGCTTCATGCCGCGGGCCTCGACGATCGCCGCCGGCTCGCCGCCCTCGTTCCAGACGATCTCGAACAGGTCCTTCGCGATCTTGCCGGATATGTCGCCGCTTTTGATGAGGTCGATGATGCCGCCAAGCTGGCCCGGATCGACCGGCGTTTCGTCAATGGACAGGCCGGCCTTGTTCAGCGCGCCAAGAAGATCGTTGATCACCCAGTTCGCCGCAGCCTTCGCGTCGCGTCCATCCGCCACCTTTTCGAAATAGTCCGCGATCGCCCTCTCCGACACCAGGATCGAGGCATCATATGCCGAGAGGCCGAGAGAAACAAATCGGTCTTTCTTCTCGTCCGGCAGTTCCGGCAGGTCCTTGGCCAGTTCGGCTACGAAAGCGTCGTCGAATTCGAGCGGCAGCAAGTCCGGATCGGGGAAATACCGATAGTCATGCGCGTCCTCCTTGGAGCGCATGGCGCGGGTTTCGCCCTTGGCGGCATCGAAAAGCCGCGTTTCCTGGTCGATCGTGCCGCCGTCTTCAAGAATTGCGATCTGGCGGCGCGCCTCATATTCGATCGCCTGCCCGATGAAGCGGATCGAGTTGACGTTCTTGATCTCGCAGCGCGTGCCGAACTCGCCGCCCGGTTTGCGCACGGAGACATTGACGTCGGCGCGCATCGAGCCCTCGTCCATGTTTCCATCGCAAGTGCCGAGATAACGCACGATCGAGCGCAGCTTGGTCATATAGGCTTTGGCCTCGTCGGACGAGCGAAGGTCCGGCTTGGAAACGATCTCCATCAGCGCGACGCCGGAACGGTTGAGATCGATATAGGACATCGTCGGATGCTGGTCGTGCATGGACTTGCCCGCATCCTGTTCGAGATGCAGCCGCTCGATGCCGATCTCGACATCCTCGAAGTTGCCCTGCTTGTCCGGACCGACCGAAATGATGATCTTCCCCTCGCCGACGATCGGATCCTTGAACTGGGAGATCTGGTAGCCCTGCGGCAGATCCGGGAAGAAATAGTTCTTGCGGTCGAAGATCGAGCGATTGTTGATCTTCGCCTTCAGGCCGAGCCCCGTACGCACCGCCTGCCTGACGCATTCCACGTTGATGACAGGCAGCATGCCGGGCATCGCCGCATCGACCAGCGAAACGTTATTATTCGGCTCGGCACCGAATTCGGTCGCGGCGCCGGAAAACAGCTTCGAATTGGATATCACCTGGGCATGGACCTCCATGCCGATGATGACCTCCCAATCGCCAGTGGCGCCGGGAATAAAGCGTTTCGGTTCGGGTATGCGGGTATCGACGAGGGACATTATGCGCTTTTCGGTTCGGAACGTTTCCCGTTTCGTTAGTGCAACGCAATAATGGCTGCAAGCCGCTTTTGCTTGGCGGAAGGTGCGCGCGGCGTCCGCAAGAGGTCCTTGCCGTCCTGTATCACTGGGTCTCGACTGAGAGCCCCTTTTCCCCGAGCTCGATCTTGATGCCTTCCGGCTTCTGCTGTTCCTTGTAGTAAAGATAACCGAGCACGGCGACCGCGACCACGAGAGCGGCGACGACGACGTTAAGGACATTTCGGTTCATTCGGGCGTTTCCTGACTGGGTTGCGACTCAGGTGGCGAGCCTATCCGAATTCCGCCCCCGCGGGGAGACGGGAGAGAGCCCGCCACTATCCGGGCGTTTGACCAGGATCAATGTCGAACCTCGCAAAGCGCGGAACACTGCCTCACGACACAGTCGAAAGAGGGGAAATCCTATGCTGTCCTTCCGTCATTTCTTTCCGGCGCCCGAAAAAGGCTGGCTGTTCAATGTCATGGTCGACAAGCTTGGCATGCGAGCCGGACTGGAATCGCGTTCGAGCAGCGAGGCCGTCGCCAAGCGTGCGCAGGCGCGGTGCGCCGATTGCGGTCGGGAAGACACATGCCAGGTCTGGCTGGCCGAGAACGACACGCCCGACGAAGCCCCCTATTTCTGCAAGAACCACGATCTGTTCGAGCGCCTGAAACACGACATCGAGGTAGAGGCCGCACTGCAGACCGCCTGACGCGGCTCCCGGTTCCGGCCATTCGGATGTTCCTCCCCGCGCCGGAACCCAAAAAGAGCCCCCGGACAGCTCCGCCCGGGGGCTCTTCCATACCTTTGAAATCTACTCCACCGTCACTTCGGACCGCTCCGCGGCGGTGACCGTCGCGGTGGCCTCCTTCTTCTCTCCCTGGTTGTCGCCGATCGTGGCGATGACCAGATAGTCCCCGGGATTGAGGGTGACCTGGAATTCCTCGCCATAGGTTCCGTCGATCTGCTTGCGATTGCCCTGCAGATCGGCCCTGCCCTCATAGACATCGATGCGATAGGCACCCGGTGCCGATGCGAAGAGCACGCCGGCATTGATGTTCACCACCGCCTCGGTCATCTCGCCGCGCGTCACAGTGACCGGCTGTTCGGCGATGGCCTTGTCGAGGCGGGCCTGGACGACATAGTCGCCGGGCGGCAACTTGAATTCGTTGCCGGGACCATAGCCTCCATCGAACTGCTTGCGCTTGCCGTCGAGCGACTTCTTGCCCGACAGGACATCGACGCGCAGGCCGCTCGCCTCGACGGCGGGACCGCCCTCGGCATAGACGGCGTTGATGGAGAGAATGCCGATGCCCATGACGACGTCACGCTGGACGGTTTCACCGGCTTTCAGGGTGAAGCTCTCCTCGGCGTTCGCCTCGCCGAGGCGCGTGGTCAGCTTCACCTCGCCGGCCGGCACGACCTTCATGCCCTCGCCATAGCCGCCATCCCGCACGTCGCCGATTTCGAGGTCGAAACGCGCGCCCGAATCCACATCAGCGCCGTCATCCGGCAACACACGGACAGTAACGACGCCCGCGTCGAGTACGAGATCGCGATCGATTGTCTCGCCCTCCGTCACCTCGACCACCGTTTCCGAGACAACCATGTCCTTGCGGTAGCGCAGGAGATAGCGGCCCGGTGCGAGCGTCGTGGTGAAGGCCGTGTCGTATCCGCCTTCGACGGAATTCTTGGCCGGATTGTCGCCCTCCATCGGGAAATAATCCCAACGGCCATTGAGATCATAGTCAGGGCCACCTTCGGCGAGCACCGCCTTGATTGTGACATTGTCCTGCAGCGCCACCCGGTCGGCGATAGCACCGGAAATGCAGCAATCGTTCTCGACCTTCTCAGGGGCCGGAGTTTTCAGCCAGCAGCGCGCCTGCTCGCCCTGCACACCCGGCTTGACGAATGTCCACGCCATGCATTTGTTCTCTCCGACGCATTCGGCCTGGCACAGTGCGGGATCAGCCGTGGCCAGATCGAGCGAACGGAAATCGCTTCCCGGACGGTCGATACCGTCCTCCATGCCCTCGCCGATCGAATAGGCTGGTTCCGGCTCCGGCGCGGCGGCGACGGTCTGCGTCAGGGCGTCGGACAATTCATCGGCGTCCTTGGCCTGCAGATAGCGCCCGCCGGTGTTCTCTGCGAGACAGGAAACCTGCTTGCCTTCCTCCTCCGAAAGCCCGAAACCGATCACGTGGACGGTAAAGTCGACACCGGCCTGTTCCATTTCGCTGGCCGCCGCGCAGGGATCGGCCTCGCAGGTCTCGATCCCGTCGGTCACCAGAATGACCGTCGCCTTGTCTTCGGTGAATTTGAGCGATTGCGCCGCCTGACGGACGGCGTCGGTGAGCGGCGTCTTGCCTTTCGGATTAAGCCCGTTGACAGCATCGGCGATGGTCTGCCGCGTGCCAGGGGCCGGCGCAACGACCTCCTCGATATCCGAGCAGACGCCCTTTTCGCGGTGGCCATAGGCAATCAGACCCAATTCCATGTCACCGGGAATGGATGGCAAGACATCGCCGAGCGTTTCGCGGGCGATCTCGATCTTGGTCTTGCCGCCGATCCGTCCCCACATGGACCCGGACGCGTCCATGACGATGATGGCCCGGTCCGCGGCGAAAGCCGAGCCGGCGGTGAACAGGACGGAAAAGAGAAAGAACAATCGTAAGGCAGCGCGCATGGCTTCATCTCCATTGTCGAGAAAACACATAGGCTTCACGCATATTCCGCCATGCCTGCGGCGCGTGTGCCAATACGCACAGAAGGATGGAAAATCGGATCCGTAATGCAGCTCAGGCAGCGCGCCCTTAGGACCGCCCGGCATGAATTCGGTTTATCAATCGATTGGCGAACGCAGCAGAATCCGGCACCAGGGGAAATGCGTTCAGAGGGAATGATTGCGGCGGCTGTCGACGTACTCAATACGCTGTCGACGAGGTGCACGCCGCCGCATTCCATGCACTTGGCATTACCCAACCCCAGATACCGCCTGTCGCCAGCCGGCCGTGGACCCCGTTGATTTCTCCCAAAACGCAATTGGGGCCGCAAGCAATAAATGCCTTTTTTCAACAGGTAACGGCAGGATCATCAAGTAGCGATGCGATCGTCTGTGGCATTCATGCAACTTATCCGAGCAGAGTGTTTCAATTCAGGACACTCAGTGTTCGGCAATGCGGCTGCGGCATAAAAGGCGCTGGACACGCACTTGGCGACCGCCTATCCGAAAATCCGACACAGGAGTTTTGATGTTCGGTTCGTCCGAGACCCGGTAATGCCCTGACCGCCTTTCGGCGGGACAGGGCCACCTCTGGAAGCCGGCCGCCCAGCGCGGCGGCCAATCCATTGGCGCGGCCATATGGCCGCAAGACCGGTATCCGACATCATGGACATCTCTCGCGCCGAACAGCGCGTTCTTCACCTGCTCGCGCAAGGCGGGCACATCGAAATCATCAGGCAGAACAGGCAAATCGTCCGCGCCGATTGTATCACGCGCGACGGTTGGCTCTATCCGGGTCTCGACCCGGAACTGTTCCGCAAGCTTAAGCGGCGACGCATCATCGCCTCGAAAAACGGCGGACCGTACCGCATCACGCGGCGCGGGCTCGAACTGGTTCGCGGCCAGTTGGACAACCGCTAGGAAACGGCCGCGCGGCGGATGGCTGTCGCGCGGCACTTGTATGCCGCTTGCCGTCGCGGCCTACGCGTCTGTAAATCGGATCATCACCGATTCCATTCTGGATACAGGGCGGCTGCTCTTGCGGCGCGCGACGCCTACGACGTGTTCGGGTGGAAACTCGTCGAAACGCACCTGCTCGACAGCAAATTCGCCGCCCGCAAGCTGATTGAACATCTCGGAGGCGAGGCGATCGTCCGCGAGCTATTTCCCGACAGTCGGGAACGCAACGTATTCCGGATACCCCGAAGCAGATATTTCGGGCGTCAGCGCAGCGCCGCTCGCATTGCAGCGCACTCCTCCTCGGCTGTCCCCTGCCCGCGTTCCCGGCCGGCGCGACGATACCAGTAGGCGGCGTTCCGGTCGTCGCCCTCGATGCGATGGCAGAGGGCATGCAGCCAGTCGAAATCGGCGATGCCCTCGTGGTCCTGCGCTATTTCATGCGCCCTGTTCCAGCCGGGCCCAAGCGTGAAACCCCCGGCTTTCAGACAATCGAGCGCTTCGGCAATCAAGTCGGAATGTTCAGCCATCGGGTGTTATCTCTTTCATATCGTTCATGTATTCTCCTGGGTGGCGACCAGTATGCATTTCGCTGGATACTGCGAGGCTTTCGTATTTTTCAAATAGAAAAACACACACTCGACTACGCATACGCTTTCTTAAAGGATACCGGCGCATATCGGGGGTTGAAGGAGGAGTACGTGCAGTATTCAACGGTCCTCATGTTCTCGATCCTGACGGCCGGTGCGGTCGGCGGCGCTGCATCCTATCTGGGCGCGGGCGGCGAAGCCGACTCGGTCGGCGCCGTGATCCATGAGGCACGCTCCTCCATCCGCGACAAGATGCGCGATATGGACAACTCCTACTACAAACGCACCGAAGCCTATGAAGCCTGCGCACAAGCCTATGGCGGCAGAATGGCCGGCAAACTGGCCAATGGCGAGATCACGCTGACCTGCGAGTGTTTCGACCGGTCGACGGACTTGCTGCGCGGGCTCGACCGCGAGACGGCCCTGAAGGCGCTCGGTCCCGGTCCCGACACGGACCCGGGCGAAAAGATCAGAATCACCGTGGCGGCGAATCGCGTGCTCAATCATTGCGACATCGAGCCATGGACCGGTGGACCGGCCGTGCCCATTGTCGAGCTCCGGAACAAAGACCGGGTCGCGGCCTCCGAGTCACCGAAGAAGGCGACGGCACAGCCCTTTTCGGAGGGTCTTCGCGGCTCCTATTGAACAGGCGACCACGGTCCGATCTCAGAGTTCCCTGACGAAGCCTCGGATGGCGAAGTAGAAAACGACCAGGATCGCAGCGGCGATCGTGGAACCTGGCTTACCACCACTTCGAAGGCGCGAACTTTCCCGCGGCCTGCTCCAGCACATGACCGGTTCTAAACAGCGTTTCCTCGTCAAAGGGTTTGCCGATGACTTGCAGGCCAAGCGGCAGGCCCTGCTGGTCGAGACCGGCGGGAACGGCGATGCCCGGAAGACCGGCCATGTTCACTGTCACCGTGAAGATGTCGTTCAGATACATCTTGACCGGATCGGCGTGCAAATCCTGATCGGCGATGCCGAAGGCGGCGGATGGCGTCGCCGGGGTCAGGATCGCGTCGACGCCCGCGTCAAAGACGGTCTCGAAATCGCGCTTGATGAGCGTCCGGACCTTCTGCGCCTTCAGATAGTAGGCGTCGTAGTAGCCGGCCGACAGCACATAGGTGCCGATCATGATGCGGCGCTTGACCTCGGCGCCGAAGCCTTCTGCGCGGGTCTTCTCGTACATATCGATGATGTCCTTGCCCGGAACGCGCAGTCCATAGCGCACGCCGTCGTAACGGGCGAGGTTCGACGAAGCTTCCGCCGGCGCGACGATGTAATAGGCCGGCAGCGCGTATTTGGTGTGCGGCAGGGAGATGTCGACGATCTCGGCACCGGCATCCTTCAGCCAGGCGATGCCCTGCTGCCACAGCGTTTCGATCTCCTCTGGCATTCCGTCCATGCGATATTCCGCCGGTATGCCGATCTTCATGCCTTTGACCGAACCGCCGATCGCGGCCTCGTAATCCGGCACTGGCAGGTCGACGGAAGTGGTGTCCTTGTCATCGACGGAGGCCATGGACTTCAGCAGGATCGCGGCGTCGCGGACGTCGCGGGCGATCGGACCCGCCTGATCGAGAGAGGACGCGAAGGCGACCATTCCCCACCGCGAGCAGCGGCCATAGGTCGGCTTGATGCCGACAGTGCCGGTGAAAGCAGCCGGCTGGCGGATCGAGCCGCCCGTGTCGGAAGCGGTCGCAGCGGCGCAGAGATGCGCGGCAACGGCGGAAGCCGAACCGCCAGAGGAGCCGCCGGGCACGAGATCCCTGTTGGAGCCCTCGGCGCGCCACGGGTTCACGACCGGGCCGTAATAGGAGGTCTCGTTCGACGAGCCCATGGCGAACTCGTCCATGTTCAACTTGCCGAGCATGACCGCGCCATCGGCCCATAGATTGGCGGTCACGGTCGATTCGTAGCGCGGCTCGAAGCCGTCGAGCACGTGGCTGCAGGCCTGGGTATGGACGCCTTCGGTGGCGTAGAGATCCTTGACGCCGAGCGGAATGCCTTCCAGCGCTCCGGCCTTGCCTGCGGCAATGCGCTCGTCAGAGGCCTTGGCCATCTCGCGCGCCTTGTCCGGCGTCACTTTCACATAGGCGTTCAACGCCTCGTTGGCGCTGTCGATGGCGGCCAGATAGGCATCCGTCAGCTCGGTGGCGGTGAACTCCTTGGCGGCCAGCTTGTCGCGCGCTTCGGCAATGGTAAGGCTGGTCAGGTCGGTCATGCGGTCAGCTTCTTTTCGTAAAAGACGTTGTATTGCGTATCGGGATAATCTGCGAAAACCGTGCCGCGGACGAAGCCGCAGCGTTCATAGACGGCCCAGGTGTCGGCGAACGGGTCGGTGCCGCCGGTTTCGAGCTTCAATTCGGCAAGCCCGCGCTCGCGCGCCTCGGCCTCGATCGCCTCAAGAAGCTTGCGGCCGACACCGGAGCCGCGCACAACGGGGTCGGTGTACATGCGTTTGACCTCGCCGAAGCTTCCGTCATGAACCTTCAGCGCGCCCATGCCGATGGCCTTGCCGGTCTCGTCGCGGGCCACGAACAACACAGTCTCGGGCCCGGCCATCTGCTCGACTGTCATCTGGAACTGGAATTCGCGCGGCGACAGCGGAATGAGGTGATCGTTGAGTGCGCCGACCATGGAGCGCACATCATCCTGCAGCGGCGTCTCGCAAGTGATGGTGACCGCCATCGGCGATTACTCCACCACCTTGGGCACCAGGAAGAAATTATCTTCTGTCGCCGGCGCATTCGCGACGATGTCGTCGGCCTTGTCGCCGTCTGTAACCTCATCGACGCGCTTCTTCATCTCCATCGGCGTGACCGAGGTCATCGCCTCGACGCCGGAGACGTCGACCTCGTCCAGTTGCTCGACGAATCCGAGGATCGTGTTGAGTTCGCCTTCCATCTTCGCCGCTTCCTCTTCGGTGACGGCGATACGGGCAAGTTTGGCGACGCGCTTGACGGTGGCAAGGTCGACGGACATGGAATTCTCCGGGAGATCATTCGCTTTCGCCCGCTATAGCCCTGGCATTTGCGCGGCGCAACACGGCGCCGCGCGAAACGGCCTACAACTGGAACGGCTTTCCGATCTCCGGCACCAATACGCTGTCGCCGTCACCCTCCATCGCCTCGATGAATGTATCTGCGGTCTGGTCGATGATCGGGAAGGTGCCGTAGTGGCACGGGATGACCTTCGAAAAGGAGAAGAAGCGCCGGCAGGCGATGGCCGCGACCGCGCCGCCCATGGTGAAGCGATCGCCGATAGGCACGACACCGATTTCCGGCTTGTGCAATTCGTTGATCAGGGCCATGTCGCCGAAAATGTCGGTGTCGCCCATGTGATAAAAGGTCGGCTCGTCGGGGAAATGCAGTACGAGGCCTCCAGGATTGCCGAGATAGGCATTGCCGCCTTTGCCGGTCTGGGTCGACGATGAATGGTCGGCGCGCACGAAGGTCGTCGTGAAACCGCCGCAGTCGACCGTGCCGCCGAAATTGCCGGGATTGATCTTGCCGTCGTCGACGCCCTGGCCGACGAGATACATGCAGACCTCGAAATTGGCGACGAGCATCGCGCCGGATTTCTTCAGAATGTCGGCGGCGTCGCCGAGATGGTCGTCATGCCCGTGTGTAAGCAGCACATGGGTGACGCCGTCCGCGACATCCTCCCATCCGCCGTCCCATTTCGGATTACCGGAGAGGAACGGATCGATCAGGATCTGCGCGTCGCCGGTCTCGATGCGAAAACCGGAATGGCCGTACCAGGTGACTTTCATGCGTGCCTCCTCGCAATGGATGTCGGTGCGTTGTAAGGACCCCAACATAGAGAATTGAAGAGCACAGAAAACCGGGCATGGCAGAAATCGCTATCGAGGACATCACTTCCGCGCTGAAACCCGGTCAAACGATCGCCGGCCTCGACCTCGGCACCAAGACGATCGGCGTGGCGATCAGCGATCGCGGTCTGTCGCTGGCGACGCCGCGGCCGGTGATCAAACGAACGAAGTTCACCGCCGACGCCACGGTTTTGCTGGGGCTGCTTGCAAAGGAAAATGCAGGCGCCATCGTGCTGGGAATGCCGCTCAACATGGACGGATCGGAAGGTCCCCGCGCGCAGGCGACGCGCGCCTTCGCGCGCAATCTGGCCCGCATGAGCGACCTGCCGCTGGCATTCTGGGACGAGCGCCTGTCGACGGTCGCGGCTGAGCGCTCGCTGATCGAACAGGACGTGTCGCGGGCAAAACGCGCCGACCGTGTCGATTCGGCAGCGGCCGCCTTTATCCTGCAGGGTGCGCTGGACAGGCTTTATTCGGCGGGAATCTGAACCGCAGCGTCTTCGTCGGGCGTTTCGGCGATGTCCCCATCCGTCCGGCCGCGACGGCTGTCCCACCACGCGCGGATCTGCCTGCGCTTGCGAAATGCAATGATGCCGAAAATCAGAAACGTATCGAAGATGCAGGCCTTCAGGAACAGGACAGGGATCGTCGACGGCTCCAATCCGAGCAGCGAACCGTAAATTCTGAAAACGAGATCATGCAATTCGCGGCTGAAGATCAGCAGGCCGAAATTGACGTCGTAATAGGACAGGCCGAACCAGCCCCAGAATAAGGTCAAGGGCGTCAGCCAGAGCCACAGGAGATATTTCATCAGCGGGTCCCCCGGTCATTGGCCGGGGAGCCGAAAGCGGAAAGGCGCAGCGAAGCCATGGACAAGGCAGCGTGCTGCTGGCCGGCTTCAATCTCCTCGACCTCGGACGGCGGTCCGGCCAACCCGAGTTCCCATGCCATCTCGACAGCCACGGCCGACAGCAAGGAAAATAGCGTCGCCATCTGGATGGAAAAAAGCATGCCGACGACGTGCGGACTGTCAGCGACGGTAGCGAGGAGGATCAGGATGGAACAAGCCACCAGCACGAAGGAAAACGCGGCTCCGAGCGTCTTGATCCGCTCGCGCCTTTCCTCTTCGCCGGTCGCCAACGAAAACATCAGCGCCCAAAGCGAGGCTGTCAGGGTCAGGACGATCACAGCAGTGAGAATGCCGCGCGCGAGTTCGGCGGTCAGCGAGAATGCCGTCGAATCGACCAGCATCAACTGCATTTCGTAGAGGAGGCCCTGTTCGCCGATGCCCGTGCCGCGCACGAGCGCGCCTGCCAGGAACGATATCCAACCAAATAAAATAGAGCCTGTGAGAATCCGGCGCATATCGTCCCCGTTCGGTCTCGACGAACTATCGACCCCATGGCCGAGCGCCGCAACGTATACCCTTTGTTAAGGTTAACGTCTTTCCACAGGACCTTGCAGAGCACCGCACAACTGGGGCAAGACTGTCCGGACGCCCTCGCGAACCCCCTCTCCATGCTCGCCATTTTCGCCGCCATTCTCCCTATATTCCTGCTGCTCGTGCTCGGTCAGGCGCTGCGCCGGTTACCGCTGTTTCCGTTAGAATTCTGGCGTGGACTGGACGTGATGGGGTTTTACGTCCTCTATCCGGTGCTGCTTTTCGTGACGATCGTACGCGCCGACTTCTCGGCGCTCAGCCTGGATGCGATCGTCGTCGCGCTCGGCGTGCCGGGAATTGCGATCGCAATCCTGACACTTGCCCTTTGGCCGCTCCTGCGGGCGCGGATCGCGCTCAGCCGTCCCGGATTTTCCTCGGTGTTTCAGACGGCCGTGCGGTGGAACGGGTTTCTCGCGTTCGCGGTCGCGGAAAAACTGTTCCCGCCCGAGGGTGCCGCGATGGTCGCGCTGGTGATGGCCATCGTCATCATTCCGATCAATGTCGAATCGGTTGCGGTTGTCGCCTGGTTTTCGGGCCGCAATCCCAACATCGGCGGCGTGCTGCGCAAGATCGCGGTCAATCCGCTGATCCTCGCGACCGCCGCTGCGATCGTCGTGCGCTCCCTGCCCTTCGGAATACCCGTCCCGCTCATGGACATGCTTAACCTGGTCGCTCGCGCGGCGCTCGGCATGGGTCTCATGGCGATTGGTGCCGGATTGCGGCCACAAGACGCGCTCAGGCCGAAACTGGTGGTTTGGGTCGCCACCGTGCTCAAGCTTGTAATCTATCCGGCGATGGTGCTCGGCCTTGCCCTGGTGCTCGGCCTGACCGGCCCGCAAGTCTCCTATCTGGCGCTCTGCGCCGCAGTGCCTACAGCGATGAACGGCTATGTCCTGGCACGGCAGATGGGCGGCGACGCGGAACTCTATGCCGCAATCGCCACGGTGCAGACAGCGGTCGCCTTCGTGACCATTCCGCTGGTGCTCGCTGTCGCCGGTCAGTTATCTGCAGGATAGAGCGCATCGAGCAGATGCGCCGCGTCGAAGCGACTGTCGATCATGCCGTAACTCGACCGCCATGCGCCAGCCAGGCGGGTTTCGACGAAAGCGTCCGCGAGCTTGCCCGCTCCGAGCCGGTAGAGTTCGGCGGCGGCGGCGGCCAACGCCAGTTGTTCGGCGACAATACGCGCGGAGCCCTCATCGGTGCGCGCCAGGTCGAAGGCGGCGCTCAATACGTCGAGCGTGCCGGGACCCCGACGGCCGAGATGACGACCGATATTATCGAGAATCATGTCGTAGGATTCGGGCGAACGGTGCAGAACCCGCAACAGGTCGAGGGCCATGACATTGCCCGAGCCTTCCCAGATCGAGTTGACCGGCGCCTCGCGATAATGGCGTGCGATCGGGAAATCCTCTGTATAGCCATTGCCGCCAAGGCACTCCATCGCCTCGCCGATCATCGGTGGCGCGACCTTGCAGACCCAGTATTTGACCACCGGCGTCATGGCGCGGGTATAAGCCGCCTCGAACTCGTCCGATCCGGCATGATCGAAAGCATAGGCGAGCCGCATCGCCAGCGCAGTGGCGGCGGCCGCGTCTATTGCCATGTCGGCGAGGACACGCACCATCAACGGCTTGTCCACAAGCACGCCGCCGGCGACATGGCGATGGCGGGCGTGGTGGACGGCTTCAGCAAGTGACGCGCGCATAAGGCCAGCTGAAGCAACCGCGCAATCGAGCCGGGTCAGCGTCACCATTTCCAGAATGGTGCGCACGCCATCGCCCTCTTCCCCGAGCAGATGGCCAGTCGCAGCGTGGAATTCAGCTTCCGAGGACGCGTTGGACCGGTTGCCGAGCTTGTCCTTCAGCCGCATGAACTCGATGCCGTTCGCCTGGCCGTCGGCGCGCAGGCGCGGCACCAGGAAGCAGCTGAGCCCGCGCGGAGCTTGGGCGAGTACGAGAAAAGCGTCGCTGGCCGGCGCCGACATGAACCATTTGTGGCCGGTCAGGCGGTAGATATCCCTGCCCTCATGCACCGCTTCCGTGGTGTTCGCGCGGACATCGGTGCCGCCCTGTTTCTCTGTCATGCCCATGCCGATGGTCAGGCCGGCTTTTTCCATCGGGGCCTTGCTGGCCGAATCATATTTTCGCGAGGCGATGCGCGGCGCCCATTGGCGAGCGAGATCCGGCGAGGATGTGATGGCGGCGAGCGAAGCGCTCGTCATGGTCATCGGGCAGAGATGGCCGCTCTCAAGGCCCGCGAGCATATAGAACCCGATCGCGCGGTGGAGATGGCTGGGCGCCGCGCCCCTGTCCTTGGGCTCCCAGATGGACGCAGTCATTCCCCAACCGGTCGAACGGCGCATCAGCGCGTGATAGGCCGGATGGAATTCGACCCGGTCGAGACGGTGGCCGTAGCGGTCATGCGTTTTCAGCTTCGGCGTCTCGCTATTGGCGAGTCGGGCGAGATCCTGCGCTTCCGCCGAACGGACATAGGCCCCGATCTGCTGCCATTCGCGCAATTGCGCCTCAGGCGTTCCGCTCGCCAGTTGCAGGAGCAGCGGATCGTCGCGGAACGCGTTGCCGGCAAGCGGCGGAACCTGATTGATGACGGTATGCGTGGCAGTCACGAGAAAAGCCCCTGTTTCAGTCCGCTCCAGGGTCCATGCCCCGCGTTTGATCGTAGCAGGAACGGACCGCCGATTTGAAGCGACATGACGCCCCGCTTTACCGATCTGAAAGCAGACCGCAACCTAGACCGGGAGCTCGGACGTTGGAAGACGAAAGCGGTTGGCGCCAGGATTGGATTACTTGAGGCTGATACGGAGCCGAACCAGTCAGCGCGATTATCCGACCCGAAGCCGCTCGACATTGTGGACGATGTGGCTGTCGCCGCGATGCTTGCTTGCGGGCTGCGCCGAATGCTCCTAGAGGATGGGCGAAATGAGCGACGAACCCGCCTTCCCCGTCTTCCCGCATCGCCATCTCCTCGGCATGGCGGGCCTTTCCTATCCCGATATCCAGACCCTTCTCGACCGCGCTGACGCCGATGTCGACGTGTCGCGGCAGCGTGAAAAGAAGAAGTCGGTCCTGCGCGGCCGCACGCAGATCAACCTTTTCTTCGAGGCGTCGACGCGCACCCAGTCCTCCTTCGAACTGGCCGGAAAACGGCTTGGCGCCGACGTGATGAACATGTCCGTCGCCTCCTCCTCGGTGAAGAAGGGCGAAACGCTGATCGACACGGCGATGACCTTGAACGCCATGCGCCCGGATATCCTGATCATCCGCCATGCGGCGGCCGGCGCGGCGGCGCTCCTGGCGCGCAAGGTCGGCTGTTCGGTGATCAATGCAGGCGACGGCGCGCATGAACATCCGACGCAGGCTCTGCTCGACGCCTTGACCATCCGCCGCGCCAAGGGCCGGCTCGACGGGCTCACCGTGGCGATCTGCGGCGACGTCCTGCATTCGCGCGTCGCGCGTTCCAACATCATCCTGTTGAACACGATGGGCGCCCGGGTCCGTGTCGTCGGACCGTCGACCCTGATGCCGGCATCTATCGAGCAGATGGGCGTCGAAGCCTTCACCACGATGAAGGAAGGCCTGAAGGACGCCGACGTCGTGATGATGCTCCGGTTGCAGCGCGAGCGCATGGCACAGGCCCTCGTGCCATCGGTACGCGAGTATTTTCGTCATTACGGGCTCGACGCGGCGAAGCTGGCGCTGGCGAAGCCTGACGCGCTGGTCATGCACCCCGGCCCGATGAATCGCGGTGTGGAGATCGCATCGGAGATCGCCGACGGCCCGCAAAGCGTGATCGAGGAACAGGTCGAAATGGGCGTAGCAGTGCGCATGGCCGTGATCGAGGCGCTGCTGGACGCGCGTAAGAACGAGAACGAGGCCGCCTGATGTTGAGCCCCTATTCAGGCACTGCCCTTTACCGCAACGCTCGCATCGTCGACCCGTCGCGCGGCATAGACGAGATCGGCACGGTGTTCATTGCCGACGGTAAGATCGTCGCGGCGGGCGCCAGTGCATTGAACCAGGGCGCGCCGGAAGGCGCATCCGTACATGACTGCACCGGCAAGACCATCGTGCCCGGTCTTGTCGACATGCGCGTCTTCATCGGCGAGCCGGGCGGCGAGCACCGCGAGACCATCGCTTCGGCGAGCGCGGCGGCCGCTGCCGGCGGCGTCACCTCGCTGGTCATGATGCCCGACACCGCCCCCGTCATCGACGACGTGGCGCTGGTGGAATTCGTGCTGCGCACGGCTCGCGAGACCGCGAAGACCCGCATCTTCCCGGCCGCGGCCATTACCAAGGGGCTGAAGGGCCACGAGATGACCGAGATCGGCATCCTGCTCGATGCCGGCGCGGTGTTGTTCACCGATGGACGCGAGACGATCGCGAATGCCGCGGTGATGCGCAACGCCATGCGCTACGCGAAGGATTTCGGCGCAACGATCGCGCATGAAACGCAGGACGCCGACCTGTCGGCGGGCGGCGTGATGAACGAGGGCCTGTTTGCGAGCTGGCTTGGTTTCTCGGGCATACCCCGCGAGGCCGAACTGCTGCCGCTCGAACGCGACCTCCGCCTCGCCGCCCTGACGGGCGCCAACTACCACGCGGCGAAAATCTCGACGGCGATGTCGGCCCAGGTGATCCGCGCCGCGAAGGACAACGGACTGTCCGTCTCGGCCGGCGTGTCGATCAACCACCTTTCTCTGAACGAGAACGATATCGGCGAATACCGCACCTTCTTCAAGCTGTCGCCGCCGCTGCGCCATGAAGACGACCGGCTGGCCATGGTCGGGGCACTGAAGGACGGCACGATCGACGTGATCGTCTCCTCGCACGACCCGCAGGACGTCGACACGAAGCGATTGCCCTTCTCAGAATCCGCCGATGGCGCGGTCGGGCTCGAAACGCTGCTCTCCGCCGGCCTGCGGCTCGTCCACAATGGCGATCTGTCCCTGTCGCGGCTGATCGAAGCTATGTCGACCACTCCAGCGAAACTGCTCGGCATCGAGGCAGGCACGCTGGCGCCTGGGGCACCAGCGGACTTTGCCGTGATCGATCTCGAATTCCCGTGGGTGCTCGACGCCGAGACGCTGCATTCGAAATCGAAGAACACCGCCTTTGACGAGGCGCGGTTCAGCGGACGGGTCATGCAAACGGTGGTTGCGGGCAACCCGGTTTACGGCGCATAACGGCAGCGCGAACACTCAAGCCGGGGGGAGCCTGACATGGATTTTGCAGACACATCTCCGGTCGCGCTCATTCTGTCGCTCCTCATCGGCTATCTTTCGGGATCGGTGCCCTACGGGCTGCTGCTGACGCAGATGGCCGGGCTTGGCGACGTACGCAAGATCGGCTCCGGCAATATCGGCGCGACCAACGTGCTTCGCACCGGCAACAAGAAGCTCGCTGCGCTGACAGTGCTCCTCGACGGACTGAAAGGCACCGTGCCGGTCGCGTTGGCCAATCACTTCCTCGGACTGGACGCGGCGATCCTCGCGGGTCTCGGCGCATTCCTCGGCCATCTCTATCCTGTCTGGCTGCGCTTCAAGGGCGGCAAGGGCATCGCGACCTTCGCCGGCATCTCTCTCGGCTATTCCTGGCACGTGCTGCTGCCCTTCGCGGTCGTCTGGATCGCCATGGCAGTCATCTTCCGATACTCGTCGCTCGCCGCACTCGTTGCCAGCGTGGCGACGACTGTCGCGATCTTCTTTGTCGGCCTGCCCAAGCTCGGCATTCTCTATATTGTCCTGACAATCCTCGTCTTCTGGAAACACCGCCAGAACATTTCGCGCCTGCTCGCCGGCACGGAAAGCAAGATCGGGTCGAAGGGCTGACAAGATGACCGTTGCGGACAAACAGGCCAAAAAGCCGGTCCGCTTTGTGCTATCCGACAAGCAGCGCCTTGCCTGGCTCCGCCTTTATCGTTCCGACAGTGTCGGCCCGGCCACGTTCCGCGACCTGATTGCTCATTGCGGTTCGGCTGAACTGGCACTGGAGATGCTGCCGGAGCTCTCGGCCCGTGGCGGCAATCTGAAATCCGTCCGCATCGCCGATCCGGACGACGCCGAGCGTGAGCTGGAAGCGATCGCGGGACACGGCGCGCGCCTCGTCGGCCTTGGCGAACCGGACTACCCGCCAATGCTGCGCCTGACCGAGCAGGCCCCGCCCTTGGTCACAATCAAGGGCGACCCACAGGTCTTCGCGCGCAACGCTGCCGCCATTGTCGGCGCGCGAAACGCCTCGATGAGCGGCATTCGGTTGACGCACCAGCTGGCGCGCGGTCTCGGCGAAGCGGGCTATGTCGTCGCTTCCGGTCTTGCGCGAGGCATCGACCGCGCGGCGCATGAAGCGGCGCTAGACAGCGGCACCGTCGCGGTTCTGGCGGGCGGCATCAATCGGATCTATCCACCGGAGAACGCCGAATTGCTGGCCGCGATCGAGAATGGCGTCGGCGCGTCGATCACCGAAATGCCGTTCGGCTGGGAACCGCGCGCCCGCGACTTCCCGCGGCGCAACCGGATCATCGCTGCGCTGTCGTTCGGCCTCATCGTGGTGGAAGCGGCAATGCGCTCCGGTTCGCTGATATCGGCCCGCCTCGCCAACGAACTCGGACGCCTGGTCTTCGCCGTGCCGGGATCGCCACTCGATCCGCGCTCGGAAGGCGCCAACAGCCTGCTGAAGAACGGAGCCATCGTCACGACCTCCGCCGACGATGTCATATCGGCGCTGGCGCCGCTCGACCAGCGAGCGAGCCCGGGCCCGAAGGCGCAGATGCCTCTGTTCGAGCCGGAGGAGCCGCTGTCGCTGCCGCCCGACGAGGACCAGCGCGCCCAAATCGTCTCGCTGCTCGGCCCCTCGCCAGTCGATCTGGATAACATTATCGCCCATACCGGAATCCCGCCGGCAAAGGTCTTCCTGTCAATTCTGGAACTCGATCTCGCCGGCCGGATCGAACGTCACTCAGGCAACCGCGTCTCGCTTCTTCCCGCGATCGCCTGAGGTCTGTTCATTGTCCTGTATATGCCGCGCCTCAAGGCAAGCCATCTCGATGAAATAGCTCAACACCGGAAAGCGGTTCGCATCCGTCATCCTCAGGAGTTCGATGAGCATCGCCGAGACATATTCGATGCGATCTCTATCTTCCGGACGGATATCGGCCACCCATTTCCCCCTTGACGTCCCGATGAGAATGGCGGCCGGCAATGCCCGCCGCGGCGAATTCCGCGGAAGATTCAGATCGCGGAATATTCTTCGGGCGAGCTTAGCATTGCTATTTCAGATTGCAATATTTCACAAAGCAATCCTTACGTGCATTCGACGCATGCGGCTTCAATTCGCGTGCTGCCCCCTTGACCAAATCGCACGTTACAGCCATTTGCGGGGGCACCGCCGGTCGACCGGCGCCTGATTTTTTCTCTTTTTGCCTGCCGAATATTATGGATGTCGTCGTCGTAGAATCGCCTGCAAAGGCCAAAACAATCAACAAATATCTCGGCTCCGGTTACAAGGTGCTGGCCTCGTTCGGCCATGTTCGCGACCTTCCGGCCAAGGACGGCTCCGTACGTCCGGACGAGGATTTCGCGATGTCCTGGAGCGTCGACACGGCCTCCAACAAGCGGCTGAACGACATCGCCGCGGCGATGAAATCCGCCGACTCCCTGATCCTTGCGACGGACCCCGACCGCGAGGGTGAGGCGATTTCCTGGCATGTGTTGGAAGTCCTCAACAAGAAGAAAGCGATCAAGGACAAGCCGGTCCGCCGTGTCGTCTTCAACGCCATTACCAAGAAGGCCGTCACCGAGGCGATGGCCAATCCGCGCGATATCGACACGCCGCTGGTCGACGCCTATCTGGCGCGTCGCGCGCTCGACTATCTCGTCGGCTTTACGCTGTCGCCGGTGTTGTGGCGCAAGCTGCCCGGCGCGCGCTCGGCGGGCCGCGTCCAGTCTGTGGCGTTGCGCCTCGTCTGCGACCGCGAGTCAGAGATCGAGCGCTTCAAGCCGGAGGAATACTGGCAGATAGCCGCGCATCTGAAGACTGAAGGCGGCCAACCCTTCGTCGCGCGCCTGACCGGTTTCGACGGCAAGCGCGTCACCAAGATGGATATCGGCAATGGCGACCAGGCCGGCACGATCAAGGCGATGCTCGAATCTGCGTCGTTCACCGTCGAGTCGCTGGAAGCCAAGCCCCAGAAGCGCAATCCGGCTCCGCCCTTCACCACATCGACCCTGCAGCAGGCGGCGTCCGCCAAGCTCGGCTTCGCTCCGGCGCGAACCATGCAGGTAGCGCAGCGCCTCTATGAGGGCATCGATGTCGGCGGCGAGACGGTCGGCCTGATCACCTATATGCGTACCGACGGCGTGCAAATGGCGCCGGAGGCGATCACCGCAGCGCGCGATGCGATCGGCAAGGAGTTCGGCGCGAACTACGTGCCGGACCAGGCGCGTCATTATTCGACCAAGGCCAAGAACGCACAGGAAGCGCACGAAGCGATCCGCCCGACGGACTTTATGCGCACACCCGCCTCGGTGCGCAGCGCGCTCGATGGCGACCAGCTGAAGCTCTACGACCTGATCTGGAAGCGCGGCATCGCCAGCCAGATGGCGTCCGCCGAACTGGAACGCACCACGGTCGAGATCGTCGCGACGGATGGCGGCAAGAACGCCACGCTGCGCGCCACCGGCTCGGTGGTGAAGTTCGACGGTTTCATTGCGGCCTACACGGAACACCGCGACGACATGAAAACGGATGCGGACGACGAGGACGAGTCGAACCGCCTGCCCGAAATGCGCAATGGCGAAAAGCCGTCTCGCGAGAAAATAGATGCGACACAGCATTTCACCGAGCCGCCGCCGCGTTTCTCCGAGGCCTCGCTGATCAAGCGCATGGAAGAGCTCGGCATCGGCCGCCCGTCCACCTATTCGGCGACGCTGACGACCCTGCGCGACCGCGAATATGTCAAACTGGACGGCAAGAAGCTGATCCCGGAAGCGAAGGGCCGCCTGGTCACCGCCTTCCTGGAGGGTTTCTTCGAACGCTACGTGGAATATGACTTCACGGCCTCGCTGGAGGAAAAGCTCGACGAGATTTCCGCCGGGAACCTCAATTGGAAAGACGTCCTGCGCGACTTCTGGCGCGAATTCTCGGCCCATGTCGAGGAAACAAAGGAACTGCGCATCACCGACGTGCTCGACGCGCTGAACGAGCAGCTCGAGCCGCTGGTCTTCCCCGCGCGCGAGGACGGCTCCGATCCGCGCATCTGCCCGAAATGCGGCAACGGCAAGCTTTCGCTGAAGCTCGGCAAGTTCGGCTCCTTCGTCGGTTGCTCCAACTATCCGGAATGCAATTTCACCCGCCAGCTCGGCGAAGAAGGCCCCACGGGCGACGAAGCGGAACTCGCTGACGGCCCGAAACTGCTCGGCAAGGATCCATACACGGACGAGGAAATCACCCTGCGCTCGGGCCGTTTCGGCCCCTATGTCCAGCGCGGCGAAGGCAAGGAAGCCAAACGCTCAAGCCTGCCGAAGGGCTGGAAGGTCGAGGATATCGACCATGAAAAGGCGCTCGCCCTTCTGAACCTGCCGCGTGATGTCGGCCAGCATCCCGAATCCGGCAAGATGATCTCTGCCGGCCTCGGCCGCTATGGGCCCTTCGTGCTGCATGACGGTACCTATGCCAATCTGGAATCTATCGAGGACGTGTTCTCGATCGGTCTCAACCGCGCCGTCACCGTGCTGGCCGAGAAAATAGCCAAGGGTCCCGGCCGCCGATCCGCGCCTGCCGCACTCAAGGAACTCGGTGAATATCCGGAAATCGGCGGACCGATCACGGTTCGCGACGGCCGCTACGGCGCTTACGTCAATCACGGCAAGATCAACGCGACGCTGCCCAAGAACACCGACCCGATGTCGGTGACGCTCGAGGATGCGGTCAAGCTGATCACCGAGAAGGCGGAGAAGTCCGGCAAGAAGGTCGGCGGCGGCAAGGCCAAGAAGCCGGCGGCGAAAAAGGCGGCGACCAAGAAGGCGACCGCAAAGAAAGCACCGGCAAAGAAGAAGGCTCCGGCAAAGAAGGCCGCCGCTTCGGACGAAAATGGCTAGGCGCAAAGGCGACCCCAAGCCGCAACCGAAAGAGCGTTCCGCGCATCTGCCCACACGCGATGACGTCATTGCCTTTATCCGGGAAAATCCTGACCGGTCCACGAAGCGCGACGTCGCCAAGGCCTTCAACCTGAAGGGCGAAGACCGGGTCGCGCTGAAACATCTTTTCAAGGAACTGGAGGAAGAAGGCATCTTCCAGCGGCGCGGCAAGCGTCTCGTCGCCGCCGGCGCGCTGCCGCCGGTCATGGTGCTGACCGTAACCGGCCGCGACCGCGATGGCGCCCTTCTCGCCCGGCCGCTCGAGTGGGACGACGCCGAACAGGGTGAACCGCCGCTGATCTCCATCCGCATGCCGCGCAACGCGAAGCAACGCCCCGCCGCGGCCGGCGTCGGCGACCGCGTACTGGCGCGCATCTCGCCGCCCCGCGAAGACGGCGAACCCCATCTCGCCCGGGTCATCAAGAAGCTGGAAAAGCGCCGCGCCGCGATCCTTGGCGTCATCCGCCATACGGACGACGGCGGCTACAGGCTCGAACCCGTCGAACGCAAGCAGTCCGAACTTATCATTGAAAAGGACCAGCTCGGCGATGCCAGCGTCGGCGATCTGGTCGAAGCCGAGGTAACCCGCGCCGGCCGCTACGGCCTGCAGCGCGCCGCGGTCACGCAGCGCATCGGCTCGTTCGCCTCGGAAAAGGCGGTTTCGATGATCGCCATCCACGCCAACGACATCCCGCATGTCTTTCCCGACGCGGCGATGGAAGAGGCGAAAGCGGCCAAACCCGTCGCGCAAGGCGGCAAGCGTGAGGACTGGCGCAATCTGCCGCTGGTGACCATCGATCCGCCCGACGCGAAGGATCATGACGACGCCGTGCATGCCGAACCGGACCTGGATGTCGGCAACCCCGGGGGCCACATCCTCACCGTCGCCATCGCCGATGTCGCTTACTACGTTCGGCCGGGCTCGGCGCTCGACAGGGAAGCGCTGAAGCGCGGCAATTCGGTCTATTTCCCGGACCGGGTCGTACCGATGCTGCCTGAGCGCATCTCCAACGATCTGTGCTCGCTGCGCGAAGGAGAAGACCGCCCAGCCCTTGCCGTGCGTATGATCTTCGGCGCGGATGGCCGCAAGCGCAGCCATACATTCCACCGCGTCACCATGCGGTCTGCCGCGAAGCTGTCATACCAGCAGGCCCAGGCCGCGATCGACGGTGCGCCGGACGACCAGACCGGGCCGCTGCTCGAGCCGATCCTGAAGCCCCTCTGGGAGGCCTATCGCTGCCTGCACAAGGGCCGCATGGCGCGCGCACCGCTGGAACTCGACTTGCCCGAGCGCAAGATCGTGCTCAATGCCGAAGGCATGGTCGACCGCGTCATCGTCCCGTCCCGCCTCGATGCCCACAAGCTGATCGAGGAATGCATGATCCAGGCGAATGTCGCTGCGGCGGAGACGCTGGAAGGCAAGCGCCAGATGCTCGTCTATCGCGTCCACGATTCGCCTTCGCTCGCCAAGGAAGAGGCGTTGCGCGATTTCCTCAAGACGCTCGACATCTCGCTGGCGCGCGGCGCGCAGCTTCGCCCGGCCGCCTTCAACGTGATCCTCGACGCCGTCAAGAACACGGACCACGCCGCGCTCGTCAACGAGGTGATCCTGCGCAGCCAGGCGCAGGCGGAATATACGCCGGAGAATTACGGCCATTTCGGCCTCAACCTGCTGCGCTACGCCCATTTCACCTCGCCGATCCGCCGCTATGCCGACCTGATCGTGCATCGCGCCCTGATCCGGGCGCTGGGTCTCGGCGACGGCACCGACGGCCTGCCCGACGTCTCGGAAGACCAGCTGAGCGAAATCGCCAGCCAGATTTCCGCGGCAGAACGTCGCGCGGTCCATGCCGAGCGCGACACGGTCGACCGGCTGATCGCACTGCATCTGGCCGACAATATCGGCGAGGTCTTCGACGGCCGGGTCGCTGGCATGTCGTCGGCCGGCCTCTTCATCTCGCTGCCAGCCTATGGCGCCGATGGCTTTGTTCCCGCTTCGACTCTCGGTGACGAATATTACCACTACGACGAGGCGCAGCACGCCATGGTCGGCGAACATTCGGGCCAGGGATACCGGCTCGGAGACCCGGTGACAGTGAAGATCGTCGAGGTGTTGCCGCTCGCCGGCTCGATGCGCTTCGAGATGATCAGCGAGCCGCGCAAGCTTGGCACGTCGTCGAAATCGTTTCATAAGGCGAAAAAAGGCGCACGGGTGGCCTCGCGCGGAAAACGCGGCGGGCCGGGACCGGGCAGAGGCAGGCCGCACAAGGGCGGCCCCAAATCAGGACGCAGACGATGACGGAAACGATGATCTTTAACGGCGAGGAGGCAGCGCGCCCGAAACGCCCGGTCATGCAGGCGATGAAACGCGGTTTCGCTGGACGCTGCCCGCATTGCGGCGAAGGCAGGCTGTTTGCATCCTTCGTCAAGCCGGTCGAGACATGTTCGGTATGTGGCGAGGATCTGAGCCACCAGCGCGCCGACGATTTCCCGGCCTATCTGAACATCATCATTGTCGGCCACATCGGCGTCGGCGGCTTCACCATGGCCGAAGCGCTGTCCGATCTTTCTGGCTGGATCCATCTGGCGATCTGGGTCCCAATCATGCTGATCATGTCTGTCGTCCTGATGCAGCCGCTGAAAGGCGCGGTCATCGGCTTCCAGTGGGCCAACTACATGCACGGCTTCGGCGGCGAGGACGACATGCCGGAGTCCCATCCGGAACTCGACAGCTGATCGCGCCTCGATGCTGGAAAAACTGGCCGAACTCAACAAGCCTTACGGCCCGGCGCCATACAGACGGCCACGCGACGCCGCGACGCTGATCCTGCTCGACCAGAGCGGAACCGTTCCACGGCTTCTGATGGGGCGGCGGAGCGAGCAGCTTGCCTTCATGCCCGGCATGTATGTGTTTCCGGGCGGACGGACTGAACGCTCCGACCTGACTGCGCCGCGCACGGGCGTCTTGCACCGCGGCGACGCCGAAAGGCTGATCAGGGGCATGGGCCGGACCGGCACGCCACGCCGCGCCGAAGCCCTGATAATGTCGGCGATCCGCGAGACGCAGGAAGAGACCGGCCTGCTGATCGGCAAAGCCGGCGCCGCGCAATCGTCTACCCGCTCGCCGGCATGGCGGACGTTTCTCGACCGGGGCATCCTGCCCAACCTCTCCGCGATCCGATTCGTCGCGCGCGCGATCACGCCTCCCGGCCGCGTCCGCCGATTCGACACCCGGTTTTTCGTCGCCGATGCCGGCCATGTCGCCAATCCGGACGAACTGATCGCCAACCCGGCGGAAGAACTGGACGAGGTGCGCTGGGTCGGTCTCGATGCACTGGAAAGCATCAGGATGCCGACGATCACCGAGGCGATTCTCGACCTGCTCGCGGAGCGCCTGCGTGAAGACCCTGCGCTCGACCGCGACCTGCCGGTGCCGTTCATTCGCGCTGAAAATCGGCGCTACGTCCTCACACGCGACTGAACGCCGCCGGAGACGCTTGACTTTTGGCGCGTAATCCATAAGTTCCGCGCAAATTCGCCGGCGGCCTTTCCAGTGATCCGTTTCGGCTCGCCCTCAGGAAAAGACAGGTAAGACCATGGCAAAGGCCACGACGATCAAGATCAAACTGCTGTCCACGGCAGACACCGGCTTCTTCTACGTGACGAAGAAGAACAGCCGTACCTTCACCGAAAAGATGGTGAAGACCAAGTACGACCCGATTGCCAAGAAGCACGTCGAGTTCAAGGAAGCGAAGATCAAGTAAGATCGCGCAATCCTCGCCTATCGGGAACCGCCGTTCGCAAGACCGGCGGTTTTTTGTTGGCTGTAACGCTCAGGCCGCCCTGGAAACGACGCGGTTGCGGCCGGTCTGCTTGGCTTCGTAAAGCGCTTCGTCGGCGCGCTTGAGCAGCGCCTTGGCGGTCTCGTTCTCTGACTGGATCAGGCTGGTGACGCCGACGCTGACCGTGACCTCGATGGTGCGCGCGCCGTTCTCGATGGAGAAGTCGTCCGATTCGATCTGGGCACGCAGACGTTCGGCGACTTCGGCGGCGATATGCGGCGGGGTGTCCGGCATGACGATGACGAACTCTTCGCCGCCATAACGGCAGGCGAGATCCATGCCGCGTACATTATCGCGCAGCCGCCGCGCGAATTCGCGAAGCACGTCGTCGCCGGCATCGTGGCCATGGGTGTCGTTGACGTCCTTGAACCGGTCGATATCGGTGATCAGCAGCGATAATTGCTTGCCGCGGTTGAGCCCCCGGGCGACCAGCGTCTCCAGATGCGTGTCGAGATAGCGGCGGTTGTGCAGCCCTGTCAGCCCGTCCGTGACCGCGAGCTCGATCGAAGCAGCGACATTGTCGCGAAGGCTGTCGTGATAGCGCTTGCGGCGAACCTGGGTGCGCAGCCGAGCTGTCAGTTCGTTGGGATCGACGGGACGCACAATATAGTCATTGACGCCCAGTTCCAGCCCGCGCTTGACCAGATTGTCGTCGTCGGTCTCGGCCACAAGGATGATCGGCACGAACCGCGTGCGGTCAAGCGAGCGCAATTGCGAGCAGATGCGCAGCGCGTCGAATTCAGTGAACCGCGCCGCGACGAAGACGCAGTCGAAATCGCCCTCCGCGGCTGTCATTACGGCGCCCTGCGGCTCCCCCGCATGGACGATCTCGAAATTCTTCCGCAGCGGCTTGACCAGCCGCTCGAACGAGGAGCTGCGTTCGTCGACCACCAGGACTTTCGGCTTTGCGCCGCTATCGTCATCCTTGTCGCTCAGCAGCGTATCCAGTCCGATATCGCGGGCGGTCACGGCGCGCAGGCGCAATTCATCTGTCAGCATCTTCAGGCGAAGCAGGCTGCGGACGCGCGCCAGCAATTGCATCTCGTCGACCGGCTTGGTCAGGAAGTCGTCCGCGCCGGCTTGCAGACCGCGCACGCGATCAGCCATCTCGTCCAGCGCCGTGACGATGACCACCGGGATGTGGCAGGTCGCGGCATTGGCCTTCAGCTGCTCGCAAACCTCGAAACCGTCGATCCCCGGCATCATGATGTCGAGCAGGACAAGATCGACGGACGTTTCCGTACAAATTTTCAGCGCTTCCTGCCCGTCGCTGGCTGTGATGACATTGAAATATTCCGCGGTCAGCCGCGTCTCGAGCAGATCGCGGTTCGCCTCGATGTCATCAACTACCAGTATACGCGCGGTCATGGGACGCTATCCTGTTCCGAATCAAACGTCGCCAAGATACGACTTAATGGTTTCGATAAATTTAGGAACGGAAATCGGTTTCGATATGTATCCCTCGCAACCGCCCTGCCGGATTCTCTCCTCGTCGCCCTTCATGGCGAAGGCGGTGACGGCGATGACCGGGATCGTGTGCAGGTCGTCGTCATCCTTGAGCCAGCGCGTCACATCGAGGCCCGAGACCTCTGGAAGCTGGATGTCCATCAGGATCAAATCCGGACGGTGTGCGCGGGCGAGATCGAGCGCCTCCAACCCGTTGCGGGTCCGTACCGTTTCGTAACCGCTGGCCTCGATGAGATCGCGGAAGAGCTTCATGTTGAGCTCATTGTCCTCGACGATCATGACCGTCTTTGCCATGTGTTTCTCCCGACCATGTGCGGAAGCCGGCGCCTGAGCCGAATCCGGTGTCGTTTTTGCCTTCATCCACAGCTATAACGCGATTCCCTTGAAAAAGAGCGAATGGACGGGGAAATGACCGAGGAAACAGGCGAAACCTGCCCGGACGCGGTGGCCGTGACGGCCCTCGGCTGGATCGCGGGCAATGAGGATATGCTGAACCGCTTCCTGGCGCTGACCGGCATCGAGGCTGGCCAGATCCGGAACGCGGCGGCCGAACCGGGTTTTCTCGCCGGGGTGCTCGATTTCCTGCTCGCACACGAGCCGAGCCTGATGGCCTTCTGCAACGAGACCGGGACGGACCCGGATCTCGTGCAGCATGCGCGCGAGGAACTGCTCGGCAATCCGGGCGATGAATGGCCATCGACGTGACGCCGCAGGAACGCGCCCGCATCGATGCGCTGGCCCGATCCGATCGGCCCCTCATCGTCGCCGACATAGACGAGGTCGTGCTGGAATTCGTCGCCCCCTTCATGGCCTTCCTGGAAAGCCACGGCCATGAATACCGGCCGACTTCGTTTCGCCTGACCGGGAATGTCTACTTCAAGGAGACAGGGCAAGCATCTGAAAAGGAAGCTGTTTCCGATTTTCTTGAACGATTCTTCGGCGAGCATGACACATGGCAGAAACCGGTGGCCGGCGCGCTCGATACGCTGTCCGAGATCGAACAGGCGCATAAGGCCGACATTGTCTTCCTGACTGCCATGCCGCCGCACCATCACGCACGCCGCCGCGCCCTGCTCGACACCCATGGCTTCACCCATCCGATGATCGCGACCAAGGCCGCCAAGGGCGAAGCGGTGGCGGAACTCATGAGACACCATCCGGGAAAGCCGGTGGCTTTCATCGACGACCTGCCACCGAACCACATCTCCGTGCTGGAAACCGTGCCGGGCGCGCTCGGCCTGCAGATGATGGCCTATGCACCGCTGCGCCCCCATCTGCCGGCAATGCCCGAAGGTGTGACCAGTGTCGAGGATTGGCCTGCGGCGGCGCAGGCCATCGCCGAATTCCTCGCAGCGTACGGACGCTGACCGTTTCACAATTCGAGGCGCATCAGAGGCCTGCCCGGCTTGCGCAACGCCGCCTCGCTGAACCCGGCCTTTTCGAAAACTTGCGTCGAGCCGACGAAAAGCCCGACCGATTTCGCCTGTTTCGCATGGTCCATCGGACAGGCCTCCAGCAATCGTGCACCGTTCTGGCGCGCATGATCAATCCCGGCGGCGACCATGGCGTGCGAAAGCCCCTGCCCGCGCCATGCGGACTTTGTGAAAAAGCATGAGATCGCCCAGACGCGCTCGTCCTCCGCCGGTCCGTCAGCGAGCGGCGCGCAGACCCGGCCGGAATTGTTGAATTGCGGCACATCGGCGCGTGGGCCGATCTGCATCCAGGCGACAGGCTCTCCACCGAGGTAGCCAAGAAGACCCGGCGGTGGACCGGTCTCGATTCGGGTACGGATGAACGCCTTGTTGTCCTCGGCGGAATTGGATTTCCGCAATTTCGGCGCCAGACGGAAGTAGGTGCACCAGCAGCCGTAACAGGCGCCCTGCCTGCCGAACAGCCCCTCGAAATCCGCCCAGCGGTCGGCGCTCAGCGGAAACACCTCCAACTTTGCCATGACGACTTCCCTGCTTGGTGGTAACGTTCGGCCGCGCTGTTGCGCGCGCTATGTTCATGATACGTTCTCATCTATGACGGCAGCTGTCAACATGTCGGGATCCGGCTTCTGTCGGGATTGTCTCACGCCGCTTGTCGGTGCGGACCGGCGTTGCCGCACCTGCGGCAGCCCGCGCGTTCTACGCCATGACGAACTGGACGCGCTGTCGATCGCCCATATCGACTGCGATGCGTTCTATGCTTCCGTGGAAAAGCGCGACAATCCGGAATTGCGCGACAAGCCGGTGATCGTCGGCGGGGGAAAACGCGGCGTCGTATCGACCTGCTGCTACATCGCGCGCATCAACGGCGTACGCTCGGCCATGCCGATGTTCAAGGCACTCGACGCATGCCCGGACGCTGTCGTGATCAAGCCGGACATGGATAAATACGCCCGTGTCGGCAGGGAAGTTCGTGAAATGATGCGTGCCCTGACGCCGCTGGTCGAGCCGATATCCATCGACGAGGCTTTTCTGGACCTGACCGGCACCGCAAAGCTTCACAGGGATACGCCGGCGCGCGTTTTGGCCAAATTCGCCAAACGGGTCGAGACCGAAATTGGCATCACCGTCTCGGTCGGACTATCCTATTGCAAATTCCTCGCCAAGGTCGCCTCCGATCTGGAAAAGCCGCGCGGTTTCTCGGTGATCGGCGAGGCGGAAGCGCTGACCTTCCTGCGCGACAAGCCGGTTACGATGATCTGGGGTGTCGGCAAGGCCTTTGCAGCGACGCTGGAGAAGGATGGGATCCGCACCATCGGCCAGTTGCAGACCATGGAAGAGACAGCGCTGATGAAGCGCTACGGCGTCATGGGCCGGAGGCTCTATCACCTGTCGCGCGGCCAGGACGATCGAATGGTGCATGTGGAGCACGAGACAAAAAGCATTTCGGCGGAGACCACCTTCAACGAGGATTATGCGTCTGCAGCCGACCTGTTGCCGGTGCTGCGCGCCCTGTCGGAAAAGGTCTCCGAGCGGCTCAAGGCGTCCGACCTCGCCGGACGCACCATCGTCCTGAAGCTGAAGGATCGGCAATTCCGCATTCGCACCCGTAACCGCCAGCTCTCCGACCGGACGCAGCTTGCCGACCGCATTTTCCGCACAGCCCAGCAGATGCTGGAAAAGGAGCTGGACGGCACCCAGTTTCGCCTGCTCGGCGTAGGCGTCGCTGATCTCGCCCATGACGCTATGGCGGACCCGTCCGATCTCGTCGACACGGGCGCAACACGCCGCGCGCTGGCGGAAGCTGCGATGGACAAGGTGCGGGCGAAATACGGCTCGAAATCCGTGGAAACGGGATACACTTTCCAGACCGGCAGCCGCGGCAAGCCGCAACGCGATCAGGAGAGCTAGATCACCGGTACGTCGCGCGGCGCGCGCCGGGTCAGCAATTGCGGCTCAGCGTCGCGGATAACGATATTTTCCTCATGCACCATGATCTTGTCCGGGCCGATCCGGACGCCCGGCTCCAGCGTGATCACCATGCCCGGTTGAACCACCGTCTCGTCGAACCCGGCCAGCGAGGGCGGCTCGGTCAGTTGCATGCCGATGCCATGTCCATAGCGGCCGACATCTCCGCCATTGTCGCCGACAATCGCAGCCATCGCCTCGAACAGATCGCGGCAAGTCGCGCCCGGCCGTGCCACGGCCAATGCCGCTTCGGTCGCGCGCCAAAGCGTGTCATGCGCGAGACGGGCATCCGCGGACGCATGGCCGATCGCAAAATTCCGGTCGAAATCACAATAATAGCCGCGCAGCGTCGCGCCGGTGTCGAGCATCAGCACGTCGCCAGCCTCCAGCCAGTTTTCGCCGGGCGGGGAGATCACGTCGCCATAACCGCCCTGCCCGGCGCCACCGACAAGATAGGGCACGTCCTCCGCGCCGTTCTTCAAGAGCTCGATCTTGAACGCTCGGAACGCATCCGAAAGCGTCTGCCCTTCGCGAAATAGCTGCGGCGCGGCCTCGAAGCTTTTCGATGCGATCGAACAGATCTCGCCGATCAACGCAATCTCCGCCTCCGACTTCACCATGCGCTGGCGCTGCACGATCGCCGTCGCGTCGGTGAACTCGCAGCCGCACAGACCCGTACGCAACGTCTCGAAATCAGCAAGCGGCATTCGCAATCCCGTCTCGCGCCCCATCATCATGCCGATGCGCGCATGAGGGCGCAGCGCATCCGCCAGAAGCGAGAGGCCGTCATCGTCAGGATGTGGCGACGCCCAGCTTCGGACCTCCCCAACGAAGGCCGAGCGCATCAACTCCGCGCCGATTTCGGGAATGACAGCCACCGGCATACCGGAACGCGGCACGACGAGAAACCACGGCCGCGTCGGACTTTGCCAGAACAGGGTACGAAAACCGGTGAAATAGCGCATCTCGGCTTCGCTGGTGAAGAACAACGCGTCGAGGTTGGCCCCGTGCATGCGCGTCTGGATCGTAGCCAGCCGGCTTTCAAACTCGGCTCGCGGGAAGTCAGGCCCCGCCATCGACCGGCCCTTCGGAGACATAGGCGAGTACGCGCGAGCGCGCATCGATCCCCAGCCTGTCCCGCGCCGCGGAAGCAAGGTGCAGCAGCCCGGCGATTCCGGCGACGCCGGACGGCGTCGTCGCAATCCCGTGGCCGGCGAGTGTTACCACCGCTGCGTCAGCCTCCTCATCCGTAATCGTCTCGAAATAGTCGGCTTCGCGGGCAAGGCAGGCCAACGCCAGATGCGACGGCTCCTTGCAATCGAGACGGCCCATGTTGGACTCCGGCCCGCCTGCATGGACGGGCCGCCCCGCCCTGACGCTCTCCATGAGCGCCGGGGCCCGATCCGGTTCGACAACCGTGATGATTGGCATGTCGCCCCAGATTGTCCGCGCAGCGGCCGTGCAGGCGGCAGCCAGCCCACCGACGCCCGCCTGCAGAAAGATATGAGTCGGCGGCGCATCGATCTCGTCGGCAACCTCGCCGGCCATAATCAGATAGCCTTCCATTACATCGCGTGCCGGGGCTGAATACCCTTCCCAGGAACTGTCGGAGAGCAGGAACCAACCATTGGCCTCGGCGGCCGCCACCGCAGCCGCCATACTGGCGTCATAGTCCGCGCCCGCTCGCATGACAGTCGCGCCTTTTGCCTCCAGCCGCGCGGCAAATCCGTCCGGCACGGACTCCGCGAGATAGATTACGGCCCTCGCCCCGAACATCCGCGCGCCGGCTGCGACGGACAGACCGTGATTGCCGGCGCTGGCGCACACGAAAGTCACGTCATGAAGCGTGTCACGAGCGGCAACGGCATCGCCGCCCGCCTGCTCCATCGCCATCTTGGCGATGGCATAAGCCGCGCCCAGCGCCTTGAAGGAGCCGAGCCCCATGCGGTTACGCTCATCCTTGAGGTCGATCCGTGCCACGCCCACCGCAGCCGCAAGATCCGGCATGGCGCTCAGCGACGTCTCGGCGGACGCCGGGCATTGCGAAAACAGCGCGCGCGCCGCCTCGATATCCGTCGAGACCGGCTCGTCGGGCAGGCCCGGGATCGTGGCTAGCCCCCTGCCCCTGTGCGGATTGGCGATCATGTCTCGCATTGCGGTGCTCTCAGTATTCCCATTGGCTCGCCCTCGGTTCGCAACGAGCTTATCGGCAAACCGAAGCCGAAGGAAATGCAGGCCCGGCAATCGGATCGCTCACTCCGACGAGCACCCTTTCCCGCCCTCCAATGGCCACAGAATCGCCATTGCCTTGGGCCGTGTCGCCCGACAATTGCGGCATCGCCACCAAGCCAGTCACGTAAATCGACGATGCGATTACGGCGGCGCAGAATTTGTGATCGACGACGCCACAGTAATGGACGATCGCCGATACACGCTGACGTGGTCTGGATTTCCGGATCGCCAGGGCACGCATGCAAAAACATCTCAACGAAAACGATCGCTCACCAGCGCGTGTTATGAACCATACAAGAAATCGCAGGCTGCAACAGCTTGGTTTGCCACAATTTTTCCGCAAAGACACCGCTTCGTGTGCAATGCAGCATATGATGTCCGCGCAAACCCCAGACAGGCGCGGGCTCCAGACATAATGAGGGACAGGATGCGGCGTCGCCAGTTTAACTTTGCGATGGCGCTCGGCGCGTTGGCAACAACGACGCTGGGCCGTCAGGCATTGGCACAAAACAACAATCAGCAGGGTGCGGCCGCTCCACCGGATGACAGTTTTCCCTTCGATTTCGACATATTGACCGAGCACGCGCGCAAGCGCGCCGGCGAGGACTACCGAGCGCCGTCTCAGGACCTACCGGAGGCGCTGGCGGATCTCACCTATGACGATTACCGCCACATCGCTTACGACCCGAAGCGGACGGTCTGGCGCGGCAACCGGTCCTTTGAATTACAGGCCTTTCACATGGGCTGGCTGTTCAAGGAGCCGGTGAATGTCTTCGCGGTTTCCGAGGGCACAGCGCGTCCCGTGGGCTTCTCGGCGCGGGACTTCATCTATCGCGAACCGCTCGACACGGAGACACTCGAGCAAGTCGAAATGCCGGGCGTCGCCGGCTTCCGGGTGCTTTATCCGCTCAATACACCCGAGGTCATGGACGAACTGATCGCCTTCCAGGGAGCCAGCTATTTCCGCGCGCTAGGACGCGGTTCGCGCTACGGTCTTTCGGCGCGCGGTCTCGCCATCGACACCGCTGCGCAGGGAGGCGAGGAGTTTCCCAGGTTTTCCGATTTCTATGTGGTGAAACCGGAAAATTCTGACGGTGTGCTGACCATCTACGCATCGCTCGACAGCCCGAGCGCGACGGGAGCCTACCGTTTTCTGATCACGCCGGGCGACACGACGCAGATGGAAGTGACGGCGCGCATCTTCCTGCGCGACGACGTTGAGCGGCTCGGAATCGCGCCGCTGACGTCGATGTTCCTGTTCAACGGCCTCAACCGGCATGCCTTCGACGATTATCGCGAGAGCGTTCACGACAGCGAGGGCCTGAAGATCATCCGCGCCAATGGCGACGAGCTGTGGCGCAGCCTCAATAATCCGAACCGGCTGGCGACATCCTTCTTTTCCGAGGAAAACCCGCGCGGCTTCGGTCTGTACCAGCGGTCCCGCGCCTTCGACGAATATCAGGATGCCGGGGCGCATTACGAAATGCGCCCGTCCGTGTTGGTCGAACCGCTCGGCAACTGGGGCCGCGGGTCGATCGTTTTGATCGAGATCCCGACCGATCTGGAGGTCAACGACAACATCGTCGCCTTCTGGGTGCCCGAGGGCGAAACCCGGGCCGGCCAGCAATACGAATACGGCTATCGCCTGACATGGGGCACGATCGACGAGGACGTGTCCCGCCTCGCCCGCGTCTGCGCGGTGGCGACCGGCGAAGGCGGCGTTTCCGGCGTCGATTCCGAGGACAAGGAACCCGGCCGAAAATTCGTCGTTGATTTCGAGGGCGGGGCACTCGGGAACCTATCGCCTGATGCCGACGTTACGCCCGCAGTGAACCTCTCCGAGGGCGAGATCGTGCACGCGACGGTCTCACCGGTTGAAACGACAAAGCGTTGGCGCATGGTTCTTGACCTGAAGCTTCCCGACGACAAGCCGGTCGAGATCGCGGCGCATCTGGCCCAGAGAGATGTTCGGATATCCGAAAACTGGCTTCTTCAATGGAGAAATGGCGATGAACAGCGGTCGTGACACGACAACCGCATTGACCGACGGTGATCTGGCGCCACCCCCGGCGCCGATGGCGATGCCCGAACAATCGATCTCACGCAGACGCCGCGCGCCTGGCCTTTTCGGCCTGTTCGCGCTGCGCGTCTTCAGTGCAAAATAAGGGCCTGTGGTGGTCTATTCCCGGCGCGCGGCGTCTTTTGTCTTTTCCATCGCCATCGCGGCGGTCGCCTCGTGGCTGGCCGCCGACGTTTTCCTGTCCGACGGCTTCGATCCTGTCGACATAGTCCGCATCCTGCTGCTTGCGACGACTTCCGCCTGGATTGCCTGGGGCGCATCGCTCGGCCTGCAAGGCGTGCTGACCCGCAAACGGCCCGTTACGACGTCGGCCGAACCGCTCCGCGCAGGAAAGATCGCGGTGGCGGTTCCTGTCTACAACGAGGATCCCGTCGCGGTAATGGCTCGCGTCATGGCCATGGCGCAGTCTGTGCATGCAGCCGGCGAAGGATTGCGCTTCGAATTCGTGGTCCTGTCGGACACACGCAACGAGGAAATCGCGACACAGGAGCGCTACTGGCTCCAACAAGTACGCCGCGACGGCCCGCGAGACGTGCAGTTCTTCTATCGCCGCCGTGACGAAAACATCGGCAAGAAGGCCGGCAATATCGCCGAGTTCCTGCGCGCCTCGGGTGGCCGCTACGAATTCCTGATCATCCTGGACGCCGACAGCCTGATGGAAGGCGAGACGATGATTGAGATGACGCGCCGCATGGAGGCCGATCCTGCGATCGGCCTTTTGCAAACGCTGCCGAAGATCGTCAATGCGCGCTCCTGGTTCGGCCGAGCAATCCAGTTTTCAGCCTCGTTCCATTCTCCCTATTTCGCGCGCGGCCTCGCCGTCATGCAGGGGCGGACGGGACCGTTCTGGGGTCACAACGCCATCGTCAGAACCCGCGCCTTTGCCGAAAGCTGCGGGCTGCCGGTGCTCGCCGGCAAACCGCCTTTCGGCGGCCACATCCTGAGCCATGACTATGTCGAGGCGGCGATGCTGGCGCGCAAGGGCTGGACGGTGCGGGTCGATCCGGACCTGGAAGGCTCCTATGAGGAAGGCCCGGACAATATCATCGACTTCGCCAAGCGCGACCGGCGTTGGTGCCAGGGCAATCTGCAGCACGGGCGATTGATCGGCGTTCCCGAGCTGAAGGCCTGGAGCCGCTTCACCCTGGCGCAGGGCATCATGGCCTATCTCGCCTCGCCGTTCTGGCTGGTCTTCCTGATCGCCTCGATCCTCGCGCCGCTGCTGGCGCCGCCGCCGAACTATTTCCCGGTCCCGCGCATGCCGGCAATCTTCCCGACACCCGAGACCGCGCAGGCGGTGACACTGCTCGTTGGCATTTTCGGCCTGCTGATCGGCCCGAAACTCGTGATCGCGCTGCATGCGTCGCTCTCCGGGACCGCGCGCGCCTTTGGAGGTGCCGCGAAGGTGCTGCTCTCCACGGTAATCGAGATTATTTGGTCGAGCGTGCTGGCCCCGATCACGCTGATGTTCCAGAGCCGCTCGGTGATGCAGGTTCTGCTCGGCGCCGATGGGGGCTGGCCGTCTGCAAATCGCGATGCCGATGATATCGGCATGCGCGAATCCTGGGCCGCATCCTGGTGGATCATGCTGACCGGCATCGCCCTGCTCTACGGATCGGCCCAGTTCGAGGCGAATTTGTTTTACTGGTTCCTGCCCGTCGCGATGCCGCTGATCGGTGCGCCGGCGATCATCAGTTGGTCCTCGACTCGTCGCAGCGGCGTGCGGGCGGCGCAAAGCGGCCTGTTCCTGACCGCCGCCGAACTGGCCCCTTCCGGCGTTATCCGCGCCTACGAAACCAATCTTTTGCACTGGCGGAATGCCAATACGCCGCAGCCGCACGAAGGGCCAACGCCCGCGGAAGCACGCGAAGCCACGGTCTGACGCCATGACCCAGCCATTCGTGCCGAACAGGACCGGCCGGGATCACCGGCTGGATGTCATCAGGGGTCTCGCCCTGCTAGACATCTTCATCAATCACGTGCCGGGCAATCCGCTTGAGCGCTATACGTCACGCAATTTCGGGTTTTCCGATGCGGCCGAGGCCTTCGTCCTGATGTCCGGCATCGCCGTGGCACTCGCTTATTCCGGCGGCTTCTTCAAGCGCGACCACCTCAAGGCAATCGGACGCATTCTAAGGCGTGCGCGCACGCTCTATCTCGTCCACATCGCGATCATGTCGCTGGCTTTGGTGATCGTCGGAACCGGCCTCTATGTATTCGGCGCCGAGACGATCGCCAAAAATGTCAACTTCACGCGCTTCCAGACCGATACTATCAAGGCGCTTATCGGTGTGCCGTTGCTCGGCTACCAGCTCGGTTATTTCAACATCCTGCCGCTCTACGTCGTCCTGCTGTTCGCCGCGATTGGGTATCTTTATGTCGGTGTGCGCAGCGTCTGGGCGATGATGGCGATTGCGTTCGGCATATGGTGCTTCGCCCACCTGACTGAAATCAATTTCCCCAACTGGCCCGGCAAATGGGGCTGGTTCTTCAACCCGCTGGGCTGGCAGTTGGTCTTTGCCTTCGGCCTTGCCTTCGGCCTCAGCGTCAAGACGGGCCGCGCCTTTGTTCCCTTCAGCCGCGTGCTCTACGCGCTCGCATGGGCCTTCGTCATCTGGTCCGGCTATTGGGTGAAGATGGAGATGGGTGCGGTGCCCGGCCTCGCCGCCCTCCCGGATCTGTTCGCGGACACCAACAAGGGCGCGCTTGCCTTCCTGCGTCTGGTCCATGTGCTGGCCCTCGCATATGTCATCGTCCACACGCGCTTCATCGGCTGGCTTCTGTCGACGGTGGTGTTTCGTCCGGTCGCCATGGTCGGCCGGAACGGGCTCGCGGTCTTCGCCAGCGGATCGGTGCTGGCGATCTTCCTGCAGGTGCTTTTCGAGGCATGGCCGGTCGGCGATGCCGTCAAGGTCGCGGTCATTGTCACCGGACTGGCCGCGCAGTTCCTGATTGCTTTTTACTTCGACCGCCGCAAGAAAGCGGCGAGAGCCGCCCCGGCGCGCGCCTCAGGCGGCCAGGCGCCTGCGCGCATCACCGCTCGTCATCCTTCCGAAGTCGCCACTTCCTGATCGTCTGCCGCGCGATTTCCGAAGGCCGGCTCGCTTCCCGGCCGCATCGCCGTTATGCTCAAGTCGATACACAAACCGGAGAATTCGCCCACATGCCTGAAGACCGCTCGCCGCGCCTCGCCGTGTTGATCGACGCCGACAATACCTCGGCGCGAATCGCAGACGGCCTGTTCGAGGAAATCGCCAAGATCGGCGAGGCGAGCGTGCGACGCATCTACGGCGATTTCTCCAGCCCGCGCATGAAGGGCTGGAACGACATCCTGCTCAGCCACGCCATCGTGCCGCAACAGCAATTCGCCTACACCACCGGCAAGAACGCCTCCGATATCACGCTGGTAATCGACGCGATGGACCTCCTCCATTCCGGCCGATTCGACGGTTTCTGCCTGGTATCCTCCGACAGCGACTTCACCCGCCTCGCCTCGCGCATCCGCGAACAGGGCGTCGATGTCTACGGCTTCGGCGAGAAGAAGACGCCGGAGAGTTTTCGTCAGGCCTGCCGGCGCTTCATTTATACGGAGAACCTGCTGCCCGACAGTGGCCCCGCACAGAACAGTGCGCCGAAACGCGAACCTGCAAAGAACGCCGTGCCGCTCATCGAGAAGGCGATGGAGCAGATGGAAGCCGAGGAAGGCTCGTGGGTGGCGCTCGGCGCGGTCGGCACGCAACTCTCCAACCTGTCATCAGATTTCGATCCGCGCACCTTCGGCTCCCGAAAACTCTCCGACCTTGTCCGCAAGACCGGCGTCTTCGACATAGAGCACCCCGAAGGCGGCAGCACCCGGATCCGCAAGAAGCAGCAACCCAAGGGTCGCAAGAAAGCCTGACCAGTCCGTTTGCCGCAGCATATTGCGTTCGGGGTTCGCGCCTCCTACATCTCGATCTGACAGTTTTATCGCAAAGGAGGAAGGTTTTAATGATTGTGCTCGCAACCCGGCAGGCCGGGCGGAGATAATAGTCGGGCTTGGCTCTGTCGGCGCGGGTGACCCCGCATGACTGACTGAGGCCTGACTTCCGATACCGGCAAAACGCGCGAAACCGTGTCCGCTAGCAGCGGCGCGTTTCGTGGTTATTTTCGGCTGACCCCGAGAAACGGGAGACGCCTTACCGGTGTTGCTACAATGACAATCAATCCTTCCAGACTGGCCGAATTCGGCTGGAATGCGCATTTCACATCACGACTCGAAACCGACGATTTCAACAATCTCGCCGCAGCGCGCGTGACCGCTGTCCATCGCGGTCACCTGCAGGTCGCCGGGCCCGACATCGCGTCGAACATTCCGCCCTTTTTCTCCGATGACGACGAGGGTGCGGCAACTGTCGGCGACTGGCTTCTGCTCGATCCGGAAACTCTTCGCCCGAAGCGCCTACTCGAACGAAAGAGCCTGTTCAAGCGCCGCGCCGCGGGGACCGGCCGCAGGCTTCAGCTAATCGCCGCGAACATCGACACGCTGTTTGTCGTCACGTCCTGCAACCTCGATTTCAACATCGCCCGGCTGGAACGCTATCTGGCGTTGGCGCGCGAGGCCGGCGTTACGCCGGTTATCGTCCTGACCAAGTCCGACCTGTCGGAGACGCCCGAGGATTTCGCGCGCGAGGCGTCCGGCTTGATGCCCGGGCTCTTCGTCGAGACGGTCGACGCGCGCGATCCGTCCAGCGTCGAAAGGCTGACCGCATGGTGCGGCCGCGGCGAAACGGTGGCTCTCGTCGGATCATCTGGCGTCGGCAAATCGACGCTAATAAACACGCTGACCGGCAAAGAACAGATCCCAACCGGCGGCATCCGGGAGGACGACGCCAAGGGCCGGCACACCACCACCGGCCGCATGCTGCACCGGCTGCACTCTGGCGGCTGGCTGGTCGACACACCCGGCATGCGGGAGATCCAGCTGACCGACGTGCATTCGGGCATCGACGATGTGTTTTCCGATATCGTCGAGATCGCAGAAACCTGCCGCTTCCGCGACTGCCGGCACGAGAACGAGCCGGGATGCGCCGTAAACGCGGCCATCGAAGCCGGCACGGTCGATCCGGACCGCGTCCGCCGCTGGAAGAAACTGGCGGCGGAAGAGGCCTTCAACTCGGCAAGTCTCGCCGAGCGCCGCGCGAGCGACAAGGCATTCGGCAAGATGATCAAACGCGTCATGGCGGAAAAGAAAGCCCGCAAGGGCGAATGAGTAAGGCCGCCTCGCCTCGGCGGTGCGGCTTCGCTATGCTCGCGCGACTCGATCCGGAAAGCGGAACAGGCAGCATTTGATTGGGGCAACGCACAGACCCGGCGGGACATCCCGCATCCTCGTTCTCGGCGCCTACGGGCTGATCGGATCGGGCGTCGCGCGGCATCTGCTCGACAGCGGACACTCGGTCACCGGGCTCGGTCGCAGCAAGGCCTTTGCGCAAAGGGTACTGCCGAAAATCGATTGGATCATCCGCGACATGGCGGACCTGCGGTCGCCATCCGACTGGCGTCCGATCGTGGACGGCTGCGACGCAGTCATCAACTGTGCCGGAGCGTTGCAAGATGGCCCGCGCGACCAGTTGCAGGCAATTCATGCCGATGCGGTTTCGGCACTCGCCAAGACCTGCGCGACAAGTGGCGTCCGGCTGGTGCAGATCTCGGCGGCGGGCGTATCGCCGGACGCCTCGACCGCATTCTTCCGGACCAAGGCGGCCGGCGATGCGGCCATCCGCGCAACGGGTGGCGATTTCACAATCCTGCGGCCGGGCCTCGTCATCGCGCCGACGGCCTATGGCGGGACCGCGCTGCTGCGCATGCTGGCCGCCTTTCCGTTGGCCCAGCCCATCGCATGGCCGGATACGCCTGTGCGAACCGTTTCGCTGGTCGATCTGTCGCAAGCGGTGGCGATGGCCGCGCGCGGCGATCTCGGCTCGGGCGAAACGATCGATCTCGTTGAGGACCAGCCACATCATCTCGAAACGATTGTTTCAGGCATGCGGCACTGGCTCGGGTTTCCGAAGGCCCGCATGAAAATCGCCGTCCCGCCAGCCTTGGCAAGCCTGATCAGCCGCGGCGCGGATGCGGTCGGGCGTTTGGGCTGGCGGTCGCCTTTGCGCACAACCGCGATCAGAGTCATGCAGGATGGTGTCGACGGTGACCCGGCACGCTGGGAAGCCCTCACCGATCGGTCCCTCGCATCTTTCCAGGAAACGCTCGCCGCTATGCCGGCCCGCACAGAAGACCGGATCGGCGCCCGGATGGCGCTTGCGATGCCTTTCGCAGTAGCGGCATTGTTCTTCTTCTGGGCAGCATCCGGGATAGTCGGCTTCTGGCGCGCGGAAGCGGCGTCCGGCGTCCTGACCGCCGGCGGCTGGCCCCCCGGGCTGGCGAAAGCCTCCGTCCTTTTCTGGTCGACGATCGATGTGGCGCTGGCCGCTCTCGTTCTGGTCCGCCGACATGCCGCGCGCGCCTGCCTCGCCATGGCGGCCGTCAGCCTGTTCTATCTCGTCGCCGCCACCCTCTTCACGCCTTGGCTATGGACCGACCCGCTCGGTTCGCTGGTCAAGATCGTGCCGACGATCATGCTCGCCCTGGTTACCTGCGCCATGCTGCAGGAGCGCTGATGGATATCGAACTCGTCCTGCGCTGGCTGCATGTGATCGGCGCCTGTGTGCTTCTCGGTACCGGCGCTGGCATCGCCTTCTTCATGCTTATGGCCGAGCGCACGGGCAAGCCCGCTGTGGTCGCCCATGTCGCCTCGACCGTGGTCGTCGCAGACACGCTGTTCACGGCGACAGCGGTCATCATCCAGCCTGTCACCGGCTATCTTCTGGCGCGTAAAGTGGGCTGGCCGCTCACTGAAGGCTGGATCGCGCTGTCGCTGATCCTCTATGTCGTCATCGGCCTGTTCTGGCTGCCCGTTGTATGGATCCAGATTCAGTTGCGCGACATGGCGCGAGAGGCGGACGCGCGAGGCGCGGCCTTGCCCGAGCGCTTCCATAGGCTCTACCGCATCTGGTTCGCGTGCGGTTTCCCCGCCTTCGCGGCGGTCCTTGCTACCGTCTGGCTGATGCTGGCGCGGCCCGCCTTGGTGCCTCCATGGTCCTGAAACGCCTCTTCCCACGGGTTCCCCCGCATTTGCTTTGCGGATATCAGTCTCAGGCAGCGCTTCGTTTCATTCGCCGCACGAGTCCTATCGAAATGGTGCCCAGGATTGACTGCTCTCCGAGAACGGCGCGATCGTTTGGAGCGGCGCTGATATCGCCTGAGCATCGCGAGTTCTTCCTATGATGGCGTCAACGCGCTTCGGATCGCGCGAACTCGATCGCACGGCAATTGTTTTGCTCATTTTTGTTGTGAGCATGTTGCCCTATACCTCTGATTTTATATTCTTTCATCCAGACGAGCGCCACTACGTTCAGGGCGCTCTCAACATGCTCGATACAGGCGAATTCCTGACGCCGAAAACCGGCGAAGGCGAGGATCGCCTGACGAAGCCGCCGATCACCTACTGGATGAGTGCGGGCGGACTGAAGCTTTTGGGGAGCGGCGTTCCGGGCATGCGGGCTGCCTGGCTCGTGATGGCGATAGCGATCGTGCTGCTGACGTTCCGTCTCGCCCTGATTGTTACGAAAAACGGAGACACCGCGTTTCTCGCCACGGCGCTCCTCGTCTCCAACTTTGTTTTCATCCGCGCGACATTCAACGCGATTCCGGATCTGCCGCTTTGCCTGTTCATGCTCATCGCGATGATCGGCTTTACGCGGCTCCTCTTTTCGCAATCGCCTCGCCCATCGGACGCATGGGAAGCCTATGGCGGCATCGCTTTGGGCATCCTGACCAAGGGCCTTCTGCCTTTGGTTCTGCTTGCATACGCGCTGCTCTCGGCCACGATCTTCAAGCCGTTCCAGGAAAACGCAAGGCGACTGATCGCACCGGTCCCGATGATTGTCTCTGCGGTCGTCGCCGCCAGTTGGTTCGTGTATCAGTTCTTTCGCGCGCCGGACATTCTTGTCGGTCAGTTCGTGGGTGACCAGATCACCCAAAAGATCGGCTTCTCATTTTCTACCGTCACCGAAAACGCACTGTTTAGTTTCGGGGCATTGATTGTACCGTTGACCGGGTGGCTGTTCGTCATCGCTACCGCATCGGCATCGTCGCGACGCCGTCCAGGGCTCTCTCAGACCGGCTTGGCTTCGTGGTTCCTCGCAGGATGGATCTGCCTGAACATACTGATCTTCCTACCCGGTTCGTCCTATTATCACCGATATATGATCCCGTCCGTACCGGCATTCTGCGTTCTGGTCGCGATCGCGCTGACTTCACTGCCCGCGGACACGGTCCGCACCCATCTGCGAAGGCTTTTCAAACTCGGCCTGGCAGGTGCCGCGCTGGTCATGGCTGCTTTGGCCGTTATCTACGGGCTGATCCTTTCGCCCTGGGCGGCGGCGCTTTTTATCGTGGCGATCCTCATTGCCTCAGTGCTGTTCCTCAAGGCTGCACGCTCCGACGAGACGGGCATTATCGCCGGCGCTCTGGCTGCGCTGCCCCTGGTTATCTTTCAGTCCTGCACACCTCTGGCCTACGATGTCGTCATGCCCGATTTGGGCAAGGTCATCGCCGAAAGCGCCGTAATACGTGAGTCACAACCCGATGCTGTGGTTTTTGTCGGCGAGCCTCGACTGGCGGTGATGGCGCAAGTTCAGTCAGGTCACGTGAAGCCGTTCAAGCAGGTCGCCAGCCTCTCCGAGCTTGCACAAGTGACGCCGAAGACGGCACCCCGTGCGATCGTTACGCTGAACGAAGACACCGCGAAGCAGCTGGCGGAAAGCGGCTTTGACATCACCACGCTGCACGGCGGCTGGCGCAAAATAGATGCCGGCCTGCTTTTGCAGGCCATCGTGAGCCGCAAGGTCGGCGCCTATCGGCAACAATATGGTGACAGGGCCTATCTGGCGAGCGCGCCAAATTAGACGCGGTGCCTACCGCACAACGCCGGCTCCCTACACCAGTTCTACATCCACGACCCCTGGGATCGCCTTCACCGCGCCGGCTACGGGCGGCGAAACCACGTAGTTCTCTCCGATCGAGATCTCGACCTCGCCGCCGCCTTCGCCCTTGATGACGATCAGCGAGACGGGGCTTTCGCCAGTCGTTTTCAGATGTTTCGCGATGCTCTTGAGCGGTGTCTGGTCGCGCAGATAGATTCGCAGCGCATGGTTTTGTCGATGCGTCTCGTCGTCGAGACGCCGCACTTTGTTTGCTCGCAGGCTGATGCCCTCGTCGCGATTGTCGGCGCCCACCTCGATCACGACCGAGGATCCCGGCTCCATCAGCTCCTCGAAGGCCAGTAGGGTCTCGGAAAACATGACGATCTCGAACTGGCCGGTCGCGTCTGACAGGACGAATATGCCCATCTTGTTGCCTGTACGCGTCCTGCGAACCTGCTTGGAAGCGACCGTTCCGGCAAGCCGCCCCGCCTTCGCGCCGCGTTTCACCGCGAGCGCGAAATCGGCGTATTGCTGCACGCGCATGCGCTCTAGAACGGTCGTATACTCGTCGAGCGGATGAGCGGAGAAATAGAAGCCGAGCACCTGGAACTCACGCATCAGCTTGTCGGCACTGGTCCACGGATCGACATGCGGCAGATGCAGGCGTTCCGGCTCGACGGCGGAGAGCGCGCCGAAAATGTCGCCCTGCCCGCTTTCCGCTTGGTCTACGGCGCGTTGCGACAGGCCCATGATCCGATCGATTCCGGCAACCAGTGCGGCGCGATCATGGCCGAAACAGTCCAGCGCGCCGGCAGCGATCAGCCCCTCCAATGTCCGCCGGTTGACGACACGCGTGTCGATCCGGCCGGCAAAGTCCTCCAGATCGCGGAACGGCCTGTCGCCGCGCTTTTCGACGATGTGGTCAACGGCAGCCTCGCCTACGCCCTTGATGGCGGCCAGCGCATAGAAGATCGTGTTGTCGCCCACCTCGAAGCGCCGGTAGGAGGTCTGCACCGACGGCGGCATCACCTCGATGCCGAGACGCATCGCATCGCGGCGGAAATCGTTGAGCTTGTCGGCGTTCGCCATGTCGTAGGTCATCGACGCGGCGAGGAACTCGACCGGGTAATGCGCCTTCAGATAAGCCGTCTGATAGGAAACGATCGCATAGGCGGCCGCGTGCGACTTGTTGAAGCCGTAGTCGGCGAACTTCGCCAGAAGGTCGAAAATGAAATTGGCTTGCGCCTTGGCGACGCCGCGCTCGGTCGCACCCTCGACGAAGATGCCGCGCTGCTTTTCCATCTCGGCGCGGATCTTCTTGCCCATGGCGCGGCGCAGAAGGTCTGCCTGTCCGAGCGTGTAGCCGGCAAGTTCCTGGGCGATCTGCATCACCTGTTCCTGGTAGACGATGACGCCCTGCGTCTCCTTCACCAGGTGGTCGATCTTCGGATGGATCGAGGCGATCTCCTCCTCGCCATGTTTGCGAGCGTTATAGGTCGGAATGTTTTCCATCGGGCCCGGGCGATAGAGCGCCACAAGCGCGATGATGTCCTCGATGCGGTCCGGCTTCATGCCGATCAGCGCCTTGCGCATGCCCGCCGATTCCACCTGAAACACGCCGACCACCTCACCGCGCGACATCATCTCGTAGGTCGGCTTGTCGTCGAGCGGCAGTTTCGGAAGATCGATCTCGATACCCTTGCGGGCGATCAGGTCCACCGCCGTCTTCAGCACCGTCAGCGTCTTCAATCCGAGGAAGTCGAACTTCACCAGGCCCGCTTGCTCCACCCATTTCATGTTGAATTGAGTGACCGGCATGTCGGACCGCGGATCGCGATACATCGGCACCAGCTGCGACAGCGGCCGATCGCCGATAACGATGCCGGCGGCGTGCGTTGACGCGTGGCGATAGAGCCCTTCCAGCTTCAGCGCCATGTCGAGCAACTGACCGACGATGGGCTCCTTTTCCTTTTCTTCCTCGAATTTCGGCTCGCCCTCGATCGCCTTGCCGAGCGGCGTCGGATTGGCCGGGTTGTTGGGCACCAGCTTGCAGAGCCGGTCAACCTGTCCGTAGGGCATTTCGAGCACCCGCCCGACGTCGCGCAGCACGGCGCGCGCCTGCAGCGTACCGAAGGTGATGATCTGGCCTACCTGGTCGCGCCCGTAGCGCTCCTGCACGTAGCGGATCACCTCCTCGCGACGGTCCTGGCAAAAGTCGATATCGAAGTCCGGCATCGAAACGCGGTCGGGATTGAGGAAGCGCTCGAAAAGTAGCGAGAAGCGCAGCGGGTCGACATCCGTAATGGTCAGCGCCCAGGCGACCAGCGAACCCGCGCCCGACCCGCGACCCGGCCCGACCGGGATGTCATGCGCCTTCGCCCATTTGATGAAGTCGGCGACGATGAGGAAGTAGCCCGGAAACTGCATCGTCTCGATGATGCCGAGTTCGTATTCGAGGCGCTCGTAATATTCGCCGCGCGTGTAGCCCTCGCTCATGCCCTGTTCGGCGAGCCGCTTCTCAAGGCCCTCGCGAGCCTGTCGGCGCAGTTCCGCAGCCTCGGCCGCCACCGCCTCGTCATGGCTGACGCCTTTCGCGTCTGCTGCAAAGCGCGGCAAGATAGGCTTGCGGGTCTGGGGGAAATAAGAACAGCGCCGGGCGATCTCGATGGTATTCTCGGTCGCCTCCGGAAGATCGGCGAACAGCGCGATCATCTCGGCTTCCGGTTTCAGCCAGTGGTCGGGCGTCAGATGCCGCCTGTCATCGATCGACAGCAGCGAGCCTTCGGCGATGGCGATCAGTGCGTCATGCGCCTCGAAATCGTCCGGCTTCAGGAAGAAGGCCTCGTTGGTCGCAACAAGCGGGATCAGATGCTCATAGGCCAGTTCGACGCTCGCCTGTTCGAGCGCGCGGTCATAATCCTTGTGGCGCTGCAATTCGAGATAGAGCCGGTCGCCATAGATCTCCTTCAGCGCAAGCAGGCGCTGTTCGACGATCGGCCGATGGCCATCGGAGAGCAGACGACCGATTGGCCCGAGCGGCCCGCCCGTCAGGCAGATGATCCCCTCGGAGCGGTCCTTCAGCCAGTCGAAGCGCAATTGCGCTCGCGCGCCTTCGTCCGTGTCGAGATAGGACTTCGACACCAGGTCGACGAGATTGGTATAGCCGGCTTCGGTCGCGGCGATCAGCACCACGGGTTCCTGCTGGCGGATATGCGCTGACTTGCCGCTGCCCGAGCGCGGCGTCGCCAGATCGCCGTCGAACACCAAATCGAGCTGACAGCCGGCGATGGGTTGGATGCCCTCCTCCGACGCCTTCTGGGCGAATTCAAGCGCACCGAACAGATTACCGGTGTCGGCGATGCCGATAGCAGGCATGTGGTTCGCGGAGGCGAAACCGATGATCTTCTTTAGTGGCAGCGCGCCTTCGAGCAGAGAATAGGCCGAGTGGACGCGCAGATGGATAAAGCCAGGTCCGGCCAAAGCCTTCCGATCGTCACGCGCGTTGGTCGGCTGTTCGGCCATATGCTGTCCCGCTCTCCGGTAGTGCGCCCGGCCCGTGGCCGAGTCGTTTCGGGACCACTATGGGAGGGCTGCGAAGCGGGGTCCAGCCTTGCCGGAAATGTTCTCCGGCATGGCTGTGGATTGCGTGGCTTAAAGGGCGTTTACACAGATCGAGAAGGTCGCGATGAAGGCGGCGACGGAAACGAAAGAGGCGATGTCGCGGATGATAACGGTCATTTTCTGTCTCCTTGTTTTACATCTGTCTCTTTTATGTTTGTGTTTTGTTCTCTTTTCAAGGGAAAAGATTCCTGCTTTTCGAAACAGGGATTCTGCGGTTAACGAACAGTTACCGGGAGATCAGGCCGTAAAAGGCACAATCTGGCCGTCGGCCAGCGTGACGACCCTGTCCATGCGCTCGGCGAGCGCGTGATTGTGGGTCGCGACCAGCGCCGCCAGGCCGGACTGGCGAGCGAGCGCCGCCAGCGCGTCGAAGACATAGCCTGACGTGTCAGGGTCGAGATTGCCGGTCGGCTCGTCGGCGAGCAGGATCAGCGGCGCATTGGCGACGGCGCGCGCGATGGCGACGCGCTGCTGTTCGCCGCCGGACAGTTCCGCCGGACGGTGCTCGGCGCGCGGTCCGATGCGCAGATAGTCGAGCAACTGACGTGCCCTTTCCGCCGCTTCAGGCCGCGCCAAGCCGCGGATCATCTGCGGGATCATGACATTCTCGAGCGCGGAGAACTCGGGCAGCAGATGGTGGAACTGATAGACGAAGCCGATATCGTTACGTCGACGCGCCGTGCGGTCGCCATCCGTCATCGTGCCGCAGGGGACGTCGGCGACGAAGACCTCGCCCGAGTCCGGCCGTTCCAGCAGGCCCGCCAGATGCAGCAGGGTCGACTTTCCAGCACCCGACGGCGCGACCAGCGCGACCATTTCGCCGGACTTCAGCTCGAAATCCGCGCCCTTGAGAATTTCCAGCGTGTGGTCGCCTTCCTGATAGGCGCGATGGACGCCTTGCAGGCGCAGAACGGATTTCGCGGCCATCACTCGTACCTCAGCGCCTCGACCGGATCGAGCTTGGCGGCCCGCCATGCCGGCAGCAGCGCGGCCAGGAAGGACAGGCTCAGCGACAGCAGGATCACGGCCAGCGTCTCGTAGGGGTTCATCTTCGCCGGGATCTCGCTCAGGAAGCGGATGGTCGGATCCCAGACATCCTGGCCCGACATCCAGTTCATGAAGCGCTGGATCGGCTTGATGTTCCAGCAGACCAGAAGGCCGAGCACGAAACCGGCGGCCGTTCCCACGAAGCCGACGCCGATGCCGGCCATGATGAAGATGCGCATCACCGACGCCTGCGTCGCGCCCATGGTGCGCAGGATCGCGACGCCCCTCGCCTTCTCCTTCACCATCATGATCAGGCTGGCGACGATATTGAGCGAGGCTACGAGGACGACAATCGACAGGATCATGAACATCGCATTTCGCTCGATGATCAGGGCCGAGAAGAAGGACTGGTTTCGCTGGCGCCAGTCGGTCAGGAACAGCGGCCGCTCTGCCGCCTCCTCGATCTTCGACCGGTAGGAGTCGACATTGTCGGGATCGTCGACAAAGACCTCGATGACCTGCGCCTCGCCCTCCTTGTTGAAATAGAGCTGCGCTTCCTCCAGCGGCATGAAGATGATCGAGCGGTCATATTCCGACATGCCCATCTCGAACACCGCGCGCACCGGATAGGATTTTACCCGCGGCGTCGTACCGAAGGGCGTTATATCGCCTTCCGGGGAAATGATCTTGATCAGGTCGCCGGGAACGAGCCCCAGATCGACGGCCATGCGGGACCCGATGGCAACGCCGTCGCCGGTCAGATAAGCCTCGATGGAGCCTTCCTTGATATTCTTGGACACCGCGTCCAGCTTGACGAAATCCTCGCCGCGCACGCCGCGCACGAGCACGCCGGAACCCGCGCCGACATTGCCGGTCGCCAGGGCCTGCCCCTCGACGATGGGCATCACCATCGTCACGCCGGGCACGCCTGCGACACGAGCCGAAACCGCATCATAGTCCGTCAGCGCGCTGTCGATCGGCGAAATGACCATGTGGCCGTTCAGCCCGAGGATCCGGTCCAGGAGGTCCGCGCGAAACCCGTTCATCACCGCCATGACGATGATCAGCGCGGCCACGCCGAGCGTCACCCCGGCCAGCGAAATCATCGTAACGATCGAGACTGCCGCCTCCTTGCGGCGCGGCTTCAGATAGCGCCATGCGACCAGCCGCTCGAATGCGGAGAACGGACGTGCCGAGCCGTTGCGCTCTTCGGGCCCGGCTGCGGCTTCGGTTTCTGCGACGGCGGTCACGCGGTCAGATTTCCCCTGCCGATCATGTTGACGGCGGCCTCCGGCGTCATCTCCTGACGCTCGCCGGTACGGCGGTTCTTGACTTCGACGACGCCGTTGCCGACGCCACGCGGCCCAACCACGACCTGCCAGGGCAGGCCGATCAGGTCCATCGCCGCGAATTTCGCTCCGGCCCGGTCGTCCGTGTCGTCGAGCAGCGGATCGACACCGGCATTGGTCAGCGCGGCATAGACCTGTTCGGACACACCGTCGCAGCCGGCATCGCCGGGCTTCATGTTGACGATGGCCGCACCAAAGGGCGCGACGCTTTCCGGCCAGATGATTCCATTGTCGTCATGGGAGGCCTCGATGATGGCGCCGATAAGGCGCGTAGGGCCGATACCGTAGGAGCCCATCGAGACATTGTGCTGCTTGCCGTCCGGGCCGGTCACGGCCGCGCCCATCGGCTCGGAGTATTTCGTGCCGAAATGGAAGATATGGCCGACCTCGATGCCCCGCGCGGACAGTCGCTCGGCTTCCGGCGTCTTCGCCCATTCAGCCTCGTCATGCATCTCGTCCGTCGCCGCATAGGGTGTTGTCCACTTCCCGACGATGGACGCCATCTCAGCGTCATCGTTGAAATCGACATCGGCGCCAGGCACATCCATTTCAAGATAGTCGCGGTGGCAGAAAACCTCGGACTCGCCGGTCTCGGCGAGCACGATGAATTCGTGGCTGAGGTCACCGCCGATCGGTCCGGTGTCCGCACGCATCGGTATCGATTTCAGGCCGCAGCGCTCGAACGTGCGCAGATAGGCGACGAACATGCGGTTATAGGCGGCTTTGGCACCGTCGAAATCGAGATCGAAGGAATAGGCGTCCTTCATCAGGAACTCACGCCCGCGCATGACGCCGAAGCGCGGCCGCACCTCGTCGCGGAATTTCCACTGGATGTGGTAGAGATTGAGCGGCAAATCCTTGTACGACTTCACGTAGGACCTGAAGATGTCTGTAATCATCTCCTCGTTGGTCGGGCCGTACAGCATCGCCCGGTCCTGGCGGTCGCGGATGCGCAGCATCTCCTTGCCATAGTCATTGTATCGCCCGCTCTCGATCCAGAGATCTGCGGGCTGGACCGTTGGCATAAGCACCTCGATAGCGCCGGCCCGGTTCTGCTCTTCACGGATGATATTGCAGACCTTGTCGAGAACCTTCTTGCCGAGTGGCAGCATCGAATAGATGCCGGCCGCCTGCTGGCGGATCATGCCGGCACGCAGCATCAGCCGGTGGGAAACGATCTCGGCTTCCTTGGGATTTTCTTTCAACAGGGGCAGGAAATAACGCGACAGACGCATGGCATGGTCCAGAAATGAAAACTCGGGCCTGTGCGGGAATCATCCTCGACCCCCGCATCACGGACGTCTTCATAAGCGCTTAGTGGCCAAATGGAAACGGGAGAGAATGCCTCATTCCAAGCGATTTTGCCGCGCCTTAAACGATTCAACCTGCAATTCACTCGATTTTTCGGGTGACAAGAGGCGCGAGCGTTGCTAGGAAGTACGCCGGCTTGAGACGGTTCATCCGATCAGGTCCCGAACACGGCCAAAGTCTTGGGAGGATAAGATTTTCCGCGCCCGCTATACGGGCAGCGCCATCGGGTTTCCGGTGGAAGAAAATCGGGCCGGTTCTGAGTGGCAGGGTGCAAACCCTGCCACTTAATTTTTTCAGCTTCGAGTATGCGAGAAATCCGGCACGATCTGCGGCAGGTTGTGGATGCCATATCCCCGCACGATCGTGGCGTAATAGAAAATCCCGAACACGACGAACGAGACCATCGTCGTCAGCAACACCTTTCGGCCCATCATGTGCCTGGCCGGCGCGCCATGTTCCGTACCGAGCGTGACGTTCTCGTCTTCTACTTGGCTGCGCACGCCGAACGGAAGCGTGATGAAAAGCACCACCCACCAGATGATGAAATAGACCGCTATTCCCGATACCCAACCCATGATGGTCGCCTATACCTGTTCGAGTTCGATCAGCGTGCCGTCGAAATCCTTCGGGTGAAGGAACAGCACCGGCTTGCCGTGTGCGCCCATCTTCGGTTCGCCGTCGCCGAGTACGCGCACGCCCTCGCTCTTCAGCGCATCACGCGCGGCGATGATGTCTTCAACTTCGTAGCACATATGGTGCATGCCGCCGGACGGGTTCTTGGCGAGAAAAGCCGCGATCGGCGAGTTCTCTCCAAGCGGCTCCAGGAGTTCCGTCTTCGTGTTTTCCAGTTCGACGAAGATAACGGTCACGCCGTGTTCCGGCAGCGCCTGCGGCTCCGACACGTTCGCGCCGAGAACGTTTCGGTACTTGCGTGCGGCGGCTTCGAGATCGGGCACCGCGATGGCGACATGGTTCAGACGTCCAAGCATGATGGCTCCTCCTAGCGCATTCAGGCGCTCGATACGAGCACGCTGACCAGCGGCTTCTTACCCCAGGCGTTGCGGGCAGCAGCGCGCACGGCGCTGTGGACAGCGCGTTCTACCAGGTCGAGATCGCGGCGCCGCGCGCGCGGTATGCTCTCCACCGCCTCGACGGCCGCATCATACATCAGGTCTTCGATATCTTCGCCGCGCTTGTCAGTCTGCGGAACGCCGATCGCGATCAGGTCGGGATCGGCGGCCAGTTCGTGATGCTTGTTCATGACGATGGAAACGGCGACGTGGCCGGCAAACGAAAGCCTGCGGCGGTCGACGACGCCGAGTTCCTCGGCATCACCGATAAGGCTACCGTCCTTGTAGACTTCGCCATGCGGGATGTCCTCGATGATCTCCGGGTCACCGGGCGCGAGGCGCACCAGATCGCCATTGCGCGCGGGTATGACGTCGCGGATACCGCACTCGCTCATCAGCCTGGCATGGGCGGAAAGATGCGCCGCCTCGCCATGCACCGGAACCCCGATGGCGGGCCGCGTCCATTTATACATGGCGCGCAACTCATTGCGGCGCGGATGGCCGGAGACGTGAACCAAAGCGTCGCGGTCCTCGATGATCTCGATGCCCATGTCGATCAGCCGGTTCTGCGTCTCGATCACGGCCTTTTCGTTGCCGGGGATCATGCGCGAAGAATAGACGACTGTGTCGCCGGCGGTCAGCGCGACATCGCGCATCTCGTCTCGCGACAGCTTGGCGAGCGCGGCGCGCGGCTCGCCCTGCGACCCGGTCAGGATGATGACCACCTTGGAGCGCGGGACGTGGGTGAAGTCCTCTTCGGCCAGAAACGGCGGCAGGCCTTCCATGAAACCGAGTTCGGTCGCCACGTCCACAACGCGCTTGATCGAGCGGCCGAGCAGCAGCACCTCGCGGCCGCAATCCCGCGCGGCCTCCGCAATCGAGCGAATGCGGCCGACATTCGACGAGAAGGTGGTCACAGCTACCCTGCCCTCGGCTGCCTCGATGACCTTGCGCAGCCCCTCGCCCACTTCCTTCTCGGACGGCGAGACGCCCTCGCGCATCGCGTTGGTGGAATCGCAGATCAGCGCCAGGACGCCCCGGTCGCCGAGCTTCTCGAACGCGTTGCGGTCGGTCTTCGGCCCCATGGATGGATCGTCGTCGTCCTTCCAGTCGCCGGTATGCAACACGGTGCCGAGCGGCGTCTTGATCGCAAGCGATACCGGCTCCGGAATGGAATGGGTAACCGCAACGGATGTGACGTCGAAGGAGCCTATCTTCAACGTGTCGCCCGGCTGGAAAATCGTCACGTCGATCTTCGGAGCCCCCGGCTCCGACTGGGCCTTGGCCTCCAGGAGCCCCGCGGTAAAGGCGGTGGCGTGGACCGGCAGTGTACCTTCCGGCGAGATGCGCGGATAGAGAGCCAGCAGCGCGCCGTAATGGTCCTCATGCGCATGGGTGATGACGATACCGCGCACCTTTTCGCGCTCGGCCTCGAGGAAGCGGATATCCGGCAGAACCAGATCGACGCCCGGCAGATGCGGCCCCGGAAAGGTCACGCCGCAATCGACCACGATCCACTCGCGATGCCCTTTGGGCCCGAATCCGTACATCGCCAGATTCATGCCGATTTCACCCACGCCGCCGAGCGGCACAAACACCAATTCGTCCATGCTCATTCTTGTTCTTGCCCGGGTTCGCGCCCTGCGTTGCCCGTCATGTTTCCGAAAAAAAGATCGCCGGAGGAGATCCGGCGCGTCGTGCCGTCGCCGGTGCGCAAGAGCAGCACCCCGTCGGCGTCTATACCCTCAAATAGGCCTTCCACCCGCCCGTTTGCAAGGTTGACGGTGATTGGCTCGCCAATGCCCCGGGCATTCTCGACCCAGCGTTCGCGGATCGCCGCCAGGCCCCGCCCCTCGTCCCAGAGGTTAAGCGCCGCGTCGAAACTGCGCGCCAGGTGCACGAACAGGACAGATGGCGTCGCGCCGATCCCTTCCCGGTTGAGGGCAGTGGCGCGGTAGAGGCCGGGTTCGGGATGCGAAACGATGTTGATGCCGCAGCCGGCGACAACCGCCATCCGGCCGTCCGGCAAGTTCTGGCTTTCGAGCAGCAAGCCGCAACACTTCGCCCCATTCAGCAATATGTCATTCGGCCATTTGATCTTCAGGTCTACACCATCCGACAGGCCGCAAGCAGCGATTGCGTCACGCACGGCGACAGCGAGAACCAGCGGCAGGCTGCCCAGATGCGCGGACGGACCCGGATCGACGAGAAGCGCGGACGCGTAAAGATTGCCGGGCGGAGAAGACCAGTCGCGACCGCGGCGGCCCCGCCCTGAGAGTTGCTCGGCGGCGGTGATCCAGAGACGCCCCGGATCGCCTTCCTCCGCGAGCACCATCGCCTCGGCATTGGTCGAGCCGACGGCGCGCAGGTCGAGATGCCGCCACGCGGCGAGACCGTCGATGGGCGATCCTGTCACGCGAAGGGTCCGGCCCCGCCGATCAGAAGAGCGACCGTGCGGCCGCTTCCGCTCCGGCGGCGATGGGACCGCCGATCAGCACATAGCCGAGCACGAATAGGCCTGAGACGCCCATCACAAGCCGCAATTCGCCGGCGGCCGGTACGAAACCGCCGACGGGTTCGTCAAACCACATGACCTTGATGATGCGCAGGTAGTAAAACGCGCCAACCACAGAAGCGAGCACGCCGATAATCGCGAGCGGATAGAGCCCGGCTTCCACGGCGGCGAGGAAGACGTACCATTTCCCCCAGAAGCCGGCCAGCGGCGGAATGCCCGCAAGCGAGAACATCATGATGGTCAATATGGTCGCCATGACCGGATTGGTCGAGGACAGTCCGGCAAGATCTTCAATATCCTCGACATTGCCCTCGTCCTTGCGGCGCATGGCCAGAATGATGGCGAAGGTGCCAAGCGTCATGGCGAGATAGATTGCCATGTAGAGGATCACGCCTTTGACGCCGATCAGCGTACCGGCGGAAAGGCCCACCAGCGCATACCCCATATGGCCGATCGAGGAATAGGCCATCAGGCGCTTGATGTTCTTCTGGCCGATCGCGGCGAATGCGCCGAGCACCATCGAGGCGATCGAGATGAAGACGACAATCTGCTGCCAGTCGGAGGTCACCGGCGCGAAGCCGTCGATGACAACGCGCACGAACATTGCCATGGCGGCCATTTTCGGCGCCGCGGCAAAGAAGGCCGTCACTGGAGTCGGCGCACCCTCATAGACATCCGGCGTCCACATGTGGAACGGCACGGCGGAGATCTTGAAGGCAAGGCCGGTGATCAGGAAGACGAGGCCGAACAGCACGCCGAGCGAGCGTTCAGATCCGGTCAGCGCGGCGGCGATCTCGGCCAGTTCGACATGGCCGGTGAAGCCGTAGACCAGCGTGATACCGTAAAGCATCATGCCCGACGACAATGCGCCGAGGACGAAATATTTGAGGCCCGCTTCCGTTGAACGGACACTGTCGCGGTTGATCGCGGCGACGACATAGAGCGCCAGCGACTGCAGTTCGAGGCCCATGTAAAGCGTCAGCAGGCTGTTGGCCGAGACCATCAGCATCATGCCAAGCGTCGCCAGCAGGATCAGGATCGGGAACTCGAACCGGTCGAATTTCTCGGCGCGCGCAAAACCGACCGACATGGCGAGCGCCACGATCGACCCGATCAGCGTCAGCGTCTTCATGAAGACCGAGAAACCGTCTTGGATGAAGGCGCCGCCAAAAGCTTCCCCTTGGCCGCCCATCAGCAACATCCAGCCGAGCACGCCGATCAGGACGGCGACCGCAAGGCCGGTCACGGTGGAATTTGCGCGTTCGGCGGGCGCGAAGACGCCGACCATCAACAGCACCATCGCGCCGATCGCCAGGATCAGTTCGGGAAGCGCCAGCGTCAGGCTTTCAGACAACATTTCGGCGGACATCTTTATCTGCTCCCCGGATCAGTGGACCGCCATCGCGACATCCGCGGCGGATCGAGCCGCCTCGATGGCTGCGGAATAGTCGGACAGGAGCGCGCCCACGGACGCGGCGGTGACATCGAAGACCGGCGCCGGATAGACGCCGAAGAAAATGGTAAGCGCGATCAACGGATAGAGGATCACCTTCTCACGGCCCGTCAGGTCGAGCATGGCTTTCAGGCTTTCCTTTTCCAAGACGCCGAAGACGACGCGACGATAGAGCCACAACGCGTAGGCCGCCGAGAAGATGACGCCGAGCGTCGCGAAGATCGCGAACCAGGTGTTCACCTGGAAAATGCCCATCAACGTCAGGAATTCACCGACGAAGCCCGACGTTCCCGGCAGGCCGACATTGGCCATGGTGAAGACCATGAAGGCAACAGCATAGCGCGGCATGATGTTCACCAGCCCGCCATATGCGTTGATCTCGCGGGTGTGCATCCGGTCATAGACGACGCCGACGCACAGGAACAGCGCGCCAGAGACGAGGCCGTGCGACAGCATCTGGAAGATCGCGCCGTCAAGCCCCTGCGTGTTCGCCGTGAAGATACCCATCGTCACATAGCCCATATGGGCGACGGAGGAGTACGCGATCAGCTTCTTGATGTCTTCCTGCATCAGCGCGACCAGCGACGTGTAGACAATGGCGATCACCGAAAGCGCGAAGACGAAATTCGAGAAATCCGCCGAGGCGACCGGGAACATCGACAGCGAGAAGCGGATCAGCCCGTAGCCGCCGAGCTTCAGCAGGATCGCCGCCAGGATCACGGAACCGGCCGTCGGCGCTTCCACGTGCGCGTCGGGCAGCCAGGTATGCACCGGCCACATCGGCATCTTCACCGCAAACGAGGCGAAGAAGGCGAGCCATAGCCATGGTTGCATCGAGACCGGGAAGTCATGCGCCAGCAAGTCCGGTATCGAGGTCGTTCCAGCGTTCCAGTACATCGCCATGATGGCGATCAGCATCAGCACCGAGCCGAGCAGCGTGTAGAGGAAGAACTTGAAGGACGCATAGACGCGCCGCTTGCCGCCCCAAACGCCAATGATGATGTACATCGGGATCAGGCCGCCTTCGAAGAAGACGTAGAACAGCACGATGTCGAGCGCGCAGAAGACGCCGACCATCAGCGTTTCCAGGATCAGGAAGGCGATCATATAGGCCTTCACGCGCTTCTGGATCGCTTCCCAACTGGCAAGGATCGACAGCGGCATCAGGAAGGTCGTCAGTATGACGAACAGCATAGAGATGCCGTCGACGCCGACATGGTAGGAAATCCCGCTGTCCAGCCATGCGACCTTCTCGACAAACTGGAAGCCCGGATCGCTGTTGTCGAAGCCGATCCAGATCAGTAGCGAAATCAGGAAGGTGAAACCCGTCGTCAGCAGCGCGACCATGCGGATGTTGCGCCGCGCGATCTCGCTGTCGTCATTGATGAACAGGATGATCAGCACGCCGACAAGCGGCAGAAACGTAACCAGTGAAAGGATCGGCATTCCGGCCATCAGACGCTGCCCCCGAGCATCATCCACGTAACAAGCGCGGCAACGCCGATCAGCATCGCGAACGCATAGTGATAGAGGTATCCGGTCTGCAGCCGGACGACCCGGCCGGTGACCTGGCGGACGCGCGAGGCGACGCCGTTTGGCCCGAATCCGTCGATCAGCCAGCCGTCGCCCCACTTCCACAGGAAGGTGCCGAGGCGCATTGTCGGCTTGATGAACAGGACGTCATAGAGCTCGTCGAAATACCACTTGTTGAGGAGGAACTTGTAGAGCCCCTCATGCTGCGCTGCGAGGGCCTTCGGCGTTTGCGGCGAGCGGATATACATGTACCAGGCGGTGACGAGGCCGAGCAGCATCACGATGAACGGGCTCAGCTTCACGGCCCATGGCACGTGGTGGAACTCTTCCAGGATATGATTGTCCGGTCCCGCGAACAGCGCACCGCGCCAGAACTCGTTATACCAGCCGGCGGCATGCTCGGCGGCTTCCGCCGCGTGGCCGATGAAGAAATCGTGGAAGATCAGACCGGCGAGCAGCGCGCCTGCGGCAAGGACATAGAGCGGCACCAACATGACCGGCGGTGACTCGTGGACATGGTGCATCACATCAGCCGAGGCGCGCGGCTTGCCGTGGAACGTCATGAAGATCAGGCGCCAGGAATAGAACGAGGTGAACAGCGCCGCGATGACCAGCAGGCCGAAGGCGAAGCCGGCGGCGGCATTCTCGCCGACATAGGCGCTCTCGATGATCGCATCCTTGGAGAAGAACCCGGCGGTGCCGAACAGCGTGCCCGGAATGCCGACGCCGGTCAGCGCCAGCGTACCAATGATCATCATCCAGTAGGTCATCGGGATGTGCTTGCGCAGCCCACCCATCTTTCGCATGTCCTGCTCGTCGGACACGGCATGGATCACCGAGCCCGCGCCAAGGAACAGCAGCGCCTTGAAGAAGGCATGCGTGAACAGGTGGAAAATGCCCGCGCCATAGGCGCCGACGCCGAGCGCCACGAACATGTAACCAAGCTGCGAGCAGGTCGAATAGGCGATGACGCGCTTGATATCGTTCTGCACGAGGCCGACGGTCGCGGCGAAGAAGGCTGTGATCGCACCGATGACGGTAACGACGGTCAGTGCGGTATGGCTCAGCTCGAACAGGGGCGACATGCGCGCCACCATAAACACGCCGGCGGTGACCATGGTCGCGGCATGGATCAGCGCGGAGACCGGGGTCGGGCCTTCCATGGCATCAGGCAACCAGGTGTGGAGCAGGAACTGCGCCGACTTGCCCATCGCGCCCATGAAGAGCAGCAGGCAGATCACCGTCAGCGCATGCGCCTTGTCGAGGTGATAGCCGAGGAAGGTCAGCACGGTTTCATTCTGCATCGCCGCGGCGGCCTCGCCGACCGCTTCAGCGGCCCCATGAGCCTCGCCGGCCGGCAGATACGAGGCGGCGTTGGCGAAGATGACGCCCAGATTGACCGAACCGAAAAGCACGAACAGACCGAAAATGCCGAGCGCGAAGCCGAAGTCGCCGACGCGGTTGACGATGAAGGCCTTCATCGCGGCCGCGTTGGCCGAGGGTTTCTTGAACCAGAAGCCGATCAGCAGGTAGGAGGCGAGACCGACGCCTTCCCAGCCGAAGAACATCTGAACCAGATTGTCCGAGGTCACCAGCATCAGCATCGCAAAGGTGAACAGCGACAGATAGGCGAAGAAACGCGGCCGATGCGGATCGTGATGCATGTAGCCGATCGAATAGACGTGCACCAGCGACGATACCGTGTTGACCACGACCAGCATGACGACGGTCAGCGTGTCGATGCGGAACGCCCAGGAAATGTCCAGCGTACCTGTCTGGATCCAGCGCAGCACATTGACGGTGAAGGCAGGCTCGTCGGACAGGCCGACGGTGAAGAAAGCGACCCAGGAAAGGATCGCGACGAACACCATGATGCCCGACGTGATGTATTCGCTGGCCTTGGCGCCGATTGAATTGCCGGCGAGGCCGGCGATCAGGGCGCCGATCAGGGGCAGGAAGACGATGGCGTGATACATTGTGCCGTCAGCCCTTCATCATGTTCACGTCTTCGACCGCGATCGAGCCGCGGTTGCGGTAGAAGACAACGAGTATTGCCAGACCGATCGCCGCCTCTGCTGCCGCGACGGTGAGAACGAACAGCGAGAATATCTGGCCGACCAGATCGTTCAGATGCGCCGAAAAGGCCACGAAATTCAGATTGACCGACAGCAGGATCAGCTCGACCGACATCAGGATGACGATGACGTTCTTGCGGTTCAGGAAAATGCCGAACACGCCGATTACGAAGAGCAGCGCACTGACGGTCAGGTAGTGAGAGATGGTGATGGTCATGGCTGTCAGAGCCCCTTGCCTGTCTCGACATCGACCACTTCGATCGCGTCGGACGGCTTGCGTCCGACCTGCGTGACGATGCTCTGGCGCTTCACGCCCGGCCGCGTCGGCCGCAGCGTCAGCACGATCGCGCCGATCATGGCGACCAGCAGGACGATACCGGCGATCTGGAAGAAGAAGATGTAGTCCGTATAGAGCACGTCGCCGAGAGCGGCGGTGTTGTGGCGCACCGCCGGGTCGGGCATCGGCATCGCCGTCGAGGCTGGCTGGCCCATGGTGAAGGCCGAGGCCGCCAGAACCAGCACGAGTTCGGCGGCGAGGATCACGCCAACAACCGCGCCGATCGGTGCATATTCCAGCGCGCCGCGCTTCATCGAGGCAAAGTCGATATCCAGCATCATGACGACGAAGAGGAACAGCACCGCGACCGCACCGATATAGACGACCAGAAGGATCATCGACAGGAACTCGGCGCCCGTCAGCAGGAACAGCGCTGCGGCGTTGAAGAAGGTCAGGATCAGATACAGCACGGAGTGCACGGGATTGCGCGCGGCAATCACCATGAAGGCGCTCGCGATGGCGACGAAGGCGAACAGGTAGAAAAACGCCGCCGCTAATCCAGTAATCATGATCGCTTCCCCGATCTCCCTTGCCTCATCCGGCGGCTTTGCGCCGGCCTCGGCGTTTCGCCGCCCCGAAAAGGCGACGCAGTTCTTTTCATTCCCCTAGCGATACGGCGCGTCGAGCGCGATGTTGCGCGCGATTTCACGCTCCCACCGGTCGCCGTTCTCCAAGAGTTTTTCCTTGTTGTAGTAAAGTTCCTCACGGCTCTCCGTGGCGAACTCGAAATTCGGCCCTTCGACGATGGCGTCCACGGGGCAGGCTTCCTGGCAGAAGCCGCAGTAGATGCACTTCACCATGTCGATGTCGTAGCGCACGGTGCGGCGCGTGCCGTCATTGCGGCGCGGTCCGGCCTCGATGGTGATCGCCTGCGCGGGGCAGATGGCTTCGCACAGCTTGCAGGCGATGCAGCGCTCCTCGCCGTTCGGATAGCGGCGCAGCGCGTGTTCGCCGCGGAAGCGCGCGCTCACCGGTCCTTTCTCGTGCGGATAGTTCAGCGTGAATTTCGGCTGAAAGAACCGACGCATCGACAAAAAGAACGCGCTGATGAATTCCAGCAGCAGAAGCGACTTGGCGGCTTGTGCGAGTGTGCTCATCGTCTCATGCCTCCTTGTCTCAGGCCCAGCCGGTCAGTTTCAGGAAGGCCGCGGTAGCGACAACCATGAACAGCGAGATCGGCAGGAACACTTTCCAGCCGAGTCGCATGAGTTGGTCGTAGCGATAACGCGGCACGAAGGCCTTCACCATGGCGAACATGAAAAAGACCATGGATAGTTTCAGCACGAACCAGAACACGCCCGGCAGCCATGTGAACGGCGCGAAGTCGAAGGGTGGAAGCCATCCGCCGAGGAACAGGATCGTCGTCAGCGCGCACATCAGCAGGATGGCGATATACTCGCCCAGCATGAACAACATGTAGGGTGTCGAGGAATACTCGATCATGTGTCCGGCGACGAGTTCCGATTCCGCTTCCACCAGGTCGAAGGGAGGGCGGTTGGTCTCGGCCAGCGCCGAGATGAAGAAGATCACGAACATCGGCAACAGGCCGAGCCAATGCCAGTCGAGGAAGGTGTTCGGCAGGCCGAAATAAGTGCCGATGCCGTCCCTCTGGGCAAGCACGATGTCGCTAAGATTCAGCGAACCGACACAAAGCAGCACGGTGACGATAACGAAGCCGATGGAGACTTCATAGGACACCATCTGCGCGGCGGAGCGCAGCGCGCCCAGGAACGGATATTTCGAGTTCGACGCCCACCCGGCCATGATCACGCCGTAAACCTCAAGCGAGGAGATCGCGAAGACATAGAGGATCCCGACATTCACGGAGGCGATGGCCCAGCCGTCGGCCAGCGGGATCACCGCCCAGGCCGCCAGCGCCAGCGACGCCGAGATGAACGGAGCCAGAAGGAAGATGCCCTTGTTGGAGCTGTCGGGAACGACCGGCTCCTTGAGGACGAATTTCAGCAGGTCGGCGAATGACTGCAACAGCCCCCAGGGACCGACGACATTCGGTCCGCGCCGCGACTGCACTGCGGCCCAGACCTTGCGGTCGGCATAGAGAATGAAGGCGGTGAAGACCAAAAGCGCGACAAGCAGAGCGAGCGTCTGCAAGACGATGATCAGGCCGGGAATGACGTAGGTTTCAAACATGAATGCCGTCCGTTACTGCCTTCTTTCCCGGGTCACTCTGCGGCCTGCGCAAAGCCGTTGCGCGCCAGCGAGGAACATTCCGCCATGACGGCGGAGGCGCGCGCGATTGGGTTGGTCAAATAGAAGTCTTTGACCGGCGATGCAAATGCTGACTTGTCTGTTTTTCCGCCTTTTTTCGCAAGCGCAGCAACATCGCCCGCTGTCCCGGGCTCGATCTGGTCGATACGGGCGAAATGCGGATGCGCCTCATAGAGCTTCGCGCGAAGCTGGGCGAGCGAATCGAAGGGCAGCTTGTGGCCGAGTGTGTCGGACAGCGCGCGCAGGATCGCCCAGTCCTCCTTCGCCTCGCCCGGAGCGAAACCGGCGCGGGTCGTCATCTGGACGCGGCCCTCGGTGTTCACATAGGTCGCCGATTTCTCGGTATAGGCCGAAGCCGGCAGGATGACGTCCGCATGGTGCGCGCCGACATCGCCATGGGTGCCGATATAGACAGTAAAACCGCCCTGCTTGCGCGCCCGCATGTCCATCTCGTCGGCGCCGAGCAGGAACAGCACGTCCGCTTCAGTCAGCATGGCTTTGGCGTCGACACCGCCCTCGCCCGGCACGAAACCGAGGTCGAGCCCGCCGACACGGCCAGCGGCGGTATGCAGGACCGCAAAGCCGTTCCAGTCGTCGCCGAGCGCGCCGGAGGCGTCCGCGATACCGGCGGCAAGGCTCAGGATAGCGCCGCCATCCTCGCGGGACAGTGCGCCCTGCCCGACGATGACGATCGGACGTTCAGCGTCCTTCAGAACCTTGGCGAAGTCATGCGAGCCGTCGGCGATGGACGCCAGCGTATCCGGCCCCGCGCCCAGCATGTCGTAGTCGTAGCGCAGGTCGCCCATGTCGCCGACGACGCCGATTTTTACATTGCCCGCGCGCCACGCCTTGCGGATGCGGGCGTTGAGCACCGACGCCTCGAAGCGCGGATTGGCGCCGACGATCAGGATCGCATCGGCTTCCTCGATGCCCTCGATGGTCGGGTTGAAGATGTAGGACGCGCGGCCTGCTGCCGGATCGAGCGCGGCGCCATCCTGGCGGCAATCGATATTCGGCGAGCCGAGCGAGCCCATCAGTTCCTTCAGCGCGTAGATTTCCTCGACACCGGCCAGATCGCCGGCGATCGCACCGATCGCCTTGCCGTCCTTGCCCGACACGGCGGATTTGATCGCCGCGAAGGCTTCCGGCCAGGTCGCGGGCTTCAGCCGGCCCTCGGCACTGCGCACATAGGGCCGGTCGAGGCGCTGGGTGCGCAGCCCGTCCCAGATGAAGCGGGTCTTGTCGGAAATCCATTCCTCGTTCACCGCCTCGTTGACGCGCGGCATGACGCGCATCACTTCGCGGCCGCGTGTGTCCACGCGAATGGCCGAGCCGACCGCGTCCATCACATCGATCGATTCGGTCTTCGACAATTCCCACGGACGGGCATGGAATTCGTAGGGCTTCGAGGTCAGCGCGCCAACCGGGCAGAGGTCGATCACATTACCCTGCAACTCGGAGGTCATCGCCTGTTCGAGATAGGTGGTGATCTCGGCGTCCTCGCCGCGGCCGATCAGGCCGAGCTCGGAAATGCCGGCGACTTCGGTGGTGAAGCGGACGCAGCGCGTGCAGTGAATGCAGCGCGTCATGATCGTCTTGACCAGTGGGCCGATATATTTGTCTTCGACGGCGCGCTTGTTCTCCGTATAGCGCGTCGAATCGACGCCGAAGGCCATCGCCTGGTCCTGCAGGTCGCATTCGCCGCCCTGGTCGCAGATCGGGCAATCGAGCGGATGGTTGATCAGCAGGAACTCCATCACGCCTTCGCGGGCCTTCTTGACCATCGGCGTGTTGGTGAAGACTTCCGGCGGCTGGCCTTCCGGTCCGGGCCGCAGGTCGCGCACGCCCATGGCGCAGGACGCGGCCGGCTTGGGCGGTCCGCCCTTAACCTCGACCAGGCACATGCGGCAATTGCCGGCAATCGACAGGCGCTCGTGGAAACAGAAACGCGGCACCTCGGCGCCGGCCTCCTCGCAGGCCTGCAGAAGCGTATAGTGGTCCGGAACCTCGACCTCTTTGCCGTCAACCTTGATCACTGCCATGATGCGAATTCCAACCTTGATTTTATGCCGGCAGCCCGCAAGCTGCCGAAATTCGTCCTGGCCCGCCGAAATTCATAAGAACTCGTCATAAGCCTTTGCATTTTCATGCCTTCTTCATCAATTCGGCAGCCTGAGCGACCCATTCGTCGCGCTCGATGCGGCCCTTGAACTGCAGGTAATCGTCGACCCAGGCGATTTCGTAGGGCGTCCAGCCGGCGATCTGCTCATAGGTCCAGATGCCAAGGCTGTTGAGAACGCCTTCGAGCTTTGGCCCGACGCCCGAAATCACCTTCAGATCGTCCGGCATGTCCGGTTTCGTCATCGGCTTCGGCTTGACGAAATCCTCAGGCATCACCGGCTCGACCGCGCCGGCCGCCGCTTGCGGCGCGGCCTTCGCCATCGCAACGGGTTCCGGCTTTGCGGGCGCGACCTTCGACGCAACGGGTTTGGCATTCGCGGCGGGCTTTGCGGCCGGCTTCTTGGCCGCTTTCTTCACCTCTGCCGTCATGACCTCGGCCTTCACGGCTTCCGCCTTCTTCGGCGCTGCCTTCTTCGGCGCAACATTGGCCGTGGCTTCGGCCTTCTTCACGACAGGCTTTTTTACCTCGACTGGTTTCGCGACTACCGGGTCCGGCTCCCCCTTGTCATCGAACGAGCCTGTCGCCAGGTCGAAATCCAGCGGATTGGCGAGGCCGAAAACTGTCGAATGGCCGCCCGTCGTCTCATTGGCCAGCATGTTGGCCGCCTGCATCGCGCCGGCCATCGTTCCTGCGAAAATTCCGAACATCTGGCTCGCCATGCCGAGGCTGAGCGCGGAGGCGGCCGCCATCGCGCCCATTGGATGCGCGGCAAGGTTCGCCGCGCCGGCAAATTGCGGCGCGGACGCCAGCATCTCGATGGCTTCCTTCTGCATCTCGGCTATCTCACCGGTCATATCGGCGAATGGCGTTTGGCTCGTCATCATTTCACTCGGGTGCGTGGACTTCGACATCGAACCCTCCTCTGGGTTTCCTGTGTCTGTTCTGTTCCCCTGCCCTTTGCGTTTCCCTTGTCCGGCGGTCATTGCGCCGCCTTGCCTTCTTTCTTATTCCGCGGCTTCCAGCGCCGGACGGCTGCTGTCCGCATTGCGGGTATATTCGTCGATACGGCGCTCGATCTCCGGACGGAAGTTGCGGATAAGCCCCTGGATCGGCCATGCCGCGGCATCGCCTAGCGCGCAGATCGTGTGGCCTTCCACCTGCTTCGACACTTCGAGAAGCATGTCGATCTCGCGCTTTTGCGCATTGCCGACCACCATGCGTTCGAGCACGCGCATCATCCAACCGGTGCCTTCCCGGCACGGCGTGCACTGGCCACAGCTCTCATGCTTGAAGAAGGCTGCGATACGCCAGATCGCCTTCACGATGTCGGTCGACTTGTCCATGACGATCATGCCGCCGGTGCCGAAGGACGATTTCAGCTCGCGCATGCCGTCGAAATCCATCGTTGCGTCGGCGATATCCTCGCCGCGCACGACCGGGCAGGACGCGCCGCCCGGAATGACAGCAAGCAGATTGTCCCAACCGCCGCGAATGCCGCCGCAATGCTTCTCGATGATCTCGCGGAAGCTCAGGCCCATCGCCTCCTCGAAGGTGCAGGGCATTTCGACATGACCCGACACCATGAACAGCTTGGTGCCGACATTGTTCGGCCGACCGATGCCCGCAAACCACGCGCCGCCGCGGCGCAGGATCGTCGGCGCGACTGCTATCGACTCAACATTGTTGACCGTGGTCGGACAGCCATAGAGGCCAACATTGGCCGGGAATGGTGGCTTGAGGCGCGGCTGGCCCTTCTTGCCTTCCAGGCTCTCGATCAGCGCGGTTTCCTCGCCGCAGATATAGGCGCCGGCGCCGTGATGGACGTAAATGTCCATGTCCCAGCCGCATTTGCTGTTCTTGCCAAGCAGCTTGGCATCATAGCACTCGTCGATCGCCGCCTGCAGCGCCTCGCGCTCGCGGATATATTCGCCGCGCACGTAAATATAGGCGGTATGGGCTCCCATCGCACAGCCGGCGATCACGCAGCCCTCGATCAGCGTATGCGGATCGTGACGCATGATGTCGCGGTCCTTGCAGGTACCGGGCTCCGATTCGTCGGCATTGACAACGAGGTAATGCGGCCGGCCGTCGTTCTGCTTCGGCATGAACGACCATTTCAGGCCTGTCGGGAAGCCGGCGCCGCCACGGCCCCGCAGGCCCGACGCCTTCATCTCGTCGATGATCCAGTCGCGACCCTTCTCGATCAGGCCCTTGGTGTTGTCCCAATGGCCACGCGCCATCGCGCCCTTGAGGCTCCTGTCGCGCAGGCCGTAGAGATTGGTGAAAATGCGATCCTTGTCAGCGAGCATCGTTCAATCCCCTCACCGCGGCTTCTTACCGAAAACGCGGACATATTCGTCGACGCCGCCCTTGGCGAGCGCCTTGGCCTGCTTGACCCAGTCTTCGCGATCGATACGACCCTTGAATTTCAGATAGCCGTCGATCCACTCACGCTCGGCCTTTTTCCATCCGGCGATCTGCTCCCATTTGTAGATGCCGAGCGAATGCAGGATGCCTTCGATCTTCGGACCGACACCGGAAATCATCGAGAGATCGTCTGGATTTTCGGGTTTCTCCATCGCCGCTGGACGGTTCTTGTCGTCCAGTGCCGGCGCGTCGGAAGGCGCATGGGCCTTTCCGGGCGCCTTGGCGCGGCCGGAAGCGGTCGCGGCAACCTTCATCGTCGCGTTGCCGCTCTCGACGGAGGCCTCGATCGGCTTCTTCTTCGGCTTCACGCCGCTCGCCGTGGAGGCGACCTTCAGCGTCGGGCCGGCATCCTCGGTTTTGGGGCTGGCGCCGGATTTGGATGCTTCGATCCGTCCGGGGCCCTCCGCCTCGTCCGGATCGGCGAGCGTTTCGTCACCCTCCGGCGCGGAGGTATCCGGCTTTGCGGCCTTCGTCATTGTCTGCGGAGCGTTGCCCTTTCCGTGCTTCGCGCCACCGGTCGTCGCTTTCTTCGATTCATCGTCGAGCAACGTCACCGGGCCGCCTTCGGGGGCGGAGAAAATGCGGTCGACCTGCGGTCCGGGCTCGATCGTCTCGCCCTTGCCCGCCTCGAAGGCGTCGATGATCTCTTCCAGGCGCTCTGGCGTCAGGTCCTCATAGGTATCCTTGCCGATCATCACCATCGGCGCGTTGACGCAAGCGCCCTGGCACTCGACCTCTTCCCAGGACAGCGTGCCGTCGGCGTTCGGTGTCAGCGGATCGTGATGAATCTTCGACTGGCAGACCTTCTTCAGGTCTTCCGCGCCGCGCAGCATGCACGGCGTCGTGCCGCAAACCTGCACATGCGCCTTGGTGCCAACCGGAGCCAACATGAACTGGGTATAGAACGTGGCGACCTCGAGCACGCGGATCTTTGCCATGTCGAGCCGTTGGGCGACATGCTCGATCGCGGCCTGGGTAACCCAGCCATCCTGCTCCTGCGCAAGCATGAGCAGCGGTATCACCGCCGACTGCTCGCGGCCTTCCGGATATTTGCCGATCCACTTCTCGGCTTCCTTGGCCATGGCCGGCGTGAACGCGAATTCGGCGGGCTGGACGGATGCTTCTGCTAGACGACGAACGGACATATCAGCGGTCCACCTCACCAAACACGATATCGAGGGAGCCGAGCACGGCGGAGACGTCGGCCAGCATGTGGCCACGGCAAAGGAAATCCATTGCCTGCAGATGCGCGAAACCCGGCGCGCGCAGCTTCACCTTGTAGGGCTTGTTGGAACCATCGGAGACCAGGAACACGCCGAATTCGCCCTTCGGCGCTTCGACCGCGGCATAAACCTCGCCGGCCGGCACATGGTAGCCCTCGGTATAGAGCTTGAAGTGATGGATCAGCGCTTCCATCGAGCGCTTCATCTCGCCGCGCTTCGGCGGCACGACCTTGCCGTCCACGTTGGAGACCGGGCCGGTCGCTTCCTTGCCAAGCAGCCGGTCGACGCATTGCCGCATGATATGGGCGGACTGGCGCATCTCCTCCATACGGATCAGGTAACGGTCGAAACAATCGCCGTTCTTGCCGATCGGAATCTGGAATTCCATCTCGTCGTAGCATTCATAGGGCTGCGACTTGCGCAGGTCCCATTTCGCACCGGAACCGCGCACCATCACGCCCGAGAAACCCCAGGCCCAGGCGTCTTCCAGCTTGACGACACCGATATCGACATTGCGCTGCTTGAAGATGCGGTTGGCGGTCAGCAGCGTATCGAGGTCGTCGACAACCTTGAGGAACGGATCGATCCAGTTGCCGATATCTTCGATCAACTTCTGCGGGATGTCCTGGTGTACGCCGCCGGGCCGGAAATAGGCCGCATGCATGCGCGCGCCGCAGGCCCGCTCATAGAAGACCATCAGCTTTTCGCGTTCCTCGAAGCCCCACAGCGGCGGCGTCAGCGCGCCGACATCGAGAGCCTGCGTGGTTATGTTGAGGAGATGCGACAGGATGCGGCCGATCTCGGAGAACAGCACGCGGATCAGCTGCCCGCGCTTCGGCACCTCGATCTCGAGCAGACGCTCGACGGCCAGCGCGAAGGCATGTTCCTGGTTCATCGGCGCGACATAGTCGAGCCGGTCGAGATAGGGCACGGCCTGAAGATAGGTCTTGTGCTCCATCAGCTTCTCGGTGCCGCGATGCAACAGGCCGATATGTGGATCGACGCGCTCGCAAACCTCGCCGTCCAGCTCGAGAACAAGGCGCAGAACGCCATGCGCCGCCGGATGCTGCGGGCCGAAGTTGATGGTGAAATTACGGACGTTGTGTTCGGTCATTGTTGCGCCTTCTCATCACCCGGCAGCACGTAGTCGGTGCCTTCCCAGGGCGAAAGGAAATCGAAATCGCGGAATTCCTGGCGCAGTTTCAGCGGCTCGTAGACGACACGCTTCTGCTCGTCGTCATAGCGCACCTGCACGAAACCTGAGAGCGGGAAGTCCTTCCTCAGCGGATGGCCCTCGAAACCGTAATCGGTTAGCAGTCGACGCAGATCCGGATGGCCGGAAAACAGCACGCCATACATGTCGTAGGTTTCGCGCTCGAACCAGTTGGCGCCCGGATAGACGCCCGTGGCGCTCGGCACCGCCGTGTCCTCGTCCGTGTGAACCTTCACCCGCACGCGCTGATTCAGCGTTGGTGACATCAGGTGATAGACGACGTCGAAGCGCTTGTCGCGCCCCGGATAGTCGACCGCCGTGACGTCGATGATCGACACGAATTTCAGCTGTACGTCGTCGCGCAGCGCAGTTAGCAATTCGATCAGGCTGCCGATATCGGTGTTCAGCGTCAGTTCGCCATAGGCGATCTTCGCCTCGTAATCGATCCCCTCGAGAGAGTCAGAGATCGTGCTGGCGAGATCGTTGAGCGATTCGATGGATGCCATGTTTTCGGTGCCCCCGCGGCGATCAGCGTTCGATCGTGCCCGTACGGCGGATCTTCTTCTGCAGAAGAAGCACGCCATAGAGCAGCGCTTCGGCGGTGGGCGGGCAGCCGGGGACATAGATGTCCACCGGAACGACCCGGTCGCAGCCGCGCACGACCGAATAGGAATAGTGATAATAGCCGCCGCCATTGGCGCACGAGCCCATCGAGATGACGTAGCGAGGCTCCGGCATCTGGTCGTAGACCTTGCGCAGCGCCGGCGCCATCTTGTTCGTCAGCGTCCCCGCGACGATCATCACGTCGGACTGGCGCGGCGAGCCGCGCGGCGCGAAGCCGAAGCGCTCGCAGTCATAACGCGGCATCGACATTTGCATCATCTCGACGGCGCAACAGGCCAGGCCGAAGGTCATCCACATCAGCGAGCCGGTGCGCGCCCAGTTGATGAGCTCGTCGGTAGAAGTGACAAGAAAGCCCTTGTCGGCCAGTTCGTTGTTGATTTCACCGAAGAACGGATCGTCGCCCCCGACGGGTTTTCCCGTCTTCGGATCGATGATGCCCTTGGGCTGCGGCGCGACCATCGTGGTGTCGTTCAATCCCATTCGAGCGCTCCCTTCTTCCACTCATAGATGAAGCCGATCGTCAAAACGGCAAGGAACACCATCATCGACCAGAATCCATAGAGGCCGATCTCGCCGAAGGACACCGCCCACGGAAACAGGAAGGCCACTTCGAGGTCGAAGATGATGAACAGGATCGAGACGAGATAGAACCGAACGTCGAACTTCATGCGCGCATCGTCGAAGGCGTTGAAGCCGCACTCATAGGCCGACAGTTTTTCCGGGTCCGGATTCTTGTAGGCAAGAACGAAGGGGGCGATCATCAACGCGCCGCCGATGAAGGCGCAAATCACGAGAAAAATGATGATCGGCAAATAGGATGCGACGACTGCGTCCATGATCTGGCTTCACCGTTTCGTTGCGCGGCTGACGGCGTGACTGCCGTTTCTCGCGGGCTCCGTCAAAGGGCCGCTGCCGCTTTTCCGACGCTCACGGGTTAGACCCTGGGACGGCTCTACGCAAGTGCACAAAAGGCCAAAATCGCCGCGAAAATTCACTTCGGCGCGACTTCCCGCCCGCCGCCGTCGCCGGCGCAAGCCGCTAAAAATACATGACAATTTTTATCATGTTATTTTCGCGACAGCGTGATGATTAAGGTTCCTCCGCGAGCGGGCGGTCGGCCCGCGTTAAAGTGCCCGAACCGCGGAAATTTGCTGATTTGAGGATAGAAAGACTGCGTCGGGTCCTCCCTCGGGGAAGGACGCACCAATTTTCCGGTTTAAGGGAAAATGGCGCGAGTGACGGGGCTCGAACCCGCGACCTCCGGCGTGACAGGCCGGCACTCTAACCAACTGAGCTACACCCGCGCATTTCGCTCGGCCGAGGCCTGAGCGTGGACGGTCACTTAAGCGGTTGCCGATACCCTGTCAAGCGCGCGAAATGGATGGATCGACGTTTTTGCCACAACGGCCTTCATGGCGCGAAAACTCCTTTGCAAGACGCGCGACAAACGCTTGCATCCATGCGCGTTCCCGCATAGATACCATCGACGGTCCGGGCGGTTAGCTCAGTTGGTAGAGCGCTTCGTTTACACCGAAGATGTCGGGAGTTCGAGCCTCTCACCGCCCACCATTTCCACCACAGAATCCCGGTAACTGGAAAATTGGCAATCGGGCCGCTTTGGCGGACAAACCCGAAGAATCCGCGTTGCGCGGTCCGAGGCCGCCCAGCCGGACGAAGCCCAGCGCAACAAAACGCGTTCCAAAGCACCGCAATCCGGAAGAACAAGGTGCGGAGTGATCGGAAGCGCCACGTGTCCGCAAAGCCTTTGCTTTCACCAGCGGCAATCCAAGGCAGCAGGACATAGCAGGCACCTGTTTACTTCTTTGCGCGGAAGGAAATATCTGATTTATCACCCACACTTATCTTTCGGACGTAACGCGTATGAGTATTGTCGGTAAATTGCTGGGTAAAACGGGTTCGCTGCGATCCCTCACACGTCCGTTCAGAAAAAAGGCGCGCCATCTCGTCAGGTTCCGGTTGGCCCGGATGAAGCGCGCGCGAATCGGCGCGGAAATTGTCGCCATCACCGGCAGTTCAGGCAAATCGACGGCGACGCGTCTGATCTCCAGGTTCCTGCAGACCCGCTTCGCCACCAGGGAACAAGCCTACCAAAACACCATTTCCGCATGCACGCAGGCAATCCTGGACGCCACCCCCACCGACGAGTACCTCGTCATCGAGACCGGGGCCAGCGTTCCCGGGAGCGTGGTCGAAATGGCTGGCCTCATGAAGCCGAAAGTGGCGGTCGTCACCATGGTCAACGTCGAACACCGTTCGGCGTTCAAGACCATCGAGAATGTCACAAAGGAGAAGGGTGCGCTTGTCGAGGCTGTCGCTGAAGGCGGTTTTGCGGTCCTCAATGCGGACGACGAAAACGCCATTGCCATGGCGGAACGCACGAAACAGCGCATTGTCACTTTCGGACATGTGAACGATGCCGATTATCGTGTGGTCGAGCTTGGATTGGGAGATTCAGGCACGATGGAACTGGCGATCCGGTCCGCACACGGCACGCACCGCCTGTCGACGAAACTTATGGGCATCCATTTCTGGCCGAGCGTTGCCGCCGCCTTTGCCGTCGCGGTTGAGAACGGCATCGCTCCTGAAACCATTGCCGAGACCCTCAAAGACATCGAGACGGGCTACAATCGATGCCAGCCCTATGAGATCGAGAACGGTCCCACATTCATAATCGATACGGTTAAGGCGCCGCTTGCGACCCTTCCAAAAGCATTCGAAGTGATCCGCCCGCTCCGCGCGCCCCGCAAACGGATTGTCCTGGGTATGCTCGCCGATCACCCGGGGGATTCCAACACCGCCTACAAAAAGGCCTACAGGTGGGCGGCCGAAGTCGCTGATCAGGTCATTTTCGTCGGTGAGCATGCGCACCGGCACAAAGCCAGCGCCGAAGAAATCGCCAACGGACGGATCGTCGAAATGACAACCACTGAGCAGGCCTATGCGATCCTTCGCGATACCGCCCTGCCCGGCGAGATCATTTTTCTGAAAAGCGCCGGCGTAGCGCACCTCGAACGCCTCGCCCTTGGGTTCGATCATGACGTCAGGTGCTGGAAGGAGCGTTGCCGTGTCCCCGAGACTTGTCAGGCGTGTGGCCTCTACGAGTATCCGTACGAACGCCATCCGCAGGTCCGCCGGCAGAAGAAGCTTGCCAGATGGGGAATGAGGAAAGCCGCTACCTCTCGGGAATCCAAGTCGCGGCCTGAATAACCCAGATAATCCTGATCGTGGATGAGCGCATCATGTAGCTGACCGGCGCGAAAATTGTCTCCGGCGATCTCGTTCTTCCGGATTGCTAACGGCTTCGAAATGCTCGCGCGCCGCGCTATTCTACCCGACACGTCGTCAGCGCCACGTCGAAACCCGGCAACCGTCTGTGCGCCGTCTCACAGCGAGTCGCGCCGTTTCGTGCAAATCCTTGTGAATTCTTCGCCGCCCCTCGGGTGGACACGACGAGGCTTCATGCTATCCATGACGCGCCGTAATCAACCGACATCGCCGATGGAGTGCATCCTGAGCGCCGTTTTCCGCTTTCGCCGTCCGCTTTTCAGCGTCCTGCAGTTTGTTCTCGTCGCCGCTCTGCTGTCGGCCTGTTCCACGGCGGATACGCTCGAGATTGCCACGCCGCAGGCCGAACCGTCGAAATATGCGGCGATCGTGGTAGACGCCGAGGACGGCAAGGTTCTCTATTCGGTTGCCGCGGACCAGACGCGCTATCCCGCCTCGTTGACCAAGATGATGACGCTCTATCTGATGTTCGAGGCGCTGCAGAACGGCCGCCTCTCGCGGTCGTCGCAAATCCCGGTTTCCGCCAACGCGGCGAAACAGCCTGCCTCGAAGCTTTATATGAAGGCAGGAACCAGCATAGATGTCGACACTGCGATACGCGCGCTGGTGGTCAAGTCGGCCAATGACGTGGCGACAGCGGTCGCCGAACATCTGGCCGGAGACGAGGACCGTTTCGCGCGCCTGATGACGGCGAAGGCCCGCCAGCTCGGCATGGGGCGCACGGTCTTCACCAATGCGTCCGGCCTGCCCGATGCCGGTATGCGCACGACAGCACGCGACATGGCCGTTCTCAGCCTGGCGCTTCGGCGCGACTACCCGCAATATTATTCCTATTTCCGCCTCAAGAGCTTCGAGTATCGCGGCAAGACCATCCGGGGCCACAACAAGATACTGGACATGGTCTCGGGCGCGGACGGCATCAAGACCGGCTATATCAAGGCGTCGGGCTACAATCTGGCTGCTTCCGTGCGCCGCAACGGCCGCTCCCTCGTCGCCGTTGTCATGGGTGGGAAATCCGGCAGCGCCCGCAACGAGCACATGGCTCAATTGCTTAATGCGAACCTGAACCGGTCCAGCCGCTACAGCCTGCTTCGGCCATAAAAAAACCGCGGCCCTCCGGAAACGGCCGCGGTTACTTCTCAAATTCGCCTTGCGGCAAATCAGCTGTTCAGTGCGTCCTTCAGGCCCTTGCCGGCCGAGAACTTCGCGACCTTCTTGGCCGGGATGTCCACCGGAGCGCCGGTCAGCGGATTGCGGCCGGTCGTGGCAGCGCGCTGGTTCACGCCGAAATTACCGAAGCCGAGGATTCGGATATCGCCGCCCGACTTGAGCGTCGAAGTGATGGTGTCGAAAACAGCGTCCACGGCCGATGTTGCGTCACCCTTCCCAAGACCCGTCTTCTCCGCCACAGCGGCGGCAAGCTCGTTTTTATTCATTTTCACAATCCTTCTCAATCAATGCGGCCGGGCGTACCGTCTTCGCGGACTCGCCGACCGGAAACAGGCGGGACCATATACAGATTCGCCGCCAAGCCGAAGCGGAATGCCCCGGAAACGCCCGGAAATCAAAGAAAAAACGCCGCATTTCTGCGGCGTTTGCAATTTCTTGGCATAGGCTGAGGGTCAATGTGCCAGATTGGTCACGCTTTCATCCTCGATGGGCGTCACGTCCTTGGCGACTGATTCGACTTCCTCGGTCCACTCGATGGGTTCGAGCTTCGCAGTCAGCGCATGTTCGAGAACCTGACCAATCCGAGAAACCGGGATGATTTCCATCTCAGATTTCACGTTCTCCGGAATGTCGGCGAGATCCTTCACATTGTCTTCCGGGATCAGCACCGTCTTGATGCCGCCGCGCAGCGCCGCGAGCATCTTTTCCTTCAAACCGCCGATCGGCAGCACCCGGCCACGCAGAGTGATCTCGCCGGTCATCGCGACATCCTTGCGCACCGGCACGCCGGTCAGCACGGAAACGATGGCCGTGGCCATCGCGATGCCCGCGGACGGACCGTCCTTCGGCGTCGCGCCTTCCGGTACGTGGACGTGGATGTCCCGCTTGTCGAAGAGCGGCGGCTTGATGCCGAAATCGATCGCGCGCGAGCGGACATAGGACGCCGCCGCGGAAATCGATTCCTTCATCACGTCACGCAGATTACCCGTGACGGTCATCTTGCCCTTGCCGGGCATCATGACGCCTTCGATCGTCAGCAGCTCGCCGCCGACCTCGGTCCAGGCCAATCCGGTCACGACACCGACCTGATCCTCGCCGTCGATCTGGCCGAAGCGATAGCGCGGCACACCGAGGAAGTCGTCCAGGTTCTCCGGCGTGACCTCGATGACGGTCTTGTCGGTGCGCAGGATCTCGGTAACGGCCTTACGCGCCACGGTCATCAGCTCGCGCTCGAGATTACGCACGCCGGCTTCGCGGGTATAGGTGCGAATGACCTCGCGCAGCGCCTCGTCGGTGATCGCGAACTCGCCTTCCTGGAGAGCATGGTCGCGGATCGCCTTGGGCAGCAGGTGCCGGCGCGCGATCTCGACCTTCTCGTCTTCGGTGTAGCCCGCGATGCGGATGATCTCCATACGGTCCATCAGCGCCGGCGGAATGTTGAGCGTATTCGCCGTGGTGATGAACATCACGTCCGACAGGTCGTATTCGACCTCCAGATAGTGGTCCATGAAGGTGGAGTTCTGTTCCGGATCGAGCACCTCGAGCAGGGCCGAAGACGGGTCGCCGCGGAAATCCATGCCCATCTTGTCGATCTCGTCGAGCAGGAAGAGCGGGTTGGATTTCTTCGCCTTCTTCATCGACTGGATGACCTTGCCGGGCATCGAGCCGATATAGGTGCGGCGGTGACCGCGGATCTCGGCCTCGTCGCGCACGCCGCCAAGCGCCATGCGCACGAACTCGCGGCCGGTCGCCTTGGCGATCGACTTGCCGAGCGAGGTCTTGCCGACGCCGGGCGGTCCGACGAGGCACAGAATCGGTCCCTTCAGTTTGTTCTGGCGCTTCTGCACGGCCAGATACTCGACGATCCGGTCCTTGACCTTCTCGAGCCCGTAATGGTCGTGGTCGAGCACATCCTGGGCGATCTCGAGATCGTATTTGACCTTAGATTTCTTCTTCCACGGGATCGACAGCATCCAGTCGAGATAGTTGCGCACCACGGTCGCTTCCGCCGACATCGGGCTCATCTGCTTGAGCTTCTTCAGCTCGGCATCGACCTTCTCGCGGGCTTCCTTGGTGAACTTCGTCTTGTTGATGCGCTCTTCCAGTTCGGCAAGCTCGTTATGGCCGTCCTCGCCATCGCCGAGTTCCTTCTGGATCGCCTTCATCTGCTCGTTGAGATAATATTCGCGCTGCGTCTTCTCCATCTGGCGTTTGACGCGGCTGCGGATACGCTTCTCGACCTGAAGCACGGAGATTTCCGACTCCATGTGGCCAAGCGCCTTCTCAAGGCGCGACTTGACGCTGGAGGTCTCCAGGATGTCCTGCTTCTCGCCGATCTTGATCGACAGATGCGACGCCACCGTATCGGCGAGCTTGGACGGCTCCTCGATCTGGGTGACCGCGGAGACGATGTCCGGCGAAATCTTCTTGTTGAGCTTCACGTAGTTCTCGAATTCCGAGACCACGGAACGCGCGAGCGCGGCGAGTTCGACCTCGTCCTCCTCGGGCTCGACAACGTTGAACGCATCGGCCTCGATATAGGCGGTCTTATCGGTGAAGCCGCGGATTTCCATGCGCGACACGCCCTCGACGAGCACCTTCACGGTGTTGTCGGGCAGCTTGAGAAGCTGCAGCACGTTTGCGACCGTGCCGTGGCTGTAGATCGCGTCAGGCGCGGGATCGTCGTCACCGGCATCCTTCTGCGTCGCCAGCAGGATCTGGCGGTCGTTTTCCATGACGTCTTCGAGCGCACGGATCGATTTCTCGCGGCCGACGAAAAGCGGCACGATCATGTGCGGGAAAACAACAATGTCACGCAGCGGCAGGACGGCGTAGAGCCCGTCTTGTCCGCCCGATGCTGTTTTCAGTTCGGCTTCAGCCATTCTTCGTTCCTTTCAATGCCTTTTCGGCTTTGGGGTGCCTCGCCGCCGTGCCCTATGGCCCCGGTTCGGAAGCACTCCTTGTAATTGGTCCTGCGGCGCACCGATTTCAACGGCTTGAAGGCAGGAGGAATCGGTGTCGATCTTCGCGCTGTTACGCATTTACCGCAATGCCGCATTCGCGCCGTGAAACGGAAAAAGGCCGGTCGCCCGGCCTTTTCACACAAACTCTTTGTAAGGGACGCGTCAGGCGGACGCGTTTTCCTTGTCCTCGGCCCGATCCGCGTAGATGTAGAGCGGGCGGGCGCTGCCGGAAACCACCTCCTCGGAGATGACGACCTCACGGACGCCTTCAAGCGCCGGAAGTTCGAACATCGTGTCGAGCAGGATCGCTTCCATGATGGAGCGCAGGCCGCGGGCGCCGGTCTTGCGCTCGATCGCCTTGCGGGTAATGGCGCGCAGCGCGTCCTCGTGGAAGATGAGGCTGACATCCTCCATCTCGAACAGGCGCTGATACTGCTTGACCAGGGCGTTCTTCGGCTCGGTCAGGATCTGGACCAGCGCATCCTCGTCCAGATCTTCCAGCGTGGCCAGAACTGGCAGACGGCCGACGAATTCCGGGATCAGGCCGAATTTCAGCAGATCTTCCGGCTCTACCTTGCGGAAGAGCTCGCCAGTCTTGCGGTCTTCGGCGACCTCGACGGTCGCGGCGAAGCCGATCGAGGTCTTGCGGCCGCGATCCGAGATGATCTTGTCGAGCCCCGCAAAGGCGCCACCGCAGATGAACAGGATGTTCGCGGTATCGACCTGCAGGAATTCCTGCTGCGGATGCTTGCGGCCGCCCTGCGGCGGAACGGAAGCTACCGTGCCTTCCATGATCTTCAGAAGCGCCTGCTGGACGCCCTCGCCCGACACGTCGCGCGTGATCGAGGGGTTGTCAGACTTGCGGCTGATCTTGTCGATCTCGTCGATATAGACGATGCCACGCTGCGCGCGCTCGACATTGTAGTCGGAAGCCTGCAGCAACTTCAGAATGATGTTCTCGACATCCTCGCCCACATAGCCGGCTTCGGTCAGTGTGGTCGCATCCGCCATGGTGAACGGCACGTCGATGATGCGGGCCAGCGTCTGGGCGAGCAGCGTCTTGCCGCAGCCGGTCGGGCCGATCAGCAGGATGTTAGACTTCGCCAGTTCGACGTCGTCGTTCTTCTCCGCATGCGCAAGCCGCTTGTAATGGTTGTGGACCGCGACCGAGAGGATGCGCTTCGCGTAGCCCTGCCCGATCACGTAATCGTCGAGGACTCCAAGAATTTCCTGCGGCGTCGGCACGCCCTCCTGGCTCTTGACCATGGAGGACTTGTTCTCCTCGCGGATGATATCCATGCACAGTTCGACGCATTCGTCGCAGATGAATACGGTTGGGCCCGCGATAAGCTTGCGCACCTCATGTTGGCTCTTTCCGCAGAAAGAGCAGTAGAGCGTGTTCTTGGAGTCGCCTCCGCCACCGCCGCCGCCACTGTTGCCAACCTTGCTCATGCCTATTCCTTTCAGGGGATTGCGGAACCGGGCGGTTCATCCGCCATGGCAATCCCGACTTCAATTCTGTGACGCGGCCCTCGGGCCAAACCCACAAGCGTCACAAAGGCTTCAAATCACATTCGTACACATATACGCGCCGCACGCAACGATTCGACATATACCTTTACGGTTCCTTTAAGGCCGAAACGCGGATTTAAACCTAATAAGGTTATCGCGGCGCGAAAAGCGCTCAATTGTCACAAATGCGCGATGCCTCACGGGCGTCGCGCAAATACAACAGTCGGCCGGCGCGCCCTTATTTCGCTTCCGGCTCGATCGAATCGCGCGATTCGATGACGCGGTCGATCAGGCCGAATTCCTTCGCCAGATCCGCCGTCATGAAATTATCGCGCTCGAGCGCCCCTTCGATATCGTCATAGGAGCGGCCGGTGTGCTTCACATAGATCTCGTTCAGCCGGCGCTTCAGCGCCTCGACTTCCTTGGCGTGGATCAGGATATCGGTGACCTGACCCTGGTAACCGCCTGAGGGCTGGTGAACCATGATGCGCGAATTCGGCAGCGAGAAGCGCATGTCCTTGGCGCCGGCGGTCAACAGCAGAGAACCCATCGAGGCGGCCTGGCCGATGCACAGCGTCGAAACCGGCGGCTTGATGAACTGCATCGTGTCGTAGATCGCCAGACCTGACGTCACCACGCCGCCCGGCGAGTTGATGTACATGGAGATCTCTTTCTTCGGGTTCTCGGCTTCCAGCCACAGCAGCTGCGCGCAGACGAGCGACGCCATGCCGTCTTCGACCGGACCGGTGATGAAGATGATGCGTTCCTTCAGCAGTCGCGAGAAAATATCGTAGGCGCGTTCGCCCCGGTTTGACTGCTCCACGACCATCGGAACGAGGTTCATGGCGGTGTCGATCGGATTGCTCATCGGAGACCTTTCGGGGATATCGTTGGAGAGCGCACGGGAAACATGGGCGCGTGAGAATCATTCGGGCAATATTTAGGGTGCCCGACCCCGGTTCCGCAAGACGCCGAAACGCGTAAACCTTAACGGCAGGAAGATGGGGAAAAGAGTGGGCAAGAAGCGACCCGTTCAGGTCGGGCCCATTCGCGTCCGGGTGCGACCCATCGCCGGTCATCCTGAAGACGGGAACCCGGATTTCACCCCTACTCCTCCGCCCGCATCCAGCCCTTCAGTGCCTCGAAATCCCCGTGCTCGACAAATTTCGCCACACGCCGCCCCACCGCTGCGCCGAATTTGTAGCCGTGGCCCGAGCAGGCGGAAACGACGAGGCACTTGTCCTCGTTATGGACAAAGAAGCGCTCGTCCGACGTGAACGTATAGGCGCAGGTGACGACGCTTTCGATCCGATACTGCTCGATATCGCGCATCGGCGGCGAAAAGAGGTTGCGGATCGTCTCGCCCTCACCCTCGACCGGTGCGCGGTTTTCGTCGGCGTCGGGGTTCTCGTATTTGTGCAGGCCAGAGCCGAATTTCAGCCCGCCCTCGCCGCTCGGCGGCAGGATGTAGCCGTCCGTCGCGCCGCCGACATCGAGGACGACAGGCGCATGGCGCCACGCCTCTTTCAAATGGTCCGGCGGATCGAGATAGACGACGGCGGTCCGGTATGTCGTCAGATCCGAGGCCAGTCCGGGGAACAGTTTCGTCACCCAGGCCCCCGCCGTGACGATCACGTAATCCGCTTCTATGTGCCGCCCGTCAGCTGTCGTCACAGCAGCATTGACCGGATCGACCTCCGTCACTTGCATCGTCTGGCGCAGCGACACACCATTCGCCTGAAGCCATGCCGCCATGCCGAATGCGATGTCGCGGCAATGCAGGGCGCCGCCCTCCGGCGAGACGAAGGCATAGCGGATCGTGTCGGGATCGAGAAAGGGAAAACGCTCCGCCGCCGCGCCCGCCTGCAAAACCTCGCAGGGCCAGCCGCCTTCGCGCAGCCCGTTCAGATAATCTTCCGCCTCGTCGCCTTCCTCGCGGCTGACGGCCATGAAGCCGCGCGCATCGAGATAGTTCGATCCGAGATCGCGCCACAATTCGTCCCAGGCGTCATAGGCCTCCGAGATCGCCGCCCCGTAACCGGACCCCGCACCATAGGCCCTGCGGATGATGCGGTGATGGTCGCCCGACGCGCCGAGCGGATTAGGTATCGTGTTCTGCTCGAAAAGGATCACCTGATGCCCCTGCTTTGCGAGCGCCCATGCGGTGGACAGGCCGGCAATGCCGGCCCCGACGACGGAGATTCTCATATGTCTACAACCGGATCACATATTCCTTGCGGGTGGTCTCGATGACCTCCCATGTTCCCTTGAAGCCGGGCCGCAGGATGAAGCTGTCGCCGGCGCGCAGGGTCACGGCTTTACCGCCCTCTTCCACGATAACCGAGACGCCGTCGAGAATGTGGCAGAATTCCCACTCGTCATATGAAATCCGCCATTTGCCCGGCGTTGCCTGCCAGATACCGCAATAGAGCCCGTCGCGCGCCTCGGCGTTCCAGGTCGTGAAGAACGGATCGCCGGAGATCAGCTTTTCCGGCGCGGGGCGTTCCGTCTCGGGCTCGGCTGCCTCCGTGTCGACGGGCAGAAACAAACTTTCAGACATGAATGCCTCACTGAAATGGCTCGCAATTCGCAACAGTAAATCTCATATAGCCCGCATGAAAATCGACAAGGCAATATCGGCCTCCATGGCCATGGACGAAACGACATGGGACCGCCACGCCAACCCGTGGAGCGTCTATACCCGGGTCCCATTGATGATGGTGCTGGCGTTCGCCATCTGGAGCCGCGTGTGGATCGGCTGGTGGGCGCTGCTCCCCGTCGGCTTGGCGATCGTTTGGACGTTCCTGAATCCCCGCGCCTTTCCGCCTCCGGCCTCCATAGACAACTGGGCATCGAAAGTGACGCTCGGCGAACGGCTATGGCTCAACCGTCGCGCGCGACCCATCCCCCGCCATCACGCCAGTTGGGCGCTCGGCCTGTCCACGGCCAGCGCCGTCGCGCTCCTGCCGATGGTCTACGGCCTCGCGGTGCTGGAACCGTTTTCAGCCTTCCTCGGCGCGCTTCTCGCCTCGGTGCTCAAGTTGTGGTTTTGCGACCGCATGGTCTGGCTCTATGACGACATGCAAAGGGACGAAACCGCCGCCGACTCCGCGCCTAGCACACCTGAACACCGCATTCCTTGATCGTGAATTCGGCCGCCGGCTCGGTACGTGAGGCGTCGAACTGGCGCCCGTCGCGGCATTGGGCGCGCGCCTCGAAGGTTTTGCGGCCGGCGAGGTCTCCCTCGGATATATTGACGTAATATTCGACGGCGCAATCCTTCTCGAGCGCAAGCTGGTCGGAGAGCGTGTCGAGCCAGGCCGGATCGGCCGACTGGGCCATTGCCCCGCTGGTCGCGAAGATAATCGCCGCTGCGGCGGCCACTGTCCTGATGGAATGCATGTTGCGTCTCCGTGTTGTCGGGATGACGCCAGCTAATCAGCTTCGCGCGGCTTCCGAATTGAGATTCGTCAAGCTCTCCGGGTCATTGGTTGAAAAGCGCTTCGGCCTCTGCCGGGATCGCGTATTTCAATGCCGTGCCGTCGAAGGGGACGCGAAAACCGTCGGGTCCCTCGGTCGCCTCGTCTGTCCTGCGCATGACGATGTCGTAATGGTCACCGCCCGCGCCGGAATCGAAAACAATCTCGTATGACCGCACATAGCATGCGCCGAGACCGTCGCCGCACGTGCCGGAATTGTCGGCATACACCGGGATGGAACCGAGTTCGATCACGTCACTTCCGGCGACGCCGTAGACGACCGTGGTGCCGAGATTGTAGCCCTGCCCGGTCCAGCCAGTCTCCATCGTCCAGCCATGGCTGCCGTCGCCGGTCTGGCGCAGCCGGAAGCCTTCTTCCGGCGGAACCGCGCCCCATGCGCCCGCCGGTTCGGCGAGCGAGTTGCGCGCCACGAGATCGAGCCGGTCGCCACCGTCTTCCAGCACGATCAGCCCGAGCGAGCCCGCGCAGGCATGACAGTCCGAATGGGCATTTCCCTCGCCAAGCGCATAGCCGCCGGTGACCACGAAATAGCGCGTGCCCTCATCGCCCGAGACCGTATCGAGACGGTGCGGCCGCATGCATTGGCGCTCGCCGTCCACGGTGCCGACCCAGCATTTCAGCGCGCGGTCATAGGGGCCGTAAAAGCCCTCCATGACGGCGCGCCAGAAGTCTTTCGGGTTATCGGCAACCGCGGACGGAATATCCGTCCGCGTCGCAGCAGTGGCATGCGACCCCGCCAGAGGCAGGATCGCAGGGAACAGGGCAAGAAGGGTCAGCCGGTTACGCATGGCCCATCCTGCCACGCGATCAGGCCTTGTCCAGCGCCTGGTCGATATCGGCGATGATGTCGTCGACATTCTCGATGCCGATAGACAGCCGCACCACGTCGTTGCCGGCCCCTGCAAGCGCGCGCTGCTCGTCGGTGAGCTGGCGGTGCGTGGTCGAGGCCGGGTGGATCACCAACGTGCGCGTATCGCCGATATTGGCGAGATGCGAGATGATCTCCACGCCCTCGACGAACTTGACGCCGGCCTCGTAGCCGCCCTTGACGCCGAATGTGAAGACGGAGCCGGAACCTTTCGGGCTATAGCGTTTCATCAGCGCATGGTTGTGATGGTCCTCGAGGCCCGAATATTCGACCCACTCGACCTTCGGATGCGCTTTCAGGTGTTTGGCGACCGCCAGCGCATTGTCGCAATGGCGCTGCATGCGCAACGCCAGCGTCTCGATGCCCGTCAGGATCAGGAAGGCGTTCATCGGCGCGATCGCCGGGCCGAGGTCGCGCAGGCCGAGCACGCGGCAGGCGATTGCGAAGGCAAAATTGCCGAATGTCTCGTGCAGCACGACGCCGGCATATTCGTCACGCGGCTTCGACAGCATCGGATATTTGTCGGAGGCCGACCAGTCGAACGTGCCGCCATCGACGATGACGCCGCCCATCGAGTTGCCGTGGCCGCCGAGGAACTTGGTCAGCGAATGAACGACGATATCGGCGCCATGCTCGATCGGGCGCACGAGATAGGGCGAAGCCATCGTATTGTCGACGATGAGCGGAATGCCGTGATCATGGGCGATCTTGGCCATGGCCTCGATGTCGGTGACGAAGCCGGCCGGGTTGGCGAAGCTCTCGATAAAGATCGCCTTGGTGCGCTCGTCGATCTGCGAGGAGATCGTCTCCGGCTTGTCGACATCGGCCCAGCGGACCTCCCAGCCAAAATTCTTGAAGGAATGGCCGAACTGGTTGATGGAGCCGCCATAGAGCCGGCGCGCCGAGATGAAGTTGTCGCCCGACGTCATGATCGTGTGGAAGACCAGCATCTGCGCGGCGTGGCCGGAAGCGACGGCGAGCGCCGCCGTGCCGCCCTCGAGCGCGGCGAGCCGCTCTTCGAGAACCGCCTGGGTCGGGTTCATGATGCGGGTGTAGATATTGCCGAAGGCCTGCAAGCCAAACAGCGAGGCCGCATGATCCGTGTCGTTGAAGACATAGGCCGTGGTCTGGTAGATCGGCGTGATCCGGGCACCCGTCGCCGGGTCCGGCTGCGCGCCGGAATGGATCGCAAGGGTTTCGAAACCGGGTATACGCTGGGACATGCTGCCCTCCTCCTGATGGTTCTGGACCGTCCTTGTGGCGGGGAACGGCAGGCCTGTCAAAGAGGATTTTTCTGCGCCAACGTGGTTCGCGGGAAGGAAATTGCGCGCTCGGCTATTTGCGGATGCCGAAGCTCTGGAAGCCGTTGCCGAGTTGCGGTTTGCGCGACGAAAGCGTCTTCGAATTGATGCCGGACCAGCCGATCTCGTGCGACAGCCGGCCGAACTCGATCTTCGGACAGCGGTCCATCACCACCCTGATCCCTCTCTCCTCCAGCTGCGCCGCGCTTTCATCGTCGCGCACGGTCAGTTGCATCCAGACAACCTTGGGCAGCGTCTGCATGGCGAGGATCTCGTCGGTGATGCCCGGCACTGCGGCCGACGCGCGGAAGATGTCGACCATGTCGACCGGCCCCGGCAACTCCGCCAGCGAAGCACAGGTCATCTGACCGAGGATTTCCTTGCCGGCCTGTCCCGGATTGACCGGCGTGACCTCGAACCCCTTGTTAAGCAGATATTTCATGACGAAATAGCTCGGCCGCGCCTCGTTCGCCGAGGCGCCGATGATGGCGACCGTCTTTACCTCGGTGAGGATGGAACCGATATAGGCGTCGGAATAATGATCGTGGTCCATGACGGTTTCGTAGCACCGGCGCGCGCGAATGTCTCCCGCGACAAAAATGCGCGTCGCTACATGCGGATCGCGACCGCGCTGACCCGCCAGCCCTTCTCCGTTCGCGCGAAACAGGCGTGGTTGGCGAGATAGGGAATGAGCGGCCCTTCCCCGAAGCCGGCCTGCACATATGCGCCGAAGCCGTCCGGCGTGACCATAAAGTCCCAGCAACAGGACCGGATCAGCGGTGCGTCGATATCGACATAAAGCAACTGCCCGACATCCCACGAAAGCGGCTGGACGCCGCGCAAACCGGAGGCCTCGTCTGACTGGATCTGCGCGACGCCCCACGCATCGATTTCGGTTTCCGTCATGGCAAGGAGCGCGGTCATCGCATCATGGGAAATCCGCTTGAACGATCCGGTGCAGATCTGGCCGTCCAGGAGATCGTTCGGACCGACCAACGTCTCCGACAGAAGCGCATTGACGGCGTTCGCGCCGCGCGCCTCTGCGCCTGCACGCCAGACCGGCGCGTCCGCCAGAAACTGGCCGAAAAAGGCGAGGAACCCGTCACGCGGAAACCGGCCGAGCTTTTCGAAGCCGTCCTCCGGCGTTAGCTCTCTTTTTCCAACATAGACGGTCACGGAACCGGCGAAGATGTCGCCGGCCGGGCTCGGCGGGTTTCGGCCGCCATAAATCGTCGAGGCGTAGCGCCAGAGCGCGTCCTTAGCCGTCGCGATGAAATCGACGAGGGCCGGATCGGCCGGCTCTTTCGGCGCAAGCAGGATCGTCTCGTATTCCATGCCGCGCTGCTGCGCCTCGGCGGGCAGAGCTGCGCCGAGGATCGCGACCGCCGCCGCGACAATCGCCGCGAACTTGGCCCGCCCGCTCACGGAGTCCGGTATCCGACGGCGGTGATCTTCCATGCGCCCTCCCCGTCGCGGGCGAAGCAGGCGTGGCTGTTGAGATAGGGACGCAGCAGCGGGTCGTAATAGGAACGGCTGACATAGCCGCCGGTCCCGTCCGGCTTGCGGACATAGTCCCAGCAGCAATTCTCCGGCCTCGGCATGTCGTCGTCGACAAGCAGCAGCTGGCCGGTCTTCCACTCGAACGGGCCCGTCCGGCCCATGAAACCCGCTTCCTGCCAGGGAAAGGCAGCGATGCGCCACTGGCTGTGATGCGTCTTCGTCTCGTCGGCCAGCGCACGCAAGGCGCCGTCTTCGAGCTTGCCGAAGGCGGCGGTGCACATCTCGCCATGCATCCATGGATTGGGCCCGACGAAGCCGGTCTCTAGCAGTTCACGCAGCTTGCGCGCGCCGCGCGCATCCGCTTCGGACAGCGAAAGTCTGTCGTAACTGGCAAACCGCCCGAAGGCGCGCACGAAGCTCCAGGGCGTGTATTCGTCGACCAGGTCGAAATTGTCGCCGTCAGTCAGCTCCACCGCGCCGACATAGAGGCGCACCTTCTCGGCCAGATGCTCCTCCAGCTTGTCCAGCGCGGAGATGCTGGGCCGTTCGCCCACCCATGTCGCCTTGACGGCGCTCTCGATGAAGGCGGACAGATCCTCCGGCGGCGGGGCGGGAAGCTCCAGCAGTATTTCCGGATAGTCGACCGGTTCGCCACGAGCCGGCACTGCCGCCGCCAAACCCAATCCGAACGCCGCCAGCACGCCACATGCGGTCCGCCGCGAACCGGACCTCCAACCTTCGAAAGCCATCGCCAACCCCTGACCAATATCGAGCCCCGGCAACGATCCTGACCAGCATTACGGCAATTGCATGAAGCCGTTTTCGTCGTTTTCCGAGAACGGATTGTAGGCCAGCTCCCACAAATGCCCGTCAGGATCGGCGAAATAGCCCGAATAGCCGCCCCAGAAGACCTTCTCCGGTTTCTTCACCGCCTTAGCGCCGCAGGAGAGCGCGTGCGCGTAGGCCTCGTCCACCGCCGCCTCGCTCGCCAGATTATGCGCAAGCGTCACCGCGCGAAAACCCGATCCAGCCTCCTCGACACCGGCATCCTCCGCCAGCGCCTCGCGCCCGAACAGGCCAAGCACAGTCCCCTTCAGCTTGAAGAAGGTGACGCTCTCCTGCGAGGCCGAGGATTTCTCGAAACCGAGCTTCTCGTAAAACGCCGTCGACGCGGCCAGATCGGCGACGCCGAGCGTGATCATGGAAATACGGGGATCGAAACTCATGACACTGTCTCACGTGAACATAACGGGAACACATTAGGCTGAGTGAATATCGATGGCAAGCGCTCGGAGCACCAGCCGGCCGAATTCTCACAGCGGAATCGCAGTTTCCTCCTTCGCTGTCCTGATGACCATCATGGTGAAGAAGCGCGCGATATTGGTCTGATCCCGGAAGAGCCGGTCGCACAGCGCGTCATATTCCTCCATGTCGCGCAGCCGCAACATCAGCACGACATCGGTTTCACCGGTCACCGCATACGCGTGAGAGACCGCCTTCTCGGCGATCGCAAGATCCAGGAAACGGCGCATATGCTGCTCGCCGTGCAGCTTCAGTTCCACTGTCACCAGCGCCTTGATAACCCTGCCGGACCGTGCGGAATTCAGGATCGCGACAATCCGGTCGATGATGCCTTCCTTGCGCAGCCTTCGGATTCGCCGCAGGCAACTGGAGGGTGAAAGGCCCACCTCGTCGGCCATATCGACATTCGTGCGCGACGCGTCGCGCTGCATCAGGTTCAGAAGCTTGCGGTCGATCCGGTCCATGACTGCTTTCTCCACACTCACATCTGCATGCAATAAAATTGCATGAAAGCGCAATCTTTGACCACAAATGCGAAACGGCGCGGGTTAGGTGATCTCGGCAATCTGAATGGAGCCAAAGATGCTGTTGCCGTTTGATGTCGAGAGACGAGTTCCCGGAAAGAATCCCCGGCCGGGCCCCGGCGAGGAAGACCTGTTCATGCAGGCGCATGGCAGATGGGCGCCGCGGCTGGTGTTCCTGTGCTTCGAAACGCTGTTCGATTTGCTCCGTCTCGTTTCTCTCCGCGAACTCGAGGAAGAAACATCCGGACAAAGTGACGCGGAGGAGTATCGCACATGTCTTTCGTGACCTCCGTCGCGCGCGAAACGCGCGAAACAATCGGGATTTACTGGCTCCTGGTCCGCATCATGGTTCCGATCACGATACTGGCGGAACTGCTGTCAAGACTGGGGGCGATCGAGGCGGTCGCGCCGGCCTTCGCGCCGGTCATGCATGCCCTCGGATTGCCGGCGGAACTCGGTCTGGCGTGGCTGACCGGCATGCTCGTCGGCATCTGGGGCGCTGTGCCGCTGATCTTCACGCTCGTCCCCGCCGGCGCGATGAGCGTGGCGGACATCACCGTCTTCTCGGCGCTCATTCTGTTCGCCCATGGCCTGCCCATCGAGCAGAAGATCATACGAGCGGCGGGGCCAGCCATGGCCGTGACGACGCTGCTGCGCATCGCCGGCGGATTGCTCTATGCCTTCCTGCTGCACCGCCTGCTCGCCGCCACGGGATGGCTGTCGTCACCGCTCGATCCGGTCTGGATTCCGATGAGCGAAACGCAAGGCTGGATAGAATTCCTTTTCGGCCTCGCTGAAAGCCTCGCCTGGATGTTCGTCATCCTGCTCGGCCTCTCCCTCGGGCTTCAGGTGCTGAAGGCAACCGGGCTTCTGGGCCTGATGATGAAGACGCTATCACCCTTGTTGAGGCTTGTCGGCATCAAGGGCGAAGCGGAGCACCTGACCGCCATCGGCCTGTTCCTAGGGATATCCTACGGTGCCGGCCTGCTGATCCGCGAGGCGCGGTCCGGCGCGATATCTCCGCGCCAGATCTTCCTCTCCTGCGTCTTCATGGGTTTCGCGCACAGCGTGATCGAGGACACGTTGATCGTCATGGCGCTCGGCGCGGATATTTTTGGCGTCCTCGTCGGGCGGCTGATCTTCGCCTTCGCGGCAATCGCCGCCGTCGCGGTCATGCTGCGCGGTCTGCCGGAGGAGACATTTCACCGATGGATGTTCCGATCTGCCGCCCCCTCCGGTGCCGATCGGAGTATCGCTGATACGGCCGATGCTTAAGAGAGCGGACGCGCGGGCCTCGACCTTATTCCCCCGTCCATTCCGGCTTGCGCTTCTGCAGGAAGGCGTTGATGCCCTCTTCCGCGTCGCGGTACATCATGTTCTCCACCATGACGTTGGCGCAGTAGTCATAGGCGTCCGACAGGCTCATCTCCGCCTGATGGTAGAACGCTTCCTTGCCGGTCTTCAGCGTCAGCGGCGATTTCGAAGCGATCACTTCGGCATATTTCTGCACCACCTGGCTGAGATATTCCTTCGGAACAATACGGTTGACGAGGCCGAACTCCCTGGCGGTACCGGCGTCGATCTGCTCGCCGGTGAGGAGCATCTCCATCGCCTGCTTGCGGTGGACATTGCGGCTCAGCGCCACCATCGGCGTGGAGCAGAACAGGCCGATATTGACGCCGGGCGTTGCGAAACTCGACGTATCGGTGCTGATGGCGAGATCGCAGCTCGCGACCAACTGGCAGCCCGCCGCCGTCGCCAGCCCGTCGACCTCGGCGATCACCGGTTTCGGCAGGGTAACGATGGTCTGCATCACCTCGGCGCAGAGCCGCATGGTCTTTTCGAAGAAGGCCCTGCCCCGGTCCTCGTCGGCGCGGTGCAGCGTCATTTCCTTAAGGTCGTGCCCGGCCGAAAATACCTTGCCGGCCGCCGCGATGACGACGACGCGCACATCCGCGTCGTCCCGCGCCGCGCCGAGCGCTTCCAGCATCGCCTCCATCGTGGCGATCGACAGCGCATTGGCCGGCGGATTGTTGAGCGTCAGCCGCAGTACCGGACCGTTGAGATCCCGTGTGACGAGCGGCGTTTCGACGAGGGCTGGACGTGCGGACATGGGGCCTCTCCCAAAGGTATCGGTTGACGGATATCTACCAGCGCGCCAAACCCGACTGCAAGTCAGACCATCCAAGTCACGCCATCAGAGCAACCCGATCAAGAGCCGAGCATGAGCAAACATCCGGAACCGGTCGTCACCGCGGAAGAACTCGAGGATTATATCGTCCGCGAATTCTCCCAGGCCTTCAGGGACGGCAAGGTCTATCACATAGAGGATCTCGGACCGGGTTTCCTGACGCTGCGGCTCGACACGAACCACACCCATCTTCGCCCCGGCGGAACCGTGTCGGGCCCGACTCTTTTCACGCTGGCCGATCTCGCCGCCTATTACGCGATCATGGCGCATATCGGCCTGAAGGGCCTGTCGGTGACCACGAGCATCCATCTCGACTTCATGCGCAAGGCCGCCCCCGGCCCGCTTTACGCCACCTGCACGCTCCTCAAACTCGGCAAGCGCCTTGTCGTCACCAGTGTCGCGATCAAGGACGCCGAGGACGACCTGATCGCCCATGGATCGCTGACCTATTCAATCCCGCCGCGGTAAAGCCGGAAGCCCTTACGCAGACAGCTTCACGTCCGGATCTGACCTGTGGCGGTCTTTATTCGGCGACTTTTTACCGACCTCAAACCCGGTGCATCACGCATCGTCCGCTCCTGCGGGATCGCTTGCCTGCGGCGCGTATTCCGAGCGCGCATGTGAATGGAGCCAATGGGCGAACGTTTCGGCCGCTTCCCCGGTCTTCTTGTTGCGTAGAACAAGATAGAAGGCGTCTCTTGGAGCCAGGATCGGAAGACCTGCCGAGGTCAGGGCGCCCGATGCTTCCAGTGCGCCCGTAATCGACCGCCAGCCGAGCATCATTCCGTGCCCCTCCAGCGCCGCCTGCGTCGCCTGAACATAGTTGGTAAAGGACTGGCCGCCGCCCCGGAGAACCGGTTGTCCCGTTCCCGCCAGATAGTCCGACCATGTCAGCCAGGACGTCTCCGCAGATCTGACATGAAGAAGCGAAACCGCGTTGGGAGGGACCGCTCCTTCGAACCGCATGCGAAGGGAAGGCGCGCAGACCGGTTCGACCACCTCGTCGAAGAGGTGACGCACGGCCCCGTCACTCCAGCGTCCGTGCCCGTAGCGGATCGCCATATCGACCCCGTCGCCCAGCGCCGGAACGCCTGATTGTGTCGTGACGACGTTGACCATGAAATCGGGATTCACCCGGTAGAATGCGGACAGACGCGGCATCAGCCAATAGGTGGCGACGCCTACCGAACAGGCAACGGTAACCGTCTTCGCCGAATTGGAACCGGCCTGGCGGAGCGAGTCGAGCATGTCTGCGATCCGTGTAAGACTCTCGGTCGTTACGGCCGCCAGCGCGTATCCGGCCTCGGTCGGTCGCGCGGGTCGCGTACCGCGGTCCAGCAACCGGACACCGATATGCTCCTCGAGGTTCCGCACCGCCTGGCTTATCGCGGGCTGGGTCACGTTGAGTTCCGCGGCAGCCGCCTGGACGGAACCGGACCGGACGACCGCGGCGAAGGCGGTCAGCAGGCGAAGGGGCGGAAAAGGACGATCCATAACATAACCATCAGCTAATATTTCCTTTAGCGCAATCGCCGTATCGGGACGCCCGATTCCGCCGCTAGCTTCACCTTGGGAAAGATAAGCCGAGAAGGGCGAACGATGAGCGTTGCACAGATCGAACCGCAGATCGAAACGATGGTGTTTGAAAAGAACGGATTGACCGTGACGTTGCCGGAAGACGGGCCGGTCTATTTTAATGCGTGGTGGCTGCGGGACAATTGTCCGACCTCCTTCGATTCAGAGACGCGGGAGCGGACCTTCGACGTGTTCCACCACGCCACGACACCGTTTCCCGCCGACGCCGTGATCCAGGACGGCGCCCTCATGATCCGCTGGGCCGAAGAGGACCACGTCTCCCGCTATCCGCTGGAATTTCTGAGGACATATGCCCAGGGTTCCCGCAGAGCTGATCCCGCCGACCTTCCGCGCACGCCGTGGTTCGCGGATCACTATCCGGACATCACCCGCGTTTCACATCCGGTCCTTCTCGAGGATGGCGGGGAGCGGCGACGCTGGATGGAGGCGCTTCTGATCGAGGGCATCGCCATTGTCACCGACATGCCGGACACGGACGAGGCGCTGACGAGTACGGCGGGGCTCCTGGGCACGATCCGGCCAAGCTTCTTCGGTGACTATTTCGACGTGCGCACGCATATCAAGCCGACAAACCTCGCCTACACGTCCAAGGCTCTGGAACTGCATACCGATGTCCCTGCGGAGGAACTCGCGCCCGGCATCCAGTACCTCCACTGCCGCCGCAACAGTGTCGAGGGAGGACGAAACCTCTTTCTTGACGGGACCGCGGTCGCGAACGATTTGCGCATGGTCGACCCCGAGGCGTTCCGTCTCCTGAGCGAGATCGAGGTGCCCTTCTACAAGGAACATGACGACATCGACATGCGCGCCCGCCATACGGTGATCGAGCTCGATCACAATGACGAGGTCTCGGGCGTGACGATTAGCCAGCACATGGCCGACATTTTCGACCTGCCGCAGCGCTTGATGGACAGCTACTACCCGGCATTCGTCAAATTCGGCCGCATGCTGCAGGAGGGAAAATACCTGATGCGATTCACGCTCGCGGCGGGCGAATGCATCTCCTTCGACAATCATCGCATCGTGCACGGCCGCGCCGCCTACTCCGCCACGAGCGGCGAGCGCTACCTTCGCGGTACATATACCGATCGCGGCGAACTGCGCGGCCTTTACCGCGCGATGGTGTCGGAAGGCCGCTTCAAGTGATGGACGCAACTCCTGGCATCAACGCTCAGGCATTGCGAACCGATCTCGCCGCCGCCTTTCGGCTCGCCGTACGCTTCGACTGGCACGAGTCGGTCGGAAACCATTTTAGCGTGGCGGTGTCCGGTGACGGCCGCCAATTCCTGATGAACCCGAAATGGCGCCATTTCGCCTCGATCCGCGCGAGCGATCTCCTGCTACTCGACGCCGACGATCCGTCGGTGATGGATGGCCCCGATGCGCCTGACGCTTCTGCCTGGACAATCCACGGCACGTTGCACCGCGCGCGTCCGGATATTCGCGTGATACTGCATTGCCACCCGGCCAACGCGACCGCACTGGCCGCTCTCAAATCGCCGGCTCTGCCGCCGATCGACATGAACACGGCGCGTTTCTACGGAGACCTTGCGATCGACCCCGATTGCGGCGGGATTGCCGACGACGCAGCCGACGGCGAGCGCATCGCAGCCGCGCTCGGAGACTGTTCGACGCTTCTCATGGCGAACCACGGGCTGACCTGCACCGGAGCAACCGTCGCGCAGGCCTTCGAACAACTCTATTTCTTCGAGAAGGCGGCCGGCACGCTCCTCAAGGCGCTCGGGTCGGGACAGGAACTCGGCGTTATGACGGACGAAGTGGCGCGGCACACGGCGGAAGGCTGGAAGGCCTATGCCGGTATGGCCGACGCACATTTTGCCCACTTGAAATCGGTACTCGACCGCGAAGAGCCGGACTATCGCCACTGATCCGGTTCAGGCAATCATGGAAACGCTGAATGCCGTCCGGCGGCGAAGGGAGACAACATGAAGGCAGGCTTCATCGGATTGGGCAACGTCGGCGGCAAGCTGGCGGGAAGCCTTCTGCGCAACGGCATTCCGCTTTGGGTCCACGATCTCGACACCGGACTGGTCGCGGACTTCGTGGCGCGCGGTGCGGTCGATGGCGTGTCGCCCGCGGCAATGATGCGGGACTGCGATGTCGTTATCACCTGCCTTCCCTCTCCCGCAGCCTCTGCGGCCGTCATGGCCGAGATGCTGCCCGAGATGAAGCCGGGCAAAACCTGGATGGAAATGTCCACAACCGACGCGGACGAGATCCTGCTGCTCGGCGCCAAGGTAGAGGCGATGGGCGGCGTCGCGGTGGAGTGCCCCGTCTCTGGCGGCTGCCACCGCGCGGATACCGGCAATATCTCGATCTTCGCTGGCGGTCCGCGCAGTGCAGTCGAAGCGGTGATGCCGCTTCTGAAACATCTTGGCCGCCGCATCCTGCACACCGGCGATCTCGGCACCGCGTCGAAACTGAAGGTCATGACGAACTACCTTGCCACGGTGCACCTCGTCGCGCTTTGCGAGGCGCTTACGACGATGAAGGCCGTGGGCCTGGACCTCGCAACCGCTTACGAGGCCATCCGCATCAGCTCGGGAACCTCCTTCGTCCACGAGACGGAGAGCCAGCTTATTCTGTCGGGCTCGCGCGACGTGAACTTCACAATGGACCTTGTCATGAAGGATATCGGACTGTTCCAGAAACTCGCCGAGACAGGTGGTGTGCCGCTCGAAATGTCACCGCTGCTTATCGAGATCATGGCCGATGGCCAGAGACGGTATGGTCCGCGTGCGCAATCCGACCGCATCATAGAGCGGCTTGAAGACGCCACGGGCCTGAAGATCCTCGCGGACGGTTTCCCGACGGTGCTGATCGACGACGAGCCGGAAGAAGAAGGATACGAAATCCTTCGACCGGCCCCCTCGGCGGCGGCGGCGGAATGACGAGCGACGCGCTCCGTTACTATATTGGCGGCCAATGGGTCGACCCGCTCGGCCGGGATTCGATGGCAATCATGAACCCCGCGACCGAAGAGCGCATTGGCACCGTCTCGCTCGGTTCGTCGGCGGATGTGGAGCGCGCCGTGGAGGCCGCCACGGACGCCTTTGAAACCTTTGGACGCTGGTCGAAGGTGGACCGCCTCGCCTTGCTGCGCCGGATCCGCGATCTGACGGCCGAGCGGCGCGAGGACCTCGCCCAGGCCATCTCGCTTGAGATGGGCGCGCCGATCACCATGGCGCGCGAGATGCAGGCTGAGGCCGGGGTCGGCCACGCCGAAGGATTCATCGAGGCGCTTGAGGCGCAGGAGGAACGCTGGACCCTGTCGAATGGCGATACGCTGTTGCGGGAGCCTATCGGGCCCGCTGGCCTGATCACGCCGTGGAACTGGCCGATCAACCAGATCGCGCTCAAGGTGTTGCCCGCTCTCGCGACCGGATGTCCCGCGATCCTGAAACCGTCCGAGCACACGCCGCTTTCTGCCCTTGTCTTTGCCGGGATCCTGCATGATGCGGGCGTGCCGGCGGGTGCATTCGCTCTCATCAGCGGAACGGGCCCTGAAGTGGGCGACGCGATCGCGCGCCATCCGGATCTCGCCATGGTGTCGTTCACCGGATCGACCCGCGCCGGCGTGTCGGTCAGCAAATCCGCGGCTGACAGCGTCAAGCGCGTGACGCTTGAGTTGGGAGGCAAGTCCCCGAACCTCGTCTTTGCCGATTGCGGCGCCGACCTGGAAACCCGCGTTCGTGCATCGGTCGCCGAGTGTTTCCTTAATACCGGCCAGTCCTGCGACGCGCCCACGCGCCTTGTCGTCGAGCGCGCCTGCTACGACGAGGTGGTGGAGATTGCCCGCGCCGCCGCCGAAGAGACCAAGGTCGGAGATCCCGGTGCCGAGGGTGACCATATCGGCCCGCTTTTCGACCGGCTGCAATGGGACCGCGTGCAGGAGCGCATCGCGAAAGGCATCGCCGAAGGAGCCCGCCTCGTCGCGGGCGGTCCCGGTCGGCCCGAGGGCCTGAACCAGGGATGGTATGCCCGGCCAACCGTATTCGCCGATGTCCGAAACGATATGGCGATTGCGAGAGAAGAAATCTTCGGCCCCGTCCTGTCGATCATTTCGGCACAGGACGAAGACGAGGCAATCGCCATCGCAAACGACACGCCATATGGCCTTGCCGCCTATGTCCAGACGGGCGATCCGGTAAGGGCCGAACGCGTCGCGAAGCGGCTGCGCGCGGGCGCGGTCCACTTGAACGGCGGCGGCCTTGGCTGGGGCACGCCGTTCGGCGGTTACAAGGCCTCCGGAAACGGCCGCGAGGGCGGCACACTCGGGCTTGAGGACTACCAGGAAGTGAAGAGCCTGCACTTCGGCTGACGCCGCGGCCGTTTTGGACTGACAGGAACTCCTGGCGCCTCACCTTTCGTTATCCGCTTACAGCCATGTCCGAAAAAACGTCCATTGACGACGGGGCGCGAGCGCGTCGGTCGCGCCCCTCGCGGATGAAACCATCGCCATTCGGCTTCAGCTTTCCCGATTTCCTATACGGTAAAATAATACCTCATTGTTAACTCATTGAATTTTCTTTTCTTTCTGAGAATAACACGTGAAACAGTGCTTGACGCCGGCCCAAATCCCGCCTATTGCACCGCCAATCGCGCATGGACCCGTCCGGCGCGATTAAGTTTTTGCCGGAAATACCGGCAATCCAAGCAACAAGAAAAGCCCGATCCGGCCCCGCCGGTCCGGGATGATGAACAAGGAACACACCAATGGGCACGTTCTCCCAGAAGCCCGCAGACGTGGTGAAGAAGTGGGTGCTGATCGACGCCGAAGGTCTCGTCGTCGGCCGTCTCGCATCCATCGTCGCCATGCGTCTCCGCGGCAAGCACAAAGCCACCTTCACCCCGCATGTCGATGACGGCGACAACGTCATCATCATCAATGCCGACAAGGTCGCCTTCACCGGCAAGAAGCGTTGGGACAAGAAGTATTACTGGCACACCGGCCATCCCGGCGGCATCAAGGAACGCACGGCCGAGCAGCTGCTCGACGGCCGTTTCCCGGAGCGCGTCGTTGAAAAGGCCATCGAACGCATGATCCCGCGCGGCCCGCTCGGCCGTCGCCAGATGAAGAACCTGCGCGTCTATGCCGGCGCCGAACATCCGCACGAGGCGCAGCAGCCGGAAGTGCTGGACGTCGCCGCGCTCAACCCCAAGAACAAGAAGGTGGCCTGATCACCATGGCTGAATTGAACTCTCTCGAAGAACTCGGCGAAGCAGCCGGCACCGTTGCCGCCGAAGTCCAGGAAGCGCCTGTCCACGTCCAGAAGCTGGACGCCCATGGCCGCGCCTATGCCACCGGCAAGCGCAAGGACGCCGTCGCACGCGTCTGGATCAAGCCGGGCACCGGCCGCATCACGGTCGGCGGCAAGAACTTCACCGACTATTTCGCGCGCCCGGTCCTGCAGATGGTCCTGCAGCAGCCGATCGTCGCGACCAACCGCGCCGGCCAGTACGACATCGACGTCACCGTCGCCGGTGGCGGTCTCTCCGGCCAGGCTGGCGCCGTGCGTCATGGCATCTCCAAGGCTCTCACCTATTACGAGCCGGAACTGCGCGGCATCCTCAAGAAGGGCGGCTTCCTGACCCGCGACAGCCGCGTCGTCGAGCGCAAGAAATACGGCAAGGCGAAAGCCCGCCGCTCGTTCCAGTTCTCCAAGCGGTAATTGGAAATTCAAATTCTCTAATCTTTTCAAGGGGGCTTGCTCGCAGGCCCCCTTTTTTGATGTTTGCAAAATCTGAACAGAGCTTTGAATTCGCAGTCGTTCCAGTTTACCCTTCTCGACATGGCAGACACAGAAACCAATAAGGTCTGATGTCCGGACAGGATCGACACGAGCTGCGTGATGGACGGGTTGTCGTCTACCTGAGGGACGCAAGCCCCTATTATCAAATGCGCCTCAAGATTCATGGCGTCACAGGCTACATCACGCGATCTACGAAGTGCCGTTCCCTTTCTGAAGCTCTCGTAGTCGCGAGCGAAACGTATGACGACCTCCGCTACAAAGCTCAGCATGGGCTAGACGTTAAGCCGCACACGTTTGAGTCCGTCTGGAAGCGTTGGTATGAGGCGCACAGAAACGTGCTCTCCATCCATCGCATCCGGTATCTTGAAGGCACCTCTGAGCGCTATTTCTTACCCTTCTTTGGCTCGCTCAAGACAGACCAAATCACCAGTGAGAAGGTGCAATCCTATTGGACCTGGCGAATAAACTATTGGACGTCGGAAGAAGGCGTTCGGAAGATCGAAACGGCGCAGAAAAGCCGAACCACAGCTAAGCGTCCCTACAAACAGAAACTTGGCAATGTCGCGAAGGTACCAGCGCAAAAAACGCTGCAAATGGAACAAACCGCGCTTAAACAAATCTTGAGGTGGGCAAACGGACTAGGAATGATCTCCAGGATTCCAGAGATCCGCGCTCCGAAAATCAGCGCCAAGAAAGGAATATCAAGGCGACCAGCGTTTGAGTTAGCTGAGTGGCAGACCCTTTATCGCTTCCTTCGAGAATGGGTAAAGCAGCCCGCGAAAGAAGGTATGAAAGGGCGCGGTCCCAATAGCCACCACCTTTGGCACCGGGAGCTGTTTCGATCTTACGTGCTTTTTATGGGGACGACCGGATTGCGCCCGAATGAGGCACGCCAACTTCGTTGGCGTGACGCGGTGCCTATGAACCACTCCGATGGTTCGGAGTACCTTTTGCTGCATATCAGCCCCAACACGAAGACTGGCGCACGCGAATGCGTCGCACTGAAAGGCACCATTCTCTATCTTGAGCGGATTAGGAAGATTTCGCTGCATACAAAGCCTGACGATCTTATTTTCTGCGATAAGAATGGCGAGGCGATTGAGAATTTCGGCAAGACCTTCAAGGCGGTCTTGAAAGAAGCAAACCTTCTTGAAGATCGATACGGTAACGTCCGTACTATCTACAGCCTACGCCACACATATGCGACGCTTCGGATTCTTAAAGGCGGCGCAAATATTGAGGATCTGGCACAGAACATGGGCACATCGCCTACCCAGATCTACCAACACTACCGACATATCACGGTGCGCCAGAAGGCAAACGAATTGAGCGGTAAGCTGCATAGAGAGATGAGCACCAAAGGGCTTTATTTCTAGCGAATCAGTATTCAACTATCAATTGGGCTTAGCGAACGACAATACACGGCACCAGCTCAGCTCATAGGTCGAATCGGCCGTGGATATCGCGGAGGAGACTGACTTCATCTCGGTTCAAGCCTTTCTCCTTCGTTCCCTCATGCGCCCAAGTATTGCGATATGAACCAAAGAACGAAAGCCACTTCATTTTTTCGGATTTGGTTTTGAAACCCACTCCGATATCTAAACCGAAATGCACCTCAAAAGTCTCAAATCCATCGGGACACGGCTCAGGTGTGCGGGACCAGTATTTTTCTATTATTTTTTTATAATCGCTAATCGTAAATTGATCAGTCCATGGGATTTCGCGCCTTCCCAAGCCCTCCTTATAATTTTTCTCCATTTGCTCCTTTGCTCTATTCTCACACTCCCGCTGTATCGAACCAATTTCTATATCCCAATTTTCGCCAAAGACCGCCTTCAAGTTAGAAATCACAATCTTCTTAATATGCTTTTCTATCTCGGTGCCAAGCCGCCTGCCCTCATCCTGCAGTTCCTTGTCTTGCCGTTCATTCCAATCTTGCAACTCAGCCGGCTCATAATCGGAAAAACGCTGATTGACGAAATGCTGGAACATACGAAACCAAGTAGTCTCCGCCCCCGTCCCCAGTTTCCCCAACAACCGCTCCCTGTCATCGTCAGATATCTTGCTCAGCGCATCAAAAAGCGCACGCAGATATTTTTGAATGGCTTCAAAGCGTGATTCATCGGTAGAAGAAACTGCGAGTTCGCCACGCTCCGTCAGATGCGAGTTCAAACTTCCAATCAAGCTTATGAAAGCGTACGTACCTCGATTATAAATTATAAATGTATTTAATTTTTCTTCATCATTATCATAATACTCTTCTGCAGAATCATAACAAGCATTCAGTAGAGCCACAATTCTATTTCGAGCGGCCCTCATTTCAGCATCATGATTGAGATTGCCGGTATCGTATAATGAGAGATTCTTATCAGAAGTCTGGAATTTATTGCCGCGGGCTTCCGGCAATAAGCCACAGCGCATAAGGGAGTCCGCGAATGGTTTTGCGGTTAGTTCCGCTCTATCCTCCCCTAATGCGATTTTCCCGAACAACGGTCCCGTTTGATCACCTCCTAGTTGCCGGATAATCGACGACCGAAGTGCTTTCATCCGTGAATCAAGACGCTGCGAACTCCAATAAAGATCTTCTTCAAGAGTGATACGAAGCGTTGGGCTAACAGCCTTTTGATTCTGATTAATATCCATAAACATTTCAAGTTGCTCGGAGGGTTCCAACCCCCTGAAAGCAACAACAGGAATCGTATTAGAAATTCTATATTCTGAATTCGCATATCCATATATGCGATGTTGGCCATCTATTATATATGCTATAGAATATGCGTTGGGCACCTTCAGAATACCGGTTCGAGATCTAGTAGATTCATCCCGGCTATGCGCTTGAAACTCTATCTTTCGCAGACTTTCACTAAAATTAAGAATGACTGAATTCGGGAAAAACCCGCCATCTTCAATATACTTATTAATCCCTTTGAGCCTACTCGGAACGAGCAATCTCTGATATGTCGGCATTTCTGCTTCATTGGCACGAGTGCGATGTAAAACAAAGCCCATCTTTAGAAGCAATTCAGGCTCTAGCGAAAACATATAATAGTGCTTTCCGCCCATGACTCCCTCAATGGCGGGAACTGATATTTTTTCTTTATTGATATCCTGACCCTTAAAAAGCAGCGCCATGAATTGATAGTGCGCCGCATTCTTGTATGTCTTTAGCAGAGCCTCAACATATTCATATGCGTTATCGTTATAAAGGAACCCGCCTGAATCAATCAGTCTTTTGGCATCCGCACTTTCACGACTAATCCTTATGTTTCTTGTTGCAAATATGTATTTAATTTTCCGATCTTTTCCGAAAAGCTGTTCCAACGCTTTTCGGTGACCATCCATTCTCTGCCGTAGCGCCTCAAACTCTGTTTTAAACGATGGTGGCCTCGAGGGCTTCTCAGCGGATTTACACTCAACGATGAGGATGCTGTCATCATTTATAGCGATAACATCGATCTGCTTTTTTTCTTCTGCGAGTTTTCCGAACGGCAGTCTCAAGTCGTTACTAATATTTAAGCATCGGTAGCCCAGCCTATAAAGCTGACACCAAATATCATCTTCTAACTGCGCGCTATGGCTTTTGCGTTTTCGAAGTTTTGTTTTGGTCTTCAAAGGCGGTCCGAACTCTTCCCAACCTTCAAGCAGCGCCGTTTCCACTAATGCATGATCAACGCTTCTCTCTTGGTATTTGGAGTTCTTGGCTTTGTATATGCGACCAAGATGAGAAAGGTCATTTGAGAGCTTTCCCCTCAGCAGCTGCTCCTCCGCCGGATCCATGAAAGTCAATCGAATAGCTCCTCAGCTTGCTCGCGCTTCTGAATAAATACTCTTGCAAGTTTAAAAAATATAAAGAACCTCAGTCGTTTTCCCGCGCGCTGACGCATTGCCCGAAATAACAGATGCCCTTGTTACAATTTCTGGAGATCCGAGATCCGAATAAAGCTCGTGGATTGTCTCGTGGTTCGCATTAGTCATCACAACTCTTGCACCTCTGGACAGAGCCTCCTCCGTGCATCGCCGCAAGCGAATTTGGTCGTTCCAGCTGAATATGTTCTGATTATACTTCACAAATCCATTGGTGTTGTGGGCTGTTGTGTAAGGTGGATCTAGAAATACCAAATCTCCGTCGCCCGCTAAACCAATGGTCTGTTCAAAATCGCACGCAGATAGCTTGGCGCTTTGCAACACCTTACTGACACTTTCAAAATCATCATCCGGCAAAACAATCTGCGTCTTTGTTCCTATCGGGACATTGAACTTTCCGGAGAGATTCTCTCGGTATAGTCCGTTCCAACAAGTCCGATTTAGATACAGAAATTGCGCAGCTCTCGTGTGTAAAGTTCGTCTGACCCGGCTTCTTTCTTGATAATAGAATTCTCGCGAATGAAGCTTTTGCATCCGCTTCAGCTCATTTTCGACCAAGCGCCAATCCGATTTTATCGCACGGTATGTATCAATAAGCCGCGAATTGACATCTGACAGCACCGACTTCGCCGGCGCGACATGAAAAAATACGGCTGCGCCGCCTAGGAACGGTTCGAAATAACGGCCAGCGAAGTGTGGAAGAGCAAGTTGTTCGCTCTCGAGGATCCAACGCTTCCCCCCTGCCCATTTTATGAATGGTTTCAATTATTGGCCCCTGTGAATGACTTAGCTATCGGTGAGACTAGTGTGTGGGCTGATTCCCAACAACCCTCCGACCATGATCTGTCATGTGCTTGAGGCTAATCGTCTACCCACGGCCGCATTGACCGGCGCGCTCGCTCCACTGCGAGCCGCAAATCCAAATAAGCCCTGCCCTAGTGAAACTGCACGCCGGTGCGAAACAGCGTCCCACATAAGTGCACCTTGAATTTTGGCACTGCGAGTCCCACTTAATCTAGACCCTATTGAAACGGACTTGGAGTAAGCAGATGTCGACAAATGGCGTGCTAGTTGGTTACGCCCGTAGCTCGACCGTGGAGCAATATGCGGGATTAGAGGCGCAGCTCAGAGACCTCCGAGCAGCAGGATGTACCAAAGTTTTTAGCGAACAGGTGTCTTCCACTATGAAGCTCCGCCCTCAATTGGAGGCAGCGCTTGATTACACGCGCGAAGGGGACGTGCTTTTGGTTACCAAACTCGACCGGCTTGCCCGCTCTGTTTCGGATCTGGTCGCTATAACAGAACGTCTCCGTGAAAAAGAAGTTTCACTTAGAATCCTGGACCTTAACTTGGACACCGGGTCGCCTACCGGCAAGCTCATGCTAAACCTATTGGGTTCCATCGCCGAATTCGAGCGCGAACTTATGCTTGAACGACAGAGAGAGGGCATCGCCCGAGCAAAAGCGAAAGGCAAATACAAAGGACGTGCACCCACCGCGAGAGCGAAATCCGCGGATGTCATTTCCATGAAGGCAAGCGGGATCAAGGCCACCGAAATCGCCAAGGAACTGGAGATTAGCAGGTCCAGCGTCTTTCGAATTCTTAACGAAACGCAATAAGCGCACTAGCCTAGCTAGCCTCCAAACAGGTATATTTTTTCGTTTTTCTTTATCTAATTGCGCGATCTCATGTTTCTGACATATAAATAAATGTATGACACATATTTTTGGTGTTTAGATATAAATTTCAACGTCTTTGACACGGCTCGCAGCAACCGATATTTCAGCTGTTAGTACCCTTCTGACTGTGAGGCAATGCTATAATATCATCGGGTTGAAACGATGACAGATTGATGTGCTCTTCTCATACTTGGCCTCATCAGCCCGTGAGTTCACTTGAGCGTTGATATCTAATAAGCAATCTATGAATTGCGAAAACCCAAGGCGAAACGGTTTAAAGAATTATCGCCAAGATGACGGCCCTGAGAAAAAGCAACCGTCAAGCCTCCCAGAGTCGTTCTGTAGCAATGGGAAGCTTCCGCCATAAGAAGCGGAGGATAAAAGGAGACCGGGTGACCTCCCTTTCCTCAACTGAGGTTCCTCTTACAGTTTGTATCGATCGTCATCAAAGATTTTTGATCCACTTTACCTTACATAGGTGAAGTGTATCTTCCTGTCATCAATGAATTAAATCAAGAAAAATTAACAATCGAGCTTCGCTCGATTGGCTTGCGTAGCAAGCCAAATTGCAGAAATAAAGGAACGAAAAATGGAGTATGATTATATTTTTGAATTAAAAAGACTTAAGAGAAGAATTAAACTTCTGAAGGAAGCCATGAAGCTGGAGGAAATCGCCTCACTGGAATCGATGAATGAGTTAGATTTTGAAAATGAAAAATCTAAACTCAAATTAGGTTTTGGTGATGTTTGGGATTCGAATGTTTTTTACAGAAGCTTTCTCGATTCAACGTAAAGGAGACCTTCAATTGAATACTTTAACTAATAAAAGCTGCATGGTTTCATTTCGTTGTAATTCTGAACTTTTCTATAAACTTAAATATTTCTCAAATCTGAATGACGAAAATATATCCTCAATCATTAGAAGAATTCTAATATCAGAATTTAACCATCAGAAAGGCAGTTAGTACAATGAAATTTATAAACGGATTTGACTTAAGAAAAGGATTAATTAATAGATCTGTTTTTTATATTTCGATAAATAGGCAGGAGTTGAGAACGCATGGCGGGTTTCGTAAATTATTCAACAACTTACGCGCGCTAGTATCGATGAGGTCGCTGAGAGGTGAAACGATAGTTATCTCGATTGCTCCGCAAAAACCGCTATAACCGAGTGGTTGAGATTGATTTTTTGGTACAAAATCTTCACAAATTTATTTTGCCTTTTTATCCTAATGAATAATAGATATTATTTGACTTTCCAGTTCTCCAAGCGCTAAGGCGTTCGCGGAACATGTGATCATGAAGCGGGACCACGGTCCCGCTTTTTTTTCTTTCCTGACCGCCTTTCCCGCCGAAAACCCGAAAATGCAGCCGCCATGCGCCAGGTGCGGAGTCCGGACGTGCGGCAAGGCGCCATGTTCGGCTTAGGAAGAGCGGATGGCGGACGATGCGCTACAGACCTGAAATCGACGGCCTTCGCGCCATCGCGGTCATTCCCGTTATCCTTTTCCATGCCGGTTTCGGCTTCTTCGGCGGCGGCTTCATCGGCGTCGACGTCTTCTTCGTCATAAGCGGATATCTGATCACCGGCCTGCTGCTGGAGGAACTGGCCGGCGGCCAATTCTCGCTGCTGCGCTTCTACGAGCGTCGCGCGCGTCGCATCCTGCCGGCGCTGGCGGTCGTGGTGACAGCCTGCATTCCGTTCGCTCTTGCTTGGATGCACCCTCTGCAGATGGAGGATTTTTCGGCGAGCCTGATCGCCATCGTCCTATCCGCCTCAAACTTCCTTTTCTGGTATGAGAGCGGCTACTTCGCGCCGGCTGCCGACGAAAAGCCCCTGCTCCACACTTGGAGCCTCGCTGTCGAGGAACAGTTCTATATCTTCTTCCCGATCTTCCTGTTCGTGCTGTGGCGCTTCGCGAGAGACCGGACCTTTTTGACCGTCGCCGCGATTGCCGTAGCGAGCCTTCTGCTGAGCGAGTGGGGATGGCGGCACTGGCCGACGGCCAATTTCTACCTGATGCCGACACGCGCCTGGGAGCTGTTTGCCGGCTCGCTTTGCGCGCAATGGTCCTTCCGCCGGGAGCAACGCCCGAACGGGCCGCTCGGCGCCTTCGGCCTTGCCCTGATCGTCGCTGCGGTTTTTCTGTTCGACGGCGACACGCCATTTCCGAGCGCGCTCGCCCTCGCGCCCGTTGTCGGCACCGCGCTGATCATCCTGTTCGCCGGCCCAGGCACCGCCGTTGCGCGGCTGCTGTCGTCGCGACTGCTGGTTGGCATCGGTCTGATCAGCTACAGCGCCTATCTGTGGCACCAGCCACTGCTAGCCTTCGCGCGGGTCAGGTCCGCCGTCGCTCCCTCACTGTGGCTGATGGCATCGCTCGCAACGCTGTCCTTCGCGCTCGCCTATCTCAGCTGGCGCTTCGTCGAGCAGCCGTTTCGCAAGCGGTCGCCGGCGACGAAACGCGGCGGGACGATCAAGCTCGTCATTTTCGGCGCCGTCATTGGCGCGGCGCTCGCGGGTGTCGGTCTCGCCGGCGTGCTGTCCAAAGGCTTTCTCCACTCCTTCGAACCGTTCCCCTATGTCGCCGAAGACGAGTTCAGGCTGCCGACGACCAAGACCGGCTACTGCTTTTACTTCGTCCTCAGGAGCGACCTGCCGGTCGGCGAGGAAGGACTGAATTGCTTCGTCGGTGATCCGGCAGCTCGCAAGGACGATATCCTGCTTTTTGGCGACTCCTTCGCGGGACACTGGGAGCCTTTCTTCGACGTCATCGGCCGCAAATATGGCCGCCGGATACATTCCGTCACCACGAACTGGTGCTTCCCGTCGCTGACCGACAACATCCCGGGTCCCCGCCCGCAAAATGTCGTCGACCAATGTCGCATCAACCGCGACTACCTCCGCAACAACGCATCCCGGTACGATATCATCGTCCTTTCGGCGCAGTGGAGCGGGATCGAAGAGAGCGGATTCACGCAGGACCTGTTCGACCTGATCGACTTCCTGCTGGAGAACACCCGGGCGAGAATCGTTGTCATGGCGAGCCCGCTCGCTCTCGTCCGCAATACGGTCGAGAACTCGGTGCTGAGCGGTATGTTGCATGTCTCGCCGGACCCGAAATCGCAGGAAAGGATCGACGCGGTCCATCGGCGGATCGCCGCGGTCGCAAGCGGAAATGACCGAATCACGTTCCTCGACGAAAACGACCTGTTCGGCGACTATTTCGGATCGGGCGGTCTCGAAACGGCGGAAGGATACCTCTACTCGCTGGACGGCAAGCATATCAGCATCTACGGATCGAAGGCCGCGGCGCGTCACGTTATCACAACGAGAAACCACTCATTCTTCTCCGCCCTGGCTCTGCCGCAGGACGATTAGCGATCCGCCGCGCCGTGCGTCACGGCATCGCCAGGACGTTGGCCAGCTACGAGCCGGAACGGCGCGGGACCCTTCCTCGAGAAAGGCGGATTCCAGACCCGCGACAGCCGCGTCGTCATGGTCGCGAGCGGAACCCGTGACCATCTTTGCCGAAAGCGCAGCTTGGTACGACAATAACCTCGCATTCATGAAACGGTCTTTAGGCGCAGCCATGAAGCGCGACGATAACATGTTCCGCCCGTCACATCCGGCTTTGGAGAGGATCCGTCGAGCGCCATTTTGCCCTTTCGTGGATCACTTGAAAGCGACCAATTAGCTGGTGAAAGAGCAAAACACCGTTGCACTCGACGAATACAATAGTATTCTTTCAATGTGGGCGCTTTGAAAATCGAGACCAGCCAAAATGGCCGAGCCTCCGCAGCGATCCGATGTCAACTCCCAGTGCAAAAAAGCGGCTTGTCGCCTGGCCGATTTTATTGCGAAGAAACACATCGTTAGCGCCCGCTTGCAACACCATCTCCCTTGTCAGCGGCTTGCTGAATTTTCATACACAACCAGCCGATAAAGCGGGTACGTAACCAACTTGCTTTCCAGCCTCAACATATCGGTATTATTGATAAATCTTGATCGTTCCGCGGACCGTTTTACGCGTAGCGCGCAACAATTGGAAAAACTCGGCGTTAAATATCGCAGGGTATCTGCAGTAGACGGACTTGAACTCGATCGAAAAAGTGTCGAGCTCTACTCCGCAACGGGGACTTGGTGGCGCACTGGGAGAGACTTGACCAATGCCGAGATTGGTTGCTTCCTCAGCCATCTGAACTGTTTGCAGATATTCCTCGACAGCGGCGAGGAACTTTGCCTGATCGTTGAAGACGATATCGAGTTTCGCGAAGATGCTGCCGGTACGATCGATGCGACCGCAAGATGGCTGAAAAGCGAGAGCGATGTCGACCTGGTCCACCTCAGTCGACCCGTAAAGAAGTTACACCTTCAATTGCAGACATCATTCCCCGCGCTTGAAAAAGCCGGGATTTGCCATGCGCCTTATCTTCCCGTCACGACCGGGGCGATTCTATGGACCCGGCGCGGCGCGCAAACGTTTTTGTCCGATACAGTCGCAATCCACGCACCCATCGACGAGCTTCTTCAATCATGGTCGGCGAAACGCGGAAAAAGCTACGCATACCTCGATCCGCCTGCTCAACAATTGGGTGTGGACAGTTTGATTGAGCAAGACCGCGAAGTCACAAAAAAATCCCGAGGTGTAGTCGGACAAATCGTTCGCTTTGTCGCCCGGGCCCCGGTGTATGCCAATGCGCTTGTCCGAAAGCGTTCACCCCTGATGCACGGCCGATCGCAGAGTTAGGCGATACCAAAATCGCTGCTTGGTAATTGGATCCGAATCGTCATGCGCCCTTGGGAAGCGCCTGAGCGCGAACGATGGGCAAGTGCCGTGTTGCATGACAGAGGCATCAACCTGGCGGGTCGACAAAATTCAGCGCCGGAGCCGGTAAGCATTCAAACGAGGAGAGCGTTTCACCGCTCGCCGGGCAGATCGAAAAGCCTTTGCAACGAACTTGAATCGACATATTCCTGCGAGATATCGGAAAAGAGTGAAAGGGGGCGGCCACTTTTCAGCGCACCCCAATAGACCTTGTATTCTTCACTATTATTCCAATGCAAATTATCGCGAACCGCGACCTCGACTTTTTCCCGAAAATCATGAAAGAACTTGAAATGAAGTAGGGCCGCTACGGTATTTGTTTTTTGAATATACTTGGGAGAAAGGGAATGCGCTGTCTTTATCAGCATTCCATCGCGCCATTTAAAAAATGAGTATTTCGACAGGTTTATCTTGTTTTTCCCGTCCTCGGATCTAAAAAACACCCGGTCGCGCACACCTCCCTCAACCCCAAAGCCAGATCTTTTGCTCTGGAATTTATAAGTATCCAAGCCATCGAAATATTTACACGTATCGATAAACCGCTCCCCCTGCTTGTATCTTACCTCTCCCAAATCGAGCCGCGAATACATGTCGATCATGGGTGTATAGACGACCCCGTCACCGGCAGACTCCGCATCGGCTATCAATTCAAAAATGCTCCTGTTTTCGACACCCCGAAAGACCAGCAATTCATCGATGTCGACAAGCAAGACCCAACGCCCTTCGGCAACCAGGTCCCGCAACACATGGTTCACCCAATAGAGCCCACAGCGGGCCGACAGGTAGCTGCCATTCGCCTCAATCAACACAACATCATTTTGCTCAAGCAACAGATCCCTGGTGCCATCGGATGACATATTGTCGATCGCGATGAAGCCCTCGACCCCTAATTCGCGATAGTACTGCAAGAAATAAGGAAGCCTGAGCGCCTCGTCTCGGCAGCAGAAAACAACGATTGGCCCACCGCTCTTGAACAACGAAGTTTTGTCACCGCCAATGATCGTTAATTCGGACTTATGTCGATCAATAAACGTTTTGTATTGAGAATTTAAGCGCCCATGGCGCACATCCGCTAATTTTTTTCTTATTGCGCTCTCAAATATATCAAGCATGAGAGTCCGCAACCACGCAACATACACAAATGGACAGCGAAACACTCATCCCGAGAGAACAACCGCTACTTCATCATGATCCGGACGACAATCATCCCGATGTTCAATGAACATGATCGGTTTCGGTGCCGGACATAGCTTCCGACAACGCCCCTCTCAAGAAGGTTTCGGACCGTTCTCTCCACGCATCAAGCTTGGGAGTAATTTCCGAATAGTCAGGCTCGGTCAAGTCGATGCCCGAAGCGTTGATAGATATGGCTCTATCTTCTGCGCCGACCTCTCGTAAGAGACTGAACATCCGTGAATCCCCGCTTTCCGCATCTTTGACGACAGAATAGAACGATTTCTTGAATATCAGGGAAAAGGCGGTCCCGTGCAAAGAGGTCGTAATCACAAAGGAGGCATCGCGGAACAGGCGCACATAATCTGTGGGACCGATCGCATTCAACATTTTTCCGCCTCGGCCACGATGAGGGTTTTTCTCGCTGAATATATAGATCACATCCAGTTTGGTCTGACGCTTGATGTCATCAATCAGCTCCACGATTTTCGGATATGGATCGTATGCGTAAGTCGGAATGTAAGCCAGCAAGTACGGCTTTTCTTTTCTAATCGAAGACTCGTCAGCCAGGCGCTCCCACATGCCCGGATCGACCAGCAAACTCGGATCGCACACGACCTCAGCGGACATTCCCGTCAGCGATCGAACCAATTTTTCCGCTGGTCGCTCCCGGACGGAGATCGCTTTGTACTTGGAGAGATGTGTGACGTAAGCTTGGCGATACGCGTCCGGTATCGTCTCGGTCGCAAAACATGCGGCATAAGAGGCTCGGGGTATATTGTCGGGCGCGAAATCGCACATGAATATGGTGTCGCCAACGGCAAAACGCGGGTTCCAAACCTGATCGCTGCCCGTCAGATAGAAATCGTAAATCGGCGGTTGCGCCCTTAATTCTCCCGCGGATTTGTATTTGACGGGAGATAGTTTCAGCTTGGTCTGGATAAACCTGTGCTTGAGATAGCGTGCTTTTTTCCGATCTCTTTTGATGCCGAGTATGCGCCTGCTCATGCTTTGGAAGAGATACCGCAAGTGGCCGCCTGGTCCTTGGCGGGACGCCTTCAAATCGACATCCTTGGCATCGCGGCGCTCGAAGTGCCATTTCGTTGGATAGAGGTAATCGATTATCTCTGCCTCAAATCCCAATTGCTCCAGCTTCTTCTGGGTTGCGAAAGCCTGGAGAACGCTCCCGCAATTGGGGATGTGCATTGTTATGATGCCAATTTTCTTCGGCACAGATTGTCCTTAACTGTTCCATTCGGCAGAGCGAGACTGATCGGCCGAGCGTCGTCAACGGTTCGAAAAAACGCTTTAGATTGACCGCAAATCGTGTGTGCGACGACTCTTCTCATGGAGAATTCACAGTTTATAGCCCATATTCTCCCGGTTCTCTGGGGATATCCGGTCCACTGCTGGCCAGACGTCAATGGCGATAGCAACCAGATCCTGCAGTACGCGGGCTTACCGAGAATAGCTGTGGGGACGAGCGCATCGTGTCCGATCTTGAGCTCGGTAGTCTCGGTTCTTCCCGGTATTTGCTCGGGTAAGTCACGGCGGAGAAACCCACGGCCACCCCTCGCTCCGGGCCTCTGTCCAGATGGCTTTTCCGCTTGCCAGGCATTTGGCCGCTCGATAGGTCTGACAATGCCGAGAAAACGCTTCTATCGGACTCCCGCGATCGTCGCTTGATACGTGACGTTATCTGCCAACAATCTGAACTATATCGCATTTTCACTTATGGAGAGCGGGTACCCACACGGTTGCGTCCCCGCACTCGCTATGGGATGAGCTTCGCAAAATGAGGCGGGGCGCGCGAATGCCGCGTGTCAGATCCGCCCAAAAGCGGGAACAGCCTGTCGCCGGACGTGCCCGATGACGGTCGAGCGGGTTCGCGGAACTCTCGCGAGTATGGGGCAAGGTGTGCAAAACATCCCGTTCTGGAAATTACGGAGAGAAGCGGCGCGCCCCTTTCTCCAGGCGAAGTCGCGGATCGCCACAACGTTCTCCACGCCCTATCACGATCTCGTCCTCGCGAGGAAAAGGACCACAAGCCCGGGCCGCTTGCCGGAGCGGGACAGGATCGCGATCTTCGTCATCTTCCCGCACAAAGGCCTCGCAGCGTCTCACCTGAGAACGATCCGGCATCTAGCGGATAAGGGCTACGCACCGCTGGTGGTGTCGAACCTGCCACTCGGAGACGCTGAACGTGAACAGGTGCTGGCACGGTGTTGGCGGCTGATCGAACGGCCCAATTACGGTTATGATTTCGGGGCATATCGCGACGGGATCCTCTCCATCGGCGAGCAGCTCGGCCGATTGCAGCGCCTCGTCCTCGTCAATGATTCCTGCTGGTATCCCCTGCCCGGATCGGATGACTGGCTCGGAAAGGCGGAGGCGCTGGGCCTTGACTTTGTCGGAGCGTCGGCGAGCCATGCTGTGGACATTCTGGACGTCGACGATCTGGACCGGATGACATGGCATTTCGATATGGCTCGGAAAGACTCTCACTACGGTTCGTTTGCGCTTTCCCTGTCCGGCCGCGTCACGTCCGATCGGCGGTTTTTGCGCTTCTGGAAACGGCTTGTTCTGTCCAACCTGAAGGAGAAGGTCGTCAGACACGGAGAAATAGGACTGACACATTGGGCACTGCGCCACGGTTTCTCGCATGGCGCGGTCTATGACGCACGCCGGCTGGATGAGGAATTTCGCGCCTTGCCTCCTGACGTACTTCTCCACATGGTCGAGCGGCTGGTCCCGGCCGGCGACCGGCAATCTTACGCGAAGAAGAAAGACATACTGCGTTCCGCGAGATCGGACGGAATCGATCGGGACCGGCTGGAAAAATTCGCCCTTCTCGTCGTCGCGCGTCTTGGAATGTCCTATTCGCTTGCCGATTACCTGATCGAAAGGCACAGCTTTCCTTTCCTGAAGAAATCGCCGCTCTGGCTCGACGCCGAATCGTCGCGCATACTTCTGGAAATCACTGAGGAGATGGGGCCTGAAGCCGATTATATCCTCGCCGAAGCGCGAGAGCTTGTTCCTGACCGAATGGCTTCGATCGCATAGCGGGAAGCCGGTGCGCGACCGTCTCTCCGATCAGGGCACGAATTCCTCTGTGCTTTCGGCAAGTCTGGCGTAAAACGAACGCGGCCCGAATTGTCGAGCCGAGCAGGAGAACCAAATGCCGAAGCCGGGATCCCTGATGGGTCTCTTCAAGAACCAGACATTCGCCATGCTCTGGTTCGCTTCGCTGGCGTCCAATTTCGGAGGGCTGGTGCAGGCGGTCGGCGCTGCATGGATGATGACCGAGCTGACGTCGTCGGAAAGCATGGTCGCCCTCGTCCAGACCTCCGTGACATTGCCGATCATGGTCTTCTCGCTGATCGCCGGCGTCTTCGCCGACAATTTCGACCGGCGCAAGGTCATGCTCGTCGCGCAGGGCTTCATGTTCGTCGTTTCGATCGTGCTGACCGTGCTGGCGCTTGAGGGCCTCTTGTCGCCCTGGCTGCTGCTTTCCTTCACCTTCCTGATCGGCTGCGGCACTGCGCTGCATAACCCGTCATGGCAGGCATCGATGGGCGACATCGTCTCGCGCGACGAACTACCGGCGGCGGTCTCGCTCAATTCCATGGGCTTCAATATCATGCGCTCGGTCGGCCCGGCGGCGGGCGGTGCCATCGTCGCAATTGCCGGCGCGGCCGCCGCCTTTGCGGTCAATGCGGCGAGCTATGTGGCGATCATTGCCGCCCTGTTCCGCTGGCATCCGGCAACCCAGCCCAGCACGCTGCCGCGCGAGCCCTTCGGCAGCGCCTTCCAGGCGGGACTGCGTTACGTTGCCATGTCGCCGAACCTGATGAAGGTGATCCTGCGCGGCTTCGTCTTCGGCGTTTCGGCCGTCGCCCTGCAAGCGCTCCTGCCCGTGGTCGTGCGCGACAATCTCGATGGCGACGCGCTTGTCTTCGGCACGCTGCTCGGCTGTTTCGGCTTCGGCGCGGTCGTCGGCGCGCTGGTCAACGCCGAATTGCGCGCCCGCTTCCACAACGAGCTGATCGTGCGGATCGGTTTCGCCGGCTTTGCGCTGAGCAGCTTCGTGCTCGCGGTCAGCTCCTGGACAATGCTCTCGGCGGCGGCCCTGCTGCTTGCCGGCGCATGCTGGGTCGTCTCGCTGTCGCTCTTCAACGTCACCATGCAGATGTCGACGCCGCGCTGGGTCGTCGGCCGCGCGCTGGCGCTCTACCAGACCGGGACCTTCGGCGGCATGGCGATCGGCTCCTGGCTGTGGGGCGCGCTGTCGGAGACCATCGGCACCAATGGCGCACTGACCGGCGCCGCGCTGGTGCTGCTCGGCGGCGCTATGATCGGCTTCTTCCTGCCGCTGCCCGATTTCGGCCAGCTCAACCTGAACCCGCTGAACCGCTTCACCGAACCGCCCCTGCGGCTCGATCTCACCCAGCGAAGCGGGCCGATCATGATCATGGTCGATTACGAGATCGCCCAGGAGGACGTGCAGGAGTTCCTCGCCACCATGACGCTGCGCCGCCGCATTCGCATTCGCGACGGCGCGCAGCAATGGGCGCTGCTGCGCGACCTGGAAAACCCCGACCTGTGGACCGAGACCTATCACGTGCCGACCTGGGTCGAATATATCCGCCACAACCAGCGCCGCACCCAGTCCGACGCGGAAGTGACGGAAAAGCTGCTGGCGCTGCACAAGGGGCCGACCCCGCTCCACGTCCACCGCATGATCGAACGCCAGACCGTTACGCCGCTCGACGACATGCCGCGCGTGATCCGCGACGACCCGCTCTGACGGCTCGCCGCGCCGGCGGTTTTACCCAATATGACAGTTCTGTGTCACGGGACGGCAAGACAGTGCGTTTCCGGGACGACACGCTTGCCTCGCGCGATTTTCTCGTGTGTGAGTTCGGGCATGACGGGCCTGCTGCTGCGTGCCGCCCTGTTTGCATTGCTGGCGCTGGCGGCGCTGAACGAAACCGAGATCGCCTCCCTGCTCTTCGCGGATCCTTCGCGAGGCGTCGCCCAGGCGTATTCGCTGACGCTACGCAGCTTGACATGGTTTGCCGGCGCCTTCGTGGTGATCGCGGCGCTTGAGATCTTCTTCTGGAAGGGTGTCGTCGCCCGCCTCGCCCGCCATCCCGTGCCGGCGCTCCTCAAGAGCGTTGTCGCGCTGATCGTCCTGGCCATCACCGCGACTTTCGTCATCTCCTTCGTCTTCAACCGCGACGTCACGGCCGTCTGGGCGACTTCCGGCGTGCTCGGCATCGTGCTCGGTTTCGCCCTGCGCAACATGATCCAGGACATCTTCACCGGCATCGCGCTCAATCTCGACGGGTCGATCCGGGAAGGCGACTGGATCACCCTGCACCATCGCGATTTCACGGCCGAGCAATATGGCAAGATGCTCGATATCGGCTGGCGCGTCTGCCGGGTGCAGCTCGAAAACAACAATGTCGTCATCGTGCCCAATGGCATGCTCGGCATGATGGCGATCACCAATTTCGCCCATTCCGACCACGTCTCGCGGCTGCAGACGGAGATTACCATCGATTTCGATGTACCGCCGGAGCGTGCCCGGCGCATCCTTCTGGCCGGCGCGACCGCCGCCGCCACCGAAAAGGGCATCCTCGCCGATCCGCCGCCGGCCGTGCTGATCGGCGAACCGGGAGAGCATGGCGTCTGCTACATCGTGCGCTTCTGGGGCAAGGTCGACCAGCGCTCGCCCTCGGCGCTGCGCGACGCGGTGATGACGCATCTGCTCCGCCAGTTGCACATCGCCGGGCTGACCCCTGCCCTGCCGAAGGAAGACATTTTCATCGACCGGCGGCCCAAACGCCTTCTCGACCATGCCGGCGACGGCGACCGGCTCGAAATCCTGTCCCGCACCGACATCTTTGCCGGCGCGCTGGAGAAACCCGAACTCGTCGAAATGGCGAAGAAATCCGCCATCCGCCAGTTCGCGCCGGGCGACGCATTGGTCCGCCAGGGCGAAGACGGCACCTCCCTCTTCGTCGTCGCCGAAGGCATTCTCGACGTCCATATCGAAGGGCCGGACGGCCGTCCGCTCAAGGTCGGACACATCCTCGCCGGCGAGATCTTCGGCGAGATGTCGCTGCTCACCGGCGCACCGCGCTCCGCGACCGTCACCGCCTCCACGGGCGTCGTCGCCTATGAGATCACGCGCGATCTGTTCGAGACGATCCTGAACAGGCGGCCCGGCATTGCCGAGGAGATCAGCCGTCTCGTCGCCCGCCGCCAGGCGGCGACCGCGGGCGCGGCCAGCACGCAGCCGCCCGCCGATGTCGAGAGCCAGGAAAAGCTCCTGAAACAGCGCATCCTCGACGGCATGGCGAAGGTGTTCGCCGGCCTCGCCCGCACGTCCCCTCCGGGCCCTGCCGTTCAAGCCTGATGCGAGACCTTTAACAAGCGCGGCCGATGCGCTACCAGACAAGACCTTCGTAGAACGAGTTCTGTCATGCCCTCGAAAACCATCGACCACGCCTTTACCGCGCGCAGCCTGACCGGCGGAGCGACCGACCCGACCCATGCCGGAGCCCTTTCCTTCATGCGGCGCAAATATACGAAAAACCTCAAGGGCGCGGACGCCGTCGTCTGGGGCATTCCCTTCGACGCCGCCGTCTCCAACCGGCCGGGCGCGCGCTTCGGCCCGCAGGCGATCCGGCGCGCCTCGGCGATCATGGACAACGATCCGCAATACCCTTTCCAGCGCGACCTGTTCGAGCACCTCGCGGTGATCGACTATGGCGACTGCCTGCTCGACTACGGCAATCACCAGAAGACCCCGGCGACGATCGAGCGCGAGGCGACGAAGATCCTCAAATCCGGCGCTTTCCTCGTCACGCTCGGCGGCGACCACTACGTCACATGGCCGCTTCTCAAGGCGCATGCGGCGAAACACGGCAAGCTGGCGCTGATCCAGTTCGACGCCCATCAGGACACCTGGTACGACGACGGCAAGCGCATCGACCACGGCTCCTTCGTCGGCCGCGCGGTGCGCGACGGCGTCATCGATCCGGCCCATTCGATCCAGATCGGCATCCGCACGCATGCACCGGAGGATTGCGGCATCGAGATGATCTATGGCGAGGAGGTCGAAAACATGAAGGCGGTGAAGATCGCCGACGCCATCTACAAGCGCGTCGGCGACATGCCCTGCTATGTCACCTTCGACATCGACTGCCTCGATCCGGCCTATGCGCCCGGCACCGGCACCCCGGTAGCGGGCGGACCGTCCTCGGCCAAGATGCTCTCCGTGCTGCACAAGCTCATCAATCTCGACATCCGGGGCGCCGACATCGTCGAGGTTGCGCCGGCCTATGATTATGCCGATATCACGGCGATTGCCGGCGCCGCCGTCGCGCAGCATTATCTCGGCCTGCTGGCGGAGAAGCGAGCGACCGGAAAGCGATGACACAGCCTCGATAACACCCATCTCGGCTCCAACAGGCCGCGACTGCGGCCCGGGCGCTTTCACCCGCCCCCGCGGAGCCGCGAACGAAGTGAGCCTGGCGTGAGCGAAAAGAAAGACAACACATGAAACCGAAACTCTTCATCGACGGCGAACACGGAACCACGGGCCTGCAGATCCGGCAGCGGATCGCGGGACGCGACGACATCGAGGTGCTGTCGATCCCCGAGGCCGAACGGCGCAACCAGTCGATGCGCGAGCAGCTTCTGAAGGAAGCCGACATCGCCATCCTCTGCTTGCCGGACGACGCCGCGCGCGAATCCGTCGCCATGGTGGCCGACGCAGGCACGCGCATCATCGACGCCTCGACCGCGCATCGCGTCGCGGACGGCTGGACCTACGGTTTCCCGGAAATGGACGCCGACCAGCCGGAAAAGATCGCCAAGGCACGCTATGTCGCCAATCCCGGCTGCTGGCCGCAGGGCCCGATCGCCATGCTGCGGCCGCTGGTCAAGGCTGGTCTGGTCCCGGCGGACTACCCGGTCACCTTCACCGGCATCACCGGCTATTCCGGCGGCGGCAAGGCCATGATCGCCGATTACGAGGAGATGGGCGACACCGCGCCGGAATACCTTCCCTATGGGTTAACTTTGTCGCACAAGCATTTGCCGGAACTGAAGAAAAATGCTCTATTGACGCGCGATCCGCTGATGGTCCCGGTCGTCGGAGACTTCGCCCAGGGCATGCTGACCATGGTGCCGCTGCAGCTCTCGACCCTCGACACCGTGCCGACCGGCCAGCAGCTCCACGACGCCATCGCAGACCATTACGCCTCGATCCCCAATAGCGTCGTCACCGTCGCCCCCTACGCCTCGATCGAACGCAGCGGCGACATCGACCCGCAGGTCAACAACGACACCGACGCGATGACCCTCTATGTCTGCACCAACGACAAAAGAGCCCAAGCCGTCCTGATCGCCGTCTACGACAATCTTGGCAAGGGCGCCTCGGGGGCTGCGGTGCAGAATTTGGATCTTATGATTGGCGGGTAGTTACTAATTCGTCGCCCGATGTGCGAAAAGATTGGCGCAGGATTTCTAGGAACGCCAGCGGGTAGACGATTGCTATCGTCTCGAGTGGCCCATTAATTCCTAATTTTCCAAAAGTTTTGAGCGCCTACAGACACAGATTCAATCGCATGGCGTTCTTCTGGCGGAGTATTTGATTTTAGCAAGTCGAACATATCACTAATTATAGTTCGACTACTTCCGACATATCCATGAGAAAAATCGCCCAAATCGAGGTCATTTACAAGAATTGTATCCATACCTTTAAGAATAAATGTTGGCGGAGTAACACCCACCCTTGGAAAGCTGTGTAGCCAACCAGAGATTATAAGAGCCTTGTCTCGATCAGATATGTAGGAAGTTGTGCGCTTGACGTGCGAGACAGCATGAACACCTAGACGAGGCATAATCGATGCGTCCACATCGGCCGCCGCCAGTATTATCTGATTAATAGACTTTATTATTTTCTTTCTACCATTTGCGAGAATTTCTATCGCACTAAGAAGACATCTACACCCCATGCTATGCGCTATGATGTTGATACTATTCTGATTCGATTCTTTTACAAACTCTTCTAAATAGTCAGCGAGCGCATATTTGCTGGCGTCAGCAACTGTCTCGTCTGCGCTATACTTCAACACGCTACCTTGGGAAGGCCAGCTAAAAAGCCCAATCCCTTGACCCAATCCGAGATCATATCCTATCTGCGCAGCGCGAAGCACAGCATCTTTAAACGTATTATTGAAGCCATGAATGAAAATTGTCGGTTTTTCTTTAATCTTCATTCAATTAGATGTTTCACGAATTAATTTCCAAAACAAATCCTCATTTAGATATATAATTTGATCAAGCTTTATGCGATCATCATAGCGATTTATAAGCCGCTTCCATCGTGGGGAACCTAAGGAACCCATTCTGTGTCCCTCAGGTATGACAACCTCACATACACCTAAGCTTAATTCAGAATGTATATTTCGTCCGAAATCCGTCAATGCACCTCTCTCAAACATCGGATTTCGGTTGGTACCGAAAAAGACATCGTACTTGTGCTTCACTGTACGATCATCAGATTTCGTATCAACGGATTTTGCCATACCGCCGTCCGCCAAAACCTTAGGCCAAACATCTAAGCCTTCAGCATTCTTTTGATAAATCGCAGTTGATAGATAATCTCTATAGGATTTCTGAGTAAGAAATACTTGCGCTGAATGGTCTTTAGCTGTTTCTATTTGTTCTTCAGAAACATCACTTTCTATGAAGAGAGCCCCTTCCAATCCGACGCCTTTAAAGGAAACGCCCCGCAAATTCGCAAACTCGAAGACCGCCCGGTCAAATAGCGATTTTTCTAGATCAGCCCCGGAAAGATCGGCTTTTTTGAAATTTGCGCCGATAAAGTTCGACTTGGACATATCCGCATTTGAAAGTATCGCGTTGGAAAACTTTGCATTCTGAAAATTGAGCCCAGATAAATTGGCCCCGCTCAAATTCGAACCAGAAAAATCTATCCCTTCAAAGTATCTGGATGTCTTTGGAGAGTCCCGATAATCCTCTGGCAGCAGGTCAAAGAATTTAACTCCTGACAGATCAGGAGAAAATCCCACTTTCTTCCGACGTCGATTCCATTTCTCAACGCCTTCACTCAGCCAATTAACATGCCAAGAGTCAGCCATAGGCGCCTAAATTACCAATACAATAGCACGATTAGGATGAGTAGGATTTAATTAGGACGGGTGTCAACTCACCGCATTTGCTTCCAACAATCACTAACGGAAATCTGGGACCCGTCGCATGTTGCAATCGCGATCTTCTAACGGTCGGGGACTTTGTCACTGTAAGTGCCGTTGCATCCAATGGGGCAACCCCTAGCCCGCCCCCAGCGGCGCAAGCCCCTTATACGCCCGCTGGTGCCAGATCAGCGGCTGCGCGTCGGGGTTGCCCTCCACGCCGGTCACCCCGCCGGCGAACAGCACATGCGTTTCCGTTTCCATCGTGCCGATCAGGTCGCAATCCATGGCCGCGACCGCGCCGGCAAGGCGCGGGTGGCCTGAGGGCCATTCGGTCCAGTTTCCATGGTCGAACCGCTTCTCCGGGTCGCCCCGGCCCGCAAAAGCGTCGGCGATGGCGCGCTGCGGCTCCGCCAGCATGGCGAAGGAAAAGCCGTAAGTCTCGGCGATCGCTTCGGCCAGTTCGCTGCCAATGGCGATCGAGATCAGGATCGAGGGCGGGTCGACCGACAGCGAGAAGACGGAGGTGACCGTGCGGCCGATAAGCCGGTCGCCGCGCCGCGCCGTCACCACGCAGGCGGTCGCGCCGAGCGACGCCATCGCGTCGCGGAACCCCTGCCTGCCCGCATAGGGCCGAAACGGCGATCCGAGCCGGAATTCAGTCACTTCGGCGGCGTGCGGGTCGTGCGCTGTCATGATCCGTCAGTCGGCCGGCGGAGCCGTCGGGCCCCGCCGGAACCGGTCGATTATCCGAGATTGGCTTCCGCCAGCTCGTAATTGGCGAGCTTGTCGAGGAAGTTCATCACGTAGTCAGGGCGGCGATTGCGGAAGTCGAGATAGTAGCTGTGCTCCCACACATCGAGGCCGAGCAGCACCTTGCCTTCGCCGGTGGCCAGCGGGTTGGAGCCGTTCGGCGTCTTCGCCGTCTTCAGCTTGCCGTCGTCGCCCTGAACCAGCCAGGCCCAGCCGGAGCCGAACTGGCCGACAGCGGCGGTCTTGAAGGCATCCTTGAAGGCGTCGACCGAGCCGAAATCCTCGACGATCTTCGCTTCCAGCTTGCCGGGCATCGCGCCGCCTGTCGGCGACAAGGCGTTCCAGAAATGGATATGGTTCCAGTGCTGGCCGGCATTGTTGAAGACCGGCGCCATGTCCGGCTTGTCCTTGACGAAGGCGATGATTTCCTCGAGCGACTTGCCCTGCAGGTCGGCGTTCTTCTCGACGAAGCCGTTCAGCGCGGTGACATAGGCATTGTGGTGCTTGCCGTGGTGCAGTTCCAGCGTTTCCTGGCACATGCCGCGTTCGGCGAGAGCGGATTCGGCGTAAGAGAGAGCGGGCAGTTCGAAAGCCATGATTGGGCTCCTTTCTTTGCACGGCTTGCGAAGGCAGGCCGTATCGGATATTTTCCAAGCAATGGCTTTGAAAACTAGCGACACCTATATGTCAAGCGAGAGCTTGGAAAACACCGACTGGTCTCCGCGCAGCTCGTCGGAGCGCATCCTCATGCTGCTCAAGATGCATGGAAAGCTGACGGCGGCGGCGATCGGCGAGAAACTCGGCACCACCGGCGAGGCCGCGCGCCAGCAGCTCGCGCGGCTGGAACGCGATGGCCTCACGCTCGCTAGCAGCGAACCGTCCGGCGTCGGTCGTCCAACGCGCCTGTGGAAGCTGACGGCGGCGGGCCATGCTCGCTTTCCGGACACCCATGCCGCGCTGACGGTGCAGATCCTCGACTCGGTGCGCACCCTCCTCGGCGAGGCCGCGCTGGACCGTATCATCGCAAGGCGCGAGGACGAGACCCGCACCCATTACAAGGCCGCCATGGCCGGCCGCTTCGGTCTGAAGGACCGCGTCGCCGCGCTCGCCGAGTTGCGCTCCGCCGAAGGCTACATGGCCGGTTGGCGGGAAACCGGTGACGGCGGCGTCATGCTGGTCGAGAACCATTGTCCCATCTGCGCCGCCGCCGCCTCCTGTCAGGGCTTCTGCCGCGCCGAACTCAGCGTCTTTCGCGACGTCCTGGGCCCGGACGCCTCGGTGGAACGGACCGAACACCTCATCAATGGCGGCAGCCGCTGCAGCTACATCATCCGGGAAGCGAACGCATGAGCACGCCCGAGACGGAACCGCTGCGCCGGATTCATCCCGACATCGAGCGCGCCCTGCGCGAAGGCCTCGACGAGGCGATGATCCGCCGCGTCGTCGACCGATTCTACGCCGTCGCCCGCGAGGACGATCTCATAGGTCCGATCTTCCTGCGTGTCGTCCCGGACGAGAACTGGCAGGCGCATCTCGACACGATCATCGATTTCTGGAGTTCGATGCTGCTCGGCTCCGGGCGATATGACGGCCGGCCCATGCCCAAACACATGGCGATCCCGGAACTCGACGACGCGCATTTCATGCGTTGGCTCGCCCTCTTCCGTCGCACGGTGGAGGAACTGTGCCCGCCCGCGACCGCGGCGCTTTTCGTGAACCGGTCGGAACGTGTGGGCAATTCCTTCCGCATCAACATCAAGATGCGCAGAGGCGAGGAGATCATCCACATCGCGCCGCTGCAACGCGAGGAATTGGCCTGACCGCGCCGGTTTCTCCTTGCATTCCAGATCGAACGTTCTATATTGGTTCTCAGGACGAACGGTCCGCGAGGCTCCTTCCAGATGTGTTGTGAGGTTTCGGTCACCGTCCTGCTTGAGTTGATCGATCACTTGGCGACCACGGATGTACTGGCGCCCTGAAGATCTCAGCCAACGAGGGAAGCGGGCAATTGCCCGCTTTTTTTGTGCGCGTTTTTCAGAGTGCATTTATTTTCGCGTAGCCAAATAAAATCCTTGTATATGCCAGCCTGAACGCCTATGTGAGGATATCGTTTCTTTGGCCTGCTTTGGCTTTTCGCGGCGTCTGCGCTTTCGACCCGTCAAAATATTTCCAAAATTTCGATACTCGAACGTGTCCGCATGTTGCGGCGCGGCATTTCTACTTGGGAATTACTATCATGACTACAGGTACCGTAAAATTCTACAATGGCCAAAAGGGTTTTGGCTTCATCGCACCGGAAGATGGCAGCAAGGACGTTTTCGTTCATATCAGCGCGCTTGATCGCGCCGGCATGGGCGGTCTGGTCGAAGGCCAGAAGATCGGCTTCGACGTCGAAACCGGCCGCGACGGCCGCAGCAGCGCTGCAAACCTCCAGGCGCTCTGATAGCGCCAATACCGGATCGGCCGCTTCCCAGCGAAACGGCCTGTCCCACCATTCGAAGCGGGGATCCTTCCCCGCTTTTTTGCGTCTGAGGGCACCTGCGGTCCGCGCGGTTGGATAAATCCGGCCCGGTTTCGCCCTAACCGCCTGTCATGTCAGAATTATCCCAAACAGTCTGTCCACCGCCACTCTGACATCCCTTAGCCTGATCGGGTCACAGCCTGAGAGCCGGCTGCGTGAAACAGGAGCCGACAGCGGCAATGGAGTTCAACTGGGCAGGCGCGATCGACAGGAACCGGGAGCAGCTCCTGGATATCGTCACGCAGTTGTTCATCCTGGCCGGCATTCGCACCGGACGGGTCGTCGAGATGCTGCCGTTCAGCCTGAAGCTCCGTATCCTCGCCATTCTGCGCCCCGCCGAATTCGCCACCCGCCGGCTTATTGCCACGGCCGCGTGCAAGCTGGTGACGGTTGCAGAGAGCGCGCCTGAAAAGCCCGAAGGCCAGCCGCCACACTCCGCCACTCCCGGGCCGGATCAGAATACCCATCCCGAGACGCCGGCGACGTCCGCCGACGATCGGGAAAAGGCTGCCACCTTCCCCCTGTTCGATCCGTTCAAGCCCTTCTGCCATCCCTGGCGGGAAGACGATGATAGCGACGAAGAGCCGAAATGGTCGCCGCAATTCTATACCCCGCCAAACCAGCCGGTCGATGCGCGATCCCTCTGCCGCCGCATCAAGGCGCTGGAACAGGCGCTGCAGCATCTTGAGAAACACGCCGCCCGCCTCGCCCGCTGGCGTGCACGGCGCGATAACGAAAAAGTCCGTCCCCGACGCTTCAGCCCGATGCGCCCTGGCTATCCGCCCGGCTGGCGCAAGAAGCCGAAGACCCACATCGAAGAAGTGCTGAGAGAATGCAATTTCCTTGCCCTCGACGCATGGGACACATCATAGGTGCGGGACCGCCCCTAAGCGACGCGAAACCTCAAGGCTGGAAAGAAGCACTCCGGCGACAAACACGCACGCCCACTCTCCCACCTTGTGGGGGAGATGTCGGCGCAGGCCCACAGAGCGGGGTCATGGCGCGGAAATCAACCGCCCCCTCAGTCTCGCACGCCCACCATGTCGAACCGATGCGGCGTGCCGTCTTCCAGCGGCAGCGGGCCGACAAGTCCGCGCCAATGCGCCACCGCGAAGCCGAGCACGATCATGGCGGTTCCCTGATGGATAAGCCCCCAGTCCAGCGGCACATAGGTCAGCAGCGTCACGATGCCGAAAATCGCCTGTAGCGTCACCAGTCCGAACAGAACCGCGGCGCGGCGCGCATGGGTCGAGCCCGGCGCCCAGCGCCACGCGAACACCATGTGGACCGCCGCCGCCAGCCAGACGACCCACGCGAAGGTGCGGTGGGCGAACTGGACGATCGCCGGCGTGTCGAAGAAATTCATCAGTCCCAGCGCCGGCTCCCATTGCGAGGACGGGAAGAAGCCGTTGTCCATCGTCGGCCACTCGTTGAACACCAGCCCGGCGTCCAGCCCGGCGACAAGCGCGCCGAGATACATCTGGATGAAAATGATCACGACCAGCAGCGCCGCCACCTTGTCGGAGCGCGATGTCGGCTTCAGGTCGGGCGCATGCGGGGCAATGCCGCGTGCCACCCACATGATCGACGCATAGATCAGGCTGGCCATCATCAGATGCACCGCCAGCCGGTAATGGCTGACATCGACCCTTTCGGTCAGCCCCGACGTGACCATCCACCAGCCGATGAATCCCTGCAGGCCGCCAAGCGCCAATATGCCGAGCAACGGCAATTTGATGCGCCGGTCGAGCCGGTCCGTCGCCCAGAAAAAGGCGAGCGGCAGTGCGAAAAGCACCCCGACGCTGCGCGCCAGCAGCCGGTGTCCCCATTCCCACCAGAAGATGCCCTTGAACGCCTCGAGCGACATGCCGGCATTGACCTGCTCATATTCCGGAATCTGCTTGTACTTGGCGAATTCTTCCTGCCACTGCGCTTCGCCGATCGGCGGGATGACGCCGTGGATCGGCTTCCATTCCGTGATCGACAGGCCCGAATCCGTCAGCCGCGTCGCGCCGCCGACGACCACGAGGGCGATCAGGACAAGCAGCATGAAGTAGAGCCAGCCGCGCACCTGGGCGCGATGCCGGATTTCGCGCATCTGCGTATCGAGCGCGATTGGCCGCGCGGATGCGGCGGTATCGAGTGTCATGTCCGTCATGGGTCTGTTCTGCCGGGCGAGGTCTGCAATATCGGAGACATAAAGCCGGCTGCCGCCCGTGAAAAGCGTCGCAATGCCGCAGAAGCGGGATTGGTTTTGCCGGTCGGGATGCTACATAGCCCGCCAGTCGAAAAAGAAAAGCCCGATGCCCCCACGCCTGAAACGATTTATCGGTATGCTCATCCTCGTCGCGCTCGTCGTGCTCTATGCGCTGGTCGCGACGACGGTGGCGACCTACCGGCTCGCCGAAAGCCCCTGGTACATCCACCTCGCCTTCTTCGCACTGTCCGGACTGGTCTGGGTGCTTCCCGCCATGGGCGTGATCAGCTGGATGGAGAAGAAGCCGAAGGATCCCGGCGACCAGCTCACACGGTGACGAAGCGCCGACCGCGATTGGCCGGCGGCACGGTGATACCCGTCAGCATGGTCTCGACATAGGAGACATGCTGATAGTTCCCGTTGACCGATACGCGTGGCAGTGCCTGCATCGCGTCCCGGTGGCCCGGCATAAGCATGCCGTGCCGCGTCGTCACGGCCGTCTGGAAGCCGAGCTCGCGTGCGATATCGACCTCGCGCTGACCGACGGCCGCCGGAAATCCGTAGGGATAGGCAAGATGGTTCGGCCGCTTGCCGAGCTTTTCTGCAAGCAGGTCGCGCGAGCGGACCATCTCCTCGGCGGCTCGGTCGCGCGGCAGGCGGGCAAGCATGAAATGGTTCACCGTATGCGCGCCGACAGTGGCGAGTGGATCGTTCTCCAGCGCCCGCAATTCATCCCAGTCGAGCAGCGACGCATCCGAATGCGCACGCCGGTCGATGCCGTAGGTCTCGCATAGCGAGCGCACGAGTTCCCTCTGCGCGTCCTCGTCGATATCCGTCCAGGCATATCGCATGAACTCGGCATAGGCCTTGTGTTTCAAAGCGGCGGTGCTGCAATCGAGAACCTTTCGACCGGAGGCCGTGTCGAAGGCCACTTCATCATTGGCCTCGACGATCATATCGGCCAGTTCCCACCACAGATCCGCGCTCCGGTCGGCATAGCCTGGACAAACAAAGATCGTGTAGGGCACGCCATGCGCCCGGAAGACCGGCGCGGCATGCTCCACATTGTCGCGATAGCCGTCGTCCAGCGTCACGGCCAGGTAGCGCTCATCCTCATGCCCGCGCAGCAGCCGGTCGGCCGCCTCATCCATGCTGACGAAGCGCATATCCCGATTCAGATCGTCGAGAAGACGGTCGAGAAAGTCCGGCTCGACCTCAAGAAGCTGGTTCAGGCCGACGCCGCCGGTCCAGGGCCGCACATGATGGAACATCAGGATCGCCCCGACCCCGCTCAGTAAAGGACTGAACAGCGCCGAAAGTCCGCTGTAGCGGGCCCCCTGCATGTAGGCCTTGCGCATTAACGTCTTGATAACCGTCATCCAACCCTGGCGTCTCGTTTTATCCACCGGGAAACAAAACGAAGTAAATTCGAAACCCCGCCATGTCATGCATGCCGGCAAAGAGTTGAAACATGGTTGATGTCCAGACCGATGGCTGAAATTCAAGCGATGACCGCGCTCTCCGTTCCGGCTTCCAGACCTCGCGATATCGAAGGCGTCCGGGTCACCGTGCATTCAACCCGCGACACCGCTCTCGCAGCTGTCGACGCACTTCCCCGCGACATCGTCTGTTCAGGCTACCAGACGCCGGCCTTTCTGCGCGCATGGCTTCGTCACTCGCCGCACCAGCCGGCCTTCATCACGCTGGCGGCGGAAGGTGCCGGTCCCGTCCTCCTGCCGCTTGAGCACGTCGGCGGCAACGCCCTCGTCTATGTCGGCGAACGCCACGCCAACGGCAATTTCCCGGTCGGGCGCGCCGGCGATATCAAGGCGCTCGCCGCCGCTGGCGAAGCCGCGATCGTCGCCGCACTATGCGCCGCGCAGCCGGATGCGCACGCCATCGTGCTGGAGCGCCAGTTGCCGGAATGTCGCGGCATTGCCAATCCCTTCATCTTCGAAAGGTCGACCGTCAGCCCCAATCCGGCCCTGTCGCTTTCGCTGGAAGGCGGCTTCGACGCGGTGCTGTCGCGCCATTCGGCAAAACGCAAGCGCAAGCGTTTCCGCGGCCAGGAGCGCGATCTCAATGAGATCGGCGGTTACACCTATGTGCCGATGGTCGAAGCCGACCGGGTCGAGGACACAATGAAGCGCTGCCTGGCGCTGAAGGCGCAGCATTTCGAGGCGGCCGGCATTCAGGACGTCTTCGCGGAGGATCACGTCCAGGCATTCTTCAATGAGATTTTCCTCGAAGGCGCCCATGGCGAGCCGCATTCCTACGTGCTCAAGACGATCGAGGCCGACGGCAAACAGATCGCGATCAGCGCCTGCACCTGCCACGATGGCCGCCTCACGGTCGAGTTCAGCACCTACGACCCGGCCTATCGCGACTACAGCCCCGGCGACATGCTCTTTTTCCTGTCGATCCGGGAAGCGGCGGAAAACGGCGGCGAGATATATGACTTCGGCGTCGGCGACGAATTGTTCAAACGCAACTGGTGCGAGATCGAGACCTGGCAGCGCGACACGATCATCCCGCTATCGACTCGCGGCCGCGCCCTCGCCGCCACCAGAAGCGTTCGCAACGCACTGGTTCGCTCGCTCAAGCAGAACAAGAAACTCTGGCAGACGGCAAAGAAAATCCGCCGCGCCGTGCCGATCATGCGTATCGGTAACCGGCATACCTGAGCCGCGGCTCAGCGCGCGAATGTCTCGCGCGCTTCCGGCTGCGGCGGCATCTCGTCAACGCCGGCTGCCGTCACCAACGTCAGATCCTCATAACCCGCGTCAACAAGATTTTCCGCGGTTTCGACGATTTCGGGTGACGCCGGATCGGCAACGCTGATCGCCACTTGTCCGCTGTCACCGGTCAGCCGCTTCAGCCCATCCGCATTGGTCGGCCCGCATTCGACGATCACGACATCATAAGCCGAGACCAACGCATTGAGGATGATCGGCAGGCGGTCGGCGGCCCGCATGGCCTTGATAGGGTCGGCGGTCCCGGTCGGGATCACATGGGCGCCTGTCGCATAGTCCGCATAAATGACGTCGGTATAGGACGATGACGCGGCCAGAAGATCGGTGATGCCGGGACACTCGGTGTCGGCAAGCATGCGCCGCGACGCCGCGCCCGAACTGGTCAGGTCGACGAGGACCGTGCGCAATCCCTCATCTGCCAGCGCGCGTGCGACGGCGACGGAGGCCGCCGCGCCCGCGTCGCCTTCCGGGGAGACGAGAAGCGCGCGGTCCGCACCGCTTTCGACGAGATGGGCGACCAGCGCATCCACGCCATACTCGTCGCTGGCCGAAGACTGCGTCTCGATATGCTCCAGCGGCGCCGGCTCGGCAGGCGGCGTGACCGCGATCGGGATTTCCACTTCTTGGATATCGTCCTCCGGTTCTTCATCTTCCGGCGACGGATCCCGCGTGATGACGACATTCATCGGCGCGGCCGCAGGCACGAAGGCCCTACCCGAAAAGATTTCGCGGACCAGCGTCGTCAGCATCATCACCAACGCAGACACGAAGAAAGCCGCGCCGAGCATCGGGATCATTTTCGGGAAAATGGGCGCCGCCGGCACGACCGCGCGCGAGATCAGCCGTGCCGTGGCCGGGGCATATTGCCCCTCGTCTCTCGACTGAGCTTCGCGGTAGCGCCCGAGATAGGACTCCAGCAAAGCGCGCTGCGACGCGGCCTCCCGCTCCAGGGCGCGCAACTCGACCTCGCGCTCGTTGGCATTGGCGGAGGCGACCTTCAGGGCGTTCAGTTGGTCAATCAGCTCCCGCTCCCGTTCACCGGCAATCTCGGCCTCGTTGCGGACACCGGCAAGAACCTTGCGCGCCTCATCCCGGATGCGGCGCGACAAATCGGCGATCTGCGACCGCAGGCCCATGATGCGCGGATGGCCGGGCAGCAACGTCACCGACAGATCGGCGAGTTCCGCCTGCAGGCCGATTTCGCGCTCGCGCAACCGCCCGATCAGTTCCGACTCAAGAACATCGGAAAGCGCGTCGATCGAAGCACCGCCATCGAGCGCCGCCTTGATGGAACGCGCCCTTGCCTCCGCGCTCGACCGCTCGGCGCGGACCCGTGACAATTCGGTGCTCAACTGGCCGAGCTGCTGCGTCGCCAGTACCGAACTGTTGGTACCGTCGCCGACCAGAAGATCCGATGACGCGCGGAAATCGGCGACGGCGGCTTCCGCCTCGCGGACACTTTCCTTGAGGTCGTTGATCTCGTCGGCGAGATAGTCCGCAGCCTTGCCGGTCGAGTCGAGCTGGGCCTTGCTTTGAAGCTGCAGATAGGCCGCGGCGAGCGCATTCGGGAATTTGGCCGCGAGTGCCTTGTCTTGCGAAGTGAAGCCGATACCGATCACACGCGAATTCGGAACGGTGTAGACATCCAGCCGCTCGTTGATCGCATCGAGAATGCGCTTCTCGGGGGAAACGAGCTTCGGATCCTCAATAAGCCCGAGCGCGACCATCCCGGCCTTGAGGCTGGACAGGGAGCCGGTCGGATTGAACTCATCGTTCTCGTCGAGTTTCAGATCAATTGCGACCTGCATGAGAAGATCGCTGGAGCGCAATATCTCCACCTGGCTGGCGATCCCTTCCGGGTCGAGCAGCGAAGAGGTGGTATCGGATCGCTGATCGCTCCCCTGCGGGCGAGTGAAGACCGACTCGCTCGACTCGATGAGGATGCGCGCCTCGGAACGGTATTTCGGCGTCATTGAGGACAGGAGCAGAAACGCTAGTCCCGCAATGATGATAATGCCCGCTACGATGAGAACCTTGTCGCGCCACAACGCACCGAAAAGCCTGCCAATATCGATATCGGCATCCTGCGTCGTGTTATCCATGCGCGCCATAATCATTACTCCGGCAATCGGACTTTATGGAGCGACTCCTAAATGAACATGGTTTCCGGCTGGTAAATGGCGGCGTAACCCTTTGTTGAGGACTTACCAACGCCGCGCTTCGAAATGCGCATCCCTTTACCGGCCATTAACCCTAACAGACCGATAACGGATGCGTCACGGCTCGCCGTCACCGCTATTCGAGGTTGCAATGATCCGGCTCTTTCGTATGGGACTCGCCTGGGCGGTGTGTCTTGTCGCCATCAGCTCTGTCGCGGGCTGCTCGGGCTATCGGCCCGCACCTGCCGCATTTCACGAGGCGATCAACCAACCCTACATGCTCGACGCAGGCGACACGATCCGTGTCACCGTCTTCGATCAGTCAGACCTGACGAACACCTATGCGGTAGACCAGTCTGGTTACATCGCCTTCCCGCTGATTGGCGCGGTTGCTGCGCGTGGACGCACCGTCCAGCAGATCGAAGGTCAGATCGCGGCCCAACTACGCAACGGCTTCCTGCGCGATCCCGATGTGTCGGTCGAGGTCGATCAGTACCGTTCGATCTTCGTCATGGGTGAAGTCGGAGCGTCCGGTCAGTATCAATATGTACCTGGCATGACCGTGCAGAATGCGATCGCGGCCGCCGGCGGCTTCTCGGCACGCGCCAACCAGGCGAATGCCGACGTTACCCGGAAAATCAACGGACGGGTCATCACCGGACGGGTGCTGATCAGCGATCCTTTGCTTCCGGGCGACACGATCTTTGTCCGCGAACGCCTTTTCTAGGGAACGGGAAAGCGCCGATCATGGCCAGTGGCGACACATTGCGCATCGTCCACGTCTTGCGAGCGCCAATGGGTGGACTGTTCCGCCATGTGCGCGATCTCGCCATGGCCCACCAACGGTCGGGACATCAAGTCGGGGTGATCTGCGATGTCGCCGGCACCGCATGTTACAACGAGGAGATGGTCGCCGAACTGTCTGAAAGCCTGAGGCTCGGCCTTCACCGGACTCGGATGCACCGCGCGGTCGGCCCGGGAGACATAATAGACTCCCGCAACATTCTGAAATTCATCAAGGAATTGCAACCGAACGTCCTTCATGGACACGGCGCGAAAGGTGGTGTTTTTGCCCGCGCCCTCGGTTCACTGGCACGGGTTGAAAGGTCTCGCGTAGCCCGTCTCTATTCGCCGCATGGCGGCAGCCTGCACTATGGCCCCGAGAGCCGCGCCGGGCGGCTCTACTTCCGCATCGAGCGTATGCTGGAAAGGCTGACGGACCACATCCTTTTCGTCGCCGAATTCGAGCACCGCGCATACGCGGACAAGATTGGCGAGCCGACCTGTGCCTGGTCGATAAACTACAACGGCTTGCAGCCTGTCGAATTCGAACCCGTGACACCGGACGAGGATGCAGCCGACTTCCTCTTCCTCGGCGAATTACGGCAGCTGAAAGGCCCGGACATATTCCTGCGGGCGCTGGCTCAGTTGCGCGCCGAAGGCCGCACCGCCGTCCGCGGCGTGATCGTAGGCGACGGCCCCGACGCGGAGAACACAAGGGCGTTAGCCTCAGAATTGTCGCTCGGCGATGCCGTCACCTTCCATGCGCCTATGCCGGCCCGCCGGGCATTTGCGATGGGACGCTGTTTCGTGATGCCGTCGCGAGCCGAGGCGATGCCCTATGTCGTGCTCGAAGCGCTGGCGGCCGGCCTGCCCGTCATCGCGGCGAATGTCGGCGGTATCCCCGAGATTTTCGGCGCCGGAAGCCCGGCACTGATTGCGCCGGAGACCGGCGAAGCGACGCGCCTGATGCGTATCGCCCTCGACGAACCAGAGAGGCTTGCGGCTTGGCAGCCGCGCCGGACGGATCTCATCAGTCGATTTTCGGTCGACACGATGGCCTCCAACGTCCTGCAGGCTTACCGCTCTGCATTAACCTTACGCGCCAACGAGGGCGCCCATACGGAACGCTTATCAAGCGTTTCTTAGTGGCTTTGATTTACATCTTGCCTGAACGACCGCGAAGGTTCCGATGAACAAGATCGATCCAGGCTTGCGTATTTCCGCAAAGATGATCCGGGAAACAGCGTCCGAGGAGAAGCCCGGCGCCCCGGAAACCGAGCTCAATCCGCTTGTCGAACGCATCGCCGAGGAATTCCAGGGCGACACGATCTCGCCGGTTATGGTCAGCGGTTATCTGCGGATCGGCGAATTTCTCGGCCTCGCCGCGATTGGTCTCGGGATCATGGCCGGCTATCTCGGCTTCGAGCAGTTCTGGCAATACGCCTTGGCGAGCGCCTCAGGCTGCATCATCTTTGTGGCCCTGAACGAAGCCATCGGCGGCTATGCAATCCGCGCGCTCCGTAAGCCGTTGAAGTGGTTTCCCAGGGTCGCACTCTCCTGGTCGGCAAGTTTCGCGGCATTGGCCATAACCGGGTTTGTACTCAAGATCTCGGAGGAGTTTAGCCGCTTCTGGGCCGGCTCTTGGTTTGTCGGCGGCCTGTTGTTCCTGTTTCTGACACGGCTTCTCCTGTCGATGCGTATTCGTAAATGGACGCAGGACGGAACGATGGAGCGTCGCGCGGTGATAGTCGGCGGCGGCAAACCGGCAGAAAAGTTGATCCGCTCACTGGAAGCGCAACGCGACAACGACATCCGCATATGCGGTATTTTCGACGATCGCGACGATGTCCGTTCGCCTCCGATGGTCGCGGGCTATCCGAAGCTCGGCAACATATCCGAATTGGTGACCTTCGCCCGTCATGCCCATATCGACATGCTGATCGTGTCGTTGCCGCTGGACGCCGAGGATCGTGTGCTTGCGATGCTGAAGAAGCTTTGGGTTCTGCCGGTCGATATCCGTCTGTCGGCACACTCCAACAAGCTACACTTCAAGCCGCGCGCATACTCCTTTGTCGGCTCCGTGCCGATGCTCGACATTTTTGACAAGCCGATCCGCGACTGGGATTCGGTCGCCAAGCGCACCTTCGATATCGTCTTCTCGCTACTCGGTATTCTCGTCTTCTCGCCGATTATGCTGGCAACCGCCATCGCCATCAAGCTGGACAGCAAGGGTCCGGTGATCTTCAAGCAGAAGCGGCACGGCTTCAACAACGAAGTCATCGACGTCTTCAAGTTCCGGTCAATGTACACCGAACAGTGCGACCCGTCCGCGTTGAAACTCGTCACCAAGGGTGATCCGCGCGTCACGCGCGTCGGCCGGATCATCCGCAAGACTTCGATTGACGAGCTGCCGCAGTTCTTCAACGTCCTGCTCGGCAATCTGTCGCTGGTCGGCCCGCGGCCGCACGCAATCACGGCGAAGGCCGCCAACAGGCTCTATATGGAAGTCGTCGACGGCTATTTCGCACGCCACCGCGTGAAGCCGGGGGTCACCGGATGGGCTCAGATTAATGGCTGGCGCGGCGAGACCGACACGGATGACAAGATCCGCAACCGCACCGAATTTGACCTTTTCTATATCGAAAACTGGTCGATCTGGTTCGATCTGAAGATTCTGTTCCTGACACCGATCAGGCTGCTGAACACGGAAAACGCCTATTGACCGGCGCCACACTTTACGTATCGCACGAAACCGCCAACAGGGCTCTCACCACCAGGCTGGTCAACACATCGATCTGGCTCGGCGTCTTCCTGTCGGGCTTCGTCCTGTTCGAGCCAGCGCCCTATGAACTTTTCGTCGCCCTGCTGATCGGGCTCTGGACGATCACGGGCGCGCTGACGATCCCGCGCAGCGTCATGTTTTTGCTCGTGACGATGATCGTCTTCAATATCGGCGGCATCATATCGATCACGCAAATGGAGAACTGGCGCAACACACCGCTTTATATCGCCAGTTCGTTGTTCCTGGCGCTGAGCTCCGTCTTCTTCGCCTCGCTGATCGCCGAGAGACACGAACGGCTGGCGCTCATTTACAACGCATGGACCGTCGCCGCCGTGCTCACCAGCCTGTTTGCGATCGCCAGCTATTTCGGGGGCATCCCTGATTCCGGCAGCTTTACGCTTTACGGCCGCGCCAAGGGCTTCTTCGAGGATCCCAACGTCTTCGCGCCCTACCTTGCTCTGCCGACGCTTTTCTCGGTCTATCTGCTGCTCACTCGCCCGCTGCGTTCGCTGTTGCCCGTATCCGCCGTGGCCGCCATCCTTCTTCTGGCGACGTTTCTATCCTTCTCGCGAGCGGCCTGGGGGCTGCTGCTGCTCAGCTGCGTGATCCTGGTCGCAGCCCTGTTCATCAACAGCCGTTCCGGCAAGTTCCGGATGCGGATCATCGTCCTTTCGATCTTCGCTCTTGTCGGCGCCGCGATGGTGCTGGCGATTGTCCTTCAGATCGATTCCGTGCGCTCCCTGTTCCTGGACCGCGCGCAGTTGCTGCAGGATTACGACGCGTCCCGGTTTGGACGGTTCGAGCGGCATTTGATGGGGTTCATGCTGGCGATGCAAAAGCCGCTCGGTATCGGCCCTCTGGAATTCGGCTATATCTTCGGCGAAGACACTCACAATATCTGGCTGAAGGCCCTGTTCGACTATTCCTGGCTCGGATTTGCGGCCTACATGACCATGACGATGGTCACGCTTGCCGCCGGCTTCCGTATCCTGTTCCGCGACCGGCCGTGGCAGCCTTATCTGCTGTGCGCCTATATCGTCTATCTCGGTCATGTCGCGATCGGCAATGTCATCGACACCGACCACTGGCGGCACTTCTACCTCCTGCTTGGAATCATCTGGGGATGTATCGCTTTGGAAGCGAAATATTTGCGCAGCGGCGGAGCGGCGGCGCGTCAGGAAGCCGCGAGCAGGTCCCGATAGATCGCATTGATCGCATCGGCCTCGATCTCGATCCGGAAATTCTCCTCGACATGGCGGACTGCGTTCTCGCTCCACTGCGCGCGCATCGGCGGGTCGTCGAGAAGCTCCACCGTCGCATGAGTCAGTGCATCGATATCCTCGATGTCAACGAGCCGTCCGGTTTCTCCATCGGCGACCAGGTCCTCGAAGGCGCCGGCACGGGTCGCGACGACAGGAACGCCGCAAGCCATCGCCTCAAGCGGGGTCAGTCCGAAGCCTTCCCACCGCTGCGGCGCGATGTAGAGATCGAGCGCCTTGAACCAGGGCGAAATGTCCCAGTTCTTCTCCTCCGGCAGGAACAAAATTCGTTCTCCAAGGCCGGCTGACTGCGCCCTTGCGGCGAGATTATCGGCGAATTTCCGGTTCTCCTCGGTGACGCCGCCCATCATCACGGCGACGACATCGGGCCGGTCCGGCAGAAGGCGAAGCATCGCCTCGACGAAGAGATCGTTTCCCTTCTGAAAACGCACACGTCCGAAACAACCGACAAGGACGGAAGTTTCCGGCAGGCCCAGACGCCGGCGAATCTCTCTCTTGTCGGCTGCTGGGCTGAAAAGTCCCGTGTCGATGCCGTGATGGATGACAGTGTTTTCGACCTCAAGGAACCCGGCCGATTTCGAACTCGTCGCGATGACGCGGTCCATCCGGCCAATCAGCCATTTGGTGAAAGGCTTGTGGTCGCGCTGCGCCGCCGAGGTGAAGACCAGCCGCAGGCGCTTGCGCAGAAAGGTTTTGAGCAACAGGCCAGCGACCATTTCGATATTGCGGCGTGCGTGCCAGACACGAACCCCTGATGGCCCCCTGCGCGCCATACGCGCCACTTCCAGCAGCGAGACCTGCGGGATGTTGCTGGGGATAGCCGGTCCGACTGTCGCTATGCGCAGGGACCGCGCCTGAACCGGAACCAGGCGGAAGACGGTGGATGTGACGCCCGACATGCGCTTCTTCAGATTGGGCGCAAGGATGTCGACCTCGCCGATATCCACCGAATTGCGCTTTGCTGAGCGCTCCATGCCAATCCAAACCCGCCTAAACATCCAGCCACATCCGCCCGCCGGAAATTCCGGCAGACCGGGATTCTCAAACGCGACCGGCAGATGCGCGGGGAAAAGAATGGTCGGAGCGGCGGGATTCGAACCCACGACCCCTTGACCCCCAGTCAAGTGCGCTACCGGGCTGCGCTACGCTCCGAACCGCGGAAAGCCCTAATTTATCGTCGTTATCGAGGCAAGCGGTAATTCCATCCAAGCCCGCAATTCGACACATCGACTACTGCAATGCGCGAATTTCGTCGTTGGCTAGCCTTAAGCGGTCCGACATGATCCGCACCAGATTGCCGAGGATCGTGGTCATGATCATCGGCGATTCTACGCTCATTTCCCGAATACGGTCGACCGAGAAGCCGTAGCAGATGACAGGCACGTCGGCGATCACGTCGGCCGAGCGCTTGCCGCCGTCGAGAAGCGCCATTTCGCCGAAAGGACCGCCCTGCCCAACCGAACCGATTCGGCGCGGCCGACGCCCGTCGACATTGACGGAGACGCTGACCGAACCGCGTCCGACGACGAAGAAAATGCGCGCATCATCACCTTCGTTGATGATCTTGTCGCCAGTGTTGAACTGGAATGTCGTTACCTCCGCCGAAAGCCTGCGCAGATCGTCGGTCGAAAGCCCGTCGAAGATCTCGATTTCGTGCAGCGGAATGATGCGGTCGTCGCGGCGCAGGTCGGAATGCAGCAGGATCGCTTCCTCGAATTGCTCGACCGCCGCATCCGTATCGTCCATCAGGATGACCCGAGAGCTCCTGTGGAACCGCGTTTCCAGCGCCGTGCGAAGCCCTTCGAGATCGGTCTTGTCCGACAGTTCCGTGAAAACGATGTTGCATCCCTTCGCCGCCAGCACTTCTGAGGTCTGGCAGATCAGCTCGATGGCGGTGCGGTCGGCATAGGCGGCACGCTTCATGTCGACAATCACGGTCGCTTCTGGCTTGGCGATTTCCGACAGCCGCCGCAGGAAATTCTCGGCCGAGCCGAAGAAAAGGGCTCCCTGGATCTCCAGCACGATCAAGCGATCGCTTTGGGCGGCGAGGAATTCGCGCTCGGTCTTCGAGCGAACGCGTTTCGACGGCACGGCAGCCGCGGAATATTGCCGGCGGATGACCGAGTGGACATCGGTCCGGCCGTCGAAGACATGCAGGCTGAAATCGTGCGAGAGCTTCTTGCAGGCCTCGACGCCACGCACGCTGTTGCCGACCCGGTCGAGCGGCGGCGAATAAACCGCCACGCCCAACTGGCCGGGAATGACTGCGATGACACCCCCGGAGACGCCACTCTTTGCCGGCACGCCGACATCGAACGCCCACTGGCCGGCATAATCATACATGCCGCAGGTGCTCATGACAGTCAGTACATCGCGGACATTCTCCGGCGACAGGACACGGTCACCGGTCAACGGATTGACGCCCTGCGTCGCAAGGGTCGCCGCCATTACCGCCATGTCCCGGCAATCGACGCTGATCGAGCATTGCCTGAAATACAGGTCGAGCACGTCCTCCGGATCGCGTTCCAGCATGCCGGTGTTCAGCATCATATAGGCGATGGCGCGATTGCGGTGTCCGGTCGCATGTTCCGAGCGGAATACCGCTTCTTCGACATCGAGCTCCCGTCCGGCAAAGCGGCTGAACCAGTCCATCATGCTAGCCAGACGGTCTTCGGGAGTATCGCCGTCGACGAGTTCGGCAATGGCGATGGCGCCAGCATTGACCATCGGGTTGTACGGGCGGTTGGTGAGTTCGTCGAGAACGATCGAATTAAAGGATTCTCCGGTCGGTTCGACGCCAACCTTCTTCATCACCCGCTCCTTGCCGTGGCGCTGCAAGGCGTAGCCATAGTTGAATGGCTTTGACATGGACTGGATCGTGAAGCGGTTATCCACATCGCCCGCGGTGTAGACCTGCCCGTCCACGGTAGCGATACAGATGCCGAACGTCGCCGGATCGGCCTGTCCCAGTTCCGGGATATATGTCGCTACATCGCCATCGGTGTTGGATTGAAGAAGCTTATGGAGAGCATCCAGGTAATCGCTGATAGGCGAAACCGTTGATTTCATTCAATAAACCCCAAACAATCTCAGCAGCGCCCTTATGCCGGGCCCGCCATGCTGCATTGCAAACAAGTTAGTAAAGACGGGAAACGCTTGATCTTGCAAGAAAAAGCGGCCTTGACGAAAAGTTGGGCCAGAAATCGGTTCCGGCCGCACGACGGCGACCGGCTAGCGGGATTGGTCGAGTAGACGCTTGCACTCCAGGAGGTCGAACAACGCTTCCTGAAGAAGTGCGCGGTTCTCCTTGTCGAGCTGCGGCTTGCCTGCCTCTTCGGTTTCCTCGCCGGTCTTGCCGCCAAGGCCGAAAATGCCTTTGCCGCGCGCCTTGGGCTCACCGACCAGCATATTCGCATCATTTTCGACAGTTGCCGAAATGCGTTCTCGCTTCTCTTCCGACTCTGATGCCTTCGCGGCCTCGGCGTTCTTGCGCGCCATCTCCTCGAAGGCGGACATGTCGCCCGTACCAATGGCGACGGCGAAATGCACGCCGTTTTCGCGCAGCAGCTTCTGGACACCCTTGATCGTATAGCCCTCCTCGTAAAGGAGGTGCTTGATACCACGCAGCATGTCGACGTCATTGGGGCGATAGTAGCGCCGACCGCCTCCGCGTTTCATCGGCTTGATCTGGGAGAACCGAGTTTCCCAGAAGCGCAGGACGTGCTGGGGAAGGTCCAGTTCGTCGGCGACCTCGCTGATCGTGCGAAAAGCGTCGGGGCTTTTTTCCATCGGCTACATTCTTCCCTGCGAATCCCCGTAATACTAACGTCTGGCGGGGCAGGCGCAAAGCCGCGCGGCCGAATACTACAAAATTTCGGTATAAATTTTAACAGGGCCGCGGACGGCCCCGCCGCTTAGGAGTCGGATCCGCCGGTGGAATGTGCGTCGGCGATCTTCTGTTTCAAAACATTGGAAGCCTTAAACGTCAGAACGCGGCGCGGAGAGATAGGCACCTCTTCGCCGGTCTTCGGATTGCGCCCGATGCGCTCGGCCTTCGAACGCACCTGGAAGGTGGCGAAGGACGACAGCTTCACCGTTTCGCCGCGCACGACCGCATCGCAAATCTCGTCGAGGATCATCTCGACCAGCGAAGCAGATTCGCTGCGGGACAGCCCGACTTTGCGATAGACCGCCTCGGCCAGATCCGCACGCGTAAGCGTTTTGCCTCCCATCTGACTGGGCTTCCCCTCAACACACTGAAAAGTCAAAAGAAAGGCTACCTTGTGACCGCTCGGGGGTCAAGCAAGGTAACCGGGACAGCCGGAAATAATTACCACCGCACTAAAATCGCGCCCCAAGTAAAGCCGCCGCCCATTGCCTCCAGAAGGACCATGTCGCCCTTCTTGATGCGCCCGTCAGCTACTGCGACGGATAAGGCCAGCGGCACGGACGCCGCCGAGGTGTTACCGTGCCGATCGACGGTGACGACGACTTTTTCGTCAGCGATTCCAAGCTTCTTTGCGGAAGCTTCGATGATTCTGCGGTTGGCCTGATGCGGCACGAACCAGTCGATATCCTCTGCCGAAATGCCGGCGACGGAGAAGGAATCCTCGATCACGTCGGTGATCATACCGACCGCATGGCGGAAAACTTCTCGTCCCTGCATGCGCAAATGGCCGACAGTCTTGGTTGTGGACGGACCGCCATCCACATAGAGCTTGGACTTGTGACAGCCGTCGGAACGCAGCTTGGCGGCGATAATTCCGGTATCGGAAGTAAGGCCGGCGCCTTCCGAGGCCTCGACGACCACGGCCCCTGCCCCGTCTCCGAACAACACGCAAGTCGTGCGGTCTTCCCAGTCGAGAAGACGCGAGAAGGTTTCCGCTCCGATGACCAGCGCGCGCTGAGCCATGCCTCCTCGAATATAAAGGTCGGCGGTCGTCAGCGCATAGATGAAGCCGGAGCAGACCGCCTGCATGTCGAACGCCGCGCCATGGCGAATGCCGAGCCTGTTCTGGATGTCGACGGCCGTCGCCGGAAATGTGTTGTCGGGGGTCGAGGTTGCCAGAACGATCAGATCGATATCGTTCGGCTCGAGACCGGCCGAGGCGATGGCGTTGCGCGCCGCTTCCTCGCCGAGCGAAGCCGTGGTTTCGTCGTCTCCGGCGATATGGCGTTGCCGGATGCCGGTACGCTGGATGATCCACTCATCGGACGTGTCGACGATATGCTCGAAATCCCGGTTGGCCATGATGCGCTTTGGCAAGGCGCTTCCGATTCCGGTTACCGCTGTTCTTATCATCGTGTGGACTGTCACTCCGGATTACGTTTTGCGGCTGCCTTGTCGGATACGTCTTCCGGATGCTTGCCGTGGAAATTCTTCAGATCGGTTTCGATTTTTTGCAGCAGCGCGTTGCGGACCATGTCGTAGCCGACATCGATCGCCGCCGCGAAGCCTTCGTCGTCGGTGCCGCCATGGCTCTTGATGACGATACCGTTCAAGCCGAGAAAGACGCCACCGTTGACCTTGCGGGGGTCCATCTTGTCTCGCAGACGGCGAAACGCGCCGCGGGCGAGCAGGTAACCGATCCGTGCCATCACCGTCCGGCTCATCGCGGCACGCAGATATTCTGCGATCTGCTTGGCAGTTCCCTCGGCCGTCTTCAGGGCGATATTGCCGGAAAAGCCTTCGCTTACAACCACGTCGACCGTACCCTTGCCCAGATCGTCGCCCTCGACGAAACCGTGATAGTCGAGCGCCGGCAGATCGGCCTCGCGCAGCATCCGCCCGGCTTCCTTGACCTCTTCCTGGCCCTTGATCTCCTCAACGCCGACATTGAGAAGTCCGACGGTCGGTCGTTTTACCTCGATCAGGGCCCGCGCCATCGCCGCGCCCATCACCGAGAAATCGACGAGTTGCCGAGCATCCGCGCCGATCGTCGCGCCGACATCGAGGACGATGCTCTCGCCGCGCAATGTCGGCCAGATAGCGGCGATGGCGGGACGTTCGATGGCCGCCATGGTACGCAGGCAGAATTTCGACATCGCCATCAGCGCGCCAGTATTACCGGCCGAGACACAGACATCCGCCTCGCCGTTCTTCACTGCCTCGATGGCCTTCCACATGGACGACTTCCATCGGCCATTGCGCAGCGCCTGACTCGGCTTGTCGTCCATGCGCACCGACACTTCGCAATGTTCGAAGCGCGACGCCGCCTTGAGTTTCTCATAGCGGTCGAGCACGGGCAGTACCTGGTCTTGCTGACCGAAGAAAACGAAACGCAATTCGGGGTGGCGCTCGAGCGACTTAGCCGCCCCGGGGATCACGACCGCTGGCCCGTGATCTCCGCCCATCGCGTCAATCGAGACTGTTATCAAACCATCCGATCCCGTTTTTGTCTGCCTTTGGCAGTTGGCCGGGCCTCCCGGCGACCGGCGCGCAGACCATAGCTATTCTGCCGGAGGTCTCAACACCTTATTTTCCGGTTTGTTTCGTTTCACAGCTTATCGCGAAGCGCCGCCAGCCGGGCAAACGGATTGTCATCGGCATCCTCGTCGCCTTTGTCGTCCTTTGACGACACTTCGTCCAGTTCGGCGCCCGGCGCCCGCGGATAGGGATCGATGGCCAGTTCGAAGAATTCCTCCGCGATCGCGCCGGCATCGATCGTGCCGCCCTCGAATGTCTCCGGGATGTCCGGCCCCTCCGGATCGACAATCAACGCTCCGTCATCGTCAAGCGGCCGCCTCAGAGGCGAATCCTCCGGCAGGAAGACCGCATCGACAGGGATATCGAGTTTGGAAACGACAGGCTCCAGCGTAACGATACATTCCTGCACGATCTCCGCCCGGATCGTGCCGCGCATGCGGACACCGTCCTTGCGCCACCGCTTCAATTCCAGGTCGGCGTGAAAGCTCTCGACCGACGACAAACCGTGGGCTTCCGCGAGTTCGCCGCGTTCTTCCGCGGTCGCGTCGATGCGCACCGGAAAACCACCGGTCGGAAGGGTCGAAACGGTGACCGTACGCGAAACGGGGCTTCGAGGTGAATCTCCATGCGGCTCAGCCATGATCAGCCCTCCGCATGCGCGGCTGGTTCCGGAAACCGGATCACGCCCGTCAAGAGTTCCGCGTCCGGGAGCTGCTTCAATCCGTCCGCGGCGTGCATCATGTAGCCGGCCATACTGACGCGGTCGACCGCATCGGGTGTTTCAGGCGCAATATTGCGGGCAATGGCCTCACCCAGGGCTTCAGGGTCGCCTTGATCGAGGGCTTTCCAGTAATTGCCCATGCGCCCATAGAACATTCGGGCCAGCTTCTTCATGCGTTTTGGTACCGAAGGATCGCCGACGCCAAGCTCCCGGATCGAATGATCGACATCCTTGAAGAACTCGTCGAGCACATCCTGCGACAGCCCCTCGGCGGCGCCCTCCAGTCCCCGTGTTCGGTAGAGAAAGAGAATCATATGCAGTCCGACGCTTTCGTAACGCCCGAGCGGTGTATCCGGTACGCCCCAATCGGCGTAAAAGACCGGATTGCGCGCCGCGGTCACGATCGAGGTGTAGGCCGAGTCGACAATTCTTCGGTTAAGGTTCGTTCTTCGCCGAAACAGTGACATAATCATTGTGCAAACGCACCTTTCATCGCGCAGCCCATCCCGGGCGGCGACCTTGAAACCGAACGGGACTCGGTTTACCGAACCCAAGACAGGCTTTCGGCCTTTGAGACTGACGGAGATGATGGTGGCGCCACAAAAAATCAAGTCGAGAATGCGTTTGGCGTCTGCCCTCCCCGTTTTGCTCGCGTCCGGTACGATCGCGCTCAGCGGCTGCACGACCCCCAAAGTACTGTCGCCCAGCTCGTTTTCGCCGAGCGAAACCTACAAACAGGGTTTCGTCATCGACGAGGAGACGCTGCAGCTCGTACCGCCGGGATCCAGCCGAGAGCAGGTCTTGCTGACGCTCGGCACGCCGACAACGAAGGAAGTCTTCGACAACGAGGTCTTCTACTACATTTCGCAAACGCGCAGGCGGCCGGTCGCCTTCATGAAGCCGAAGTTGATCGATCAGCGCATCCTGGCCGTCTACTTCACCGAAGACGGCACAGTGGACCGCATCGCCAATTACGGAATGCAAGACGGCCGAGTCTTCGATTTCATCACCCGCACGACGCCGACGCGCGGCAAGGACGAGACCTTCCTCGCCCAGATCCTGTCCGGCGGACTCATGCCGACTGCGGAAAGCGCGCTGAAGAGGTAATCCGGCACGTAAATCCGGCAATGAAAAACCGGCGGTGGTTTCCCACCGCCGGTTTTTGTTTTGAGCCGGATCGGCGTCAGTGCGCCAGGATCGCCAGCAGCAGCAAGGCCACGATATTGGTGATCTTGATGGCCGGGTTCACAGCCGGACCGGCGGTGTCCTTGTAGGGATCGCCGACGGTGTCGCCAGTGACCGAAGCCTTGTGGGCCTCCGAACCCTTCTCGTGCTTGACGCCGTCCTTGTCGACAAAGCCGTCCTCGAAGGACTTCTTGGCATTATCCCAGGCGCCGCCGCCCGAGGTCATCGAGATGGCGACAAACAGGCCGTTGACGATCACGCCAAGCAGCATGGCACCGAGCGCGGCGAAGGCCGAGGCCTTGGAACCGGAGATCAGCAGCACGCCGAAATAGACGACGAGCGGAGCCAGAACCGGAAGCAGCGACGGGATGATCATTTCCTTGATCGCCGCCTTGGTCAGCATATCGACCGCACGGGCATAATCCGGACGGTCCTTGCCTTCCATGATACCCGGCTTTTCCTTGAACTGCCGACGCACTTCCTCGACCACCGCGCCGCCTGCGCGTCCGACAGCCGTCATCGCCATACCGCCGAAGAGATAAGGGATCAGACCGCCGAAGATCAGGCCGGCAACCACATAGGGGTTGGACAGCGAGAAGGAGATGTCACCCATGCCCTGGAAATACGGGAACTGGTCCGCATTCGCGGCGAAGAAGCCCAAGTCGTTGGAATATGCGGCAAACAGCACCAGCGCGCCAAGACCGGCGGAACCGATCGCGTAACCCTTGGTGACGGCCTTGGTGGTGTTACCCACCGCGTCGAGCGCATCGGTCGACTTGCGCACTTCCGGATCGAGGCCGGACATCTCGGCGATGCCGCCCGCGTTGTCGGTAACAGGGCCGAAAGCGTCGAGCGCAACGATCATGCCGGCAATGCCCAGCATGGCCGTGACGGCGATACCGGTGCCGAACAGACCGGCCAGCTGGAACGTCACGATGATGCCGCCGACAATGACGATCGCGGGAAGCGCCGTCGCTTCAAGCGACACGGCGAGACCCTGGATCACATTGGTGCCGTGACCTGTGACCGAGGCTTGGGCAATCGAGTTCACCGGGCGCTTGTTCGTGCCCGTATAGTACTCGGTGATCACCACGATCAGCGCGGTGACGAGCAAGCCTATCAACCCGCATATGAACAGGTTGGTGCCGGTAATCACGGATCCGTTGCCAAGCGCGATATCGCCCCAGCCGACGGTCAACGAAGTGGCGCCACCGAGACCGACCACCGACAGGAGGCCGGTGACGATAAGGCCCTTGTAAAGCGCGCCCATGATCGAGCCGTTGGTGCCTAGCTTCACGAAGAAGGTGCCGATGATCGACGTGACAATCGATGCACCGCAGATCGCGAGCGGGTAGATCATGATCGAATCGAGGATTTCGGTGCCGGCAAAGAAGATCGCGCCGAGCACCATGGTGGCGACAACCGTCACCGCATAGGTCTCGAACAGGTCGGCTGCCATACCGGCACAGTCGCCGACATTGTCGCCGACGTTGTCGGCGATTGTGGCCGGGTTGCGCGGATCGTCTTCCGGAATGCCGGCTTCCACTTTACCGACGAGGTCACCGCCAACATCTGCACCCTTGGTGAAGATACCGCCGCCAAGACGGGCGAAAATGGAGATCAGCGACGCGCCGAAGCCGAGCGCAACAAGTGCATCGATCACGGTGCGATCGTTTGCCGGAACGATGATTTCGGTCAATACGTAATAGTAAACCGAGACGCCGAGCAGCGCGAGGCCAGCGACGAGCATGCCGGTGATCGCGCCCGACTTGAATGCGATCTCCAGTCCGGCCGCAAGGCTGTGCGAGGACGCCTGGGCGGTGCGCACATTGGCGCGAACCGAAACGTGCATGCCGATATACCCGGCGAGCCCGGACAGAACCGCGCCAATCAGGAAGCCAAAGGCAGCCTCGGCAGTCAGAAGGAACCATGTTCCAACGAAGACGATGACGCCCACTATGGCGATCGTCGTGTACTGGCGATTGAGATAAGCTTGCGCGCCCTCGCGGATCGCACCTGCGATCTCCTGCATGCGCGCATTTCCCTGGTCTGCGGCCAGGACCGATTGCGTCGCCCATATCGCGTAAACGATTGAAAGCAGTCCGCAAGCGATGACAGCTAAAAGTACCATTCCCGTTTCCCTTGATTATCCCGGACCAGAATTCCCCTCCCTGGCCCTCAAAGATATCTCCATTGGCGCCTAGAACACTGCCAAGGTCGGGGCATTGGTAGTAGAAGGCGCAAGTGGAGGTCAAGCGGCGTCGGGCCCGGTTACCCCGGAATAGTTACTCGCCGGCTTGTGCTATGGTCTTATTGCGGGTGCCTAAAACGAGCAGTCCGAGAAGAACGAGGCAGAAGGCGACCACCGGGAAGACAATCCAGTTCAGCATCTCCCAACCGAATGCATTCAGCGTGAAACCCGACATCAGCGATGCAAAGGCGACCGTCGAGAAGAGCAGGAAGTCGTGCAGGCCCTGTACCTTGTTGCGCTCGCCGGCGTGGTAGGATTCGGTCAGCATCGTAGTTGAGCCGATAAAGGCGAAGTTCCAGCCGACCCCGAGCAGGACCAGCGCGGACCAGAACTGCCAGAGTGCGATGCCTGACAACGCCACAATGGCACAACCGATGAGCAGGAGCATGCCGATCGCGATAATGCGTTCCTTGCCGAAACGGGCGATCAGTCGGCCGGTCACAAAGCTCGGAGCGAACATGGCCATGACATGGAAGGAGATACCGAGCGCGGCATCGTCGGGCGTGAAGCCGCAGCCGACCATGGCGAGCGGAGCGCCGGTCATGACGAAACTCATCAGCGCATAGGATCCCACTCCGCAAGCGAATGCGACGAGGAAGCGCGGCTGCAGGAGGATTTGGGCAAGCGGACGCACGGGCTCTGAAGACACCGACTCATGGCCCTTCTTGTCGCGCGCGATATTGAGCGTCGAAAGGATCGCAACGCCAAGCAGGCCAAGACCGATCATGGCAACGAATGCCCCGGCGAACAGGACCGGTTCGAACAGGTCGCGCGTCCACACGACCGTCTGCGGCCCGACCACTGCGGCAAAAACGCCACCGCCGAGCACCCACGAGATCGCCCGCGGGCGAAAATGCGCCGGAGAGTTATCCGCAGCCGCGAAGCGGTATTGCTGGACGAAAGAACCGCCGAGCCCGATCACGACCAGTCCGATGGCAAACAGCAGGAACGTGGTGCGAAAAAGGGCAATGGCGGCAATCGCGCCGCCCAGCGCCGTAACCGCCGCGCCGGTCATGAAGCCGGGCCTGCGGCCGAGAGAGCGCATCAGCAACGCGGCTGGCAAGGCGCCGAGAGCGACACCGACATTGAATCCGGTCACCGGTGCCGTCGCCAGCGACGTGTCCATGCCGTTCAGTTGCAAGAGATAAAATCCTGCCAGGCCGCCGAGCGAAATGGAAATCGGCGCGGCCGATCCGACAATGGACTGCGCCGCCGCCAAGGTCAGAGCGGTTCGCTTCGCGCTTGTTTCGGAAATTTCGACCGTCTGATGCATGACGGGGCCCTTATGCTCCCGCCTTGCGATCCTTTGCAATGCGGTCAAGCACCGCATTGACGAGCCGCGGTTCCTCGCCGTCTTCGTAGAAGGCCCGCGCGATGTCGACATATTCCGAGATCACGACAGCAGGCGGCAGATCCTTGATCGTGGTCAGTTCGAAGACCCCTGCCCTGAGTATTGCCCGCAGAGTCGAATCCAGCCGGGACAAAGGCCAGTCGTCGGTCAGCGCGTTGCGTATCGCGGGATCGAGCTGTTTCTGACGTCCGACGACTCCCGACAGAATCGAGCGAAACCATGCTGCGTCCGCCTCGCGATACTGCGCCCCGTCAATCTCCTTGCCGAGCCGAAATGTCTCGTATTCGGCGGCCGTCTCAAGAACGCCGCCGCCGGATACGTCCATCTGATAAAGCGCCTGAACAGCCGCGAGGCGCGCAGCACCGCGCTTGTTGGCCGGCTTCGGGCCCGCTTCGCGGCCCGCCGGTCTTTTCTTGTCTTCCAATTTAGTCATCTGCACCCAACTGCTCGCGCAGCGCGATCATGGTCAGCGCGGCGCGGGCGGCAAATCCACCCTTGTCTTTCTCGGTCCGACGCGCACGGGCCCATGCCTGGGCCTCGTTCTCGACGGTCAATATCCCGTTTCCGATTGCCGCGCACTCCTCGACGGACAGAGTGACCAGAGCACGGCTCGATTCATTGGCAACGATATCGAAATGATGTGTCTCGCCACGGATCACGACGCCAAGAGCGATAAATCCGCTGTAGTCTTCGTCGCCCTCCAGGGCGAAAGCAATGGCCGCCGGAATCTCCAGCGCACCGGGAACGGTGACGACATCCCACGTCGCTCCCGCCTCCTCCAGCGCCGCCGTCGCACCTTCGAGAAGCGCTTCGGACAGGCCTTCATAAAAACGTGCCTCGACGATCAGCAGATGCGGTTTTTCGGTGGCCATGGAAGGGTTCTCCGCGGAATTCGGTTCGCGCGTGGCCTACGCCTCTTTGGCGGTCTCCGCAAGGCGTTTCACATAGCGTTCGACATGGCGTGCGATCTGGTCGATTTCGATGTTTACGGTATCGCCGACCTGCCTGTCGCCCCAGGTCGTCACCTCTTGCGAATGGCGGATCAGGAGCACGTCGAAGACATCGTCTTCGACGCCGTTGACGGTCAGCGAGGTGCCGTCGAGCGTCACCGATCCCTTGGGCGCGATATAGCGGGAAAGATGCGCCGGCGCTTCGATCTGAAAGCGCGTGGCTTCGCCTTCCTCCTCGCGGCCGACAATGGTCGCCATGCCGTCTACGTGACCGGACACCAAATGCCCGCCATATTCGTCGCCGGCTTTCATCGCGCGTTCAAGATTGATTTTCGTGCCGACCTGCCATTCCGCTATGGTTGTCAGGCGCAGAGCCTCTTCCCATGCCTCGACTTCGAACCAGCGTGAATTGCTGCGGCTATCGGCCTTGTCGACAACAGTCAGGCAGACGCCTGCGCATGCGATCGAGGCGCCGATCTCGATCGTCTGGGGATCATAGGTGGTTTCGATGCGCAAACGGCGCCCCTTGTCGCGTTCGGTGATCGCGGCCAACTGGCCGATATCGGTGACAATGCCGGTAAACATCAGCCTCTCCGCTTGAATACGTAACACCGATCCGCGCCGAAGACCCATTCGCCGCCCGGCTCGTATTCGGCCGGCAGCGTGGCGCGGGTAAACGGCGCGGCGATCCCGTTCGCACCGATAACGACGTCGCTTTCAAACAAAACGATACGGTCGGCAAGCCCCTCATCGAGGAAGGATTTCGCAACCGCCGCGCCGCCCTCGACAAAGACGCTCGAAAGCCCGAGCGCCGCGAGATCCTCCAGCAATTCCGGCAGCGCGACCCGGCCGTCATGCTCCTCGCAGGCGATCAGACGCGCGCCTGCGCCCTCGAGAACCTGCGCGGCCTCGGATTCCGGTTCGACGGTGGCGATCGCGAGCGGCGCTTCTGCGATCGACCGGACCAGCCGCGACCCGACGGGGAGCCGCGCCTTTCGGTCGAGCACGATGCGCATCGGCGAGCGCTGTTCCAGGCCCGGCAGGCGGCAGGTCAGTTCCGGATTGTCTTCCAGCGCGGTGCCGATGCCGACAAGGATGGCGTCATGCTCGGCACGCAGGATATGGCTTTGGGCGCGCGCCACATCTCCCGTGATCGGCACCTGCCCGGCTGCCGCGCGGCCGATCATGCCGTCGGCGGAAACCGCGAGCTTGAGGGTTACTTCGGCGCGTTTCGTCGAAGATCGGGTCAAATAGCTCGACAGAACTGACCTCGCCTCGTTGGCGAGAACGCCAGGAACGACTTCGATGCCCCCTGCCCGCAGAATCTCGTAGCCCCTACCCGAAACACGCGCGTCGGGATCAGTCGCAGCGGCGACGACGCGGGCGATCCCCGCAGCGACGAGCGCGTTGGCGCAAGGTGGAGTACGTCCGTGATGGGCGCATGGTTCGAGAGTCACATAGGCGGTCGCGCCACGCGCCCTTTCACCGGCTTCGGCAAGCGCGATCGGTTCGGCATGCGGTCGCCCCCCAAGCGCGGTTACGCCGCGACCGACGATTACCGGCCCATTCCCCTCATCGGCAACGATCAGCGTACCGACGGACGGATTCGTTCCGGTCCGGCCGAGATGACGGCGCGAATAGCGAATGCAGGCCGCCATGAAGCGACGGTCGAGCTCTGTCAGGGTCTGCGTCATGGCGCTTAAGTGGCGCTAAACCTTCGGCGGCGCAACAGCTTCTTCGCCCTCGCCCGCCAGATTGCCGCCAAGTTCGCCGAGAAGATCCTGGAAATCCTGCGGTTCGCGGAAGTTCTTGTAGACCGACGCGAAACGGACATAGGCGACGTCGTCCATCCCCTTCAGCGCTTCCATAACCAGCGTGCCGATGTCCTCGGCAGCAATGTCCTGTTCACCGGAGGATTCCAGTTGGCGGACGATACCGGAGACGGCGCGCTCGACACGATCCGGATCGATCGGCCGTTTGCGCAAGGCGATCTCGAAGGAGCGAGCGAGCTTGTCGCGGTCGAAGGGCACCTTTCGGCCGCTCTTCTTGATCACGTAGAGATCTCGCAGCTGGACGCGCTCGAAAGTCGTGAAACGGCCGCCGCAGTCAGGGCAGACGCGGCGGCGACGGATGGCGGCGCCGTCCTCGGCGGGACGGCTGTCCTTTACCTGGGTGTCCAGGGACTGGCAAAATGGGCAGCGCATCTGCGCGTGCTACCCCAAATAGCCATAGATCGGGAAGCGTTCGGTCAGCGCGACCACATCTTTTTTCACCGCTTCCTCGATGCCGGAATTGTCACCGTCCGGACCGGCCTGACGCAGACCGTCGAGAACCCGGGCGATCAGCGTGCCGATCTCGCGGAACTCGGCCTGGCCGAACCCGCGCGTCGTGCCTGCTGGCGTGCCGAGGCGAATGCCCGACGTGACGAAGGGCTTCTCCGGATCGAACGGAATGCCGTTCTTGTTGCAGGTGATGTTGGCGCGGCCAAGCGCGGTCTCCGCGGCCTTGCCTGTCACCGTCTTCGGACGGAGGTCCGCCAGCATCAGGTGATTGTCGGTGCCGCCCGACACGATATCGACGCCCTGCTCCTTGAGGCTCTCGGCCAGCGCCTTGGCGTTGGCGACAACCGACTGGGCGTAGGACTTGAACTCCGGCTTCAGCGCCTCGCCGAAGGCAACCGCCTTGGCGGCGATGACATGCATCAGCGGACCGCCTTGGAGGCCCGGGAAAACGGCGGAATTGATCTTCTTGGCGATCGCCTCGTCATTCATCAGGATCATGCCGCCGCGCGGACCGCGCAGCGATTTGTGGGTCGTGGTCGTGACGACATGGGCATGCGGGATCGGCGACGGATGGGCGCCGCCGGCGACGAGGCCGGAGATATGTGCCATGTCGACCATCAGATAGGCGCCAACCGCATCCGCGATCTCGCGAAAGCGCTTCCAGTCCCAAATGCGCAAATAGGCGGTGCCGCCGGCAATGATCAGCTTTGGCTTGTGTTGGTCGGCCTGGGCGGCGATCTCGTCCATGTCCAGCAGGTGATCGTCTTCGCGAACACCGTAGGAAACGACATTGAACCATTTGCCCGACATGTTGACCGGGGAACCATGGGTCAGGTGCCCGCCGGAATTCAGGTCGAGGCCCATGAAAGTGTCGCCCGGCTGGAGCAGCGCGAGGAACACGGCCTGGTTCATCTGCGACCCGGAATTCGGCTGGACATTGGCGTATGCGCAACCGAAGAGCTTCTTGGCGCGCTCGATGGCGAGATCCTCGGCGATGTCGACGAACTGACAGCCGCCATAATAGCGCTTTCCCGGATAGCCCTCGGCATATTTGTTCGTCATGATCGAACCTTGGGCTTCCAGCACCGCGCGCGACACGATGTTCTCCGACGCGATCAGTTCGATCTCGTGACGCTGACGACCGAGTTCGTTCTGGATAGCGGAGAAAATCTCGGGGTCACGATCGGCCAGCGACTCGGTGAAAAACGCGTCCGAATACGCCTTTGCGGAAGCCGCGCTGTTCTGGGACATCGATAAAATTCCTTTCGAAATGCGGGAAATTCGCCTGTTGCCGGGCGCATTATCACGTATGAACGCCTACATCCATTGCCTGAACGCGAATTGCTCAGCCGTTTTCAGGCGACCGACGCAGATCAGTTCGGCAAGGAGGGCCGCCGGTGCGGCGCTCGCCTCAGAGGGTCGTGGTCGACGAGCTGAGCTGCAGGGAATCAACGCCATCCCGTGCGTAGATATCGTCCCGAAAATGGACGACCGCCCCGGTCGACCACGCGGAGATGTAGACGAAATAGACCGGCACCGGATCGACGAGCTCGATTTCGGTGTTCTCGCCGGTTGCGATAACCGCCTCGATCTGACTGCGTGACCAGCCAGGCGTATTGCGAAGCAGCCAGGTCGTCAGCTCGCGCACGTTGTGAACACGCACGCAACCCGACGATTCAAAGCGCAGCAACTGGCCGAAAACGCTCTGCTGCGGCGTGTCATGCATGTACACCGCATGCGGATTGGAGAAGTTGATCTTGGTCGAGGACATCGCGTTGATCTTGCCTGGGTCCTGACGGAAGCGCAGATTCATGGTCAGCGCCTCGTCGGTCGACCAGTTGACCATTTCCGGCGGCACTTCGTTGTTCTGCGGGTCGAACAGACGAATGTGGTTGCGCGTCAAATAGGTCGGATCCTTGCGCATCAGCGGTATGATGTCCTTCTGGATGATCGACTTCGGCGCCGTCCAGTAGGGATTGAGAATGACCTCGTAGATCTTTGAATTGAGGATCGGCGTCTGGCGGTCCACCTTGCCGACAATAGCCTTGTGGTTCTGCGCCACGCGGCCATTCTCGACCGCCTCGATCTCCGCGGCTGGAATGTTCACCATCACATAGCGCTCGCCGAGAAAACCGGACATCGAACGCAACCGCACGAGATTCGTCTCAAGCTGTCCGAGACGCACATCGGCCGGCACGTTCAGCGCCGACAGCGTCACATTGCCGATGACACCGTCGGCCGGCATGCCGTGGCGCTGCTGAAAACGCTTCACGCCCGCATCGAGGAATGTGTCAAAGACGTCGCTGTCACCGGAGTTTGAAGGCAGATCGCCGGAAATCTTCAGGCGCTGGCGCAACTGGCGAACCGACGGATCCTTCGAGCCGACCTTGAGGCGCTGGGTCAGATTGACCTGAGGCCAGCCGCCACGGGCAACGATACCCTGATAGGCAACGATTGCTTGTTCGACATAGGTGGACGTCGCGGGGCTAAGGATCGGCTGGCGTGTCTTCACCTCGGGACTGCGGGTGCCAACGGCATCAAACTGGTCGTCCCAGTTTCCGCGGCGCGGCGATTGCAGGATTTCGGTGAGCGGCTCCTGCGCAGCGGCTTTCGAAAGACCAGCCACCATCGCTCCGACGGCTCCAATTCCCTTCAGGAAAGTCCGCCGATCGCCATTACCAATTCCGCTCATGATCCACCTGCTATTCGCATTTTTGAAGACCGCTACAGAGCCATATGGTGGGCCCCCGATCTTATCGTCAACCTGTAAAAGCGGATAACCCGGTCACGGTTCCGCGATCAAGCGAGCAACGGCCAAACCGATCAAAGCGCCCCACCAGCGGCTCCTGCCGTCCGTTTCGCAAGTCCCACAGGAATATGGCCAATTGATGTTGGGTCGGGATGCCTCCGGTTCCCCGGGATTTCGCGGCAGGCAACGGCTGCAAGGGGTCTTTCGGAGTGCGCCTGAAATGAATCGAAACGGGCGCAGCCAAGGCCGCGCCCGTTTGGTAATCCGGCAGGAGAATGAAATCAGAGGCGATAGAGGATCGTATCGTTCCAAAAGCGATCGAGACGCTGCATGATGCGGTTCATCGCCTGGAACTCGTCGGTGCCGATTCCCCCCACGGTTTCGATCGAAAGGATGTGGCGGTTGTAGAGTTCGGCGACCGTATTGGCGACGTCCTTGCCCTTCTCGGTCAGACTGATGCGCACAGAGCGGCGATCCGTCTTCGATTTGCGATGGTCGACGAAACCGAGTTCCACCAACTTCTTCAGATTATAGGACACGTTGGAGCCGAGATAGTAGCCGCGCGAGCGCAGTTCGCCGGCGGTCAGTATGCTGTCGCCGATATTGAACAGCAGCAATGCCTGGACAGCATTGATGTCGCTGCGGCCGGCGCGGTCGAACTCGTCCTTGACGACGTCAAGCAACCGGCGATGCAGACGCTCGACGAGTTGCAGGGATTCCAAGTACAACTCCCGAACACTAGCTTCCGACGACTTAACGGGCTTTGCGCCCACCATGTTGGTCGCATTCATCATGATCAGATTGCCTCTCTGTTATGTCGGTGATTGTTTTTTGTTTTCACCGTTGAGGGGCAAATTACCCAATGCGACTAAAATTCGACTTAAACACCTAAGTTAACGGGCCATTACCCGCCGTTCCTTTCGAAAGGCGGTTAACAATCAGTTTACGCGGTCTCGGTAGCGCTGGAGACCGATGACAACCAGGATCGCGGCCAGAACGGTCAACGCGACGATGTGGCCGATAACGACCGTGGGCCTCGAAATATAGCTGTCGGACCAGACGCCGTAGACAGCGATCTCGAGAATGCTTGCCGCGACCCACAGCACGACGCCCCAGGATGTCAGCATCCACAGCCCCATCGAGGCGCAGGGCAACAGGACGGCCAGCACAACCCACGGCACCTGCCAGTGGACCGGCAATTCGTCAAAACGCGGCAGATCCGCGCCGCCGATGCCGGTCAGCTGCGACCAGTATGAGAGGCCCGAAATCATCGCGATGATCGCCATGAGCCGCAGGAACCAGACGAAGACGATCTCGGCTGTCGACTGCCGTTTCTCCTTCATGCCTTCGCTTCGCGTATCCACGCCTTTGTTCCCTGCGATTCTTTGTCCGCCTCGATCGATAGCCTCTCAGGCGACGCCATGCTAGGCAAACCCGGAATCGGACCAACCCTATCGACAGGATCGCGACATGGCACGCAGCGTCGACGAAATCACCGGAAGCAAGCGGTTGCGCCGCATGCGCAAGGCCGACTGGTCGCGGCGGCTGGTGCGCGAGACGGAACTGACGGTCAACGACCTGATCTGGCCAATCTTCCTGATCGAGGGCGAAAACCGCGTCGAGGACATTGCCGCGATGCCGGGTGTGCAGCGCCTCAGCGTCGACCGCGCTGTCAAGGCGGCTGAGGAAGCGGTCAGCCTCGGCATTCCCGCGATCGCGACTTTTCCAAACGTCGCGATGGAGAAGCGTGACACGACGGGCAGCCACGCGCTCGACGACGACAACCTGATCAACCGAGCCACCCGCGCTATCAAGGCAGCCGTGCCGGAGATCGGCATAATCACCGACGCGGCGCTCGACCCTTTCACCGATCACGGCCATGACGGGATCCTGCGCGACGGGATCATCGTCAATGACGAGTCGGTCGCTCAGATCGCAAGGGCGGCGGTCAGTCAGGCGGCGGCGGGCGCGGACATCGTCGCGCCATCCGACATGATGGACGGCCGTATCGGCGCGATACGCGATGCGCTTGACGAGGCGGGTTTCCAGGACGTCGCGCTGATGTCCTATGCCACCAAGTTCGCCTCTGCCTGCTACGGCCCCTACCGCGAGGCGATCGGCACGTCCGGCCTGCTTAAGGGCGACAAGAAAACCTATTACATCGACCCGGCCAACACCGAAGAGGCACTGCGCGAGACGGAGGCCGACCTGGCGGAAGGCGCGGACATGGTCATGGTCAAGCCCGGCCTGCCCTATCTGGACATCTGCCACCGGGTGAAGGAAACCTTCCAGGTACCCACTTATGTCTACCAGGTGTCCGGCGAATACGCGATGATCGAGGCGGCCGCCGCGAATGGCTGGATCGATGGCGAACGGATCATGATGGAGAGCCTGCTGGCCTTCAAGCGCGCCGGCTGCGACGGAATCCTAACCTATTTCGCGCCGCGCGCCGCGCGGTTGCTCAGAGGGTAGAGTGTCGTCGAGACCTTGATATCGATGCGCTGAAATCCCACCTCGGTGCGGCAAAAGGGTATCGACATGCAAAACAGTCCGACATTCGGAAATGACGGCGGCGCCTATGCGGACCGCTTTGACGACTGGCGTCTTCTCGACGGTGTGCGCACGCGGCGCATCTTCGCCTTCCTGATCGACTATTTCATGGTCTTCCTGCTCATCGTCGTCGCCGTGCCGGTGATCTTCCTGCTCGGCTTCGCGACTTTCGGGGCTGCGTGGCTGCTCTACGCCATAATCGGCCCGCTCGTGGCGCTCACCTATATTGGATGGACCGTCGGCGGACCGTCGCAAGCGACGATCGGAATGCGCCTGATGGACATTCGTCTGGAGCGTTATGACGGCCGGCGAATCGATTTCATTACGGCGATTGTCCACTCTGTTCTGTTCTGGGCATCGGCAGTAATTTTTCTTCCGCTTTTGCTCGCTCCGCTCTTCCTCGAGGATAAGCGGACCCTGCATGATCTTGCCCTCGGGACAGTTGTTGTGCGTTCAAGGCGCTGAGGCCGCTTTCGGCGTATTGACCTTTCTGCCTTTCTCGCCAAATCTTCGCGGTGAAGCGAAACGGGCGGCATGACACAGCACTCACCTAAATCACCGCAGTTCTTTTTGACGTCGCCGTCGCCCTGCCCCTATCTGGAGGGGCAGCACGAACGCAAGGTCTTCACCCATCTCGTCGGCGAGAAGGCCTCGGAGATGAACGACCTGCTGACCCAGGGCGGGTTTCGCCGCAGCCAGAACATCGCCTACCGCCCGGCCTGCGAAACCTGCCGCGCCTGTGTCTCCGTTCGCATTCTCGCCGACCTGTTCGAGCCGTCGAAAAACATGCGCCGTATTGCCGGCGTCAATACCGACCTCGTCGGCGTCGAGACCCATGCCGAACCGACAAGCGAGCAATATTCGCTGTTCCGCCGCTATCTCGATGCCCGCCATAACAAGGGCGGTATGTCGGAAATGACCGTGCTTGACTACGCAATGATGGTGGAAGACACGCATGTGCCGACCAGCATCATTGAATACCGGCGACGCGGGCCGGACAGCTTCTTCACGGGCCGCGGCGAAGGCCAGCTGATTGCCGTCGCGCTGTCCGACCGCATGGCCGATGGATTCTCGATGGTCTATTCCTTCTTCGATCCGGAACAGACGCGTCGGTCGCTCGGCACCTGGATGATCCTCGATCATATCCAGCGCGCCCGCAGCGAAGGCTTGCCGCATGTTTATCTCGGCTACTGGGTCGAGGGATCGCGCAAGATGGAATACAAGACCCGCTTCCGGCCGCAGGAACACCTGACCGCGTCAGGTTGGGAGCTCTACGAAGACTGATCGTCCCCGCATGACATGACCCCACACCAGAAAGGGCTGCTGCTCACGGGCTTTGGCGGGCTTGTGCTGAGCTTCGACATTCCCGTGCTGCGGCTCGCCAATGGCGACATGTGGTCAGTGCAATTCATGCGCTACGGTCTGGGACTGTGTGTGATGCTGCTCCTGTGGGCCGCAATCAGCCTGTGGCGCAGGCGTCCCGTGATGCTGCTGCCAGGCAGGGTCGGCATTTTGGTCGCGCTCCTCTACGGCTGCTCGGCGCTGGCCTTTATCGGGGCGATCTTCAACACCGCCGCGGCCAATGTCGTCTTCATCCTGTCCTTCAACCCGATGTTCGCCGCCCTGCTCGGCTGGCTCGCGCTTGGCGAACGGCCCGCCCGTGCCACGCTCTTGACCATGGCGATCATGATCGCGGCGGTGGCGCTGATCGTTGGCGACGGAGTGCGGACCGGCAATTATTTCGGCGACCTGCTCGCGTTGGCCGCCTCCTTCGTGATCGCATCTGCGATCACGCTCACGCGAAGAAGCGGCCGCGACATGGGGTTTGCGCCGATGTCGGGAGGATTGCTGCCGGTAACGGTTGCCCTGATCATGCTCGGCAGTGGCGGAAGCGCGGACGCCCATGTCGAGGCACCGGCGTGGCTGGTTTTCAATGGAGCGCTCTTGATTCCGGTCTCGTTCTGGTGCCTCGCCACCGGCCCAAAATATCTGAGCGGCCCGGAAGTCGCGATGTTCTACCTGCTGGAAACCGTGCTTGCGCCGATCTGGGTGTGGATGCTGTTCGAAGAAAAGCCGACACCCGCTACGCTCGCCGGCGGCGCGATCATCATCGTCGCATTGACTGCGCATACGCTATGGCAGCTTCGGCGCGACCGGCGTCGGGCGAACCCGGCCGTCGCCTAAAACGCCTTGAACTCTCCACGCCCATAGCCAAGCGGCGATCCGTCGTCCTGCGAGGCGAAATCCAGCACCCGGCCGATCAGGACGTCATGATCGCCGGCAGAGACAGATTTCTCCAGCGAACAATCGAACCAGGCCACCGCGCCGTCCAGCACAACGCGACCGCTTTCGAGCCGTGTCAGCGGCAGGCCGGCAAATCGTTCTTCCTGCGGCCCGTGGGTGAACCGCCGGACAAGCTTGTCCTGATCCGCATCGAGTATGGAGACGGCGTAGCCGCCGGAGCGGGTGAACGCCTCGTAGCTGCTCGCGCTCCGCTGCACGCTCCACAGGACCAAGGGCGGATCCAGCGAGACCGTGTTGAAGGAATTGCAGGTCATGCCGAAATCGACGCCGTCATGGCGCGTCGTCACCACGGCGATGCCGGTCACGAAACAGCCCATCGCCCGTTTCAGGGCCGACTGGTTCAATGTTTCGAGGTTGAGGTGGACATCTGCGTTCATGGTTTTTTTCCTCAAGGAATCTCCTTGCCGTCCGCCAGCGTCCACAATTCATACCATGTCTCGCGATCGAGGCCGACTTTCAGGCTGTCGCCAATCCTGGCGATACGCTCCGGGTTGTTCGTTCCCACGACCGGCATGATCGAAGCGGGATGCGCAATTATCCAGGCCAGCGCAACCGCCTCCGGCATTACATTGTGTTCACCGGCGATTTCGGCAAGTCTTGCCGACAACCGCGCGACGGCGGGATTGCCGTTATCGAACAGCGCGCCGCCGCCGAGCGGCGACCACGCCATCGGCGCAAGTCCATGCATTTGGAGCTGGGCGATCTGGCCGTTTGTGAAGGCCGACCGCGCGAGCAGACCGATCTCTATTTGGTTGGTCCTCAGCCTGTGCTTCATCGCCGACTGCAGCAGGTCGAAATCGGACGGCATGAAGTTGGAGACGCCGATGCCGCGCGCCAGACCATCGTCGACCAGAGCGTCGAGCGCAGCCGCCGTCTCCTGGTGGTCCATGAAAGGATCGGGCCTGTGTATCAGCATGAGGTCGATCACCTCAACGCCAAGGCGCTTCAAGGATGTCTCCGCAGAGGCCCGGATATGGGCGGCGGACGTGTCGTAATACTTCACGCGGCGGTTCGGAAACGCGGGCGATTTCAGCATGATGCCGCATTTCGTTACGACCTGCATCCGGCTTGCCAGACCCGGGTCCCCCGCCATTGCGGCGCCGAACAGGCTCTCGCAGCGATAGTCGCCATAAATGTCTGCGTGATCGAAAGTCGTGATGCCCTGATCGAAGCACATACGGATCTTCCGGGCAACGGCCGAGGGCGACGTATCCGGATCGTCGGCCAGTCGCCAGCAGCCATACACCAGCCGGCTCATCGGCGGCAGGCCGTCGCCCATTGCAATCGTCGGCATGTCGGTCACCGGCGCACTCCCACGCCGAGAGGCGTTTCCGGCGTCTCCGCAGGAACCCGGCCGTAAACCTCGGGCAGCGAACAGGTCTTCAACTGTGGCAGCACCTTCTCGCCGAAAATTTCGCACTCGGCCTTGTGCGGGTAGCCGGACAGGATAAAAGCTCGAATGCCCATGGCGCGATAGCGTTCCAGCTTCGACAGAACCTGATCGACCGAGCCGACCAGCGCCGCGCCGCAGCCGGACCGCGCCCGGCCGACACCTGTCCACAGATGCGGTTCGACGAATCCCTCATCGTCCGCATTGTCGCGATTGGCCGCCTGTAACGATACGCCATAGGTCTTCGCATCGAGAGCGCGGCCGCGGATTTCACTGCCTTTCTCGTCCTCGAGCTGCGAAACCAGTTCGGCCGCATATTCTCGCGCCTCTGCCTCAGTGTCCCGTACGATCACATGCACCCTCAGGCCGTAGTCGATGACCCGGCCATGCGCCTCGGCGCGGGCATGGACAGCCTTCATGCGTTCCGCCAGCAGATCCTCGGGCTCCGGCCACATCAGATAGACATCGCAATGATGGCCGCACAGTTCCACGGCGTCCGGCGAATAACCGCCGAAATAGAGAAGCGGACCGCCATTCTGCTGATAAGGCCGGACCGGATCGGTCGACAGACCCTTGAGGCTGTAGATCTCGCCCTCGTAATCGATCGTGTCGCGCGTCCAGGCCTGACGCAGGATTTCGACCACCTCGGTGGAGCGGCGATAGCGATAGTCGCTCGGCGCGTCCTCGCCGGGAAAATTCGACGAGATGACGTTGAGTGTCAGCCGGCCATTCATCATGTGGTCGACGGTCGCGACCGCGCGGGCCAGCATAGCCGGATGGACTTCGCCGCAGCGGATTGCGGCCAGCATGTTGATGCGCTCGGTCAGGGGCGCCATCGCCGAGACGAAGCTCCATGTGTCCTGCCCGACCTGATAAGAGGACGGACAGAGGATATTGCGGAAGCCGAGCCGGTCTGCGGTGCGCACGATGTCGCTTGTATGGTCCCATGACGAACGCAGGTCACCCTCGGGCACACCGAGATGGCGGTAATCATCTGAACAGATCGGCGCGAACCAGGCGACCTCGGCTGCATCGAGATCGGCGCTTTTCACCGGCACCACGGTCATTCGGCTATCCTCCCAGATCCTTGTTCCCGCAGCTTTCGCATCGCGGGCAAAATGTGTATCAATAGTGAATGAATTTACACCGGATGACAAGCCGAAACGGTCCCGCATAATATCATGGCGGTTCGGTCGGGGGATAAATTGACCAGCGAGAAGACCAGAGGCGGTAGCCTGCCGCTCTATTTGCAGATCGGCGAATTGCTGAGCCGGGAGATCTCGGCCGGCATCTGGCCGGACGGGTCGCGGCTTCCGACGGAGGCGGAGCTTGCCGGCCATCTGGGCGTCGCCATCGGTACGCTTCGCAAGGCGCTGGCGCTGCTCGAAAAGCGCGGACTGCTGGAGCGCATCCAGGGGTCCGGCACCTATGTGCGGCGCAAGGCCAAGACCGGATCGATTTACGAGTTCTTCCATCTGGAACTCAAAAAGGGCGTCGGCCTGCCGACCGCGAAAATACTGTCGCTCGACCTCTGCGATCGGCCGGATTTCCTGCCCGCATTCGGAGACGGATCGTCGGACAAGGCCTGGCGCATCCACCGGCTGCGCAAACTCGGCGGCGTTCCTGCCGCGCTGGAGGAAATCTGGTTCGATGCGCGGCATGCGCCGAAGCTGAAGGCGGCAGACATCCCGGAATCGCTGCACCTCTTCTATCGCGAGCGAATCGGCTTCTGGATTGCCCGGGTTGAGGACAAGGTCTCGGTCTCCCCCTGCCCCGATTTCGCTCCGAAAGACGGGCCGTTCACGCCGGGCGAGCCGATGGGCTTCGTCGAGCGGATATCCTGGGGCAATGCCGACACGATCGAGGAATATTCGCGCAACTGGTTCGATCCGGAGACCGTTTGCTACGCCGCGCGCTGGGTCTAGTTTTCCGGACCGCCGAACCAGTCATCGAGAAATCCGGCATACCAACGCTTGATAGAAGCGTCATGCGCGGCGAAGCCCAGATCCTGTTCCTCGATGGTCTGCGTACCGGCCTGGCCGATCATGGACGCGAATTCGTCCTGCCACTGATCGAGGATGAGGCGCGTGACTTCGGGATGAAACTGAAGGGCGAAGGTATTGCCGCCATAGACAAACGCCTGGTTCTCGAAGACCTCGCCATAGGCGAGCGGCGTCGCGCCACTGGGCATCTCCCAACCCTGGCTGTTGCCGGCCAGAACCTTCATGCGCTCGGGGAAATAGCTGCGGCCGGCGCCGGTCGGATAGAGGTCGTAATAGCCGAAGGTGGCGTGGTCCTCCGGATGGAAGCCGACACGCGCGCCGAGCATGAGCGCCAGCATCTGCGAGCCGAGGCAGACGCCGACCACCGGCACGCCGAGCTTCATGGCGCGCTCGGCGAAACGCATTTCCTTCCTGAGATACGGCGCGTCCTCGAGTTCGGTGACATATTGCGGGCCGCCCATCAGCATGACGCCGGCCTCGTCGCCCGACAAATCCGGCAGCGCCTCGCCCCGCCACGGTTCGACGACGCGGACATCGAAGCCGCGCCCGGCCATATGCCGGCGGCCGAAATCTGGCTCGGCGACCCGCCAATGCTCTATGACGTGGATCGTCCGCGACATGGATGGATCAAAGCGCCCGCTTGCCGATCCAGCGCTGCCAGCTTTCCGCCGTGCCGTTGAAGACGTTCAGATCGATATGGCCGTCGACGCCGCCGGAAAGACCCGTGCCGGAATATTGCCAGAAGGCCCAGTCGCGGTCCGGATAGACCTGGCTCGGATGGGCGATCACTGAACGCAGCCAGAAGGAATGCTCGCTGAACTGGCCGCGCAGATTGTCGGCATAGAAATCCGGCGCCGTGTAGATGATCGGTTTGACGCCGTAATGGCGCTCCAGGATGCCCATGAATGTCTTCATCTCGGACAGCACATGCGTGCGGCCCGGGCGCTTGCGGCAATTGCGCGAATGGGCGTTCCACTCCACGTCGATAACGGGCGGCAGCGCGCCCTCGACCTTCGGTACGTTGCGGATGAACCAGGCGGCCTGGTCCTTCGCCGTCGAGCACCAGTAATAGAAATGATAGGCCCCGCGCGGAATGCCGGCATCGGCGGCGCCCTTCCAGTTCTTCTCGAAAGCCACGTCCATATGGTCGTCGCCCTCGGTCGCCTTGATGAAGGCGAAGGACGCGCCATGGCGGCGCAATTCGTGCCAGTCTATGTCGCCCTGATATTTGGACACATCGACGCCATGCACCTCGAAGGGCTTCGGCGATGCGCCCTTGAAGGGGACCGGCTTGGCGTCGGAGAAACGCGCGCGATAGATCGTCTGGCGATGGGTCTTCGCGAGCGTGCCGGGCGGCGGCGCGAACGCCACCTGCTCTTCCGGCAGAACGCCTTCCGGGAATTTCGCCGCCCGCGCAGCCGAAACCGGCGTGCCGCCGGAAAGCGCGGTCAGAACTTCCTCGTCGCTCACCTTGCCTTTCGGCGTCGGCGTGCCGATGGACGAAACGACCTCGTTCGACGGCTTCAGATCGAGCGCATCGATCTGCGAAGCCCCGGTGCAACCGGTGACGGCCATCGCGAGAAGGGCTGGAAGGACAAAACGCATGATTACCCGTGACGCAAAACAGTGTGGGTTTCCGGCGCGATTTTTCGCACCAAGGGACAAGCGTTAACGGAAAATGACTAAGGCCGAGTCAATTCGAATGATTAATGGAGAGTGAATCAGGGGGGTGCGTGTCCGCTTGGCGGGGCGGACAGATGTCATCGACTTCGTGCTTTATGGCTGACATCGTGACCCCCTCTTGCAAAAGCTAAGGGCTTAGCTGTCGCTAAACCCAAGCTTTTGCTCCTGCCGGCCCTCCGCTTTCGCTCCGGGCGTTCGTCGCTCCAATCGACAAAACGTTGTCGATTGGCCGGCTGTGCCGACCGCTTATCACCCCCCACGATGGGGAGAGAGTAGGCGCGTCATCGGCTTCGCGCCTTTAATCTGAATCCAGCGACTTCAAAGAACCCGGGCGTTAACCCGTTTTGTTGA